>Ga0179593_1567737_pt1 | contig 20227 bp, 20 predicted proteins | sample CZODoug2_1_08_16_FD_185931 | JGI IMG/M metagenome (GOLD analysis project Ga0179593, IMG submission 185931) | Vadose zone soil fungal communities from Angelo Coast Range Reserve, California, USA - CZODoug2_1_08_16fungal (PacBio error correction) | ecosystem: Environmental > Terrestrial > Soil >...
AATTAGGAGAGGGGAGGAAAGGCACACCAATGAATTAATAAGAAAGAATCGGTCGCATAACCCAAATCTCCTCGAAAAACGCCCGAAAAACCTGAAGTGGTGGAATCAAGGTCCACGGAAACGTACCCTAGAAAAAATTGCGAAAGCGGCGAAAAGAAAAAAGGTCCTAAAATTACGTCGCAGTCCGGCCTTCGGACCCAGAAACCGCCCGTGAGGTCCCAAAAAAAAAACGACTAATCGAACAAGGAAAAAAAAATGAGAGGGAACAGGGAGAAGTGGGGGTCGTGAACCCGCTCCATAAACAGCAGGGTGAAGGTTGAGTTGAAAAACACATCGTAAGCTGGTCGGGAATCAATCAGAAAGCGGGGTGGAGGGCTGGAAGGTACGACGGGTACACCTGATCCCTCTCGCGATACCGGGGGAAATAGTTAGGGATTACTAGAAAGGGATAGGTGATAGATATGGTCAAAAAGCTGCAGATCCCTTCCCTTCCAAGAACCGGTAAACAGCTTATAAAGGACGGGGAGGTGCAAAACGAGACTCCGAGAATTTTGGGAAGAAAAATCACGGGGAAATACCAAGAGTAAAACACGTTGGTAGTTGAAACGGAAAATCGACGCCTCGTCTGGCGCAGCTTGGCACGACATGGTCCCGGTGGAAAAAATGTGTGTCGGAGAAGGACTCGGGTAAGTAATCAAAGGGAGGAGACAAGGAGAGTAAAAGGAGAAAAGGGCGGAGTCCCAGAGAAAAAAACCCTCCGCATGGCGTCGACAAGCCACCGCCGGACAGCGGACTCGGAAAAAAGGAAATTCGAGAGAGTCCAAAGGGGGGGCAGAGGAAAAGTCATCTTTCCCAGCAGGTTCGGACCTACCCTATGGAAGCGGAGAAAGAAGTGTCATAAAGAAAAAGCCCGTGACCGAATGTAGGAAGGGCGGCAAAAAAGCGGTGTTCGCTGGATCTGGATGTGCTTGGCGTGGGATTTGAAGAAAAAAACAGTATGGCGTAAGAAAACGGAACATTGTACAGTTGGCTCAGGGAACTCGCTCAAGAAGGCCCCAGAGCATTCTGCGAAACTAATAGGTAATGCGCAAGGAGAGAAGGGGAAAAGAAGGGAAAGGCCGGCCTCAGCAACCAGGCGGATCGGTGCAAGAGTCAAAAAACACACCGCTGAAAAAACCCGAAAAGGCTCAGTATGGACGCAAGGAGGGGGGAGGGTGGGGAAGATAGTACTTCTTGTCAATGTGTCTCTAACGAATCCAGGAATACTCAATCAGGCAAGCCTTAGCAAAGGGGAAGGGACGGAAAACTAGGCCCCATCGGGGGTCCGAGAGGGGGGGTCTCTACATGGGGGGGCCCTATTCTTTTTCAAGGGCACCTAAGAGTCCGAGAGGGAGCTCTGGAGGGGGAAGAGACAGAAAAGGATAGAAAATGGTCAATCTTTGGCTGTCAGAGTACTCTATGTCTAACTCTCGAAACCAAAACATCGAGGGAAAGGACAAAGGGGGAGGGGTTGTAATCTTGAAAATCGTCTCCTGTCTGTATGAAAGAAAGCCTCTTGAAATGAGGTACAGGGAGGCCGACATTTCCTGTGGAGAGGGGAGCGGTTCCTAACGATCAGATCATTGGACCGGCGTTGTAAACACTGGAGCGAACCGAAAAGGAGTGGCGGGGGGCTCCTTAGGTAGTCGCATTATTATCGATCTCCTGGCGCGAAATAAGGAAGACTCGAAAAGAAGGTCGGTGTATCTCAGAAAAGGGAGGAGGGGGGCCTAGGTAGGTGGTAGGAGTAGGCGCGTCGAACCGAACTTCGCGAAGAGCCTTCAAGGCTTCCGACCGAGAGAAAAAAACACTGAGGAGTATAAGGGGAATCTGAAGGGCTAATCGGGATAGAAAGAAGAAGACAAGGCATGGATCCCCTATCAGAAAGCATCCTCCAGGAGCAAAGCAGCCGGGGAGAGGCGTCTGAAGGCTCGCGTGTGGGGGGAGTCCCTAATACCTGAAACTTAAAAAAAAAAACCCCCCCACGTCGCGCAGGGAAACGCGGGAACTGAGACTGTAGAGTCCCACCCAAAGAAAGGGAAGCAGTTTAAAAAAGAAATCGTGGACTATCAGGCTACGATAGCTCTACAACGTTTGGAGGGATAGCGACGTGTTGAAGGGCTCAGCTCCCGATTCGAAGGGCCGTGCACGATGAGTCGGTCGGGGGGGGACTGTCGGCCGAAATAGGGAACATTAAGCGGGGAGCGAACCCGGTTCAGCGTCAATCCCTCACATGTATACAGTCTCCGGAAACAACTTGTGGGGGCCTAAAGGGGGGATCGAGAACAAAAGGCGGGGGAAAAGTCGACTTGTCTAAAAGAGCAACATTTCCAAGAGTACGAGAGGAAACCTCAATCTTGGAAATGGCCTTAAAAAGGGCGCATTGGAGGGGTTTGCCCGATACGTGAACTGTTAGGCCGTCAGGGTCCAGTACTTGAAAGGTTTAAGAAAGGAATCAACTGGGGGAAGTAAGGCATGCTCGGGACTGCGTCAGAGCGCTGCGTGTATAACTGGAGGGAAAAAGACAAGATGCGTTGAGGAATTTTGGGAAAAGGAGACGAGAAGCACTGAGTCGGGAAAAGAAAACCCGAACAGCCCCTCTCCCAAAGTCTGGGTTGCCGCCCGATACCATTACACCTTTGAAAGGGTCGTTGGTTTCTGAAATATAATGACCAACAGGAGAAAGAATCCCATAAAGTAAACGGAGGCGGTCGGAAAACATCCTTTCAAGCCCCAGGCTCTTCTCTAGGCGATTGACTTGTTGGGGAGATGACCAGGAGAAGGGATTTCCCTTTCGATGCCATGCTGAGCTGATCTGAAGAAAGGGGGCCAAGGAAGAAAGGACCATAGCTGGCGGCCAGCGATGCTGCTCGGTACCGAAACCGAGGCAAATCGCTCCAGGTTTTTTCACTCCGGGAGAAGGTCCCGGAGAAGGAAAGTCTTAAGTGGGACGTATGAAGCTTTGGGGGTACAGAACCGTGATAAAGAAGAGCGTGCAAGCAGTCCTTACCGCTGTTGACTGTAGAACGTACGGGAGGGACTTTCAAGAGTCCTGCATCTGGACAGATGTCTCAGGGGGGGAAGTTGAAACGCCGTCAAACCCGTATGCCAAACGTTCCATCTTCTCTGTCAAGGACGTTGCGCACAACCGAAATGGGCCAACAGGAGAAAGCGCGAGGGCATATCCTTTTCGGCATGAGGAGCACGACCCGATGTGACTCTGTGGTTAAAAACGTCCCGTGCTACTGGATTCGGGGGGGGAAGGCGCGATTAAAACCCCGAGGGGGGCGCTTGCTCCCTCCATCCGGTGTGTTGCCTTTCCCGGCATGGTTGGAAGGGGGGGAGGTGGTACAGAAGAAAAAGGAACACCGAGACGGAAATAGACCGATCGGGTCGCAAGGGGATCCGGGGGATGTCCTTACTGCGGGAATGAAAGACTTCCAGGGGGAGAGGAGTTCACGGCGGAGTATATGCGGTTGAGAAGAAAAAAAGCGTGAGGAACTCAAGTCAATCAGGTGGCCAGCCTCCAATCCCAGAAAGAGGAGGAAAAAGTCTGGTCAACGGGCGGGAGGACCATCTATCACAGATCTACATTTACGACGCAGGCATCTGAGAGACAGAAACGCTTGAGGGAAAATTTTTCAAAAAGGAAAAAACCACGCTCAAGAGAGAAAGTCGAGTCCGGCATCCCCAAAGTCTGATGAAAGTTTAAGATCGCGACGGAAAAGTCTTACAACATAAAGAGCCGAACCGTACACCAGCCCTTCGATAGTTATGGAAAGAACGCCGGCATCTGACCATGGTCAAGCCAGGGAGTAGAGGGGCCCTGGAAAGCGCCGCTCGGATTGGCTCTTTTCACTCTCGAAAAAGTTCATGGGCCGAGGCTGGCAAACTACAGAAAGAGAAATCTATAAAAAGGGTCATTTTTTTTTATGGTTGTCTGTAAGGGGACTATTTTTTTATCATATTGCTGATCTAAATCAATGGGAATTTAAAACTCGGTATCAGAACAAGGGTCGCAGGGCCTTACCTGATTCGAAAGCAGGTCTGCCTAGATTACTGAATTCACCGAAAAAGGGAGGCCGATAGAAAGAAAGGTAGGGGGGCTGAACCACGACCACCATCTTAGCCCCATCGCCGCTCTACCCTCTGTGGTCTCAGAGGGGCCATTATAGAAGTCTTAGAGATGGAAGGGGTATTCGTTGGGGAAAAACAGAGAGGCCTTCTGGCGAGAAAGGACAGAGGGGCTGTTCTCTCGTTGGTCAGCCTCTGCTTCGCCACATAAAAAAGGGGCCCCCGGATGCTGTGAGCGGGCAAAAGAAGGAAAAGCGTGAACGCCAGAGAGAAAAAAAAAAGGGGAATGGAGTGTAGCAATAAGAACGGAAAGAGCGGCTACTCCAAAGAACGAGTCGGTCAGCGAAAGTGATGCGCATCGCTCCCAAAATTTGCTCAGTGCCGAGTATCCTCCTGCCGCAATTGTCGGGGGAGGGGAGGAGTCGCTCCAAAAAAACCTTCGCGGGAAAGAACTCAGGAGCAACAAGGGGAGAAGAGGATAATGGCGTAGTCCACAAAAGGAATTAAGCGGCGGGCGGGGGACGAAGATCATCACGCCAGGGAAAAGGGCGGCCAGTACTCGGAAAAGGAGAGAAGTTTTTTGAAAAAAACGCCTAAGCCATGGGTGATTGGGCCTATATAAAGCCAGACAATTCAGCACGTACGCTAGTGCGTCCCACTTCAGCACGGTGACCGTCCCCACGGCGAAGGAGAAGGAATCGGGGTCTCAAGAAAAAAAACTGGGCCTAAGACGAAGGAGAATGACCACGCGACCAGCAATAGCGCTCTTCAGGAGCCGGCACTACCTGAGCGCATCTAGGGATCCGAACCCTACTAATAAAAAGGAAGCGCTAAGAAGAAGAAGCGCCGGGATCCAAAGAGGCGAAGGAGAATGAGGGTTCTTGTTTAACCGTCAACTTATCCTCAGAGGAGGAAAACTCTAGAAAAACGGAGGGTTGCTCGCTCAAGAAGAGAGTGCAGAAAGCCCGAAAGGAAGAAACGAACTCTCGCTCGCGCCGGGGTTACTTGACGAATACATTAAAGACGATCAGAATCCTCGCCTCAGCTTCAGGAAGAGACACCCACCCCCGCGAGGCGCCAAAAGCAAGTGATTTCGGTCAGGGGTTGCTCCACAAAAGCAGGTTTCTGACTGTCTTGCCATCGAGCGGGAAAAGAAATCTTCCTCCACAAACCAGAGAAAGGGCGCATTAATGGGCAGAGGAAAAACGGGTGGAAGAAGGAGGGTAGGCAGGCCCCGAAGTACTCGGAAGCCGAGGAAAAAAGTTGGAGTTCCATGTAAAAAGACGGCCGAGGGAAGCTTGGGGGACCCGAGGGCCAGGGGGGAAAGGAGTGGGGGCGAGCCCGATTGAAAAAACGGTGGCAGGATCAAAAAATCTGAAGCCGCCAAAGGGGGCACCAGGGACAACAGAGTTAGAAGTGAAGCCAGGAGGGGGAAAAAGCAACTCACCGCAGGCCACCTCCTTGACGCTCGAAAAAGGGAAAGAAAACGGGAAACGCTGAACGTCCTAAGGGAGTTCATCTCAAAAAATGAAGTACACTAAACCAGAAAGGCGGTCCCAGGGACAGATAAGCGAACTCCCAGCCCCCACTTGGATCTGGGAGGGTCCACGCCGTAACGGGGGGGGGAAAAATCACTACGTCTACCGATCCCTAAAAGGGGATGGGAAAAAACTCTTGGTCTCCCGCATACATACGGGGCCTAAGGCAGCAAATGCTGCGGGCCAGAATCCTAGCTGATGGCGTCTAAATGCAAGCACCTCTGGGGTGAAATGTGAAAATGACTTCTTGAAATCAGAGGGGACGTGACGGAGCGCGGGAAAAAAGGGGAACAAGAGTGTCAATGGTCCAGCCGAAACATTATAAGGCTCTCTCTTTTCGTGACACGACCTTTAATAGGGGAGGTACAGGCCGGGGGTCCGGTCCCCGAGCAAGACCGGTGCATCTTGCGAACAAGTTATTACGATACCGTGCTAGATGCCTCGGACAGAGAGTGCCGATGCAGAAGGGCCCCTAATTCAAGAGTCAAAAAGCGGAGGACTTGGGGCCACTACGGACCGAATTTTGAAATCACCTAACGGCAAATAAGGGGGGGAAGACCCTGACCAGAATCCTTGAGGGAAGAGCCGCAGTTGTGTCCGCCGAACAAGGAAAAAAAACTCGTCCGCCGAACCTCATGTGTGGAAAATGGTCCCTCTTGCTTCCTCCCGCCGCAAGAGGGGGATTGGAAGGGAAGTCTATGGGAGGGAAAAAAAAAAGCCGTTGAAAATCAAATGTTAAAGGCCCCCAAAAAAAAGGCCATGAGCTGGACCGGACCCGCCATTCCGACCGGTCATCTGGAAAAAAAATCCTCCGAGAGGGGCTAGACGGGAACGTGGCTTCCATGAGTACTGTCGGAAACATTGGGAAGGAAAAGAGCAAGAATGGGATGCAAAACCTTTTCATAAGAAGAAGCCGTTCAAAGACAGACAGTCAAGGGCCGGGGGACTCGGGGATTTGCGGGGGGGGGGGGGGGGACTTGAGGGGGCGGCTGAAATCTCCATGAGGTTCCGTTGATTCTCTGAAGGCTCTTCCCACCATTAAAAGGAAATAGGTTCTAAACAGGTTCTCAAAGAAGGAGAAGTAAAAGAGCATAGTCGAGTACTGGAATGCAGCCCGCGAAAGCCCTATATCTATGCGGCCACCTTTGAAAGGAAAAAGTCCATCCGAGTCCATGAGTCTGGGAAAAGAAAAAGGAACCAACCGGACCCGCGTCAAGAATCCATGGACTCTCAGGGTGTGCCGGAGGGGACCGGTTGTTTGGGGAATGTGTTGGGAGGGAAATGGGAGACGTACCGCCCAGTGAGATAATAGAAATGCAAGAAGGGTGAAGAAAGGAGGGCGACCGGAACCCACCAGAAATTTTTTTCCGGAGCTTTCTCTCTGTTTATGGATGAGGAGTGAAGGGACGGGGACGGGGCGAGGGAGAAGAGGAATGGTAGGTATTTAAGCCAACCGTCCTCAAAATACTGCAATCGTTCCGAGCGGAAGCGTCGCTTAATCTCTAAAAAAAAAGAGCAGGGAACCAGAGAAACCAAAGGGGGAGAGGGGTGGGGGTGGGGGGTGTGAGGGAGAAGGGGGGTGAAAGAGGGGGGGTGCGAGGAGAGGGACGGGATGGGGTGGAGGGAAGGGAGCTGGGTAAAGGGGGGGGAGAAGAGCGAGTCGGGGGGAAGGGAGTCTCAGAGGAGACTTCTCGGGAAAGGGAAGGTCCCGGCAAAATTTCTGAGGCTCGCGGGAAAGACTCGATAAACTCAGTGGGCCTTCGTTTTCCCCCTTCAGCTCAGTTGTAGAAAACGTGAGGGGGGGTAAAAAGGGAAGTAAAAGAATCGAGGTGACGAAACTTTAGCTCTGAACTCTACGCAAGAAAGAAAGGATGCGGGTTCGAAAAAAAAAAGAGGCGTCAAGGGTGTCAAAGGTGGTAGCTTGTGCTTCGTCTGATCCCGACTGCTAATCAGAGTCAATTCTTCCGGAGAGAGCTCAAAAAAAATAGGGAGGGGTGAAAAAGGGGATCGCTCCGGGTCGACGGACATCAATTCCAAAGGGATCAATAGCATCAGAGCGGATGTCTCTGGGAGTCTTCGGACAAGGTTCGATCCAGATGACCTGGGGAGAAGAAATTTCGCCAAAAGAAACGGGGGGAAGGTCGGGGTTTTAGGGAAAAGGGAGCTCTAGCGTCCCGCTCCACCACCAGGAGAATCGCAAGGCTATCAAGCAGGTCAAAAACCGGGAGAAGTCCACAACCGCTCAAAAGTTTGGGAGAGGGGCCGCGTCGGTGGAGATTGCGACTAAGTCTGAGGCCAGAAAATTCAGGAAATCGGGGGTCTGAATCGGGGAAGAGGGGGATCCCCGCGCGACGAAAAGGTTAACCTTGAAATTCAGGAGCCACCCAAAAATGGGGCGAAAGTAGAAACAAAAAAGAGGGGGTTTAGGCTCGAACTTCAAAGAGCTACGACCCTGTCCGAGGCGGATTCGATATCCTGGGTTCGGTCCGAGCACATGGGAAACAGGCCCAAAAACAAGGAACGGAAACACCTTTGGCCGGCATACCCTGCGCATTCTTCTTGGGGACCTCTGGTCATGTTTCAAGAAATGGCACCGTCAGCCTGGGAAAGGTATCTAAAAATCGTCAGGGAAGGGGCAGGGGTGAGGATAGATCGGCGTCCTCAGGCCACGCATTCCAGTCAGTAGAAAAGAATCTCTGGGCCGGAGAAACGACAGGGGATGCGGAAGAAGCCCTGGAAGGGTCGGAAGGAGAATAAAAATCAACTTCCATAAGGATCTTCCCTCATTCCACCAGCCAAGCCCTCCATCCACATTCCGCCCGAGGAAATCTTTTTTTGACAAGGAAACGAGACAAGACAAACGGGGACTGGGCTTAAACGACATCGCTCTAGTCTAGGTCAAACTGGGAAATATTAATACGTACCAACCATCATGGAAGAAAAGTCTCGCTGAGAGACTCGAGAGGGATTTTGGGGGAAGGGGGCCCGATCGAAAAAGGATGAAGGGAATAAGGAAAAGGGGAACTGGGAAACAAGAGCCCGGGGTTAGAGATGCGGAGAAAAGAGAAAGGGCGCCAAGCAGAGCTGGGGATGTACCTACCCGATGGACAGGCCGCAAAAAATGTTAGACGGGGGGGACCAAAAAAGAGAAAGCGTAGGAGCCAAAGAAAGAGGAGATTCCGCCACCTCACGAATCGCGGTCGGTCTCTCAACAAGGGGGGTTTCCTGGAGGGGAGGACCAAATCCTAGGGAGCAGGAGTTTCCAAGCAAGTCAAGGAACACTTTTGACAAAAGGACGGGACCATAACTGGGGAGCCAAGATGGTCGAAGCTGCAGCGTATGCTCCTTTATGAAGCCTCCGTCGCCAGAGGCACGGTCGGGGGGTCAGGGGAAGAAGTTTGCTACCAAACAAAGAAGGGACCTGCAAAGAAAAACGGGAGGCCGGAGGAGCAAAACCAAGATTCCTTAAGAAGGGCGCCTCAACTTCCTCAGCTAATGGATGAGGGGGAAAGAAAGTTCTGTATACAAAGAATGAACCCTTTAAAAAAGGGAAAAAGGCTATGAAAACTCTGGAGGGCCCGCAAAAGGGGGGAAGGGGGGGGGGGGCTGGGTCAATAGGCCTTCCACCGCTAGATTTCTTCCCATTAACTTTTTACAACGCTTACCTGTCTCATCCCCTTGGAGGTCTAAGTAGGTCAGGAGGGACGACTTGCGTTGGAAACTGAAGACAAAAAACTTCAGATTGTCGGCAAAGGAAAAAAATTTTCTCCCGGGGGGGGTTGGGGGGGGTGGGGGGGGGGGGGGGGGACCGATGGAAGTAATTTCTGTGACATCTAATTAGTACGCCGACTTTGAAAGGGGGAAACTCAAAGGGATCCTAAAAAGCCGAAGGGGGGAAAGAGGGAACGTGCATACTTTCTACGATGGCATTATTTTAGCCTGCAAAGTGCGGGGCGAGCCCGCGCTTGTCCGCTTGACGATCGAACTTCGCAATTCGATCTGAACCAAACAAAGGATGGGAATTTCTATGTAAAGGAAAGGGGCGCTGGGAAAAGGACTGATTCGGGGGAAAAGACACCGCGGCCTTCGCGAGTACAGATAACTCCTAAAGGAGGACCTTAAAGGTAGAAGTGGATCAAGTCCAAGGGGACCTCGGGAGATTAATGCAAGGGCCTACGAGGGGCCTGCTCAGGAAAGCCTTCAAGCTCGTTGTTTACAAAAAATCTTTACGACATCACTTTCCTGGTAGAAAGGGCTCAGGAGGGGGGATTTGCGGGGTTGCGGGGGTGATTTGAAGAGTGCTGATCGTCATGAATTTCACGCACATTCGGCGCCGCTAGATGAAGGCTCAATGTTTCTGGACAGGCCTGACTTGGAAGAAGAGTCCCTTCTGCCGGACAAAAGGGAGAAGGACCGCAGGACAGAAGAAAATCTAGTGGTGTAAAGAAAAAGACACTCAAAAGTTATCAAATCGCGCGCTACAAAAGGATTAATCCTCTGCGGAGGGCTGGAATTCGGGTCTCGAGAAGGGTCTTCTTAGAAAGTCGGCGGGTCGTCTACGTGGACCCTCGGGGGAGGGGGGGTCATGAAAAAAAAATCCGGCCCATCATAACGATGGAAACCCTTATATCCGGTGCTTGTAATAAAATTTCACATTCCCTTGAGAGAGGAGACCCTACTTATCGTTCTGCCAGGGGGGAAGGGACTGTCCGGGATGGGGGAAGAATCGCTTACGAAATATCTATCGAAGCGACCATTCTTAGGATCGAGCAAACACCTCTTTCGGCGGCCTATAATCCTCCAGGGAAGAACTTTCTGCTTGCTGAGAGGAGGATCTCCCGAAGAGTGAAAGGAGGGGGGGACTACTCCATCGGGGGAAGGGGGGAAATACTCAAAACAAGGATATCGAGCCGTAGAACGTTCGGGGAGGGGGAGGGTGGAAGCACAAGAACGGGCGTCCAGGAGTAATACTCCCCCAGAGCAAGAGGGTGTTGGGAGGTGACCGAAGAGGGCGCTGACCGGCTAGAAAATTCGCTTGGTAGGAAAGAGGCAAAAGGGGAACGTACGCGATGTAAAAAAGCAGAAAACCCCACAAAAAAGGAGCGAGTCGAGCGGCAAGAAATCACTGACTGGGCCGGGATACCATAAAGGAATCCCGACATCAGGGATGATGGGGAATCAGCAGGCTGAAAAAAAAACCCAGCACAAAAGGGACCACGTAGCCAGGAAGGAGGGGGGGCGCCGCTCCTCCCTACTAAGAACCGGAATCTCGACTAAGGAAAATCGCCGCCGAAAGTAGCCGACCATCTGGGAAAAGAGAGAAGAGGACGCCTCCGATGAAGGGGGATTTGCGGCGAGATATAAGGGGGGGAGAGACGGGTCGATAGCTGTGTCATTCTTCATCTCCGCAAAAGGCCCCTTATAAGCAAGGGAAAAGGACCTACAGGGAAAAAAAGAACTCAAGGAACTTGAAGGGAGATAAGTCTAACCCCTAAAGTCTAAGACACCCCCGAAAAAACATCTTGAGGAAAAAAAGGAATCGAAGGGAACATGAACGAGTCCGGGAGGGAAACGAAGTGTCCCATATAGTAAAGACCACTCCCGACGCCATCGGAATTTTCACGGATAAAGGCTTTCTCCATGGTCGTGGAAAGGCTTCTACCATCGGGGAAGAAAGTATTCTTCTTGAGACGCGCATGGCGGCGAGCAAGACGGGCCAGTGGGCCTTTAGGAAATATTGTTTTGAAGAGGCTGGGTGGCTCAGAAGGAAAAGTTGTGGGGGGGAAACCCAGACAGGCTACGAAAGCCCGGAAGGGGGCGAGGGAGAGGGGGGGGGGGGGCACCAGCGAAAAAGGCTTGGCCAGGTCCGATGGCCTCGTCTTCAATGTATATGAGCGGTGTACCCCGGAAAAGCCCGTGACAGCAGCTTGAACCACTCTGCAGAGACACAAATCGTCCAAAGGGGCAGATAAGAATAGTAGGTACGTTGCGCCACAAAAAGATACCTCTCCTTTCCCCGAGCCAAGAGAAAAGAAAGGGGGTTCTTGAGGTCCACGTCCTTAAAAAATGATCAACCGGAAGGAGGGGAAGGTAGGGATCACAGAACACCAGTTCCTGGAAAGACGGCGACGTTGTCCTTCCCTTGAAAGCCTCAAAAAGGACCACGATGCGCTGGGAAAAGGGAAAAAGGGGGGCGTCAGAGAAAGAGGGGGTTAAAGTTCATGAAGCTGGAGAACGCGAATTTTCCGTGACAGCCTCCCTTAGGCACCGGGATCGGGGAGAAAACTTCAAGCGGGGGGGGAGTTCTGTCCGACGCGACCTTTTACGAGGGGAACCCCCTTGAGTCCATGGTCCGGGTAGGAAAGGTTCCACAGGGAAGCTCATGGAAGGGGCGAGGTCTGGGAAAGGGGCAAAAGATTCTCTCGAGAATCGTTGGCCATATGCCAGATTCTCGACCGGACCCATCAGTCAGGAGTGATCCTTCAAAAGAGAGAAGATTTCTTTAACGCTCCAAATACAAAAGGAGAAGAGCGCGAGTCAGGGAAGGGAGGAAGCTCGCGTTTATTTGAAGACTAAATCTCCTACTGCCTCGTACGGTGGCAGATGGGGGAAACTCCTCGTCAGGCGTGAGACCCTAAAGGTGCCGGGGGGGACGGTAAAAGAAAGGCAATCTCTTTCCGGTCGATGGTTCTGCGGATTTTGAATCACCTGGGCTCCTGTGAGGTAACGGTCCCATGAATAGAACCCCTTCAACGAGGGGAGAACCCGGGGACCAGTCCGAAGGAAAAAGGTCATAGGGGAAGAAGCGGAGGGTGCCAGGATGGTGGACATCGCTTCTTCAACAGCAGGTTTGTCGACCTCGCCCGAAGAAAGGATGAGAGGTTTTCATCAAGAAAAGAGGCCCGGTGCCGAATCCCGGGAACCAACCTAGTGGCGCGTCTCTGATTTGACTGGCGTAGGCCTGACTGGAAAGCGGGAGGGGGGAGTGAGGAGAAACGTAATGCACAAATCCAGGGTCAAGTGCGAACCGCCGCGCTCAGGCGGCCGGCCCCACGATCATTTCGAAAGAAGGGGTAAGTCGCAGGGGAGGGGGGGGAACCCTAGAGGGGGCCGAAGAGGAAGTCAAGAAGGAAGGCGGGGCCATTATTGGACCACGACCTCGGTCCAAAGCCGAATCGCCGGGAGTTTCCGGCCAAGGAAAAGGGAAGTTGGGGTTGGGGGGGATCGTGTGGACGAAAAAAGGGCGTCGAAATCCCCCCGGCCTCACTGCCAGGTTCAGTATAGTCAGGAAATGCCTCCGAGGCCCAACCATCGATGGGGGGGACCGTAGACTGGTCGATTGGAGAGAGAGGTTTCAAAAAGAAGAGGACGTGACAATGGAATGACAGCAAAAAAGTCTAAGCTGTCATCGTTGCCTTTCTGAACGACTCGAGCTGAGCAAAAGGATCGACAATGCGGAGGGAAAGGATCCACCCAAAGTTGGTGGACCGGGGAAGGCGAACTTCTTGTGGAGACTTTCGAAAAAGAAAAAAAAAACTGGTCAGTGGCCGGTCCTACTCGAAGACTCAGTGGCAAAATTGAAGAGGGAGTTGCCCCCTGCGTGAGCGGGCGCTCGTTAGTTCAATTTCGAGCTAGGGAGAGTACCTTGCGCGAGAAGACGCAAAAATTCTGGGGTTCAAAAAAAACCCTCAAAGGGGCGTGTCCTGGTGGTTCTCGTGGAAAGTCCTTTAAGGCGAGGTCGAGGGTCGGCCTGCCAGAATCTCTAAAACAACGGGAGGAGAAAGAGAGATTCTCGTAATCCTGGGAGAGTCTCTCTCATGGACTTATCAGGGATCGAAGAAGAAATGACTACACCTGGGGGGACCGGAAAAAAAGACATGAGAGCAAAAAGAGACTGACTGGGAGTTATACGACTACAGGTCGATCCTCTATCAAATGTCCTCCCTTAGCTCACGCACCTATCCTGTTGGGAGAAAAACTAAGAAAGAAAAAAGCCAAGGAACACCTGGAGGCTTAAAAGATCTCCACCGCGAAAGGAGCATCTCAAGAATATTTACCAGCAGGTACAGAGTAAGTCGACTAAGATAAGGAATCCTCTTATCCACAAGAAAAACGAGTCTCGAAGATGGATTTCGCACTCTAAGTCTCTTACAGGAAAAAGCTATCAGTCGGCGAGAAGTCTGTGCTTAAAAGAGTGCTACCATGAAGACTTTAGAAAAGAGGAAGCCCAAAAAGAATTTAAACCCAAAAAGGAAGAGAAGGCACCAAATCTATGGTGGGGCCTCGATCATCGCTCTAAAATGGAAAAAATTTCCTATGCGGCCGATACACTTGGCGGGAAAAGCCCGAGCACCAAAAACTGGTCACGGTAGGAAAAGCCAACGCGCATTCGGCCAGTCATTTCGTGGGGTGGCCCTACTGAAAAACTATCCGGGCCGGAAGGGTGGTCCGGAATGCGAGCAAACGGACTCGGAGAAGAGAATAAGGAACGATTCGACGCATGCTCTTTTCCGGGGAACCTCAGGATCTCTTCGGTGGATAAAAGCGGGAGGAAAACGGTATTCCGTGCGAGGCCGGCGAAAAGGGTCCAGAGGACGAAAAGCAGCCCAGCACAAGAACAGCCCTTCTGGGTTACCGTCCCTATCCCCGGACACCTTGACTGGGATTATTGTCAAGGGAGGAAGAGAGACCACGAAAGGCATAGGAAGGAGGCGAGGGCGAAGAGAGGAGGGAAACACAACGAATCGCTTCTCGATCGCGGATGACTTTGTTTGGAACCCTGCGACGTCGGGTAAGGTAAACGAAAAAAACGGGGAATTGGGGAGGGGAGGATCATTTTACTGTGAAGGAAAGAAAACCGGTGAGAAAAAAAAATTTCCGGAGAGGGAAGCGCGCCAAAAACATGAATGTTCGCTCCGGACGATTTCGTTGGAAAAAAAAGGAAAGCCTTCGGAGTGGAAAGGAGCAAACAAGATGCCTCAAGAAGGTCTGGAGGAGGTGATGCACAATAGAGTAGGGGCACGCATTCCGGAAACTCTTTGGACTTCCATATAAGGGATGGCTTTACAGGGAAAGGAAACTTGACAATGCAAGAGACTATCGGAGCCGGGGGAAGCCCGTCGCCCGGACGTTAATCTATTCGAGAGCCGTACATTTTCTAACACCAGACAGGACCTTCAACAAAGTCACTTCGTGACAAAGGGGGGGAAAGAGGAATCCGCAGAAGAGGATCCAAAAGCTGACGGAGAACGAGGGAAAAAAACTTCACTGTAGGTTCATACAAAGTCGCTCGCTTCATTACCCGGGCAAACCAAGAGGACTAGAGGGAGAAAATCCATCTCGGGGGGGGGGGAAGGGGAAGCGAAGATCTGGTCAAAAGGCAAACGAGAACTACAGGAGGTAGACCCGCGGGCCGAGCCCCTGGGAGGTGTCGCTCCGGTCGGATTTTCCTTAGTGGTACCTTATCAGACCTCCACCTGCGGGAGGGTCAAGGGAAGGAGCTGGGTGGGGGGGTCGCAACGGGACGAAGGGAGGTTCTGAAAGGGGACGAGGAAGGCAAATTTACAAGTCACGACACTTCCGACTAGAGAGGCAAGCGGGAGGGCCGGGCCGAAGTGTAAACGGCAAGGAACCGAGGGGGAGGAGAATGGGGAGAGTTACTCTGGTACTCCTGAAACGCTCTTCCTGATCGGGCGATCAAAACTTGCGGCTCGCCAAAAAACTTCCTGGAGGAGTAAAAAAAGGGCAAAAAAAAAAAGAAGGAAAGGGCCGGCCGTTGGGCCATGTGTCACCTCCAGGCCGCTGCCATGAGCGGGGGAACCTCGATAGGAAAAAAAAAAAGGGTCTAAGCACGGGCGCAACGCCCGTAAGAGCCAGGAAAGAGCATCAGGGAGGGAGGGGCCTGGCATCAGGCCGACCTTCTTGGGGTGTACTGCAACCCCTAAGGGACCACGTAAAAATTTAGAGGGGGTCCTGGGCGCATCAAATTGAAAGCTTTGAGGGCGTAGGAAGATACTATTTCTTATGCCCCATCATTATTGGGGCACGTCCTTCCCCTTCTCCGAGCATATTCGATGGAGAGGGAGGGGCGGTTCCTGACCGGGAGGAGAGCTAGAGAAAGAAGGAGGGGAAGAACCACTATCATCTATTGGGAGTCTTAGGGGGGAGAAAAAACCAAACCCCTCACACGAGAAATCCATCAGCCTCTACAAACTCTGGAGGCGACCTCGAGGCGGCGGAGGAAAGAGAGCGCGCGGGGAAAAAAAGGGGTAGGAGGAATGTCAGAAAGAAAAGCGGCTAGAAAGGCGGTGCTGTAAAGTGGTGGTGTCATCCTCTCTTCTCCAAAAAATATGTGCCAACCGGAGTCATGCTGTCTCTACTGGGCAAAGTCCTTAATAGGGAGGGGGAGAAAAAGACTAGCGCCGAGACCGGCGGAAAGCTGTGGGGACACGTGGGCCCAGCCGGCGAAGGCTAACTCCAAGCTCAATCCGATCCGGTCATCTCCATGGAAGGTCTCATCAGGGGGCGCCAACACCCCGCTCATGGGGGAAGGGATCCTCCTGGGCCGGAAAGGGTAGGCTGGGAATGCTCTGCCGGGTCCAAAAATTCTGTGTGGAACTCGAAAAAAAAAAAAAAAGGAGAAAGGGTGTCGTAGTCAACACGAATTCAACTCGTCTGTGCTTTTGGTACAGCCGAAGCAAGCAACTCCGACCATGGCGCAGGAGGTCTTCCCCATGAGAAAAAAAGATGTGTGTTGGGGCAGATGCGCCTAAAAGAAAATTCCCAAGGAGAGAGGCAAGGGATCGCCAGCCAGGGACTCATCGTACAGGTATTGCTCCACCAGAAAACGGGAACATTCCCCCACGAAGACGGATCAGGAGATCGAGAAGAAAAGGTTACTGGGTGGCCAAAGTAGAGAATACAAATGAATCGAAGGAAAAAAGGGTCGAAGCGCAGGAAAAAGAGGAAGGAGACGACCGCCATCCCGTACGTGAGCTACATCTCGGGAGCCGACCTCCCTACGAAGACCCAGAAGCGCGAAAGGGGAAGTCTGGGTAATCTGAAGAAAGATACTCGAAGAAGCTAGAGGAATATGAGGGGGGGGCCGGGAGCCTCTTATGCACCTTCCGCCGAGATATAGATGAAAAGGGGTTCTCTCTGGCTCCAAGAGCGGGGGAGGGGGGGAGGTCAGAGGATCATGACCTGAGAACATCTCTCGGACATCTTGCCGGACTTGGACGGGAAAAGAGTTATTAAAGGAATAAAAAGGGAAGAGAGAAAAATGCTCCTCTCAAAGGATCCACCAAAGCAAAAGAGGTGAAGGCCCCAGATCTATCAAAGGGGAAGGTAGCAAACGTTTTTCCCTTCACACTATCATGTCGTCATGCTTTCCGATCGGGGAAACGCTTTCTCACCCCGAGGCCAGCAAGAAGGGCGTCGGGGGAGGATTGAGAAACCTCGAAGGGGTTATCCCAGTCTTTAGAAATAAGCAGCTCTTATGAGTTCGGACGAAAGTACTCGAGCATTCCGCGAGATGAAAAAAAGTGATAGGATAGGGTGCAGGGGGTTAAGCGTTGGTCCCGCTGAAGGTCTTCCTCGAAAGAATCACATGAATTTGTTGTCTGAAAAAAGGGAGCTTGCCTCGAAAAGCTGAAAGGGTGTTTCACCAAAAAAGTTAACCGCCCGTCTGTCAAGGGATAAGGTCCTGAAGGTTATGAAAAAAGGTCCAAAAACAAAAGGCCATGAGGAGGGGTGACCGGCCACGCCCTCTTTCCGCTTCTATTCATCGACAAGGAACGGCCGACTCCGTCGGGGCCTGGGTGTGCCCAAGTCTCCTCGAAAGGAGGCTCCCCCCCCTGACTTTATTGAGGGATCGTCCCCCGCCGGGCCGAAGCAGCCGGAGGATTGGCGCACCTCCAGGGGAGGGGGGAAGCGGGGGGGAAAAAAAGTTACCTGGTCATAATATAGGAGGGGGGGGCCACTTCCTGAGGAGGAACATCAAAAAACGCAGGTGACAGAAAGGAGTCTCTAATGCCACCAAACCTCTGGGGGGCCGTTTGGAATGAGATTGAGACAAGGAGGTGAGTACTATTACAAGGACTTTGCCCGGTTCGACCCATAGGGGAGAAAAAATCTTCTGGGTCGTGGAAAGAAGACTAACAGGAAGGGCGGGAAAAAGGGGTAGAAAGCCTTTTACTATGGAACGGGAATTTCCATGAGGCCGTGAGGACTGAAAAAATCTATGAGATGACAGGGTTGCAGGGACGAAAGAGGCCCAGAAAGGGAATCGGAGACGGGGAAAGGAGGCGGTCCACGTTTCTTCTTACGGCACTCCCGGCAAGTCAGGGGGAAAACTTCAACAGCGGATCATGAATGAGGGGGGGGCTACGTTGGGCACCTCAAAACAAAAGAAGATTTAGATACAACTTCCGAGTAGGCCAAATAGAGTAGTGGGGTAACTTAAAACACGCCCGGGAATTGTTCAAAGTTTCAAAACCCGAAGGTCGGAGGTGCAATAAGGGGGAGATCGTGGCTCGGGGAAGGGAATCACCCACCAGCTCTGCATCGAGGGCGATGAGGATCCTTTTATCGGGATCTTGTTTCTTGTCCCATGAAGATCCGCACAATTCCACCACCTCAGGGAGGCGACAGGAAGTCAGATGTAAAGGGAAAGCCTCTTGGAAAGCGATTCGTCTTTCCAGATGGGGGGCCTGCCGTCGATCTTTCCATCAGGGGTTGAGGAGGAATGGGAAAGGGGGAAGGTGGGGAAAAAAGCCATCAACGTGTGTTGTTGTCCTCTTTCTCAAAATAGCGGTGGGCGATGCTCGGGGGGGGTCTTGGGGGGTCTGCCCAAAAAAAAAGAAGAAGTGGGAAGGGAATTTATCTCACGGAAGGTCGCATTCCCCCCATCTATCAACTTCATCAAGGGTTAAAACAAACACCGACGATCTAAAAAAGTTCCCACGGCGACTAACTCGGATGTGGAATTCTCCATTCCATCGCCTATCTCGGCAGTTCAAAAAAAATTAGTGGCAGGGACAGGGTCCTCACGGGAAGGATAGGGGCCAGTATTTACCCACTGAAGCTTTTCCCCAGAAGAAGAAACGAAGGTGGGGGCTTACCAAGTTGGGGGGGAAACCACTCGGGGGGGGGAAAAAAGGGAATCTGGAATTTTCTCCCTAAAAAAAAAAGCAGATCTCGTCATCCTCAGGCCTAGGGAAAGAGTATCGAGGACAGGAAAAGATTTTTCCTTCTATTGACGGGGATCCATGTGGAGGGGGCTAGAATGAGGGGGGGACCAAGCTACGGGGAAGAGCGGATTTGCGAGTCATCCAGAACGGATCTACCTAAAGCATCGTTGAGTAGAACTCGTCGAGGGAGAAAAAGAAAACAGGGAGGAAGGCACGGAAGCTTTTTAGATCTTTGGGGATCATTCTCCTTACATCGGAAAATAAAGAAAGGAGGGGGGTACCGGACCTGGGGAATCAGGAAAGGAAACCTGGGGGGGGAGCAAAGAAGCTATAACTTCAGTTCTATGGTGCCACGAGAAGATTGGGGAGACAAATTGAAAGCACGGGGGGGAGAAAAGGGAGGGGGAACCGTTGAGCATACTCTGATCCAGAACGCGTTTCGCGCGTTCGGAAGGAGGGAGATGGTGCTCAAAGGAGGGAGAGCGGAGAACCACCTGCTCGGGCTCCTCACGAACAGTCAATCTCGAGAAAAACAATTAGGAAGAGATAGATTCGCGGCAAAGCCTAAAAGGACGGAAAGAGGGCGGATGAAAAAGAAAGGAAAAAAACAAGTCCACTAAATAACTCCAGGAGTCTAGAAAAAAAGCCGGGAATTTCCTCGGGAGGAAAATCACGGGTTAGAGAGACCTCACAAGTATGCCCCGCACCTCAAGCCCTGGGCCAACTTCGCAATGGGAAAAAACGAAAGCAAAAGGATCTAAGAAAACCAAGAAAAAAGACCGGAGCGGCAAGATTTCCTCCATGTTCCCACGGATGCGCGATCGGAGAAGGGGATGGAAAAAAGCTCTAACGGGGGGGAGGCGGGGGGTACCGGTGGGATATCATTGCGCAGCGAAAAAGTCTCTAACAGGGTCACGATTCAAAATTCTTTAGGAGGAAAGGCTGCTGAGAAGAAACCTCGAAGGACAGAGGAAAGGAGGTAAAAGTTAATCATCAAAACTCCACATGTACATTCCTCCAGTGCACAAGAGAGGGGTTTCCTCGAGAGAGGAGATCCTGAACAGTCGTAAAAAGGGCATTGGAGAAAAAGAGTTACGGGCCCAACCCCTAAGCAGCTTTTCCACTGGCCTTCCTACCTTCGCATGTCTGCTTTTGACGAGGGGAGGGGGGGGGGTGAAAGGGAAAAAAACGGGCAGGAAGCGAGGAGACACACGGTTGCCGTCTCAAGCTCTGGCTTTCACAGCAGGCTAGAAATTACGAGGTCGAAAAAAAGAGTGACAAGGGCACATAGAAAACGGAGGTGAGACACCTTATTAACTGTCTCTTTTGTGGGCGGCGACGAGTCAAAAAGAAAGAAAGACTTCACACCACCGAGAACAGGAGGGA
>Ga0179593_1643207_pt1 | contig 20226 bp, 24 predicted proteins | sample CZODoug2_1_08_16_FD_185931 | JGI IMG/M metagenome (GOLD analysis project Ga0179593, IMG submission 185931) | Vadose zone soil fungal communities from Angelo Coast Range Reserve, California, USA - CZODoug2_1_08_16fungal (PacBio error correction) | ecosystem: Environmental > Terrestrial > Soil >...
GGAAAAGGGGGGGATTTTCTATCCGGGAAAAACGTCATTCGCTGGCAAAAGCTCGCCCGCTTCGGGAGGCGCAATAGGTAACGGTCCAAGAACAAGCTCTTATACCTCAACTTCAGAAAACAATCCTGCTGTCGTGACGAGCCCAGTAGGGTCCAAAGAAAGTAAATGGCGGTCCAAAGGGTAAGTCTCTTAGGGTCGCTCAAACTTACTCGCCAGGCATAGCAGAGATCACCAGCAACTAAAGTAAGAGCGCGGGTTCAGCCACGCAAACGTCTCGGCAAAAAGAGGATGCGTCGTCGCATAAACCGGCAGTGCCCGCTAATAGGGAGGAAAAAAAAATGCGAGGTAGTTGTCCCGCGATTAAAGTGGAAGAATAACGAAAGCCGGAAAACTTCTTTTTGGAGGGTGGTCGCATCTAAGCAGGTCCTGCCTCAGGGGAGGGAAGGATTCCCTAGGATGGAGGGACCAGCTGGGGGTGGTCCAGCTAAACGGACCCGATGAGAACGCGCCTTACTGTTCATCCATAATCCGGGGAAAGAAGGACGATTTCCGTGCACTGTCCCTCAAGGAAAAGGTTCAAACGGTATAACTAAAGCGCTCTAATCGCCGAGTCCGGGGACGGCGAAGGTTCTCTAGCCCAACTCACTAACCTCTCAAACACGGTTCTCGTTCAAACCTAGTTCGAAAAAGGAAAACCATGGGGCGAAGTTGAAGGCGTGAATGCTGAGAGACCGCCTTCTACGGGGGCTTGAAACTTAATAAACCGGGAAGAAAGGGGGGTCCAGAGCGGAAAAGTTGTCAAGGGGGCTTTAGCAGAGAGGCCTGACAGCAAAACCGTACGTAAAAACTCGCTTCCTAAATCGCTTGTGCGCCCACTGGCACGGCCCAAGGCACATTCCTAGGACGTGCCCGATCAAAGCGCAGGTCTCATTGGGGGGAAAAAGGGAAAAAGTACATCAAGAACCGGCCCTGGTACATGACTCTGAGAAGTGAAATGCGGAATAAGGGACCGGACTGTCGCGCGAATACGTCCGTAACCGAGAGGAGCTTTCCAACAAAAGGATGAGAGGTTTTTGTGGGCAAGGGGTGCGCAACAGTGACATAGGAGGAATGCCTCATAAGAGGTCCGTGCAAACCGGAAGAAAAATCTAAGGCAAGAACCAAAGACCAAAAAGTTCAGAAAAAATCGACCGGGAAGAAACATTCAGTAACTCAGGACAGCAGAGACCGGTGTTGAGTGCGCGCGTATGGGGGCGGAGGAACAATCGGAAAAACACGGAAGGTGAAGAAAACATGAAAAAAACCGAAGAAAAACACGATTTGAGTCGGCGGCCTCTCGCTCAATTACCACCCAGAATTGTCATGTTCGAAGCAAGAAAAACCGGGACACGATGAAGATATTTGAGAAGCCAAAGCTGCGAGAAAGAAAGGAGTAGATTGGAGAGAACGGGAAGTCCCAAACATACCTAGACCTCCTAAATCAAATCATTCGGGGCGTTCGGGGCTTCCAAAAAACAAGAAAAGAAAACCAGAAAGGGTCCAGTTCTAAGTGGGAGAGAAATGAAATGGAAGTTCAGGCAGCAATGGGGACAGAAAGCAATATTTCTTTAAAGAAGGAGGAAGAAAAGTCATCTAAGGGCAAGCTTGAATTCATGGGGGAAGGGACAACAAAAGCTATAAAAAGAGGTTGCGGCAAGAGGGAAGTGGGGGAGTTCAGGAAATTAAAGAAAAACTCATAAAGAAAAAGGGAGGAGCGAAAAAAAGGGTCGCCTGGCAAGGGCAATCCTTCCTCATTCCCGAAAGCCAGTTCCACAGGACCCACCACCAACCATCCCTGAATCAACTCTGTGAATGGGGGAGGGGCTGGAGAGAAACAAGGTTGGGATTGAGGTACGTCCTCAAACGAAAGTCAGAAAGTCCAAAAAGTAGAAGGCAAACCAAGTCGAAACTGGAGATCTAAGAGAACCCAAAGGAGGAAAAGAGAGAGATGCCGTCAGGAAGAAAGTTTCCGACACTGATTCAGTTGGAGAAATCCTGGGGGGACGTTCGCTGCTGGGTCACAAAACCGTTATCAAAGAAAAGCAGGGCCGGGAAGGGGAGAGAAAGGTACTGAGGTGTTGGGGAAAAAAAGAAAAGGGGCTTGAAGAGTAAACCGGGAACGGCGCAGATTACTAAGGGGGTGTGGGGGTAATAAAATCAAGGAAGAAAGGGATCAAAAAAAAGAAACCATACGAACTCAAAGAAGGGTCGGGGGAGATGGAATGATAAAAAAATCAGAAGGTCTTCAAAGGGGAAAAAAAGGGATTTACATAACTAGATAAGGGTAAACAGGTGAAGATGAAACTACGGGGGGGATTGGGGGAGTAAGGTCTGGCTCCCGAGAAAGGAGGAGGGGGGGTAGGAGAAGAGTTAATTAATCGGGGGAGGAGAATGTCTTCAGTCGTTTGGGGAGGTATCCTTGAAAGACCCCTCTTGCAGGGAGTCAGAAGACTGGGGCTGAAGGGGAGGAGAGAGGGGTTTACGGTAGGGGGGAAGATGGTAAAAGCTTGTAGGGGACGTCGGAGGACTTCGGAACAAAAGGGAAAGGGAAAGTTTTCTACACTAAAAGTGGGGGGGGGGAGAACCAGGAAAAAGAAAGCGCGGAAACAAATCGAAACCGAAGAGGGGCGCCTGCATAGGAAAGAAGGCTGCTAAAGCTTGAGTGGACGGGAGAGGACATAGTACTATGCGAACTAAGAAGAGAGCAGAGGGGGGATCTTCTTCCGGGATCGTCCGATGAACTACTGGGAAAGGGCCAACGAGGAAAACGAGAAGAAATCATGCCTAAGGTGGTAGGACGTATGAAGGAATGGAACGTCCGATCAAGCTTTATTCGCATTGTAAAAGGGGAAATGGGAAGCACCGCGAGGGAGAATGAGGGGAATGAGGACGGAAGGGCTCGAGAGAATGTTTTCAGGGGGATCTGAGAAAGTGGGGAGACAATCCGAAAGGGGAACGTGAAAGGGCGGGAAGCGTACAGAAAGGTCTGGGGATCATCAAAGAAGAAGGGAAGTTCGAGGCCAGGTCCAAAAAGGGGACGGATGGCACGGTATTGGGTGAAAATCTCGCTTAAGGCGTTCAAGCAGAGGGGGAGCACCTCTTGGGTACGGAAGGGGAACCTGAAAGCTTCACTCTCCCCGTTTAGGCGCGGTTTGCAATCCTAAAGAGGGGGGAATCGGGGAAAAACTAAGAATAGGGGGTCAGGGAAAGTGGGGAAGTCGTAAATAGGACGGGTCAAAGAGGGGTCTGCAAGGAAGCGCGGGAACGACAAAAAAGGGAGTGAATGAAGGTTATTTGTACGGGGGTCAGTCTAAAAGAGAGGAGAAACTTTCGCCAGGAGGCGTGGAAAAAAAAAAGGAAATTCCCGGGGGGACGAGGGAAATAAGAAGTAAGACAGTCCAAGGGTGGACGGTGAAAGCTCACAGGGTGATCGGGTGAGGGTCAGGACCAGAGAGGGGGGGACAAGACATGAAAAGGGGTTGGAAGCGGCAAGGTGGACCGGGGGGGGGGGCTAAGCCACATCCACATCTGGGAGTTAATTTAGAAACCGACGAAACAGGGGCAAGAGAAAGAGGAAATATGAATTTGAGGGAAAAACCGGAGGGGAGCTGGGGGGGAAAGACCACATGAACGAGGAGGATATGTACGTACTTACTGGAAGAGGGGCGAGGGGAAGACAAAAGGAGGGCTGAAAGGATCAAGGCACATTTAGGGGGGGAAATTAAAAGCTGGGAGAGAAAGTAGTACGAGGGAGGAATTATCGAAAAGTAGGGGGTGAAAGAATCAATAGACGGTGATTGATCAAAAGAAAAAACAACAAAGTAGGGGAAAGTATAAAAAGATTTTCGAGAAAAATGAAGTTAACCGTCGAACGTGAGAAGAAATTGGGAAAAAGCCCTTGTTCAAAAAAGAAAGACAAAGGGGGAGAAAAGTCAGGAGCACTCAAATTAGGAAAATGAAAGGACCGGAGGACTTTAGGAGGAAGCCTCTAAGGGGGGTAACTTCTAAAATTAAAGAGAAATACGAATCAGGGAGTTAATATCGAAAAAGTCCCGGGGGGAAGTTCTAAGAAGGCCTGCAAACGAAAGTGATAAGGGAAAGAAATTAGAAAAAACTCATAAGGGGGGTCCGGGAGCAGGCCTGGCTCTTGGGGGAAAAAGAAGAAGTCTAAGGGAAAAGAATCTGAAAATTTAAGCGACAAAGGGATAATGGAGGATGTACGGATTGAAAAGAAAAAAGTTGGAGAGAGGAAAAACCTGGGGGTTGGCCAACGGGCGTGGGAAGCGCGGGAAAACGGAAAGAAGAAAGAAACCTGACGAAAATCCGGCAATAAAAAATAGGGGGACGAGAGAAATCTAGGAAAGAGGGCGAAAAAAGGGATAACACCTCTCTCGGAAAAGCTCTCGCCTAGAAACGACTCATGGGGTATCAAAAGGGAAGCTAGGGGAACTAAAGGGAAATCAAAAAGAAACCGTAAGGGGAGATCTCAATAATTACGAAAGGGGGAAGAAAAAATGTGAAGGAATAACAAAGGGGCTGGGAAAAACCGTAAAAGGGACCGAAGGGATCTCCCTCAAGCGTGCTAAACTGGGGAAAAGGGACGCGAGGAAAACCGGGGAAAATGTAGACCTTACACTAGGATTAAAAATTCACGGCCAAAAGAAGACCCTATTCAGAAAAAGGCTTCACAAAAAAAGGGTCCTCAGTAAAAAAAAAAAAAAAAAAGGAAAAAATTTGGAAAGCCGCCGGTGTGGCGCAAAAAAGGAGCGGAAGAAAAAAGGGGAGTCTCGTAAAAATCAAAAATTCCCAACATTTCGTGGGGGGGGGGGTTGAAAGGGCGCTTAGTGTGTCCAGTTCATGGCGAAAATGGGTTCCAAGGGAAAGAAAATGCTTTCGAGGGGCAACCAAAAGGCCTAGGGAAACCTCGGTAAGGAAAAGCCTAGACGCATAAGGCAACAAAAATATCCACAAGAAACGCAACCAGAAATAACATTTTAAAGGGATATTATGTGAAAGATTGGGGGGAGGGAGAAAAAAAAAAGGGGGGTACATCTTGGTCCAAATCGAAAGTAAAGAAAAAAAGAAGTGATAAAAAAGGTTGACCGCTATTGAGCTCGGAAGGAGAAGGTAAAGGAAAAGGAAGACTTGAAGGGGAAAGCCTTGGAGTTCAAGAAGAAGGGGGTCCGGCAGCAAATCTGGACCGATAGTGAACGTAAATGATAACCGGGGAGGAGGTCATGAAAACCGAAGAAACCCAGAAAGTTGCGGAAAGAGCAAGGCCTAGAGCATACTGAGTGCGGCCGAGATGGAGGGCGTCCTGAAAAAATCAGAAATCGAAACTGGGAAAACCGACCGAGTGGCCTTGGAAAAGAATCTTCAAAAACGTACGGGAAAGTTGCAGTGGGAAAAAGAGGTTGTTTTCAAAACCCGCAGACGGGATCGACCAGATCGCAAAACCGGAGCAAAGGGAAAGGACTAATGATTCATAACTATGATGGAGGGGGGAGAGCCATGTCGGCAGGAAAGCCCCAAGGTAGAGAAAAGAGGGGTCTGGGGCGCTAGGTTTGGGCACGGTACGAACTGGGAAAAAGAAAGTTGAACGATGCCTCAGAGAAGAAAAACTTGAGGAGAATCCGCCAAGAAAGCTGACGCCCCGCGGAAAGAAGGATCAAAGAGGCCTGATCACAGGACGCCGCAATCAGGGAAGGGCGTCGGGGGGAGCCAGGCACAAAAAATGGGTGTACCATGAGTCGGCGGGGGGGGAGACTGCGCGGGAGAAAAGCGTGAAGGGGGGAACTTCAGGAGGGGGGAAAAGTTGACTGGGAATCTTGAATCCAAGGGGGGAAGGTCATAAAGAAGATGAAAAGGGAAACGGGATAAGGGGGGGACAAGCAAGATGGAGGGGGGGGGAGAAAAAAAAAGGAAGGAGTTTCTAGGAAAAAAGGGTTGGGATTGTGTCGAGGGGGGGCGAAAAGAAAGCAGTCAGCGGGGAACGCCTGAGGGGGGGAGTCGAAAAAAAAAAAAATAAAGGACTTGGCACACTGAAGAGGGCAAAAAAAACGGGGGCGTAAAGAGGTCTCGATAAAGGTTGGCCAAGGAGAAAGGTACAAAACACCTCTCAGGACAGAAGGGGGAAAGGGGGTGGGGATAAGGAATTATTCGGGAAAAAAGGAAGCGAAAGCCGGAGCGGATGGGGGAAGAATGATTTGAAGGAGAATCGAGGCATAAGGGGGGAATGACGAAATCGAAAAGAAGTGGAAAAAAAAAGGTCATCAGAAAGGGAAAAGCAGGGGCGAAGCGCGGGGAGGGCAAAAAAGTGCGGGGGGAAACTTAAGGGGGAAAAACTGGAAAAAATCGCTTAAAAGAATAACGCAAATCTTACAGCAAAAGGACACAAAGAAGATGTGGTCGCGAAAAAGCCTCCAAAGTTCGAGGAAAGGGGCGTTCTGGGGTGAGAAGGTTGGAAGGGAGAAAAAAAGTACCAAGAGGAACCGGAAGCTTTGGGGGGACGGGAATCTGGGGAGATCGAATGAAAAAAGCAGAAGGGGGGTTTGGGGGAAAAGGGTTCTTTGGGATGCCCAGAGAAAAAAACGGGATGAAAGGGAATGTCGAAAGCTTTAAAAATCGCAGACGAAGAGAAAATTATGTGGGGAACAATGAGGAGAAAAGGCGTACAAGCTGCAAAAAGAGGGGAAAGTTGGGGAAAAAAGAACTGATTAAAAATCCTTGAGGGGGACGGGGGTGAGAGAAATCAAATCCGGAAAGGTTGAGAGGTTTGCGTGTGGCTGAAGAAAGGAAAAAAACTGGAGAAGGGCGTGAGGGGGGGTTGCAAAGAAAAATGCGGGGAAAAGTCTGAACGAGAGGAATACTTGGGGTATTGGTCTATCACGTCCAGCAGAAAGTTTCACCGGGAAAGGGGGCACACCGGGGGGGAAAGAGCGTCAATAAAAAAAAAGTGAATTGGAAAGAGAAAAACAATGGGAAAGAAAAACACCCACAGGAGGAGCAAAGAGAGAGGTTGGAAGAATAAAAAAAAAATCGCTGGAAGAAAAAACGCTAGGGATTCTCTAAAACCGGTGAAAAGGGAACTGAACCAAATCTCGGTGAAAAAACATGATGAGAAGAATAAATGAAAAATGGCACCTTGAGGAAGGTAAAAAAAGACGCCCGCCAACACCCACCGGAAAGGGAAAAAGGGGGGGGAAATAGGTCGGACAATAGCAGCCCCAAGAAAGAAAAGTCCTCCAAGGGAAAGTGGATCGATCCAAACCGAGAAAGAAAAAAACAAAATAAAAACTTGGAAAGAGGAGGAGACGCAAAGCTGCCAATATAAAAAACCGTTAGGTACGGTCTCCAAATCACTTAAAAGGGGTGCAAATGGAGCGTTCAAAAGACTGAGGTACATAGAAAGGAAGGGGTCATGGGGGGGGTTTAAGATCGAAAAAATGAATAGCGGTCCATAAAACCGTCGAATAAAACTCAGAAGAAAACACTTTGCGAAGGATCAAGAGGGGGAATACCTCGAGCTGGCCTTAGAAAAGAAAAGGTACGAAGAGAGTCACTCGGGGGAAAAGAGGGAGAAGAAGGCAACTGAAAAGCGCAAGCATAAAAAAGAACGACCGTTAGAAAGGAGGGGATTGGAAAAGAAAGTCTGAGATCTAATCGGGGAGGGGGGAACTTCCAAAAAGATCGTTAAAGAAAAGTCTAACTTCAGAGTGCTTGGGAGGGAAAAGGCCGGGAAAGGAGGGGTTTACGAAGAAATTGCAAGAAACGCCAAAAAAACTTGAAGGAAAAATCTGCCGGAAAATATCTCAAATCATTTTCAGGGCCGAAAAGAAAGGGGGGGTGAATTGAGAGACTCGAAGAAAAAATGGGGAAATAGGAAGGCGCTACTTACTCCGGTAGCACTGCAGGAGGGGGGGGGTTGAAAAGACGCGGGAAACATCGGAGAATGTAAGGAACTCCAGGATGCGTGAGAGAACGTCCTACCAAAACGGTAAGTGCCAAAATCGAGAGGCCAAAGGGGAGAAAAAACGCATAAAACCGAAAATAAAGAAGGGGGGGTAAGGTTCAAGTTGTTATTAAGCACCAAGAAAATCTTTGGGGGGGGAAGGAATCGCGAGGAAGGGGAACGCCCAGTGGCCGTTTCAATATAGGAAAAGGAACTTCATAGGGGGGGGGATGCAAAAGAGACTCCAAGTAAGACTGAGAAAAAACCTTCAAAAAGTCCCAGGGGAAGTTATCACCGTTCAATTGAAGAAAAAACTTCAGAAAGAAACCGAAAAAAACCCCATCACCGGCAAAATAAAAAAAAAGTAGAGAAAACCGGAAAGTCAGTTTATACCGGAGTGGGAAAAGAGTATCAATTTCTTAGGGGGGGGGAGGGGCAGTCGAGCCTCGCAAAGCTTGTGGAAATAGGGGAGGATTCCTAGGGTCCGGCCAAACGTGAATTTAAGAGAATTCGCCTAAGAGGGGCCTCATCATAAGGCCGAGAGGACCACAAACCCTACAAGAGGCCATACAAGGAGGAAAAAAGATCCAGGGGGGTTGAGGGACTCCTCCAAGACAGGCTTAAAAAAATCAGGGACGGACAAAGGAAAGACTCGCCCTCATTATGGGTAGGAAGCTCTGGAGAGGGCCGTCTATTAAGGAGGGGGGTCAGAATAAGCAGGGTCTGTTTGCTGGCAGAGAGCAAAGATTCACCTTGGATTGGGGATAGTCACGGGGCGGTTTTGAACTTTACGTTACGGGAATTATCAGTGGTTCATAGATAAATCCGAAAATAGACATCTCAATGGGGTCTATCCTCAAAAAAACCGACAAGTTCCGACGGAGGATAGTAACCTATTCCAGATCTCCCAAACCATGAAGGGGGGGGGGGTAGAACTTAATCGGCCAGAAGTCGGGACACGGCTACTCAATACATTTGGAAAGATGTAAGAGCCAGAGAAAGGTTCGGGCGTCGGGGGGTAAAAACGAACTGAAAAGTAAAGATTTAGAGATAGATCAGAGAAGAAGAAATGGCAAGTTTACGGAGTTTCAGAATGTAATGTCGAAAGCAGAGTTCGGGGAAATCAGGTTAGAGAGGGAAGGATGCACGCGTGAGTATAGAAGATCGGGGGTAGCAGAGATCTATTCTATGCGGAAAGCTGGGGTTAGGTTTACGTTGAACAGGTAACGGAGTCTCGAGAATCCCCAAAAACGGAAATTTCTGACTTCGGCATTTGACGGAAGTTTTTCTGAAATGAACGAGGCCTCCCCTAGTTATAAAAGGAAGTTTTGCGACCCTGCAGAGGAACAAGGGGGGGGGGTTCGAGAAGGCGAACAACGAAGGGATGGGCCAGCTACATGCCAAACAAAACAAAGAACACGGGGAAAATACCGAGGGTGAAGGGGGTAAGGGATCGAAATGCCGTACAGGGAGAAAGCGTTAGAGTTCAAGAAAAATGGGGGGGGCAATAGCGGGTTATATTTGGGAAGTACAGGGGGAGGAAGGCTAAATGTTTGAATGACATCTGTGAAAAAAGAGGAGTGGGCACTCGTGAGGAATCAAGACCGGGGCCTCTCGGGGGAAGGTTGAACCTCCTCCTTTGCGGGGGAATACCCCGCGAGAAAAGTCTCTAGAGGGTGATTCTGACTTGTCCTGGCCACGATGGGTAATCTATTGGTACAACAAGCAAGGTTCCCTCTGAATAGTCACGGGCATCTTCTCAATTATGGAGTAAGAATCTACCATGTATGCACATTGGTACCTAGGGTGTCCGAAGGGTGGGATATATGTGGGGAAAGAGAGGAGGCTCACAAAACGGCCCATTCCCGCAGAGGGGAGGAAACATTCGAGACGGACGGAAGGTAGCGTGCTGGCGTCGTCTAGGAGACAGGTAAAGGGAAAAGGATGTTTTATAGGGCTTGTGGCTACGCCAGAGGGAAAGTTGTCCTGAAGGGATCCGCTTCGGGTTGTTACGGTTGTACTTAGATGGCTCTCCCGTCGTGAGAAAAGGACTGGAGTCCTGGGGAAGTGCTGGGGACGGCTGGCCCGCACGCCAAAATCGAGAGTAAGGGAAGGGACAAGAAGGGGACAATCAAAAAGGGGAGCAGTAGGCCATGTTCTGAGGAAAATAAAACGCAGGGGGTTCACTGAAAATCATGAAGGAGAACTTTGCAAGGGGGGCACCGGCCGAAACGCAAGCGCTATCGGAGGCCTAAAGGAAGGGGGTGCAAAGGGTGGGGAGAAAAGAAAAATTGGAAAGAAAGACATTTAAACTAATTCTCACAAGCAGGCTGCTCGCGAAGAAGGAGGTCGGGATTCGCGAAAGAAAGGAATCTGAATTAATGGGGAAAGAAGAGGGGAAAATCGGTGGACTAGAAAACAAAAGTGGAAAAGAGAGATCGTCAAAAAGATGGGAGAAAAACATCATTGAGAGGACTTCCCGGTTCAGAATGAGGTCGACCAGGTGAAAGCGTTGAAAAGGGCGTCGGGAAGCCAGCTGAGGGTGGAGGGTAAGCCGCTGGAAATTTGGAGATCATGACCAAAAAGAAATGTGGAAAAATTATTCAGCGATATCGAAAAAATCTCGGGGGGGAAATCCTCGGAAGAAAGACAGTTGATTACAGTCTGCCATAAAAAAAATCACAAACGGAGGGAAAGTAAGTGGGGGACGGGGGCCCTAAAAACTCTTGGGGGGGAGTTAACACGTTAACCGCGTGTAAACAAAGCTGCTGACGTTTCTGTGGAATCCATCTCCCCAGTGTAAAGAAAAGTGAGCGTAGAGAATATTGGCACCAAACGACCGTCAAATAAAACTAAAGGGAAGGCAGCCATTGGGGGAGGAATAAAGCTGGGAAACCCTCAGAATCTGCCAGATTGTTTAAGGGGCGTATCTCGGGAAAACAAAATCTGGGCACCGGCAACACGGATTTAACATAAATGGGGAGATGGACGAGGGGAACGAAAGACTTTAAAACTTCCCGCACGAACCCATTTATAATCGAGGTCGAGGGAAGCCCAATTTCCAGGGGATCAAGGGAAGCTAAGGGTGTACTTGTCAGCCCACAGAAGAGAAAGGGTATTGAGATCCTACATAGACGCGTTACTCATGGGGTCACTAAGAATACAGGGGTGGGGGGAGATTGGGGGCCACTTTCAACGAGAAGACCTAATCGTACGCTTAACGACGAATAACGAAATCTCAAGAAATTTTCGGGGGGGCCAGAAGGAAATTTCAAAAAGGGCTCAAGCGGAGAAAAATTAGCGAGAAAAAATCATCAGAAAACTACTGCCCACAGGAAACGCGTTCCAGAGGGAATTTGACACGAACCCCGAGCATGAGGGCACGATGTTAAGGAAGATTTGAAATCCAAGAGGGGAAAAGAAACGAGGAACTGCCCCAACAAAAAAAAAAAAGGGAGCTATTCTGAACGCCCGGAAAAACGCAAACAGTTGGACAGGAGAATCCACAAAAACTATTGCCTCCAGCGAAACAAAAAGGGTAAGGAAGAATTACGTTAAGACAGGGAGAAAAATAAAAGGACCGTTCAACCGACGATGAAAGGCTAAAAAGGCTTCGAAAAACAGGAATCAACCGTCGGCCGGAAGGGGCAAGGGGAAAAGGTAAAAAGGAAGTCGGAGTGCTGGGAGGGGGGAAAGCATGGGAAGAGATGGCAGATCCCGCGATAACCGAGGGTTGCAGGAGGGTTCATCGTCCTAAAATAAAAGTGGGGAGGGATTCCAGAAAAAAAAACCAATTGGATGACACTTTGACGGCGAAGGAAAGGAAGAATTGAGGGTGGGAAAAACCAACAACTGCAACCCTAAAGAAGCGCGGGGAGGAGGGGTTAGATAATTTTGGGAGTTTAGATCCTCAATCAGAAAACAAGGGGACCAATAAGAAGACGGGCGAGTACTGCTATCATTAAGAAGATTAAAAAACATAAAAACATTAGGGGGGGGGCTGAAGAACTGATGATGGGGGGTATGTCGGTAAAGATGGGATAAGACTTAAAAAACAAAAAAAAAGACAAGAAAAAGAAGTTGCCGAGGGGTGAATCAGTGTTTGGTGGGGGTAGAAAAGGACTTCGGGAACCCGGACATAAAAAAAGGGTTACCTGGGAAAAAAAAGAAAAGTTGGGGGCATGAGAATAAAACTGCCAATTAACAATCTATGCCTGGAAAAAAACTATAGAAAAGGGGGCCTGGTAGAATCGTGAAAGATGATGATAAAAAGGAATGTATGCAAAAGGGGTTGATACAACGTGGCCACTCAGAGACGGAAAGTACCTGGGGAGGACTTCCGGAAGGGAACTTCGTGGATAATCGGAAAGCTGAAGGGATGGTCGAATTATAAAGTAGGCCTGACCAGTTCCATTAAAAAAAATCGCTAGGGAAAGGGTGTGAATGTATATGACCCATTTTGAGAAGAGAACTTAAATTGGGTGGTAATGGTGGACTACTAATGGGAAATTTTCGGGGGAGGTCTGAATTAATTGAAAGGCAAAAGTCCAAAAAGAAAGAAAACTAAAATATCGAGTTGAAAATGGAGGAAAGAAATTCCGACGGGGAGCAGTTTCCGACTCATGAGGGACTTGGGAAATGAGCCTGGCCCGCAGGGAATCCGTAGAAAAAAAGGATCGGGGGGAGGGAGCTGTAAGGATGACGGGGGAGGTTGAAAGCTACACGATGGACAAAAAAAGACAAAGAAAGGGGACTAGCGAGGAAAAAAGGGGGCAAGGAGAATTCGTAAGGAGACGTCATGACGAGAAGGACCGATCGGGGTATCGGCTGAAGGGAAAAAGGAAATGAGGAAACGACGCTCAAGAATGTTGAAATGGAATTTTCAAAGAAGGGAAAAGTTTAGGGAGAGCGGGAAGCGTCAGGGGAAATGGAAGGACCTGAGGGTCAAAAAGGAGGAAGGGGAGTCCAGTCACGTAGTGGACGTAATAGAAATCGGAGAAAAGGTTAGAGTCGTCCCAAAATCCGGAAAAAAATCAATCCAAGAAAGGGGAAGGGACCTGGCTGGAGGGAGCCTCAAAACGGTTCTGGAGCATCCCTATGAGGGGACGGGGTGTCAAAAGGAACGGCCCACACATGAACTGCTGACCGGCCTATGGTTGCTTAATCTATGCTCTCCGGGACGGTGTATCTCCAGAGGGAGAAGTACGAATTGGGAAAAGGGGATGGGAAAAGAGACCTTCAGGAAAACGATCAGGTAGGCCTTTGTAGAAGCGACAGACACCAAGACAAAAAAAAAAACCGAGAAACGACTAGGGGAGGTACTTAAAGGAGTACAGAACGTTTGATGAGGAAAGCTGAAAAATTCGTGGTTCCCGGGCCTCATGGCGAAACTACCAGCCGTTTTGGAAGGGTTTACCAGTGTATGGTAAAAATCCGCCCATGAAGATTTCGTTGCACTGACCCCGAAAAATAAAGGGAGGAGGGAGGCTGGGGGGGAGGGCTACTGGGGACCATAATTTGGGAGAGTCTATAAGTTGTGCATAGCGACCGTCTCCGGAAATTACGGTAACCAAAGACGGGAAGGACTTGTAGTTCATTCCATCGGCTCGACGGTGCTTGGGCAAAGAGCGTGACTGGAGAAGGTCTTTCAACCGTCAGACGGCAAAGAGAAGGGAATTGTGTAAAAGTCAAAGCGGATGCCTAAAAAAAAAAAAAACTTAGAGGAGGTGGAAAAGGGGTGCTATGATGAGACCATCGATGGGGAAGCTTCGAGGAAGCTCAAGGACTGATGCATTCACTCACGCAAAGCACATTCGGGGAGAGCACCTGCAATGACGTGGAACTAAGATTTGGAAATGGATAATCTAGGGGGCTAAGAGGAGCAATTAACTTGGAAAAAAGAAAAACACAACTTAAGCAAACCCGCAAAACAAACCTCGATGTCTCGGGAAATGGAGGCTCTTTTCTCAACAAGTAATCAACGTCACATCTACTCTTTTATTATTCATGAAGAGGCAGAAAACACGAATTTTTAAAGGGGGTAAGGAAGGAAGGGTGCCGACCTCCGGCTTGTGTGCAGGGTATCAAAATCCGACTCTTGTGCCTTCTGCCAATCAAAGATTCCTAGGTTCAGAAGGGGCGTTCGAAGAAAAGAAGCCGTGGTGTCGCCACGTTGCCATCCCCCCTGAAATAAAACTCCTACAGAGAAAGACCCTGGACTATAATTGAGGGCAATAGGAGAAAAAAAAAAACCCTCTGAGCTGGCTAGAGAAGTTCCAGTTCGGGGTTTAAGTTTGGAGGGGAACCAAAGAAAAAAGAGTCATGGGGACAGTTTAGAGGGGGGGACCTACCGAAAGAGACCTAAGGGACAGTGATGGTCGGTAGTTTTGAAACTGAGTGTGGCCCTCTAACGTAACTTCAGAACCGGATCAGTTCCGGGGGGTTACAGGAGTCTGGATGCCCCAAGCCTTCCAGGTTCGCAGAAGGAATTAATGTAGGTTGCCAAGAGAAACCACTTACAACTGCATCGAAAAACATTCTGCAAGGAAAGTCAGGAAGTTCATGGGAGCCTCGAAGAATCATTCTCGAGGCGAAAGTAGTAAGTAGATATCGTCACCAACTTCTTCCAAGTATCAGGGGGGGGCGTGAGAGTTGGGTTTTGGGTCCAGCTGGGCTTGAATGTACGCAACCGGAAGAACACTAGATAAGGTGAGCGAATACACAAATGCACAAATTAATCGATAACAAACGCCAGCGGGTTGCAAAAGCCTGAAAAAGGGAAGGACCAAAAAGAAACTGTTCATCGGAACCAGACGAAGGGTTTCAACCAGAGGAATAACATTGAAGGGAGGATGTGTAGTTGAGACCACTGCGCAACTAGACCTCACCAAATAAAAAAACTCTTTGAGAACCTGGCGGAAGACTCCACGGGAGGGGGGTAACTCAGAAAAAAAGGTGTTCACACGAGATCGGGGGGGGGCAATCAAAGTGGAGCGACAAGCCTATGAGACTGTTAGAAAGATACTAATACCAAGCCAAGGAGGTCCCGGGAGTTCTTCCAAGTTGGAATCACACTACCTAACCTGCAAGGAGGAAATTAGTCTGGAAAGGAAGAAGATTGCAAAGGGCACAGTTCGGAAATCATCAATTGAAAAATCATCCTGGACGGAAATATCAGGAAAAATCAGGAGGGAGGGGGCGGGCAATGGGTATGTGGGACGTCGGCCTGAATATTTATTGCGTTCGCAGGAGGTGATCTAGAAGGTAAGTTGACAACCTCTCGAATGAAAACTGTAAAGAGCTAAGTAACACAGGAGGAGTTTGTCTATTCGTTGATTTGATCCCAACATCAAACTAACAGCCGAATGAGTCCGGGAACAGGCAAAAACTTCTAAACCATAATCTCACAAAACAACGAAGGGGGAGGAAGATCAGGCCCTCTCGATACTGGAAGTCTCATACAAGTTGCACGGGGGGAAAAAAGCACACTTCAAAGCTCAATCAATGGCCAGGGCGTAAAAAGAAGCCGCTTTGCAGGTGATCCAAACTTTCAGTCGCCGGCAAAGCATATCGGCTAGGAGGCCTGAAAAGTTGGGGGGGAGAACCGCCCACAAGCATTCTAACCCGTCCCACACCGCAAGACGGACAGTCCGACACCTCGAAAAGGGAGACTGGGATAGCCGAAAGTAGCCCTGGGCCTTCAAGAACATCGAGGATGTGGTCTAAGGAAAGGGAAGCTAACATAGGTTGATCCACTGGGAAAGAAAAGAACGATGGGATTTTTGCGGCGAAAAGGGATCCATCCGGAAAGAGGGGGGGAACGATGGAAGTATTTCCGGGTGGGCGCTGCTTATCGGGGAATAAGGCAGGACGATGAAGGGATTTGAGAGGTACATTCAGATGAATTGTCACTTCTGAGAGAAAAGAACTAGTGGTGGTGCGTGCGGTTGCTTTTTGGACACGCGTACGAAAAGGAAAGATTGGGGAATCGCGCACCCAACGTCTGAAGAAGTTTACAAGCACATCTGGGGGAAGTTCACAGGAAGGGAACGGTCTGGGGTTTGGAAGGGGCGCAGGGGTGGAATAAAATTGTTTGCTTCCACAAGTCATCATCCGGGAATCGGTCGGAAACGAGACGTTTGAAGTGCAAGGATACAAAATGGCCAAAATCTCACGACCATGGGGGAGCCTTGGGAGGGAGGAAGTGAGGACCTTAGAAGAGATCTTTTGACGAATAACACCCACAGATAATGGCAAACGTTATCGGGAGGAAGTGTTGAAAATGGAGGGGAAGGACGATTCTCTGGAGGGATATGACCCAAGAGGGAAGGTTCCGTGTTGTCGCACTGGGCGGCAGATCCTGGAAGGGGTAACCTAGTGAATTCAGAAAGCCCAACTCAATGTTGTCTATGGGGGAAATGGAGCCGGAGGAAAACTTACGTTTAAATCGCTCAGGTCGTTGTCAAGCCAATCGGACAAAAAATCAGTAAAGTTTCCCTAACTGGGGGCCTCGGAAAAGGAAGAGGGTTGAATGATCGAGAGGTCACGATCGCGAAGGATAACTTACCAGGAACTTCTGAGAAGGATGTTGCTTAGACGCTCTGGTGGGAAGAAGCGAGCTGAAAGGGAAGGGAAGTCTGCAAGGAATTTTGGAAAGGAGGAAGTCCCGGCCAAGGCGTATCGTATCCTTGGGTGCACTGGAAAACGCAAATGAAAAAACGCGAGAGAATTGTACCTGATGACACCAGGCGTAGAAGCCGGAAAACATTTAGCGAAAAACTACCGGGGGGAAGGAGATCTCTCGAGGGGAGTTCAGGAGGAATCCCGATGGAAAAACCGAGGTTCGCTTACCGCTAGATGACCTATGACGCATACTAATGTCTTGGAAGTTGGCGTAAGGAGGGGGGAGTAATTTGGGGGAGCGGCCAAATTCTTTCTTAGTGAAAGTTCGGGAAAACACGGCTTTTCAACCTCAGCGGGGAGGATGTCACGAAGTTAGTGAAAAAAGGGGCACCGGAACAGTTGCAGGCCGCCTCTGACCAGTAGAAGAATGCGCATGGCAGTGCATCAAAACTGGAGGAACAACACAACACGGAGGGGAGGGGAAAAAAAGGAAAAAGATATCTATGAACTATTCTGAGGCAGAAAATTCACTTCGCAAAGCTTCACCGCCTTCGATACCGGGGAAAATCGTGACATGGGCTCGTTTACAAAGGAGAGGAGCCACCTGCGGGAAGGGCCATTGACTACCGTATGAAAGACTCCTCCGGACTGGCCGCAAAGATTCAAAAAGCTGAAAGCCCAAAAAGGGGGCTCCATGACGCGGTAATCACAGAAAGGACGCTTCCCATAGCCATCACAGAGTCACTAATCATCTGAAGAAAGGAATATAAAGCCAAATGCCGACAAATGAGGCTTCCCTACGGAGGGCTTGTCAACGTGTCCTGAATACATGAGTGAAGAGAGTCAGATGTCCATAGGCTCCGCAGTGCCCTACGCCAGTGAGAAAAATCCTCGGCGAAGTCCAAAAGAAGATCAAAGAAAAAGGAAAAATGCAGCCTGGGTCAGGAAGCTCGCTTAAAATGAAAGCGTATAGTAAAGCAAAAAAAAGAGGAGTCGCGTTGAAAAACCGCCGGGTTCGTTCAACTAGGTGAAAACTCTCGCTCAGAAAGAGGGGCGGGTGATGAGGGAAAGATTGAAAAAAGGATTGAAGAAGAGGGAAAGCGGGAGGGGCGAGTATGGGGGCGAACAGAAGTCTTGAACAGGAAGAGCGAAGAAGAAGCCTGTCGTGAGGGGGGGAATTTATCCAAAATGCACATTCGGGTCGAAGCCTTTTGGATCGGGGCTTAGGGGGGAAGCCTTCTCAAAAACTGCCAACGGCGAACGGCCTAGGGTACCTTATGACCGCCAAAGAGGGGTCCTCATTGGACTTCATCAGGTTCCAGGAAAAAAGCTTAAGGAAGAAACGGGAGAAGCGGGCGAAACAGGACGGCTCTTCACTCACGTGTAAGCCGGAAGGTGGTTGTTTGTGTAAAAAATAGCAGGGGAGGGGAAAAACAGGGGGGGGGAAAGAGGGGGGGGGGGAATCTGGCACGATGGAATACAAACTCGCCAGGGAGATGGGCGCGGTCATCAAAAACCCGGAACCTTTAATGAATGAAGTGAGCGGGGGGAAATCAGAAGGCCCATCGTCAAACCTAAGACCCTTTTGAAGGGGAAAATGTCTGGGGAAGGAAAATCTTGGGGAAAAAAGCCAACTTCGTACAGTGGGGGGGCCAATCCCAAGACTAACGCAAGAAAGCGCAACTTGAAACAAAAAAGAAAAGGGAAATTGTTTCAGAGAAAAACTACCGGTCCGAGCTATTTCTATTGGGAAAGCTGATCAATCAGGATTACTATTTTAATGAATAGCAACGACGCCCTATGACGTTCAAGAAGGGATTCTTAACGGAAAGGGAAGAAAAAAGCCGACGAAAGGACCCGGCCGGCCTGGGCCACAGTAATCTAACAAGTCAGTAGGGTCAACAATGGGAAGAGACATAAAAAGCATCCGGCGATGAGCAGGTGGTCAGCAGGTATCTGAGGGGGGAGTCGGGGGGATTGTTGGGGTGGGGAGGCTTCTTGTAGTCCTCGTGAGGCCCGAGGGCATGGGAGAGGGCTTCAGACTAATGCCAGATTCCTGGCGAAGGGGACAAACAGATTAACGAGGACCAGGAAAAAGGCCAGCGCTGGAGAGATAAGGGGTGGGGGGAAAAAAAAATCTTCACGCAAATCAAAAGAATAATCGAACGAGTCTTATCAGGGCACCGTCTAGCTCGAGAAAAGATGAAGGAGAATACTCAGTAGTAAGGGTCGAAGGAGATGTTGCTGGTCGAACGCCTTGCGGTGGCTTTCTCTACGGGACGGAAAGCAACTCAAAAACCGCAGAGGCGAATTCGAGGGGGCATTTTGGGGGGAAGGGAAGGAACTACTTCCGAGGACGACCGGGTGTTAAACTCTTAGGAAGAGGCCTTCAAAAAAACACTTGGGGAAAAGATAAGACGGACCACAAAAAAGCACCCGCGGGGGAAAAAGGATAGCCATCGACGGTTTGCTCCCCGACGAAGAGATTCCGAAGATTTCCATAAAGATCTCAAGGGGAAACATGCGACGGGTAGAGATTGGTGCACGCAGAAATACAGCCTGGAATACCGGTGCCGGGCGGAGACCGAAGGGGGATTTACTAAAGGGGGAAATGCTTCCGGTTGACATGTCTCCAAGCTTTCGTGTCGCATCGAAGAGGCAATAGCAACGGTCTTTATGAAAAACAGAAGAGGAGCTTGGGGGACTCGCGGGAAAATAAGGCAAGATAACGTTTATTTTCGGACACGGTGTGCGTAGAAAATCCAAAAAGCACGAAAATCGCGGGAGCGGTTTTAAAAAAAAAAGGGTTGGACGAAGCGGTCCGAACATTACGGAAAGGGGAAAAGAGGGAGACTTGGGTAATACAAGAGGGGTAGAAAACGGTTAAAACTTATTAGCATGAAGCCTGTCTGCAGGAATTGAGAAGGCCGCTGAATGTCCCGGTGAAAAATGTGGGCCACCTATCCAGGGCCTCGAAAATTCATGAAAAGGGAGCTCGCCGGGGGGATCCTATTGCATCCGTCGAAGGAAGTACGTCATCTGGATCGCAGGGGACCAACGGGGAAATGTCTCACGGCTGCAGAATTGGAAAAGACCTGATAAGAGGGCTTCAGAGGGGGGGGGGGGGATCCCGGGAACCTCCCGTGGCCGGGAGTGGGGTCTCACAGAGGGGCAGCCACCTGAGAGTCATCATTTAAGGGAGGTGGGCTAGGCCGCACTCGTAGTGGCTATGGTACCATACGAGGTCCTCGATGAGAAAAAAATTAGCGGCTCGGTAGAAAAAGGCCGCAGTCCAACAATCAGGCTTTCCAGGAAGTAGTAGGATACTGCCCAAAGGCTTGAGGGGGAGCCTATTTAATAGGGAGGTTTGAAAACTAAGAGAGGGAAAAAGACCCGTACACTTGGGCCGGCGATTCGGACCCTGGTCTGGGGCTCTAGGAGCTCGGATACCAGCTAAATCTGGAAGGAAATACTGAAGGGCCTTCGTTGGGAAAAAAGGTGACGAGGGGAGGCCCGTCAAGCAGTTTCATAGGTTTTACCTTTCTGGAGAAAAAGAAAGGAATCGCAGGCGAAAGGGGTCATTAAAAGGGAACATGAGGCAGGAGCGTTGACGT
>Ga0179593_1430834_pt1 | contig 20225 bp, 28 predicted proteins | sample CZODoug2_1_08_16_FD_185931 | JGI IMG/M metagenome (GOLD analysis project Ga0179593, IMG submission 185931) | Vadose zone soil fungal communities from Angelo Coast Range Reserve, California, USA - CZODoug2_1_08_16fungal (PacBio error correction) | ecosystem: Environmental > Terrestrial > Soil >...
GGGAAAGGATGGCCATGACAGACAAACCAGAAGTTCCATATGCGGAATTGTGCATTAGTGCCGAGAAGAAAGACCGTCAAAGGGTGAAACCGTCTGGAAAAACTGAAAAAAAATCCAATGAGTAGCGCCGCAGGTGAGGGGAAAAGAAGGGAGGGGTTCATTCCGTAAGGACCCCAGTCTAGAAGAAAAAACAACAACGTGATTGTTGTGAATGACAGGGCAATTTCATGCGAAAAAATGGTTGAAAACCAAAAAGAAGCCCAAGAAGCGGGGAAACTGGCCGGGAAAAAGAAAACGACCTCAGGAAATGCTAAAGACCATCAAAAAACCGTTCCCCAAACAAAGGAATTGAACGCGAGGAGCCGAAAAAATCCGCAGAAAACTCGCCCTCACAAAGAAAACAAAACGGGGAGGGGGAAAAAAATTTGAAAGTCCCATCTCTTGACTACAGGCCGGAGGGCCGTCTGGGGGTGCCTCAGTCAGAAAAGGGAAAGTTTGCAAAAAGCTGTTCCTACGCGCTTGCAACGTGGGAATTCAACACGGCAGGAGGGGGAAAGCAGGCGGTTAATCGAAAAAAAACTTAGACCGGGGGGAACAACACCCGCGAAATCATCTAAGTACCTGAACGCGGAAAATCAGGAAAAAGGCCTGGAAGGAGGATGGCTAAGAACGGAACCAGGATCAACGAGTGATTTCCTGGATACGGGATCCCCTTAATATGGAAGAAATGCACGTAAACCGCAACTATTGGAACTAAAGTATTAGAAAAAGCAGCAAGGTACCACAGGGGTCAAAGGGGTCGATAAAGAATGAAGAAGATTCTGATAAGACCAAATCGGTCAAGGAATCCATCGAACCTGGAGAAGAGTCAAAATCGTGAAAGATTTAGCTTCGGTGCATCCAGGTCCGTCGAGGGGAAGAAAGCTCGGACAGTGAGGGTAATATGCAATGGCGCCAAGGGGGGAGGACAGAGGAGGGGATACGAACGGGAGACGCCCGGTCAAAAGTACGCGCCTATCCAAAATAACTCTTAAAGGCATCAAAATATGCCTTTAAGCCTCAATTCTGATCTGAAAGGAACAGGTGATAAGGAAGATGAAAAACGGAACTGGTAGGGTCCTATACTTCATGTCAAAGTTGAGGGTGCTAGACTGAAACCACTAGACAATCAAAAACAAAGGCAATGCATGTCTGCAGTGGGGGACATGCAACCTACAGAAAGACATAGCGAAAAGAGAGTGGAGGCAGTAAGGCCGGTTTTTATACCCTGTGGTGTAGTGAGTGAGAAGCTGTTGTAAAAAACTGTTAAATTAGAAGTTTGGATCAAGAGGAGGGGCAAGGAAACCTTGCTGGGATGTGTCTGACCTTCGCCAGACTTTCCTGTTCTTCAAAGGAATATTTGAGGGACTGGGGTTCAACGAAGCAAAGAAACAGTGGGGGAAGAGGAAAATATCTACTCAAACAACACTTGATTGGAATATATATATTAACGGCCACACAATGACTTCACTGATTATTGCGACTAAAAAGTTGCAAAAGAAGCACCAACCTAACATGAATGGAAAAGTCCTAGGCGAACTGGATCAAAGAAAAAAAAAAAAAAGATGGTAGGAGAAGGGACATGATTGCAAAAGGAAGGACTGGGGGAAATGCCAAAAATGGGAAAAGAGAGATCCACACATGTCTCCAACCAAGAAAGTCCTGCCACGCTGAGGGGACAGAGATTTATGATTAATCGTTAAACGGAAAGAAATTGAATGGAGTGGGAATGGGGAAAGGGATGGATAGTGCTATCCCATAAAAATCGGAAAAACTACGATCGGGACAATCCAGTGCAGGTTGAGCGGCAAGAAGAAAGAAAAAAAAGTACTGAGGCAAAAAAGTCAGGGGATTAAGCGGGAAAAGGGGTATAGTATGGAATGCTCGTCAGGTTCCCACTTCGTAGAAAAAAAGAATAAAATCTGGATAAAAACCCTCAGGAAGCAAGGAAAATCCCAGCAGAGGTTCCCACCGTCCGACTACCTTTACGAGACGCACATTGTCTTTGAAGGAAGGATCTCAATTCAGATAAGGGGAGTGGAGATATGGAGCAGTTTCCATAATCTAACTAAAGAAACGAACTAGGGAAAGAAACCTGCCGGAAGGGTGGACGCAGTAAGAACGGAGAAAGTCACATGAAAAGAAATGATCAGGAGTAATCGCCCTTGTCATCCAGTAGGGCCCAGGAAAAGCACGAAAAAGTTAGGAAATTTTAAGCCGAAAGTTTCGAAATACTGGCATTCGAAAAGAAAAAGGAATAGGTACCTGTCAAAAAAAAAAGAGGGGAGAGGGAAAAGTGGGGAGCAAAAGACGGCGAAAAGATTGGGGGATGGAGAGGGGAAAAACAACGGGTAAAGCACAGGTCTACGACGACTTGTCCAAGCACCATGGGGAAAGGGCGGGGGGAGAAAGAAACAAACAAGGCCATCATCCTTTACTGGATAAAAAAAAGCAGACTGGACCGAGTAGGGGGAAAATCAGGTATGGTAAGAGTGGAAAGGAAATGTCTTAGAACAAGTTGTTTGTAGGGGTGGTAAAGATGAGAGAAGCGTAGTTTTCAGTCCATCGCATAGGAGGGAGGAACCCTCTTTTGTTAGCATCACGAAGGGGTGCATGCAGGCACCTGGATGAGGGTTCACGGAGGTCCAGAGGATAGTGGAGAGGGAGGGGGTCTTGGGAGAAGGACGAAAAAACTTAGAGGGGGGGTTCACACCCAAGCCGTAGGGCTGGGGAATTTAGATTAACTACTGGGAAAGAGAACGGCAGGAAGAAAAAAGAGGATATTTCTAGTAACTAATGATGGGCTGAGGGACCAGGTGATCAGTATTATTGTAAAACCTGTCTGGACAAGGGGTAGCTCCAGGCTCTCTGACTATTACCTCCAAGGAACAATTGCCCGGGGGGGGTGGAGCAAGGTAAAGATGTCTCCTGCTTGGGGCCGTGAAAAAGTACGAACATCGGGGCAAAACAGCCTCTACGAGCACGAAGCAACTCATAGCAGTCGCGACTCAAAGCGCTTTCGGGAGGGGAGCGAAAAGGCCATTTGACACTCTAACATGGTGTGCTATTATCTTGAAAAGGGATAGAAAGAAAAAGAGGGGAAGAAATCCTGGGGGAGAAAATTGTTAAAGTTCTCAGAACACTTCGACTTGCAACACTACGTAACGGGGAAAAGCACGGCGTTGGCAACCTACTAAAAAACGGCGGAGAGAAAGCTGCCGACAGCACTTTGTAGGGGGCCGTTGAATGCGCGCCAACTATGGGGGGGAGGAAACAAAGGTCGAAGTCTCCCAGTCCTTGAAATACTGGGAGGAAAAAAGGAGGGGAAAGGAGAGAGGGGAGGACCACTGTCGCTACGGGGTCAATCTGGGAATCTGTAGGATCTGTTACCCCGAAAAGGCTTCATCCTTGAGAGAAGGATACTTTAGAAAGGAACGATTGAAGGAAGAAGGGGGGAAGAGAATAAAGGTAAACTGATGGACGGGGGGTTGGATCTTAGGAAAGGTGCCAACCGGGTGAGCAAGCACCTCTTCACAGGAACGCATTGGCCTCTCCCATGGAACAGCCGACAAAACGAGGAAAGCAGGAAGAAAAGGGAGGACAAGTCACTCAAAAACTCCGATTAACTCAATGCTTTAGCTCGGATTTGCTAAACAAAGCAGAGGGTTCATTTGCCCGAGAAGGAACGTCTAGATTGAGCGGATCATTTTAAAACGAAGGGCAAAAACCATGCCCTGCGTTGAGGAGGGCTCTGAAAAACCACACAGTATCAGTAAAAAATAAAAGAAAAACACCAGCCAATCATGTCTTGGGAAAGAACGGTTCAACCTCTCGAAGAACTCTCAATAAAAAAGGCCTCTGGTACTAAGGACAGACTGAAAACCGCCGCTAAAAAAGGGACCAGAAGGACCTAAAACTTGACAGTGGAATTGACTCGAGAAAGTTAGACCATGGGATCTAAGGAAAAAACTACGTTTCAGGGGGAATGCTAAACCGCCCTATTCTTCGAAACAGGGGAAGCACCTAACGGAAAAAGAAAAACGAAATCAGGGTTTAGCTAGGATCTTCCCGACTGCGAATCGTTAGAAAGATGAGGTGCCTCCAGAACAGCATAAAAAAAGGCAGAAACGGGATTTTTGTACCAGCCAAAGAGGGGTTCCACGATGAAAAAAAGGGAAAAAAGGTCGAAGACCATTTTTCAAAGGCAAAAAAAAATAAAGGGAAGGGGGGAACGTCCGGGTACGAAAGTCGAAGAAACATCGGGGTTGGCAAGAAAGTGAGGGGATCGAAAAAAAATGCTCTAAAAATCGGCAAGAGTGGGCAGAGGGCGGGCCTCGATTGGTGTGGATGTATTTCTTGATGCACCGAAATTTCGTGCTGTCCGGCAAGGGGATGGTGTTAGAAATAGAAATATGCGGCCATGTGGCCAAAAGCTAAAGCTGTCAGAGGAAGAAAATCTAGTCATCGACACTCAGATAAAAAAAACTCGTAAAAAGGAGAATAGGGTGTGACCATGAGTGTCTCATAATCAGGAAAGGGGGAAGCACTCGGGGGAACTGGTCAATAACTCAAGGATGACTGTTAAAAAAATGAGAGAAGGCAGAAAGAATAAGGAAAAGATGAATCCTGGACCGAAACAGAGGGGAAAAAAATGGCCGGTCAACTTGACACGCCAGTTTGTCAAGCAAAAAATATGAGAACGTGGGAAAAAGTAGCGCTTCTCATTAGAGAAAATAGTAGGGTTTTCCGTTTCCCTGAACTACACCGTTCAAGAGAAAGAACCACCCTCCCTTGGGGGTGGTTGGAAGAAAGAGAGGAGGGAGAGGAAAGGGGACACGTAAAAATCAAAAAATGTCAAAAGAGGGAACCTGAAGGACAAGAAAATCCAATAGAAAAAAGACGAAACATGAAGAAATCACTCTTCCAAAAAAATCTTGTTATTCGGCAGAGGACACCTGGCTGGAGAAAGAGTAGCGAAACTCTGAAAAGGAAACTCCAACAACCTCAAGAACGGGTTTGCTGGGAGGAAAAGGAATGGACGAATACTGAGGACCTGCCAGGTAACAGGAAGCCAGGGAGGAGGGGGGGACAGAAGTATAATTATGAGGAACGCGGATGGGGGACAAATCCTCGCTGGCATTGCTTTTGTAAAAAATTTCCCCACGGAGGAGTAGTGAAGGGGGGAGAGGTTGAAAAAGCGCCCTCACAAAATTCCCTAGGGGAGAAACAGATCCTGCCAACCCAGTCAGGGAAGGGGGAGGTGCGATTCAGCGTAGGAACTCTCATGGCATATAATTGTACGACTTCAAAGCAAAAAAAGTTAGGGGGGGGAGAAAGGGGCAAAGAGGGAACCCGAGAAGTTCCATTATCCTGGAAAAACGAAACAAAGGATGTTACGGGGACTCTTACGGGGTGCCGGTACCATCATGACGTATATGGGGAGGGAAGACTTGCTGGCCTCTTCGGTCAGGACAGGTAAGAAATCGTCAAGGAGATCAAGAGCCGGGTAAAGGATTGGTCGCCTTCCACGGGTAAATGAAGCTGGAGGAGGGAAAGAAGAAAGGGCGGTCCTAGTAGGAGACGGTGGCGAGAAAGGGAATCTGCCAACGGCAGGGGAGTGGCGACGCAGGCCCCCTTACTCCGCCATCCTAGGGGGACGGAAAGGGACATCAACAAGGAAAAGGAGTTGGGCAAGAACTCAACCTTCATCAGTTACTTCAACATGAACGAGAATCAGCGAAACAGAAACTGTATTGGCGATGAAGTCCTCTTGAATGTCTCGCTCAGAAAAAAGAGGAGAAAGGGACCAAAAAATTGCCATCCCTTCGCTGGGTTCTCAAAAAGAAATTGCCAAAAGAAGAAGAAAATACTAGAGATAAGAAGGGGGAAGTGCAAAGCACAGGGGAGAACGGAGGTTTTTAGAAGTTATCGGATTGAAACATGGACATGGATGGACCCACTGGAGGTGAGGGTGCTGACCGCTTGAAAAATATAAAAACATCATAAAGAGGAAAGTGCAAAGGGGGGGGGGGGTCGGAGAAATCGGAAGGGCGCAGCATCTAGCAGAAAAAAAAGAAGGGAGAGGAAAATAGAATATGAGAAAAGGGGACCCAAAAGAGGTAATTAGGGATTTGCTCAACATGAAACAGAGATCAACAAAATAGGGGGAAGGCCGTAGTCTAATAGGGGAAAAAAACATCACTCGGGAGCACCAATTGAGGGGAAAAATGCTTACTGGGTAAGCTCCTCACACGTGACAAATCAATGCCACGGGAACCACACCGAACGAGGAATGAAAACTAAATTCCTTTCGCCTATGGAGGCATGAAAAGGAAAGGCAGAGAACAAAAAAAGGGAGTGTGGACTTGGGGGAAGGTGGTCAGGCTATCTATCCACCAGCGTTAAGAAAAGTATCGGAACAAGAAAGGGGAAGGTGAAAGAGATAGCACCTATCACCTGTACAGAGATCTATGAGGGCAAACGCACTTCATTGGATGGGGAGGCCGAGTTCGCGTAAAAAAGTTTATAAAGAGAAGGGGCGAATGAGAGTCCCGAGAAGAATCCCTACCATATGAAAAACCCCCAGTAGACCCTATCCTATACCTAAACCTTGAGACGAACGATGAAACTCCCGCACTGGGTCCAAAATGTGCTAACCGGAAAGGGGGGACGATGGCCTAGGGGAGTGCAGAAGGGCAGGTATGATCGATCAACAGGCCAAAAGAGAAGAGAAAGACAGACAGGTCAAAGTCGAATTATTTACTCAGTTTGAAAGAGACGGGCACCGGACATCATGGAAATAGGGCGGGGAAGAAGGGAAAGATGAAGTGGGATAATCGGAAAACATGGAAAAATACGCCCTGTACAGCCCAGGAGAGAAAAATGGAATGCCATGAGAAACGAACGAAAATAGGGGTACGAAGAGCAAAAACTTCCTGTTGCAGTGGGGGTGGTTTGAAAACCAACCCCCAACAAAACAAACCACCCCCCCAAAAACCCCGCCGTCGTGGGAGATAAGGGAGAAGTCGTGGGTCAGTCTAATTGTAAAAGAAAAATGACTGACTCGCCCGTGGCCAGAGAAAAATCACCTGGCAGGCTGATGAAGAGAGCAAACCCCTTGAAGAAGAATGGCTAACAAAAAAGAAAATATGTCAGAGTTCAAGGAAAGGAGTCTGGAGATTTTCCAGAAAGGTAGGGGAGGAACGAGTTTGGGGGAAAAAATGTTTCAGGGTAGAGGATAGACGCACGTACTTTGCAGACATAAACGCGGATCACAAGGTGGCGGAAGAAGGAAGGGCGGAAGGCAGCACCAAGGTTTCGTGCGGGAGCCTGGAAAGTTCTAGATAGTTTTGTCAATTCGTTCAATGGAAATCCTAAGGAAAAGGAGGTTGTCCATTAACCAACTTTATTCAAATGAAGAGTTCATAGAAGTACTGCAAGGAACCAAAGGAGTGCAGGTACTAAGCCGGCTTCTCGAGGCCAGTTGGTAGAAAATATTATTCAAGAAATGGGGGGGCGTAAAGGTGGAACCAACGTGTTTAAGAGGGACGAGGAGAAAGCCAAAGTTAACACCAGAAAAACACTGATTGCCAAGTCGTTGGTGGCTTGGACGAACAGAAGACGTTCACAGCCATCGAGCCGAGCAGCAAGCAAGAGAAGAAGATAAAGGAGAAAGAAAGATTGTCGACTTCTCGAATTCAAAAAAAAAAAAAATGTTCTTGGATTAAAGGATGAAAAATACTCAGGGAGGATCTCCCACCATTTGCCAAAAAAAACCAGGCTCCAAAAAAAGGGGATAAGAAGGATGATGTGGTTTCACATAAAAATACAACCAACGCTACTTTCTATCGAACCCTGGAAAAAAACTCGAAAAGGCCTAACTGAGGATTCAAGTAGATAAAAATCACCCGCTCGAGAGAACTTACAGTGGAAAGGTAAACCCTTCGGGTAATAAATGGGAGGAAGGGGGAAATTCTGGGGGGGGTTCCGCGGGAAAGGAGGAGGGGTAACAACCTCAGAAAAAAAATCAGTGGAAGGAAAAGTTGCATCAAGGATGGTAGGAGAAAGAAAGGGGTGCCGCCTAGCTAACTCCTTCAAAAGCGTGGTTTACTGTAATTGAAAATGGGAGGGACAGAGAACGGAAAAAAAAAAATATGGGCTTCATGGGAGCCGATCCGAAAAAAGTTGATCTACATAAACACTTCATTTCAAAATACTGCGAGGGAATCAAGCAACTTACCCACGAGGAATTTTTCACCTCCTGCTTTAGAAAAAGGCAAGAAACGAAGAGAGTAGAGGCCTCGAGGACGTTAGCCCGTCAAGGTGAACTAATTTGGAAGTCAGGCACCAAGTCCATGCTGGAGGGGTGGATCTAGACTCAAACAAAAAGGGAGGGGGAAAGCGAATCCCCAGAATTCATGGGAAGCTAATGAAAGAGAGCAGAAAAGGAGAAAAGAATCGATGCCATAAAAGATTCGGTCGGTCATCCCACCATCCTGACCAAAAAAGAAATAGATTCAACCGGGCGGTCGGGCCTTGAAAAGCTCGATAAACCGCTTCCTGAATAGAACTGTGGACGGGAAGGGAAAGAGGATACATAAACAAGATTCTGTCAGATAATTCGAAAGTAGAAGCAACACAGAAAAGACCACGCGAGAAGGTGAAGGATGTCCAGAAAGTTCTAAAAACATCAAGGACGCAAAAAGAACCAGGAAAGGGGGAATCAAAGGAGGTTTAAAATCCTAGATCCCAAACCGAGGACCAAGTCTGACATTAAGAAAGATCGACACCGAGAATAATGGGGAACAGTCGAGGACTCACACTTTGTTGGTAGTCGCCAAGGGAGGGGTCAACCAACGCCATTTCCTAACTCACGAGCTAGAGGGTTTCATCTTGCTAGGAGTTTTGGAGAAAAATTAAAGCATTGGACGACGGAACAGACGGATGAGGCTACTTCCATTGTGAAAAAGGATGATTTACTTCGAGAAATTCCACAACTGAGGGGGACAAGGCTGAACATTCTCAAAGATAGGGGGGGACCAAATGCAGAGAAGAGGAAAAAAAAGAGCATAAAGGTTGTAAATTGGAGGGATGACGCCATAAGCAACACTCCTTGGGGAAAAAAAGCACAGGAGTCTGGCGGATCGGAGGTCAGGAGGGCTGCGACGAGAAGGCAGAACCGAATGACATCATGGAGGGACTGTGGGAAAAAATGGTTTGGGCGAGTAAGAGTCCCCCCCAACAGAGGGTAGGGCAAATGGGAAACACATAGGTACTTTCCTCAAATAGAACTAAAAAGTAGCGCCTAGGGAAAAGGCCTTAAAATGGTTGGAAAGGGAATTCTAACCTAATGGTCAGACAAGACACAAGCCAGCCGGCTGTTTTTCATGCAAAAAAGTGTAAGGGAGAGGAGGTCAACTCCCTCCTCGTCCAAAGAAGAAAAATGGTCATAAGGCCCCCGCCCGCTAAAGTCAGTTTTTTTTGAGGCAAAAAGAAGAATCAAGAAGAGCAACCACAAGCGGGTTTCCCACCATTCTCTGCCGAAATAAGCTGGACAGGGGAAACCCCACTCAACAAAAGGTTACGGATGGAAACAGAACCGCGCAGGGAAAAAGAAGGGGAAAAAAGTGTGGTGTTCAAATCGGTCTGATGTGCGTGTCAGCGACTTGCGATGGGGAACGGGCAAGTGTGGGAGTTTGGCTTGCGGCCGGCGGGGAGTGGTAAGGAAGTGGGTGCTAGGAACATGGGGGGATCTAAGAAAGGGGAAGTTCATCCGGAGTGGTGGTGGGGAAAAACAAGCGACGAAAAACGGAAGAAAGAGTCCTAGTAAACAAGGCGCATGTCATCAGCAAAGCGGCGTAAAAGAAACGTGGAAAACTTCATTGGCGACTTGAGCCAAAAGATGGAAGAAAAAGTCCCCTCACGTAATTGTTGTTCCGGAAAATGACGAATGCAGGGGATCTGAACGGAGAGCAAAACCCGAGGACAACGAAAAAAAAGAGGTAGCAGATCACCCGCGGTTCAAAGAAAAAATGTCCCGAGCGTAAAAATCGCAAGTAGGGAGAGAGGGAGAATGAGGGGGGGTGGAGCTAAATAAAGTACTAAAAGGCCAAAAGTGTCCCCTGGCGAAGGATAAAAAGACGAAGACGAAAAGAGGAAGAAAAGAGGGGTGGGAAAGTAGTCATGCGAGGAAAATCCAGGGGACTCAAATTCAATCTTCTTACCCTAAAAATGTATAGGGAAGGGCGACCCGAAAATTATGATGGCGATAGAAAAGGATAAAACGAGACAATTCAAAAACACCAGTCCTAAAAGAGTTGGATCCAATCCTGTCACTGAAAACCTAATAAAACATCGACGAAAGTAATATGAAGGCATGAATTACGGTGTGTGCTCACAAGGGGTGGGATTGAAGAGGTTAGCCGCGGGTTAAAAAATAAGAAACACTGACGAATGCACTCGACAGGGGGGAACAGACTGGGTGAGGTGTCTAGAATAGAGTCGTCTGCCATCCAATCATCTGAAAGACAAGTCGTCGCAACTAAAAAGTTAGCAAAGCAAAAAGACAGGAAGAGTGTGTTGCTCGCGTCTCAAAATACGATCACCAACACGTATGTTAAGTAGAAGAGGAAAGAGGACCAAATAGTCAACTTATTGAGTGATCACTCATGTTAAAAAAAAAAAAGATATTGACTTGGCAAGACTGTGAGGAGGGAGCACAGCAACATCACAAGCCAGAGGGTTCTTCCAGTTGGGTGGCCACAAGAAGGGTAAAGTGAAACACAGCGTCTACAAGACCAATCAAAAGTGGTTGCCAACCCAAATACACACCGAAACGCTCAGTCGCTGAAAAGAGATGAGCCAGAAGGGGGAAAAGGGAGGCTGGAAACCATCAGGGATTCCATGGACTGGTTGGGGAATGTTATCAGGCTAGAGAAATACTAAGCCAGCGTGAAGGACAAGACCAGGAGTAAAGATGCAGGGAAAAAAGAGAGATAAAAGAGTCTTAGTGTAGTTCCACACGCCCAAGTTGTAGAGGCTGGCCGCGGTCCGAAGGGTTGATCGCCGAAAGGGGGGAAAAGTCGTAACGCGAGGGTCCGCCTCTTTAAGCCACCCCGCAGGGGAGACAAGAGAAGAGAAAGAACTAGATGGGAGAAGAAAAGTTTATCCCTCCAACAAAAATGCGAACGAAAGGGAAACCGCTGCGAGAGAAAGGGATTAGATGAGTTGAAGGAGGTAATGAAAAGAGAAAAAAAAGAAGAGACAGCGCTTGGAAAAGAACAAGGAATGTACTCATTAAAACCTCTAAAAAGTCAAGCAGGTGAGCCGGGAAGCATCATGGCCCTCTGAACGTCGCATATAGGATCAAAAACCGTTCGCGCGGGGACGAAGAAAGAAATGAAGACTTCAAGTCGCCGTCTAAAGGAACTCCAAACCCGCTGATATTCATGCTAGGATTTGGGAAACACTCTTCGAAAATGGGGGGGGTGGTGATGAGAGGGGGCAACAGGACCCTCAAATGACTACTCCCGAAAACATTTGACCACCGTCGCGGGATGGAACACTCGAAAAAAGGAAAGAATCCGAGGCTAGGACACCTCTCAGTGAAAAAGAAATGGTCCATGTGTCGCTGGGTTACAGTTTGAACACCGGACAAGGTGAGAAAGAAAAAAAAAGGTAGGGTTGATTTGGAGGTTGCGAGTTCTCCGCTTAATGGGGAAGCAAGAGCATGCGTTTTGCTAAACCACTTTGGGAAGAAATAAGCGGCCCAGGGACAGTACAGGGGAGCGAGTGCGGGGCACGGCAAAAGGCAAGAGAGGGAAAGGGAGTGGGAAAGGCGAGACCTGAAAGAGGAATTTGTGCCTGCAAACCAACCTTTTAAAAAGAGCCTCGGGTCGCGTCAAGTCATCAACCACCCCAGTTTCCGGGGAGAGAACTCAGCGCCGAAAGGTGAGGTGGAAAAGTGAAGCTAAGTGCGGGCAAAAGGACAGCCCAGGGGGGACGAGGGAGCGCCAGCCGGAAACCATCCTCTTCCCTGCTTTATCTCGTCACAGAAAAAGGGGAACCAAAAAAATCCCGGAGCAACGGAAAGGAGCCTCCATGCCGCATGCTCTAGAGGAGGGATGCGTCGCGCAAGCCTGTACAACCTATCTAACTGGGGGAAAAAATTCTCATTGGATCGGGAAGAGAAGCCCTGCTGAAAAACACTTAGAGTTAAACACAGGTCGAGATGTGGCAAAGGGGAAAAGAATGATAGTGGGAAACAGAAAGCCGGGAGGGATCACAAACGCTGAAGGAAAGACACTCACCCAACTTGCGTCTTATACCGCAAATCCTATAAAAAAAGGCCTGCTGGGGTATACAAAAAGAAGGGAGCAATATAAAAGCAGCTGATCTCTCTCATACTTAGGAAACCTGTCGGTTCGGGAGTCTTACGACTAGGTTCAAGAACTGGTGGGTAAAGGGTGAGATCGGAAAAGGGCGTGGGCAGTGTTAACAACCAGACAAGGTTCTTCAGGGTTCCTTCCCACTTTGCAAAAGTGCGGGAGGAAACAGGCGACGCCCCGGAGGAAAAAAATCTAAGGCCGGGCTGAAGTTTGACGGAGGGAAATGAAAAGGGATAAATAGAAGAGAGACCTAAAAAAGAGTGCTTCATGGTAGCCAGCTCCAAATCAAGAAAAAAATCAACTCTACGAGAAGCTGCAAGTAAAACGACTCGAGTATACAGGGAAGCACCGAACCACGCGTCGGGGCAGAGTCACTCACAGGAAAAGAGAAAGAGGGAGAAAGGAGAGGGAGTCCTGGTGCAACAGGACAGAGTTCTAGGGGGGGAACAACCAACAAAGGATGATTGTATGAAAATCAGAGAAGTCAAACAACACGGGAGAAAGGGGGGCATGGTGCCCCACGTTCAACCAAGTTAACCTCTCAGGGAGATGGATCGAGGAAGCGGGAAGAGAGAAAGGGAGAAACAAAAAGACGCCACAGGAGGAAAAAGGGCGAAAATCTTTGGAAAAAAAAAAAGTGATGTATAGAAAAACGCGACTAAGCCGAGGAGAGGAAGAGGAACTCGTATTGGATGTTCTCGAGTAAGCTCGCGGTTAGAAAGGGAAAGGGAAAATAAGAAAACAAGGCAGGCCGTTTGCAGGAGTAATTTCGACCAGAAAAAAACGAAAAAGCGAAAAAAAAATGAATCCAGAAAGGCCGGGAAGGGGGGGAAAGTCAAATAACCCCTGAGTTGTTGGAAATTCCAAAGAGCAAAAGAGGAAAAGGATCAAAAAGGGGACACATCTCCGGACCATGGTTGCCCTTAAGGATCAGCAGAGGGGGAAGAAGAGCGGGTCAATCCAAGAACTAGGAAAAAATAGTCACTCAGCGGGTCATGAAAAAGACGCATGGGGGGGATTATGTCTGGAAAAGCATGCTAAAAAACGGAAGGTATTGACAATATCATGAACTAAAAAAGGCACAAGCTCTAGATCTTTGTCTCGAATAGACTTCGGTACTCGTGCAGTGTGGAAAATGTCCTCACAAAAAAAAAGGGGGGTAATGGTATTAGAGCATCAGAAAGAGAGTTGAGAGACTCTAGGCCAGTACTCTGATGAGAGGGAGAGATCCTAGTTGAAAATTAAAAAGTTCTGGCCACCCAGAAGAACAGTGCAGGAAATTGGAATGGAGGGCTAAGGACATAGGCCACACCTACCTTGGACACCTGTTCCCCACAGTGAGAAGTAATCCTTATGTGGCAGTACCGAATGCTACGAGAACCTTAAAGTTAGGTTGGAAAATGGCAGAAAAGAAACTCAAAAAAAAAAAAAAGAAGGGGGGGGGGGGGAAAGCAAAAAAAAGTTCATAGGGGACGAAAGTCCCACCAAGAATTCAGAGCCACGAGCGCTGACGAAAATGGCGTAACCGCAACCCAAACGCTCCAAAAAAAGAAAGCAAAGACCGGAGGACGCCAAAAAAAGGGGGAGAGCACCGCTTAAAAAGATCAAACTTAAAAGAAACAGGGAAAAGACAAAACAAAAACCTCCACGGGTGTCGGGTCACGGACGTCAAAAAAAAGAACTGACCAGACGGTCGAAGTAGGAAGGTGAAGAAGGAAGAAAGTGTGCTGACCAGTGGGGCGAGTGGGGCCCGGAAAAGTAAAGGTTCTTGAGGTCCCACGGAGAGGTCCAGTGCTAAAAAAACAACCAGAAAGGAGGAGGAGGGGGACCAAAAAATCTCTCCTAAAATCGAAGAAGATCGTGCTTGACCTCTTCACTAGAGGGGGAGAAAAAAGGCAGGTCGCGCAAATAAGTAAGCAACCCAATAGGCATGGGAAAATGGAGACACTAAAATGCATGAATTGGCAAGGAAAACACCTATTAAAAGTCTGAAGTTGGCAATCCCGAGGAATTGCAGGGGTCGTTAGATGAAGGGGACGCGTATGTATCTAACCGAGGGACAATCACTAGGAAAGAAAGTCCGAAGAGCACCTTACACTTTGAAGTTCAAAATTCAAAGAAGCGGGAGGGGAAGAAGAGAGGGAAAAATATTGCGGGGAGGGAGAGTTGAACTTTCGCCTTTCAAATGGGGGATCTACCAAGAATACGAAGCGTTTCAGCCGTGGAAAAGAAGAGCCGGAAAACTAAAAACTATAACTCGGTCCATATGAATCAACACCTGCGTTGTGAAATGGCATCTTGACGCTTCCAGGTGCTAGGGAATAGAGATGAAACGGAAGGAGTTCTGATAAAGGCGTATAAAACCTGGCTGACTGATTGCATAGAAGATCAGAACGCAAGCAAAACAAAAATCAGAACTCTGGTTCTCGCCTCAGTTCAAGGCCCACGAAATCATAAGAAAGGCCGCAAATATGGGTCGGAGAAGTGCAAAACCCAGAGAAGGTGGGGATGGATAGGTGGAGAAACCTGTTTTGCTAAGTAACTTAGCATTTTACAATCAGGAGTTAAGTACACGGTTGGGAGGTGTGTGTATGCTAGCGCTTCGAATGAAGGGAAGGCTTCCACAGGAAATATGGATTGGAAGAGTGGAGACTCTTTAGCAAGCCCTCTGGAATATTTTGTCCGTTCGCCATCTAAGAATAGAAGACGGGTGAAAGAGGCACGCAATATTATGGATGAAGGCCCATTGAAAAAAAGCTCCACCAGGGACATTCTTGGAAGAAAAAGGCCGGATAAAATCGTTATGGAAAACACGCAAGAGGTGACTAAGCCGTAGGCTCCCCAAAGAGTCCGTATTCACCAGCGTCTCAAAGCAGGAAAACGGGGAAGACAAAGTGGAAATGTCCTATAAACTATTAAAGGACAGTGTATGAGGGGGGGCAGGATGGACAAGGGGGGCTATGACCAGGAATAGGTAAAGGGACTTTGTCGAGGGGGTGGATAAGGAGTCGCCCGACTACGCCAACGGTTTTCAAAAGGGGACGATCTTACTCAAAGGGGAGGTTCAGAGCGAGAGAAAAAGGGAAAAGCACCTGGAGCTCAAAGAGAGTGAGGTGGCTCGCTGTGGGATATGTAAATCTGGATGAGAGAGGAAGGAAACTTCGTCACCACTCCGCGTCCCTCATGAGATAAAAAACGCCCTCAAACGTAAGAAATACACGGGGCTAACTCAAATAAAAAAAAGCGCCCAGAGGAGGAACGCAAGCAGTTCAATTTTCTTGGCCTATACAATTTCAGGAATGGGAGTGAAATCGATGTCTATAGACCAAATAACGTCGAAAAAGAAATAAGGAGGGACAGGGAGAACTCGAAGAAGGGCAAATTAAGACTAGTTCTGGAAGAAGCAGAATGGAAGGGGGCTCCGGAGCAACATAAACAAAGGGAAGAAGAGGTAAAAAAGGGAAGACCATGCAGAGAAGGCCATTCGAACATACGCGTACTCCTCCGCACACTGCAAGGGAGGGCAGGTCGGTCAAATCAATCCTAGTGTTGCAAAGAGTGGACAAAAATGAACATGGAAGGACTACACGAAGGGACATACAAAAGAATCCGAAAGCGCTTGTTTAACATCTATCAAACTTAAGCATAAGGCTGACGGGGGGAAACCCAGAAGGCAGAAGCCTGTTCCAGATCTCTGGACAGTTCGGATAAAAACCGTGGTGGGTAGGAAAACGGGATAGCAGAGACGGGGGGTGGAAGAACTGCAAAGCTCTTGGGAGCCCCCTCTTTGTTCTTCATGCGATTACTTGAGAAAACAGCCCTGCGGAAAGGGGGGGGGGCGGTCGCAGCGAAACTGGGGAGAGGAGAGGTTTGGTTTTTTGTAAAAAAAAAACGAAAAAAGAAAGGCGCGCCTAAAATTAGAAGCCCAACTCTTTCAAGTAGAGAGAGGTGTCGTATTGAAGAAAAAAGACTTTCGCGGGTGTCTCGACTCACTTCGGCTCTATCAAAAGGCCTATAGTTCGAGACCGTAAGTGCAAAATAAAGTGGGGTGGGGGGGGGGGTGGGGGGTGGGGGTTGGCCAGGTGTTGACGCTGACACTCATCGCCCGGCTGTCCAGCGGGGGGGGCTGCAAAACCGGGCGAACATCCTTTCAAAACGCCGAATCGCCAAGCGGCACAAAGAAAACTGGGAGAGAAAAGAGCGGATGCGCCGATAGTAGAAACCTTCTGCCTGTGGTCGGGAGATCTACATTGGGGATCGAGACCGAAAAAAAAAGCTCTTGCAGCCAGGTCGAGATTTTCCCAGGGGAGAAGAGACGTCATAAAAGTGGGTCCAAATACCTTCAGGAGGAGCATCCGGAGGGGGAAGCACGCTACTTCGCGAAGCGACAAGAGAGTTCCGATGACTTCTCTATGACTCTTTGTTTAGAAAAAAGAAGCAGAACCACCGTCTGTCTGAACCACGTACGTAGTCACAAAACATTATTTCGAGGAGAGAAGAAGTGAGGAAACCATTGAGTCGAACGGGGGTGGCAAAAAAAAGGGTTTGTCTTGTACCTATAAAGGAACAAACCACTCTGCATTTCAAGTGGTTAATTGACTTAGAAAGAGTGAAGCCGGAGGAAAAGATGGTACCCACTAGATTGCCTGTTTTTTTGACGGTGCAGAGCCCGAAGACGCGGTCCATCTGAACAGAAAGGGGGAAGAGAACAGAGCCAGCCGCAGATGAAGATACATAAAGATGCTCTTTAAGAAGATGATCCGTAACGCCGGAACCCACTGGAAAAAAGAGAACCAGCTTGACGAGAGGGGGACTAACCACTTCTTCGAGGCGAAACGATTAAAAGAGGGCGGATACATAACGAACACAAATGCAAGAGAGAGGGGGGGGGAAGAGAGCTCAACAACAAAACGGAGAGGAATCTATATAAAACCGAACGAATCGGGCATGGTGAAAAAAAATACTTGGCAAAAGGGAGACGACTCCGGGACCAAGGGAGGGACGGTGAGTTAAAAAACAGGGGCTAAAAAGAAAGGGGGAGGCCATCGCGAAAGAGTGGGGTCAGGGCGTAGGAAGTTATACTCAACTCGTCTCTATCCCTCAACTTAGAAAAGAGGAGGAAGATATGGGAGAAGTACCATGCAGCACCGCTTTCTCAAAGCTGCAGGCAAGGAAAGAAAGTACAAAACTGCAGAATTTTTCGATACCGATTAGAAACGTCGGAAATAGTGAAGGAAAACTAAAGAAGGGACTGCAAAAAGGGGGGAAGGAGCAAAACCTAGTGGTGTCCAGCATAGTCCCCGAGCACAAAAGAAGGGAAACAGGCTAGAGAAAAGGAAAGCACATCTAAAAAAAATAAGTGAATTCAAATCCGCATCCATCGTTTGGGAGCGCGCAGGAGGGGGAAGAAAAAACAGCAGGCGAGAGAAACGCAACTCTGGGTCGGGAGGGGAGGGGGAGAAGGAAGGGGGGTTTTTTAGTATCGAAGTCGTGGGATTCGGAAAAAAACGGTGTTGAAGAAAGAAGAAGGACTGCGGGCAAAACCCCACCAAACTACTCGACGATCGGAGCAAACAGAGTCTCGGCAGAATCACACTTGGCAGAAAAAGAAGACTGCAACAATAGAATCAAATTCGCGAACATACAAAGCCGGAGGGAAACGCGCGAGAAGGAAAGATTAAACAGAGGATAATGAACGGGAAGGAGTCCCTGCAGAAAATCCAGAAAGGTGGATCAATTCTGGGAGAAAATTGGGCTCGTTCCCGCTTCACAAAGCCGTACAGGGGAACCAGTGACGGGCCATCCTGATCCTAAACCCAAGAGTGCGAAAAAAAGGTAAGTCAGGTGTGGTTTCGTTTACGTACTCCGAAAAGGGAATCTCCAACCCGGCGTGGGGGGTGCATAACCCAACAAAAAAATTTGACAGGAAGGGAGATCGCTACTAAAAACAAAGAATCAAAAAAATCTTGAGACCGTTGACGCCTCCACGCTCCAACAAGGAAAAGCATCCGGGAGAAATGCCCCACAAATGCGGTTTATAACAAGCTCTGGCCTGAAAAAAATTCCGCGAAAGCAAAAATAGCCCCGACCAACTAAAACACACGAACTGGGTGTTCGGATGAACGGGACGGAAAGATCAATGGTACAAGTTGAAAGGCCTTCGAAAAAGGATGGTGGGGGGCACCCGTCGAAGGAGCTTGAAATGTTTCACTGTCCATCCGGAGAGGAAAGGGGGCTGCTAAATTCCATGTCAGTAGTGCAAAACGAAGGAGAAGGGTGGAAAAAACAAGAGCAAGTAAGAAGAAGCCGCAAGTGTTAATCTGGAAAATTACCTAGGTCAAGAAGGGAGGAGGGCAGTGGGACATGAAGCGTAGGAACAAACCTGGGCTGGATGATTCAAAGGGGAGAAACAAGAGGTCCATGTCATTCAACCTAATCAACCGGGTCATGTTGGAATCCGTTGCAAGAGGCCCATAAATGAAGGAAGATGGGTCATCTGGCGAAAGCGAGTAACCGGTCTAACTCCACGAGGTAAAAGATCGTCAAAGAGAAATGTTAAATATTTTTAAAACTTGCCTTCCATTGGTCTGGATGTTGAGAAGAGGAAAAGGACGCAGATAAGCGGGTAATATTGACGATTGGCTGAGAAGAAACACGAGGAGCAGGGAGACGCAGGGGGTCCCAGAAACGCACGACAAATCCATAACTACTATGAAGTCCCTCGAGAGAGTGGCCCGAGGAAGGGCGAATCAGGGGCGGTATCGGGATAGGCATCAAAGAGGGGTCAGAGGGAAAGCTGAGAAGTAGGGCTATAGGGAATGATACCGGGTCAGGACAAGTCCCCCCCTGTGCCTCAATAGGGCAGCCCAGATCGCGAAATCATACATAAAAGTGCGGAGGTAAGGGAAGGGGGGGAGCAAAAGGTTTTTGAGGGATAGGAGACAAAATGTTGTGCAACGTGGATAAATGTGCAATGGAATGGGAAGACATCGCGTTTATTGGCTGATAGTAAACCGTCTATCAACATACAATGACTACAAAAGATGAAGAGGCGGGGAGATTGCAAACTGAACGGGAAACAGAAAAACAGTGGATTGGTTGCGCTCCCATCTCAAAAAAAAAAAAAGAGAGGAAAGAAACGCGGCCAAAGAGTCCCTGGAGGTAGGGAGACACAGGACGTTAACACTAAAAGATCATGGGAGAAGAACATTGAGAAGTCGGGCCGCACATCAACAAGCAAGGGGTCGGAACTAAACGGAAAAATGAAGTAAGAAAAGAAAAAAAGAGAGAACTACGAAGACAAAAACGGGGAGACACGGACTTCAAACAACTATGAGCCGGTAGATGAATACAGTCATGGGAACATGATTGGGAATAACCAGAGAGGATAAGTTGCTGGGGTCTTCGGTGTATAAATGGATGAGGAAAATCAGAGAAACTCACGAGCGTGCCGGCCTTAAATAGAACCTAACAGTGTTATTCACATCATCGGAAACACCAAATGGTAGGAGAGGGGGAAAGAGAATAGAGGTTTGAATCTGGCGCGATTTAGGCTGGATGACGGCTGCGTAGGGGCCCGGAGAGCCAGACGCCTCAATCAGCACAACATCACCACGAAAGAGAACCACTCCAGAAATGGAGAGAGAAAAAGGACTGAAACCTCCATCTCTGGAAGCTACCAAGCAGGTCACGTATCTTTTGCCGATTAAAAAGGGCTCGATGGGTTGTTCGAGGGCTATAAGAAAGCAGCGAAGAAGAAAAAAAGCAAAGCATGAGGGACGCCGGGGGAAAATCTACGAG
>Ga0179593_1542232_pt1 | contig 20225 bp, 20 predicted proteins | sample CZODoug2_1_08_16_FD_185931 | JGI IMG/M metagenome (GOLD analysis project Ga0179593, IMG submission 185931) | Vadose zone soil fungal communities from Angelo Coast Range Reserve, California, USA - CZODoug2_1_08_16fungal (PacBio error correction) | ecosystem: Environmental > Terrestrial > Soil >...
GAAGAAAAAACGCTCCAAAGTCTCCAAGAAAAAAACAAATCCTGCCCGTGGGTTTAGGGGGGGGGTGGAAAAGGGGGAGGATTGGAAGGATCAACAAAACTGTGTCGCCTTTTGGCTACATAGGAAGGGTGGGGACAAACCGGGCCCGGAGACTCTTGGGTGACGTGGGACCAAAGTCGCCGTATGAATAAGCAAACTGCCGAACGTCCAATCGAAACACTCTCAGCAAGAGCAGAAGATGTCGTGGGTGCTTGCCTGCTGCATCGAAGTGCATGGAGAAATATGCCGGGAGGGGCCGGTGTCTAATCTAGGTCTTAGCATAGCTCGCCGCCATAGGCGCACATCAAAACAGGTGGGCGATGTTTAGCGTGCGACGTACAGGTGGACAGCAAAGGAGAGAAAACAGGATGCGCCGCAGTTAATACATATACCTATAAGGTCACAGAAGGGGCAGAATTCTAGAATTCATCCCACCTCTTTGGAACAAAAGCTGGAGGATCGGAATAGGAAAGTGCGTTGGAGGTCGTGGAGACAAGGGAAAGCGGTATATAAGACTAATTCAGGTTCTTGGGGGGGAGGTGCATCGTCCCGACAGTAGCCACGGACACTCTTGTCTTGGGGAAACTTTGTAACCATTGGCCAGCACGTAATAAACGCTGTCGTCCCTCGCGGTCAAGGGGGTCACATAGTGGGGAAAGGAAGGACGCGCTCCGCATTCATAAAAAACAGTGGAAAGGGGTACGTGGCGGACAAGTTTAGTGCGCGACACCCGGACAGCTCTTTGGTGGGGGGCAGAGTACGAACGGATTCGAGGTAGCAAGGAACTGGTTGTGCAGTAGGGCTGGGCACGCGGTCACACTCCTAGACCTCCATCACCCTCAAATATTAAAGCACGGATCGTCCACACAGAGCTGGCGACCGTCCCTGGCGAGGGAGGATCAGTGGGAGTATCGCCGCCGGGCGCGGGCTTCTGAAACATACGCCGAAGAGCGTGACAAAAGAGGTGAGAAAAGCTGCGACATAACTGGCGAAAGAGGGGGGGAAAAAATCGGGTGGACAAGGCGGTGGCGTAAACTCAGAGTGCGGGTACAGAGGGGTGTACAGGGGAATAGGCGAGATACAGGCAGGCGGCGCCCTAGTACAGGGACAAGGGGCAAGGAAATCGATGTCACGTAAATAGTTACGATCGTACTTTCACGACCACCGGCTGAGCAGCGCAGTTCACGCACATATACAACTTTTAGACGGACGGGCTAGAAAAGACAAAAAAGAAGTCACCAGAATCACGGTCCATCGGCCGCAAATGCCCGAAAGCCTAAAAAACGGGGCAAAATTCTGGGCGGAGTCCTTACAACCGGGAACCGTTTTTGGGAAACCAAATCGAAGAATGGACGCCGAGTAACGTCCAAACCGCTTGGGGGATTCGAGGACAAGGAAAAAAAAAAAAAGAGTCGCGGGAAAGGGGGACCCGATGGAAATTCACTAAGCGATCCGGTTACGGGAGTGGGGGAAACTAGGGTGGGCTCGCAAGGGAAGGAGAGGGGGGGTCAGAAGTCATAGTATTACGGACTTCATGCTAGCCCCAACGAAGCAGTCGCCAAGGGGAAAAAAAAGGTCCAGGGAAAAAAGAGGGCTAAGCTAATATCCAAGATCCGGAATAGCGCGACCTACGGTGGGGCCCGAATACTCTCCGCAAACAATGGCTACAAAAGGGATGGAAAAGCCTGCCTCTCCGTAAGGGAGCAGCGACGTCCACCGTATTAAAAACCACGCAAGAGGCGGTAATAGAAAAAGAAGCCTGAGCACCGTAAAAAAAAAAACCAACTGTGGAAAGGGCGAAAAGACCGGGCCTTAGCTCGACAAATCAGACGCCACCGGAAGCAAGGCAATCCAGTGAAAAATAACACTGCCATCACACCTCCGGGCTTTGAAAGAACACACATGGTTGTGGGGTAGGGGTTGCTGGGAAGCAGCGCGAGAGAATAGTAACACTGTGCTACCATCAACAGTCTTAAACTAACCACAGAAATTGAATCGGAGACCATCTGCGTGGAAGCCGAGCCAGTGGGGTGATCACTCGAGAAAACTGCGCTGAAGCTCCGAAAATTTACAGTTGAACTGTATCCGGAAAACTAGGGGAATCAAGGGGGGAAGCCATTAAATCTCTAACTTGGGCCCAAAAAAAGGGGGAAGGAGCGCATCTCTGAAAAGCTTGCGTTTCTGTAAAAAGAGGAGGGGGAATAAAGGAAGGGGAAAAGGAGGACATGACCGAGCATAGCAACTGTCCCTACAAAAGGGAAGAGTCCTAAAGCTTTTCAGGGATTTGGGAAATGGAGAGGACAGAAAAGGTTTGCACGCATTGGGGGGGGACGGTGGCTTTCGCGAACTTTGCAGGCCAAAAGAAGGTGAAACCTAAGAAGGAACCAAAAAATCGGAGTTCTAGCCCCAAGACTCTGGTTAAGGAGGGAGGGAGTGTTTTCTACCACTCGACATACTGCCCAGAAAGCCGGAGTGGGGGAAGGCTGGACCTCGATGCCTCCCCTCCTGAATATGCGAAGAAGCTAGGGGTAAAATTCTAGTCTCAGAACCAGGGGCCGAAAAAGAATGCTACGGGGGCCAGTCAGTCGAGTCTCGAAGCAGAAAACACAAAGTTCTAAGTAATTATTTGAAGCGTTACCTGGATGGAACCTTCTTAAGGAGACGAAGCTTTTTTAAGGTCCTGTTCCCTCAGGGGTCTAATCGCATAGTAAGAACTGGCGTAGTATCTAAACTTCTTACTCGGGGTGAGAGGGGGGTCGGCATACTCAAAATTGTTAAAGAAAAAAGAACTGAAGTGTCCTCATGCGATCTAATCCATTGAAAGCTCGGGCGCAAAGCAAAAAAAATAGACAAGGGGCTCTCAATATTCGGGGCAGAGAAAAATCATATACTCACTCAAACAGGTGGGAGTGAAAACCTCAGTTGGGTACAAGTAATCGGGCACGCGTGAGGGAAAGAAGGGAGTTTCAAAAAGTTAGGTGAAAAAGGGGAAGGAACATCAAGCTACCAAACACATGGGAGGGGGGGCGGGCTAACAGAAAACCAAGGCTCTGAAACCTCCGAAATGCGCAACAAGCACAGGATTAAAGGGATAGCAAAAACCAGAAGAAGGAACGGGACAAAATACCTGTGCATCCCAAAGTCGAACGACACCGTGGAATCAAAGCAAAAGAATTTCGGAAACGGGGTGGGGGGTAGAGCGCGGGGATCGTTTATTATGATACGGGTGGGGGAGCACATAAGGGATATCAGGTCAGCGGGAAAAAATCTGAAAGAAGGAAGAAGGAGAACCGTCCGTAAAGGAGTCGGACCCACCTCGACAGAGACTAACCTAAACTGCCCTTCATTAATCCGGAACGAGGAAGGAGCAGATGTAAAAAAGAGACGAAAGGAAAAACTTACCGGAAAGGAGACTTCGCAACCGGGTCGCTACAACCACGAAAGAAAGCAATCGCACTCGCAAACTGACTTGAGTTAATGGAGGCAAATGGGATGGAGAAGGAAACATATATTAGCGGGAGCTGCGATAAACAGGGGGACAGACGAGTGAAGAGAGTAGCAAAATTGCGGGAGAAGTTAACCTTTTGGAGGGAATGTCGGGTCGCTAAATGCAAAATCCGCAGAGGGGTATCAGAGGAAAGGACTGACCCCTCCTAATCTCTTAGTTTAAAGCCTAGAGAAAGCTCAGGGTCTTAACGGAAAAGGGCAATATTGCCGGGCCTCTTAATCCTTAATGAGAGCGGGGAAATATCTCATTTTCAAAGAGGCGGGAGAGAAGGGGCGTAAAAACCACAACAACGACTTCTATTCAGAGGGCAATAAGCGCGGAGAGTATCGTGGAGGCCCGAGAAATCCATGATGGGGGGGGGAAACCAAGGGTGGGAAGCAGACGATCATGATGATGGGGGACTAAATAAATTCCCTAGACAGAATCTCGAGCACAACAAAGGATTGAGATGGCGTCCGAGGTAGAGAAGGGGAAAGAAAATGATCTTCCAACAAAGTGGGCATCATAGCGGCAAGAAGGAAATGTCGCATCCGGACGGGATAAAAAGGGAGACGACCTAGGGAGAGGGAAAGAGACGTCCGGTGTTGCAAGGATTTTTTAGAGAGCCCCTTCTCGCACGTAATGGGCGGAAATCGTCGAAAGGGAGGCAGCGAGAGGGCTAATCGACTGAATGGCCAGGAAGGAAAAAGCGTTTACAGAAGGGGTAAACGACCTGCAGCTCAGAGGATGCAAAAAGAAAAGACTGATTCGGTGGAGAGAGGAAAGGGGCAATGGGATAACACGGAGTATCGGGTAGTTGAAAAAATCGGTGAGGGAGGACGGCAACCCCACACGAATGAGGGAAAGCACTTCGACGAAGGGCTGCTGGCAACTGGCAGAAACATTCCTGGATGGCAAACATGAAAGCGAAGAGGAACATGCCCATTGCTTGCCACGACAGGGTAAACAAAGACCGGTTGGACGGGATGAAAAAGTCAGGGGGGCTAGGGGTGCGAGGGGAAAGGGGCGGGGAGCCGAGGTTCACTTAAGGACACGGGGGACCGAAGGGAAGAGTCATGAGTACCGGGCAAAAAGAGGTGATATGACTGAAGTTCTATGGGTCACGATCTCTCTCAAAGGGGGGCTGAAGAGGGGAGGGAGGGAGGAGCCAGTTGGGTGGGGGCCTCGGAAAGCTAATTCGACTCTGGAGGCTGCGGAACCAATCAGATCAGAAGAGTCCCACATCCAAAAAAAGGGGGGAAGACAATGGTTCGATTATTTCTAGAAGCCGGGTCCGAGAAAGGTGGGGGGGTGGCACTGGGAGGGGAAGGGATGGGGCAGGGGGGGAAGAGGGAAAAAAGTCAGGGGAAATGGAAGATTTTTAGGGGGCCTCTCGTGCCAGCATTTGGGGGTATGCTGGGGAAGCCAAAGGCAGAAAGGGTGGTCGTTTTGCGGGAGCGGTGTCCCGCGGGGTCCCAATCGGCGACATGGGAAAAGGCGCCGGGGGCCTAATCGTGCAACATCGTCTTGACAACTGCAAGGAAGGGCAAACCCGAGGATTTAAGAAAGCGGCGAGGGTGCGATCGGAGAGAAAGAAGCTGGATGAAGCGGTTTCAAGACGCGAGATGGTGGGGGGGTACTAGAAATCGCAAGGCAAGGGGGGGAGAAGGAAATTTCAATAAAGCGAATTGTTCAGGAACGAAGAGCCGGTAAGGAGAAGTGACGGAGAAAAAAGCTCGGTAGAGAAAAAGAGGAGCCCAGGTCGTGCCACAAGGACGTTAGGCGCGGCGAGATAAGTGCCCCGGAGTCCAAAAATGAGACGGGGGCGTTTTCTGGGAAATGCCCGGGACGGCGTCCCTACAATGGGGGATGTAGTCCTGGAATCGGAGGGAGGATGGGCGACGGTGTCCATTCAAGCGCAAGCTACCTCGGGGTAAAACAAAAAACGCTGGGGGTTGATCACCACGTGGGTCTTTAATTGGGTTCTCGGCAATAGAAGGGATACGCCCATCTCATCCGAAAAAAAACTGCCGGAGCTGAACCCCGGGGAGAAAGGGGTGGAACGGCGCGCCTACTGGAAACAGGACGACCGCCACGTCAACAGTGCAAGTAAGGGGAAAAACAAGGGTGAAAAAAGGTCACAGAACAATAGAAAGGACTTAGACGGGTGGGAGACGATGGTCTGAACAACGCCTTTAAGACGCGATCCCGAGAGGTCGAATTGCGGTGTCCAGAACACATGGCGGACGCATGCCTCCGTTGGTGGAGGCCAAAGAAGTTAAAAGAGCATTGGAAACGCCATACGGGGATCAGATTCTCGACATTGTAGCGGAGAAGACGTTGGAGACGGTGATCAGGGGGGGAGGCTTCAAGGGTTAGTCGGCTGGAAAGAAATGACCATTCATGAATGAATAAAGAGTGTGGGGGGAGTAAAGCCCGGCCCTCGAGGGGGGAGATTGGGGGCGGGTTAATTACGGTGGGGGTACCGGCGCACTTTGTCCAGGAACGAAAATAAAAGGGGGGGGGGGGGGGGGGCTGAAAACGGGGGGAGGTTTGGGCAGTGCGCCGGAAGTGCCGTTTGTTAATTAAGAAAGCCGGGGGCTGAGGGGCCTAGAACTTCTGGAGGCGGATCGAAGGCAATAGGAGGGGGGGGAGGGTTCCTTCGGGGGAAATAGTACTGTGTGTGTGTTGGGGGGGGGGGAATTTGGGGAGGGGTGAGGCTGGGGGCCTGAGGGAAGCAAATGTTCCGGGGATATTTTAGACCTCATTGCCTCTGGTAGGGTAGAAAGATTGGCGAAAGAAATATGGAGGAAAGGGCCGTCTGGACCCTGATATTTGGACGATGAAAGGTATATTCTAGTGAGGTGGGGGTCCCCCGCGAGAGGGAGGATAGTAAAAAGGTGCTATTTCGCATGAGAGGTTTCCTACGCGACGTACTAGGCACAACTAGGAAAAATGACGGGGGGGAAGGTCCCCGAAAACCTCGTTCTGCAAAGGTATGTCGGAACGGAAACCAAAGAGCGTCGGGGAATGGGGGAGGCGAATTCATATGCAGCGCAAGCGTTAGGTAAGCGGGGGAGCAACGGGAAGAATCGGGGTTTTGAAACACAAAGGAGAGGGCAGCTTGCGAAATTTGGGAAAAAACGCTTAAAGGGACGAAGAACTAACAAATAACGCGGACGGGTCCGTGACGCGAGATGAGGGAGGAAGAAGGGAACTAATATTTTTGGAAGGGGATTGGTGGGGAGGGGGCTCAGATCGAAGAGAAATGGGGGGGGGCAGGGGAAAGTCTCTGCAGGACTGGCTTTGCCATGGCAGTGTCCGTCTGGGGAAAGTATGCAGCCAAAAGAGCGGAAAAAGAACAACGCATAAATGGGGGTACTCGCTTTAAAAAGATTCAAATAATTTTACAAAGGGGGCGAGAAGGAACTACGCGACCATTGCTACGCTGGTGGCACGCTACACCGGAGGATTCACCGAAAGCTTTGGGGGAGGAGGGGGGGGAAGAAAGGGGGTTTGGCAAACTTCTACGCGCACAATCCGCAGGGGGCAGGGCTTCTATGGACAAAAACCGGACGAGGAGAACAGACTATTTTAGCGCAACTCACGGAGCGAATAAGATTGAATCCAAAAGGGAATAGAGCGAAACAAAAAAGCGGAAAATAGAAGAAATGGTTGGAGTTTCACTTGGAGGTTATCGTCTTCCAAAGGTGGTGGTTGAATGTTGAGAAAGACTAACGCTCTATGAACTCTTAAGATAGACCTGAATTGTCGCGGAATTGAAGTCTTAATTTCGTTCCACAAGTTCCGTGGGGCTCCAGCAAAAGAGTGTGATTAAGGGGTCTAATCTGGGAGTTAAACCAAGATAGCACTGTCGAGCCGTGATCAAACCAAGGACCATCTTCAAAGATTGGGGGGAAGGATGAGGGAAAAAAAGGAGGGAGTATTCTTGTTTCCTCTGGTTTTGCCCCGGGGTGCTGCTTACGCATAGAGACGCCATAAGAAAAGGACCTATGGGAAAAGGGGACACATAATACACCACTGTTCGCGGGCGTATAAAGAAGAAAAACGGCCTCATACAGCAAGCAATTTCGCAAGGGGGTGGAAAGTAGGGCAGAGAAAACGGTTTACTAGTGGGGGGTTAGTGGGGGATCAGTTGCTAAAGTTGGGAAAAAGACGGGGAAAAACGCTCAATAGACCTCGCGATTTGTCTAAAAAGAGTGTGGCGTTGGCGCAAAAAAAAAAAAAAAAAACGGAAGGGGGAAGGCGCCTCCTTTTCCATAAAAGCGATGGGGACCAGACTGGCAAGAACGACGGAGGGGGGAAGAACCGGGGGGGAAAAAAGGAGAGGGTGAAAAACCGTATAGAACGATAGTCGGCAGGCAATAGCCAAAAAAGCGGGGTCGCCAGCGGACCGCCCCTAAAATCGGCAGAGGAGAAGTCAAAGGGGGGGGGGGAAGGGAGGGTGAGCAAAAATGCCTGGGGCCCGAAATAATAGCGGGTGGGGGGGCGCAGAAGAAAGGGCCAGCACGAAAAGAACGAAGGAAGAACTGACTGAAAAATACCTCGGGATAATTAATCAATGACAAAGCAAAAAGGGCGGTAGTAACCACACTGGCGTTGATAGCCGAAAAACAGCAAAAAAAATAAAAAAAAAAACAACTGACTCTTAAAAAAGGGCTCTCCTCAAGCCGCCGTTAGGCCACAAAGGCTGGGAAGACAGAAACAGGTTGCCGGCCTAAACTGGAAAAGGGAAAATATCTTTCCTAACCACCAAATTTTTGCTACGGGAGGGGGGGCCTTTTCAAATCGAGATCTGCAAACCACAATTTAATCCAAGATCCAATATCGGCGCGGTAATGAGAAACCAGAATTTGGAGAAGGACCTGGAGAAGCTGCGGGACGGTCTCCCTCCCGCTGTTAGGGGTTCAACCATATGTCACCGAGACTAAAAAAAAAACAACGGCGGAAGAAATGTGGGGTCTCTGAAACATTGACTCCATTTCCTCGACAAAATGCTCCAGAAGTATTGTTTTCCAATCGACACTAGATCCGGTTAAGGGCAAGTACGCTTACTGGCACGAGTGGGGGGGGTCTGTACATGAGGTAAATAAACTCAGTAGGGACCTGCCGGGCATCAGAAAAACTCGGAAGAAAACGGCCGGGGGGTCCTCAGGAGTTTCTTGATAAATTTGGGCAACATGAGACCAACCTTTTGGAACCAATTGGGTAAGAGGTTAGGAGAAAAGGTCACATTACAAAAGGGAGCACCTAAAGGAGAAGGGCGGCATCAGACCCCGACGTTTGTCCCTTTCAGAGGTCAGGTACTAAGCTATGAAAAGGACCAAGTACAGCAAGGGGGGGGCAAATGGGGCTTATCCACACGGGAAGGGGGGTCTGACTCCGTAAAGAGGAAAAAAGGCTAAGTACGCCGCAGATATGAAATTCGGGGCAACACAACAGACGAAACAATTCCGGGCGCCCTTACGTCTAGAGCCAAAATGGCCGCCGCCCCAATGTCCCCCTCTAGTAAACGTGGAAGAACGGTTAAAGGTCCGTCCAAAAAAAAATGAAGTACGGCGCTCAAAGAACGTGTGGCGGAGAGGGGAGTAAAAAAGAGGTGACCGGCCGCAGGGGGGTCTCGAAATGCTTAAGCAGGGAGAGTGAGGAAAAAAGACAGGAGACAACAGTGATGAGTCGAAGAACACTCAGACCTTTCATTCGCCGCGTGCCTCCCGGCTCCACGGGGAAGAACAAACTCGGAAAGGTCCGAGAAAAGGAAGTCGGCAAAAGCCCTTCGAGCCGAGTCGTCAATCATATGGAAAAAAAGGAGGGGGCCGCCGTGGCAAGCATAAGGAAAAGGGGTCAATGGCTCTTGGGAAGCTTGTCAGGAGAAAGAGATCGTTTTGAAAGAGGGGATGAAAAAAAAGAGAAGGAGACTAAAAATGAACCCCAAGTGTTATCACCACAGGGGGGGCTGTAGAAACTAACTCATCGAAACGTGGGAAGATAGAAAGGGAGAATGAGTCAGGATCCTACATCTGGGGACCTCCAACAATTCTCCTTTGGACCACGATTAATAGGCCTTGAGAATAAAAAAAAACTCAACAAGATTTCGGTAGGTTGGCTCGAGACTGAATCGTGTTTTTCGTCTTCGGGTGAGCAAGAGAAGCATCTTTCAAGTCCTATCTCCCTCTGCTCCCGGCCGCTAGAGACCTACTGAAGAGTGACACAAAAAAAAAAACATGGAACTGCAACTAATAAATAACCTGAAATTCTTAAGTCCGTACGCTCGGTCGCTTACGAAGATTCTTACCTGACAAGGAAGTGATGATTCTAAAACACTAGCTCGGGCACATATCAAAGCAAAACGGAAGTCGAGACGAAGTGGGTGCCGATTTCTTTGTAAAGTTGGAGTAGAACAAGGGGCACTTGGGGATAAGGAATAATAACTGATGGAGAACATAAAGTAAGTCGACTCCCCAGGGGTTAACTCTAGCTCAAGTTCTGAAGAGAATGAACTTGGGGGGGGCATTAGGAGAAGAAACGTTCAAAATACCACGGAGACCTTTGTATGAGTGGACCGACCTAATCGACAATCTCATGAAAACTCGGGGGAGGAGAGAATAAAGAACCATAACTTTCCTTTTAAGACCGTGGAAAAAGGATTCTGAAACGGACGTCCGGTCAGCCCGATAGACATGAGATTTCGATCTTACAGTTCACAAAACGTTGCGCGCCTGCTTAGAAACGGGGGGGAAAAAAACAATAAGGGAGACTCGATGCATTCGAAGGAGGAAAGAGAAGGAAGATGATGAAAAATTAAGGGAAAAGCGCAAGATAGGTGCTGAACTTTTGTTACTACGATCAGGGAAAAAGCGAGAAGAAAAGCCTGATCAGAAACACAAAAAAAAAGGGGGGGAAGAGGAAAAGAAGATATAGATAGGCATTGGAGTTCTCTAAGTCATACCTTGCTGGAGCCACAAAAGTTTCATCAGCGATCCTTGGAAACGGAAGGGCAAAAAAACATGGCAGGCCCAGCGGAGGGAGGCAACGGGTGCCAGGTTTTTCGGGAAATAAGCACCTCTTGGAACGCCGAGGATAAAATACTGCAACATGAGGATTGCGGGGGATCAGGACGACTGGGGCCAACGTACTGAACAGATCTGGCGATCCGGTTGAAAAAGAAGGGCGCAAAATCGGGGAATCCGAGATAAAACTAAAGCGAGGGGAGGGGGGGCTTGGGTGGTACTTATCGGTAAGGCTAGGACACTAGGAGGTTTTGTCACAATACTTTGGAGCTAGGACTCACCAACAATGCAAGGGGGAGATAAGGAGAGGCCTGGAACGTTCCACTTGAGAGAGGAAATTCCCGGGTATGGAGACATGATGATAGGGAGGGAAGAATGAGAGGGAAGGGACGGGGAATGCGACGAAGTTCAAAACGCGGATTTGATGCGCAAGGGAGAAGCGCCAAAAGTGAAATGAGGCGGGGGCGCGAAGGGGCAATAACCTGGGAAGGTTTTCTAAAATGATTCTACGGGGGGGGGGGGGCTGCTGAAGAAAGAAGAATAAAACGTCAGACTGTGCTATCTCCTTTAGGGTAGGGAGAGCGCGGGTTCCAGCAAGTCTGATCGGAAGGGGATCCGGAAACGGCGGTCGGCCACGACGTGGCTCTCGGAATAATTCTGAATTCTGAGACGCGGAAGACAGCCAAAAAAACCTAACAGAGCATTAGAGATCCACAATCCCAGAAAAGATGCCACAATGGTGAAAGAGGGGGGGGAATGTGAGCTCTCGGAAGAAGGGAAGGGATACTAAATTTTAGGGTTGGAAGTCCCGAATTTTGGAGAGGAAACGTCCGAAAGGGGGGCCGAGAGGAAAGCCTGGGGAGGGGAAGGACGTGTTGGGGACTCAGTACGAGGAGGGTCAAGACCAGGGGTTCGGAAGAGGCACAAAAATTTTTGAATGGGGACTTAGAGGGGGTCATTTGGTAGTATCTAAACCCTTTACAACTAAAAAAACCCATTGGAACCACGTGCAAAGCGATCCTGTCAAACGTGGAAGGGCATGACAAAAGTAATCATGGGGGCGAAGGTGCCAAAGAAAGAGACGGGGCATCTGGGAAAAAAGAAAAGCGGGTTTTTGCACTGTTTGGTGTGACAACAAAACGTGGTCTCCTGGTTGGGGGGACTCTCCCCTAGGGGTCGCTAATGCTTTGTCGGGGAGGATCAATGCAAAAGCTGTGCCTCGAAGGTTCCTACCTCGACCCCTACGCCAGAAGGAGGGGAAAGGGTGTGGAGAAAAAGGGGTAGCGGAGGGGGAAGTAATGTTCGACCTCAAGCTGTCAAGAAAAGGGATCGCGGGACGCCCAGGGTCCATCTTCATGGGTAACCTTCTTCACGATGATGTCGCTGGGTGAAGCTTTGGGGAGGCGTGAGAGAAGACGGGATGAAAATTCGCGGCCTGGGGGGGGATTTTGCTGCACAACTCCCATAAGCTGGCGTTAGCTCTGCTTTGTCCTCGAGTCCAAACCCTGGGGTGTTTGGAGGGATGTACTCAGCAGGGGAAAAAATCAAAATACCAGGCTAGGATTTGTCTCTTCAGCAGTTGGTATACCAGCGACGATGGAACAAAAGGGAAGGGGGGGAATCTTGAATCGAAACTTTTTGGTCGAGGAGGTAGGGGTTTTCCCCGGGACGGCCGGACGGGACATTTAGCCGAAACGAAAAGGACCGTGAAGTATGGCGGCTCTGGGGGTGCAAAATGAAAAGAAAAAAACGAATTAGGAATAGCGGGTTTGGAGCGAGTTGTCTATGGCCAACGAATGAAAAATGGGCATAAAACCAGGCGCGGGGGTCCAACAAATGGCGGGACGGAAGTTGTTTTGCGCCAGTCCGTAATCTCTTTGGGGAGCATAGTGAAAGGCGAAGGGTCGCAGGGGGCGGGCGTAATCATGCATCTCTCTAAAAGCAATAGATGAGGTGATCGTCCAAAAGAATATGGGGAGCGGGCAGAGGGGGAGGGGATGAGCCCAAAGTTGTCGGGAGCGAGAACTCATATTGAGCAGGAATGATCAAGCTTAGGGTGGGGAGGGTACTCGGGGAGGTAGTGGAGCTGGGGCTTCACTGGGGGTGTTTCATGATACCTGGTCCCCAGCAACGCAGGTGGGGAGAAAGCTCCTGTCGGGTGTGGCGTGGTGGGGGTTCGTCATTTCGGGGGAGGACAGAAGGGGGGGGGACGGAGTAGTTAACAAAGGGCTGCGAGGCCAACGACCCGTCAGGGGGGGGGCGAAGTGGCGGGGGGCGGAGTCGGGGAAAAGGTGAGAAACAGGGGGGTCGGTGGGAGGTCTCGTACATGAAGTGGGGCATTTAGGGAATGTTGGAAATCAGCTTACGATTCGAAGGTGTATGGCCAAACGGGGTCTAATTGTCCGAACCGGCCTATATCAACACTTCTGTAAGATGAGTATTTATGTTGTGCGTGGTCGTGGGCCCAAGCAGAAAGATAGACGGATGGCGTGACTCGAGTGCAGCGCGAAGAAGAAGATCACGGGGAAGGGTTCCCCTCTATTCAAGTACTTGAACCCACTCCTGTTCTGTGCCAAAAAGGGGAAGCGTCGGAAAAATCCGCGGAGGGGGAATTGGGGGCGGAAAGAACCTCGGGACGGGAGATGTTTGTTTTGTCAGGATTGGGGACAAAACCCAGTTGGACGACAATATGGGGGCCCCCGAGGTGGAGAGGGGGGGGGAAACGGAAGGATGAACCGAAGAAGTGATAACTACGGGAGCTGCGGAGTTTTTTTAAAAAGTGTTCTTGTCGGGGCATGCACGGAAGATGGAACTGAGGGAGATGTTTGGGAGGGGGCGGGGGAAAACTCAACAAATTGGGGGGGTTGGACTTGAACTTCTTGCTAATATCGGACCAGCGCGTTTGGCATTTCATTTGAAGAGATTGAGCAACATCCCTCTCAAACTTCACACAAAAGAAATGGGGCACGAGAAGCTGCCAGGTGTACTGCAAGGGAAAAGCTTACCTTTGGGTGAATTGGCACTTCCACTGATCGTGGGTCTAACAATATGAAAGGTTGGGGTCCAACGATACCACAGACTTCGGAGATCGACCTAATCTTTGGATGAAAACTAAATTAAGTGGACCAGATAAACTGGGAGACACGGGGGCCCACCCCGCCAGGGGCATCTGCTAGGGGAAAGAAAGCACATCTAGGAGGGGAAATTAGAAAAAAGAAAGGCCAGAAAAGAGGCGTTGGGATATACAAGGCAGTTACAACCAATCGGAACTCACGGAGAAGAGGATAATTTTGTTGGGGGAAAAGGTGGCCCGTGGGGGGGGAAAGGAGGAGCTTCCTTGTTATTTTGGGGAGATAATCTTGCGTCAAAACGAAGAAGACTGTGGGCAAAAGAAGCCTTCAAAATGGGGCTTTATTTGGGTTCGGAGGAAATGTTCTATAAAGGTGCCGGGTTCGCAAAAGACAAAGATGATAGAAAACGAATCGGGGGTGTTTCAGGAACGAATCGTGGAAGGGGTCGAGGGAGGTATCGTCCGAAAAAAGCGTCATCCAGTAGAAGGGAGGAAAACCGAGATGGACAAGGGGGTACTGTTTGTGGCGGAATTATCGCGGAGCAAGAACGCAAAGTTGGAACCGAAAATATGAGCATAGAAACTTTCCTGAAAAGGACACCACGGGGGGTCTCGGCTAGGCATAAACAAATCAACCTCAAAACTGCACCAGCGGAGCAGTACATGCCAGAAAAAGGAACGGAAAACGAAAAAACCTGTAATTGTGGGAGCTCTTCTTCCTCTTAGAAGGGGGGAAAAAATAAAAACGGGCAAGAGCCGGCGCGAGAAGTGGTACAAACACGGGAGGGGGGGGCGTGGGGGGCCAAAAAGCAAAAAAGCGGCTGCTTATAAGAAGCAGGCAACAAAATGCGAGGACCGGGGAAGAAATACTGGAGAAAAAAGGGTGAGGGTAAAAACGTAACAAAAACCCCAAAAGGCCGGAAGAGATGTACAGAGGGAAGAGGGGACGAGCGCGGAAGTTCAAAGCAAATGGGTCTGCTCCATCGTTTACCGGGGCCACTCGCAACCGGAAAAAACCGGGTAGATAAAGTAAGGTACCGGGCAGAGGCAGGTAAATGATATCCTTTGGGGGGGGGCCTCCTAATAGACTCACATGCAATTTCTAAACCGAGGAAGACGGACGAGGGGGCCGGGGGGAAATAATCCTCCTACCACTCACAGGCGGGTAGAAGACCAGCCAACCGCCGGGGAAGCGAGGGAAACCGGTCCACCTCAAATCCGCCACCCAAAAATTAAATAGGAGGGACCTCCTAGACTTTAAAGGCTTACCCTAAAAGCCAACGTTGTAAGCCAGCCAAGGAGTGAAAAGCTCCAAAGTGACGACTGTGAAGCATCCAGGTTTAGTCGGGAGGGGAGAACTGTTGGCGGCTGCTCGTAAAGTAGCACTCATAAGACTCATCGAGGCTGGCGTAAAGAAAACACGCAGATGTCATTCCTGCGGGCCGGGAAGACCCAGACTTTCAAGTGAGGAAATGGCTAAAAGAAGCAAATACTCACATATCAGAAATAGCAGAAGATAGAACTGGGGAGACGGTGACAGAAGAGACGAAAGTTCCAGCAAAAATCTCCTCTAATAGGGGTGCGCCAAAACAGAGTCAAGGACCGCGCAGAATTGGCACCGGGAACCAATTTCTGGTCGGAAAAAAGGCGCCACTCTTGACAATAGGGGCCTGCCCATGGCAGGACCTCGCTTCCACCAAGATCCGACATAGGATGTGTTTCTAGGAAATGGGGAAACAGGGCGCACGCAGAAATTGGGGACGGGGGCGGCGTAGAGGAAACTTTTCGTACAGAACCGGAAAAAAAACAATCGCAACAGGGGGCTTCAAATATCTGACCAACGAGTGTGTTTCAGCGGCGCTGGGGGAGTCGGCTATGCAGAGCGCCAAGTACAGCCGAGTGTAAATCTTGGTAAGAAGACAAAAGTATCGCGCCGAAGAAGAGGGAGAGGATCCAGCGAAAATGGAAGACTGTGCGACCCCACACCATCTGAAAAACGGAAAGGACTTCGAACAACTAAGCCGGACGACGCAAAAGGACTGAAAGATCAAGAAAAGGATCTAATAGATCCGTCGCAGGTGAGGAGCTCAACTCTTTTTGGGGCCAAGACTGGATAAAGATTGGGGGGCAAAAACCGTCCCGTAGAAAAATGCGGAGGCTAAAATGCGAGAGGTATTAAGGTCAGTCACTACGATCATGGGAAGGGAAAAGAGGGGAGGACATGCACGCGAGGCAAAGAAGCAGTCAGAAAAAAGAATATTGCGGCAAAATTTACATCCATAGGCCTCATACGCGGAAAGCAATCTCTAAAAATATGGCTAAAGGGGAGGGAAAATATGCAGGGGAGGGGGTAGGTTTGAAGACGTGTCGGAAAAGGTTGGATCGTTCAGAGGTATATGATTGGGGGAAACCGGTGAACGCTCTCGAAAAAAATACAACACAGGGATCAGGGGGAAGGCAAGCACAGCAGTGTCTCTGAACACTCGAGCTCATTCTCACCAAGATCAAAAGAAGAAGCACTAAGGCGATGCAAGAATCGGCCGCCTTTGGGCACAGTTCGGGGCCACAAACGTAGATTACGGAACAAGACTTAATAAAAAAAGCTCCAAAAATGGCCTTGGGGATGTGGAACAGAGACTGGCGGTGGGGGGGGGATTATTCGGGTGACATCAAGAAGGGCTAACCGATAGGGAAAACCGGTCAAATACTAGACGTGATCACTACGAAGCCGCTTAAAAAAAGCTACAACGCATCACATAAAGAAGAGAAAGAGGGCCAAGGAATCCTAATCTCTGGAAGCAACCATGAGTGAAACGCGGTAGGAAGACGGGGGGAAAAAGGATCGCGCAAAAAAACCATAGAAGCTTCTCTCAGAGCATAAACGGAACGGGATGGGGGGGAGTGAGGGGGAGGGCCAGAATTGCCCTGCTCTAAAATATCTGTCTGGCTGCGAAAGAGCCGGGAAGCCGAGGAACAGAGAATGGGCCCTAATTCGGCGCATGAATGGGAACGGGGGTGGGGAGTTCATTTAAGTCATCGAGCACAGAGGTGGCAAACGAACCAACATCCGGAGCCCGATGACCCTGACAATCCCAGCGCTAGAGCTAGGGAAAGACTCTGGAGGCAAGGTACGTACGTTAAATCCGAGTGGGAGGGGGAGGGCAACCTTGGTCCTTAAAGTCGTAAGAGAGGGCCGGAAGAAATGGGGGAAGAACGATTTCAGCAGGAGTGCAGGGGGGGATTGTTAGAGAACAAACCCAAAATACTTCAAGAGGGATTTCAATGCTCTGGAAAGATCAGGAAAGGAATTTGGGGGACGCCCCCGTGTCGAAGGAGGATGGATGCTGCAAAACGGTTGGGTTGATCGGAGGGAGATAAAACCGCTCTCCGGCGCTATCAAAAACAACAAAAGAGTAGTAAAAAGAGGAGAGCGGATTTAGGTAAAAAGAAGGGAAGAAAAGACGAAAATGGGAAGGAACCATATAAAGGGCGAAAGATGCTCCTCATATACGAATCGCAGGTAAAACCCTCTAGGTGGGAAGCGGAATCGACGGAGTTGTTGACCCTGTGGTGTCATGGGTCGAAGCCCCTTCTCTCAACTCCATGCTGAAAGAGAAAAATTATATCGGGGCACGGAAGACGGAGGGAGAAGGGGAATCCTGGCAATAGATTTGACCATTGACGAACTCTGCTGAAACAGAGGGGGGTCTAAACGGGGAAACGGGACTATGTTGATAGGGGTCATTGGTCGTGATAAAACGAAGGTGGGTGCAAATCAGGGGGGGAAAAGAAGGGGTAAATGGCAACTCGGAAGAGAACCACGCTTAGCTTCAACTAAAGCTTAGTTGGGACGAGCAAGGGTCGTTCCTTCTAGCTATCATTAGCGCAGGAACCCATTTATGAAAAATTAAGAGCTCTTAGTTGAGCGGGATGGGCGACGCGTATTCGGCTACTGTGGCGCTAGAATTGCGGGCCCGACACACACACCCAGGCAAGGGGGACGAAGGCGAGGGGGGAAAAAAGCTGGGCAAGAGGGGTCCGGTCATAAAACAGTCCGCTGTCGATTCTCTGGAGGGGGTGAAGGGGAGTTGTTCCTATCATGCAGGAAAGGGGGGACACCGCGGGGAAGCGCCAGCGGGAAGCGAAAGGATCCTAGCGAAGTCCAGGGTCGGACCCACCAAAGCCACGTCCATGCCTCGGAGAGAAGACATAGCGGCACATGTTCCAACAGGTGGGGTTGGCTCGGGGGATTCGAGGGACCGGGTAGAAAAACGGGGAGGACAGCAATTGTGAAGGAAGTGAAGTGACGAATTCTGAACTGGGGCTCTGCCGCTGTGGGGACTTCTCGGGGGAGGGTTCTAAACTAACCCTGGGGGGGACGGGGACCCCTTGGTGGTAGAGGTAGAGAAGGGGTTCCGTTCGGGGTGTCCATAATCACTCTTTAAATACTGGCCCTGGGGGTTAGGCAAGGAAGCCCCGGGTATGTAGCCCAAGGACCGCTGTCTCCTGGCAAAAAAGTGGGGGGGGGGGGACTGCAACGCAGGTCTGTCAATGTGGTAAGCAAATAGCCCAATCGGAGAGCCAGGGCGCTCAGAAGAATGGTTGTCAGATCCACAAGACTAGGGAAAAAGGGTGGTGAAACATGGAGGAAGGGCGAAATCGCGTTGGGGCAAAAATGGTGAACGCTAAGGGAACAAGACTTGCGCGCGTGTTACCGCAATCGAAGAAGCATTGTCAGATTCAGCTAAGGGGGGAGAGGCCTGTGCGAAATGTAAAACTGAGGTCCCGCAGCAACTTCAGTCTCAGGGAAAATGCCCAACACTAGTGTGCGGACTCACTTACCTGGGGCGAGGAGGTGCCCTGGGAAAGACTGCTCCGTCACACACTGAGTCGCACAGGATAGTGGATTCCGTTGCGTCTAGCGATGTGAGGCTATCCTTGGGGGAGTTTACTGGGAGCAACATGTGGGAGGTCACATGAAGTCAGTCGAGGAAGAAGTCGAGGACGTCGGGGCGTCTTTGGGGCCAGCCGGGGACTCCGGGGCGTTATCGGGGTCTCATTCGCAAGGGGACTGGTATAAGACTGGATGGGAGAAACCAAGCCGTAGGGGCGAATCGGGGAAATATGTGTTAATATTAGTGTTGGAAAAAGATTTAAAGACCAGGTAGGGGACTCAGAAAGAGAAACACTCCCAATTCGTTAAAAAGTCGGGACTACCCAACATGAAAAAGGGAACGTCAAGCAGAACAGGCATTAGGTACGAGGGTATAATTCTAAAAAGTCCAAGTCAGGCGGGGACCTATGGGGGGGCTGTATGAACTGCCCGCGGGAAAAGAAAACGCAGAGGGCGGGTCCCAAGAAGTTTGCGCCGTTGAACTTAACGGCTGCGTGGGAGCACCCTAAGGGAGAGGCGCATTGTAGAGGAACCAAGGGCGTAAGATGTTCAAACGAGCACAGGGACTATCTTAAAATTTGGGCTTTGAGATCGGAGCAGGGAGATGAATGGGGACTGCACCATTAACGGGGTGGGGAGTCTCCCGAAAGTGGATAGGGAAGGAGACATCTGGGGTTTGTGGGGGGGCGGGGGGGGGGGGGGTGGGGGGTGGTCCCTCGCGAGTTGGCTCTTTATTGCCCTTTTGGTGGAAGGAACGGCGGATTTGCCAGAACTCTCCAAGAACAAAAAGGGGTGGGGGGCGTAAAGTAAATGGCTTGTCAATTTCATGGCGGGGTGCAACAGAAGCACGCTAGGGGGGGTCACGAGCTTAACTAGGTGGGAGGAGCGGGCCTTGGCCTCTCTTCGTGTGGCGTCGAGGTGGCTATGAAGAGGACCTCATGCGGTGGTGGCGGTTGGTACTAAAAAAAAAAATCTGGCGGTGGCGCGGCTTCAATTGAAGCTCTAGTGTCGAGCAGTTTCCTTGAAAAGGCGCTAAACATTGTGCGCTCGGGATCGTCTATTAGGCGCACCAAAAACCTAAATAAAAGGATTGGGATAAGCTACGGAGATTCGAATGAGATCTATGAGGGGGGACGGTGGAGGTGTGGACCCGGCGAACCAGAGGGAGAAGGTGGGGAGAAGTGATAAGCGGGAATCGTTCCCTCGATCCGACGAGCAACTATCCGAAATTACTTGAAACGAAAACAACGTATTTGATGGAATAAGTTAGGGAAACGGAAGGGCATTAGAATTTGTGAATGGCTTACTCAGAGAAGGAGTTGGTTTTTTTGGTAGGAGCCAAGGCGGTTGGGAGGCCCACGGCGGGCCCACTGAAGGTGGAAAACGGATAAAGAAAAGGAAGAGAGAATCAAAAAAAAAAAAAATGCGCGGAACGTTTTTTAACGTGACAGTAGTTTCGGGCAGATGCGCTAATGACTTAAGGAGTAGTGGAGATTGGAGACGTTGGGAACAGCCCGAAGGGGGGGTTGGAATTGTGAAGAATGCTAATGGGAGGCCTTTCCCTTCGGGACCAAGGGCGAAGAGGAGAGTATCCGGTAATGTACCACAAACCGGTTTACGCTTAAAGTCAAATATTTCAGGGCGCTTTGGGGGAGGGGGAGATCACGTCCTACGCAACCATGGTAGCAGGGGCACAGCTCAAAA
>Ga0179593_1517967_pt1 | contig 20223 bp, 23 predicted proteins | sample CZODoug2_1_08_16_FD_185931 | JGI IMG/M metagenome (GOLD analysis project Ga0179593, IMG submission 185931) | Vadose zone soil fungal communities from Angelo Coast Range Reserve, California, USA - CZODoug2_1_08_16fungal (PacBio error correction) | ecosystem: Environmental > Terrestrial > Soil >...
CAGAGGGGGAAAAAAAAAAGGGGGGGGAGAAAAAAAAAGTGATGAAAAGACACCTCTGACAGCCTTCTCTCTTCCTACCCTCACACGTGGGGAAGAGAGAAAAAAAGGGAGAGGAAAAAGACGGCCAGGAGGTGAGGAATTTACTAATCAGGGCATCCTGGTGTCCATATCACATCCTCCCTTTACTTCTACTAACATTCTCGTCGGAAGAGGAACGCATGAAGGGAAGAAAAGAAAAAGGGGAGAAGAGGGTGCAACTCGGGCTGATTGGCGCGCTTTTCTTCCCCGCCCTTTATCTATTATTCGTTCTTCCGTCACGAGTAGGCATGCCAGGGACGGGGGCCGGGGAAAAAAAAGAAAAAGGAAAGGGAGGAGGGAAAAGGAAGGGACATAAGACCCGCCTGGCCGTCCGTCCGCGCCACGACCCGTCATCGCCGACGAAGGGGAAGAAGAGAGATATAGCTGGCGGAGACCGGGTACGCACACTGCACATTCCTCTGGCTGTGACCGATGGGCCGGCCGACAAAAAAGGGAAAAAAAAGGAGAGGATCGCCGACGGGAAAAAGCGCTAACGCGTCCTACTCTAGATTCATTCCACTCCGCGATGCGGGCGATGCCAAGAAAGAAGTCGACTCTTCTTCTTACCCTCCGCTTATCGGAGAATAAAAAGGGGGGGAAGAAGAAAGAGAAAAAAGGGCGAATTCACCTTGCGGAACGCGGCCCTTCTTCCTCTTTCCCTTCCCGCTGAAATGGGAAAAAAAGAAAAAGGAAGAGAGGGAAGAGGTGAGCCTTCTCACCTATTCCGGAACCGGTGCAGGTTTGCGTGCCTCTATTCCATCTTTACGTTCGGCCGCTGGCGGGAAATGAAAGAAGAAGAAGAAAAGGAAAGGGGGGAGAAAAAGAGAAGGAGGAAAGGTTTCACGATGATGACCGTCCGCGCTATCGCTGATGCTTACTATTCCTCCCCTTTTACCGCGTGATCTGCACACCCGTGGTAAAAGAGGGGGGAGGAAAAAAAGGGAGGATGAAAAAAGAAACATCGTTCCACCCAACCCTCTCACTTCCGGTAGTGAAGAAAGGAAAGGGGGCACTCCTAGCGAGGATTAGCCCCTTGCGGACATAAATTCCTACTTTTCCGCCGTCGCACGGGAAAAAAAGGGAAGGGGGGAGAAAAGGGGAGAACTCCAGTGGTATCCTCTGCGTGAAAGGGGGAGAAAAAAAAGGAGAGGGAGAAAGAAAAGGAAAGCTACTCATGTGATTGGACCGCCCCGGTGTCCTCTTTCCTTCCCCTTATAGCGAGTATTCGGGTGCCGAAAAAGGGGAAAAAAGAAAGGAGAGAGGAGGGGAGAAAGTTCGCCAGGAAGAAGGCGCAGTGCGGGATGATACTCCTGTCACTGCCACGCTCATCTGGGTGAACGCCGAAGTGAGGGGGGGGGGAAAGGGGGGGGGGGGGAGGGGGAAAAAAAAAAGAGACTCCACCGAGGGACTGGGAGCGATCTAACACCCGCTTTTCTCTCTCTTTTTACCTTTCCTCTGTCACGAGCCGGGAAAAAAAGGGGGGGGGAAAGAGGAGAAGGGGGAGGGGGAGGGGGAAAAAAAGGGAAAGAAAAAACCATGCCACTTGTGCAGAGAGCGAAAAATCCAGCTCGGTTCGGCGGGCGCCGTTTGATCCTTTACTCATCACTTCTCATAACTCTTCCTGTCTGCGATGTGCAACGGAGATGAAAGGAAAGGAAAAGGGGAAAGGAGAAAAGGAAAAGAAGGCTTTCCGTACCGCAGCGAACCTGAAAAAACACCTGTGGCTACGATCCCTGTCGTAGAATGTTCCTTTCTCTGTCTTCTACTAACTTCAGCACCGTGATGAGAAAAAAGAAGGGCGGGAAAAAAAAGAAAAAGAGAAAGGAAGAAAGGCCTGCGCGCGGCGGAAAGGAGAAGGGACCGCCACCGGAGCACCGCCCACACCTTGATCGCGCAGCGAATCGCCGAACGCGTCGCCGCCCCAGGCGAGCAGGAGAAGGAGGAGGAAAAAGGGGGGAGAAAAGAAAGGGAGGGGAGGGATGCCTGGCCGGGGCGAGAGAAGTGTTCGACGCGTGACCAGCTGACCAGCAGCTGCCGCAGTCTCTCCTGGGCGGCTCCTCGTTCGGGTCGCCTGGCGCGAGAAAGGGGAGAAAAAGAAGAAAAAGGAGGGGGGAGGGGGGGCGGTTTTCTCCTCCCGGGATGCCGTTCTTTCGCCTCCGCGCCCCGACTTCTACGACAGCGGATCGTAGAAAAGGGGGGGGAAGGAAAGGAGTAAAGAAAAAAAGAGGGAAAAGGAGTGCCTTTGGAAATGAATCATCATCTCCGTTGCCCTCCCCGCGTCATTCGCTTCCTGCTCCGTGCGCAGTCGCGTATAGCACCGGCTGCCTACGTCTCGTCCCTCGGAGGCGTGGGAGGGGAGAAAGTAAAGAGAAAAGGGAAAAAAAAAAAGGAGAGAAAAGACGAAGGATGAAGGGAGGCCTTCCTGGCTCTGGCATCGCGCTTCCGGTCCCGTCTCGTTGTACAGCTGCCAGGTCCACCGCAGAGAGAAAGAGGGGGGGAAAAAGGGGGGGAGGGGGAAGAAATGGTGTGGGTGGAAAAGGTGGGCGCGGAAGCCTCTTCGCGGGCACCACTGTCCCCCCCCCAGCAGGAGAGGGAAAAAGGAGAGAAGAAAGGAAAGGGAGAATCCTTTCGCGAAAAGGTCTCCTACGCGATCGCCTCCTACCTTTTCATCTCCCGGTTCCGTGCTGCTCGCTCATTGTGGAAGGGGGGAGGAAAAGGAAGAAAAAAAAGAAAGGAAGAAAGGGGGGGAATGGTCTCCGAGATAGCAAGAAAAGTACGTGGTGGCTTTCTTCCCCTTGCAACGCAAGAGGATCCCCCTGGCGGGCGCCAGGGGAGAAGGGATGAGGAGAAAGGCGCGCCTTTAATGGACGAAAGGGGGGCCTGCATCCTCGCTAGTCTGTCAACCCGTCTGCTGGTAGTCAAGGGGAAGGGGACGAGAGGAGGGTTACTATTTTCGAGGGAAGGCGCTCTCCCATCTCCTCTACGGCGTAAGCCTCCGCCGGGGGAAAAGGGGAGGAAGAAAGAAAGAAAAAGGGGAGACTTCATCATCGGAAAAAAGAGGAAAGAAGGCGCGAGTCGTCGGTGTATCTCCCCTACTCTTTTATCCAGCAGTTCCCTGGAGGACTGGAGGTTAGGAAGAAAGAAGAAGGGAAAAAGGGGGGGAGGCTGTTGAGAGGTGGATCTCACACACCGCTTCCCGCGATGATGAAGGCCACTCCGGAGGAGAAAAAAAAAAGGAAGAAGGAGGGAGCCGCACTGTGAAGGCGCCCTTGGCTCTGGTGCACGGCATCGGACGGTCCATTCCCGTTGAGCACCCGGGTGGATGCGCCGAAACGGGAGGGGGAAATAAGAAAAGGAAAAGGAATTGTCTTTGGGCAAAATCGCCCGCATCTCTTCTTTTTTCCTGCTCTCGAGGTAGGAAAGAGAAAAGAAGGAAGAGAAAGAAGAGGAAAGGAGCGGCCGGATCGGTCACCTCCCCAGGCTTTGCCTGGTGCCGTCCCCGGAAAGGAGGGGAGTTACAAACCTCTGTCTTCGTATAAGGGGAGGGGAGGAAAAGGGGGAAAGGAGACTCCGTCGGAAGAAGAAGAAAGGAGGTGCAATCCAGGTCGCCTGTTTCGCCTCCTGACTTCCGCATGCCGCCAAAAGACGTGCGGCGAAAGAAAAAAAGGACGCGATCCGGGCGGGGCGATCCCGCCGCGCGCCAATCAGCCCCGTCGTTTGGAAAAAAGGGAAAAAAGAAAAAAAAAGAGAAAAGAAAGGGGGGGGAGTGCCGACGGAGAGGGTCGTATACTACACATGGCCTGCTTTTGATCTGGCACCAGGATTCCCTGATTCTTCCATTCAAAGAAGAGGGAAAAGGACCCGGATCCGGGGAAGGGCGGATGAGCCCGACCACTTGTGCGTGTCGGCCGCGAGCACTTGTAAGAGGGGGAGGAAAAGGAAAAAGTCTACCTTTAATGATAGAGAGAAAAAACAACAAAGGAGGAGGGAAAATCTATAGATTCATTACAATTTCGCCGGACTCGCTGAGTCAACCTCAAAAAAGGGGGGGGAAAGAAACCCTCCACAACGTGGTCAGTCTCATCCTTCCTCTCCATTATCCTTTCTCCAGGCGGAAAGGAAGGAGAAAAAAGAAAAGAGAAAAAAGGGCGTCCATCAGAACTTGAAGGGGAGAAGGAGTAAGATCCCAGGACGCCTCGCCTCCTTTTTCCCGTGTTGCGTCCGCTTTTTTGAAAAGGGAGGAAGAGGGGGAAGAGGGAGGGAAGAAACCCTTCTCGTATATGAGGACCGCCTAGTATTTCCTGCCATTTCCTTTGGGCCTCCATGCGGCCGCTCATGGAGGCAGACAAAAGGAGAACTGGAAAGAAGAGAGGAGAAGAGGGGAAGGAAAGGAAGGGAAAGACCATTAGAGCCGGACGAGGTGGCCATTACCATTCCACCTCTTCTTATCTCTTATAACCGGGAAAGGAACAAGAAAAAGAAGGAACGCCTCGTTAGAGGAGGACCATGGCCCCACGTCAATTCTCTTTATCTCCGACGTGACCATCGCTAAGAGAATAAAAAAAAAGAAATTCGGGAGAATGAACCAAGCCCGATTTGACTTTTGCCTGGCGCTCAGGGAAAAAAAAAAAAGGAAAAAAGGCTCCCAGGGAGGGAACCTCCGATGCCGTTGCACCGGCGCCAGTTCGCCTTCACCTGCTGGACGCTCCCGGGCAAGGAGGGAAAGAAAAAAAAGGGGGGAGGAAGAAAAGGCTTTCAAGAGGGGGGGGAAAATCAACCTGCTCCGATCCTTACCTTTCATTTTCTTCCGCTATTCATCTTACGTTCGGCACGATGGAGGGAAAGGGGGAAGGAAAAAAGAAAAAGAAAGGGGGAAGAAAAAAGACTACTAGCGCGGGAGGAAGCGTGGGTGTCACGATGATTGCCTCCTCTCTTTTTATCTCTTATTCTTACGAGGAAAAAGGGAAGAGGGTGGGGGAAAAAAAAGAGGGAGAAAAGAAATATTTCTCCAAAACCGCGCACTTTCCTTTTTATTCTTACCTAACTTTGACTGAAAGAAGAAAAGGGAGAAAAGGGAACATACCATGCAGAGGGGGAAGCCGGGCACGGGAACAACTTTTACTTTTTTCAGTACCCTCGCCACCTGGGGGCAAAGGGGGAAGGAAAATACTTGGACAGGGACAGGTAAGCCGGCAGAGCATGCTGCGCTTACTTCATTTATTTTTTCCCTCCCCTGTTGTGGCCGAGGAAAAGAAAAAAAGAAGGAAAAAAAGGAAATCCCGGCAAAAGGGGGGGAACCGGTCCGGCGCTGCTCTTATTATACCTTTTCTTCCAGGACTCATTCGCCGGGCGGTAGGAATAGGAGGAAAAAAAAAGAAGGAAGCTTTGTTACAGTGGGGAAAGAGAAGTCGGCCTTCCGCGCCAAACTTGACACCCCCATGATTATTTACCTTCCAAACCAAAAAAAAGGGAAGAGGAGAGAAGGGGGGACTTTCCGATGGAAAAGAAGGAAACCGGCAAGCGCTTTTCCATAGCCAGGAACGTCGCCAGATCCGTCGTAGTGGTATTAAAGGAGGGAAGGGAAAAGAGGAAAAAAAAAAGAAGAAGGGGGGGGGACTCGAGAAGAGGAGGAAGAAGCGACTGCCGCGGTCGATTTCAACTTAGATGATGATCATTTCCACCGCCGAGTCTCGGCCACGTGGTAAGGAGGTAGAGAAGGGGAAAAAAGAAAGAAAAAAGAGATAATTCCGGCGAGGAGGGAGAGGAAAGGAAGCACCGGGAATGAGAAAACTGCCGCTACCTCCTCCCATATATTCATTCCTCCCTACTTTTCCTTCGCGAGAGAAGAAAAGAAATGGAAAGAAAGAGAAAGAGAAGAAAACTCTGCTGGAGATGGGGAAAGGTCGACACGGCGATCGCCCCTCCAGCATAAATCTCTCTCAACACAACAACTTATTATTAGTAAAATAGATATCTTTTCTGCCTGGCCGGGGAGATAGCAGTGTGAGAAAGAAAAAGGGGGGGAGGGGGGAGGGAGGGGATCAATTTTGGGAGGGAGGAAGGTGGCGGTCATTCCTCCTCTCTCCTCTCTCATTCCCCTTCGGGCTGCCTCTATCTTTTCCGTGTTCGCGGCCCGGTTTTAGAGAAAAAAAAAAAAGGGGGGAGGAAAAGGGTCAGGGTCATCCAGGAAAGGGAAAGAACGGTCGTTTTCCTTCTTCACGATATTACCGTCCTTACCCGACGTTCCGGCTCGGGACGGGGGGAAAGGACGCGGCAGTCGCTTCCTTCTCCTTGCTCTCTTCCCGGATCACCCGGCGCCCCCGCCTCTCTTGAGGGGTACGAAGAGAAAGGGGTAAGAGAAAAAAATTCTTCCTGGAGAAGGAAGCAGGATCTGGCCATGCGCTTCCGGTGTCCCCCGGCCTCGTGACAAAAAGGGGGGGGGCAGCGCTCACGAAGGCCCGCGTTTGGCGTGGTCTCTTTTTTTCGGTCCATCATCTGGGGAAAAAAATATTAGCGGGAAACAACTGTCCCCCCCGCACTTCTTTCTTTTCCCCATATCTTTCTTTTCCTCTTTCCCTCTTATCCTCCCGCCCGGCGACGGCGGAAGAAAAAAAGAAAAAGGGGACTCCCTTTGGACGGATAAGAATCATGGTGGAAACCGGTTCTTCACCTACTACTCTCTCTCATTATTCCAGGAACGAGGAAAAAAGGGGAAAAGGGAAGGAAGGCCCGCCCAGTACGGGGGAGGGAGCCACCTGGCACGCAATATTATCCCGCCTTGCCTTCGCCCCAGGTGGAGAGGTTATAAAAGGGAAGAAAAGAAAGGGGGCCTTTAATTTCCAGGCAGGGCTGCATCCTCTCTAGTCGTTTCAACCCTGCTTCCTGGTAAGGAAAAAGGGGGAAAGGAAAGGGGGGGGGTTCTAACTAGGGGGTTTTGCGCCGGCATTCTCTCTCCCATCTCCTCTCTTCTTATACGTTCCTCCGTGGAACAAAAAAGGGGGAAGGAGAAAAAGGAAGAGGAAGCCGTAAGGAGATCCGCGGAGGACTTCATCATCTTTCACCACTCTTACTCCGCGCGAGAGGGGGAGGGAAATTTGAAGGGAAGAGGAGGTAGGAAGGTGCCCTCCATCTGTCCTACCTTCCCCCGCTGGCATAGAGGAAGGAAAGGGGGAAACTTTCAGGTAATAGGGGAAGAATGTGGATCTCACCTCTTCCCTCTATTATTAATTCCACTATCAGGGAAGAGGGAAGGGGTCATTGGAAGGGCCGCCTTTCGCTCCTTTCATCTTCCTCACTTTAATTTCTCCTTGAGAGTGAAAGAATAGGGATAAAGAAGAAAGAAAGGGAGACGAAGAAGAAGCTTCTAACCAGGAGAGAAGAAAAAAAAAGAGGGGGGGGGGGGGAACATCTCTATGTATGACGCTAGCGAATGGTTCCCTTCGTCTATCAGCGCCTGCCCGTGGGGACAAGGGAAAAAAAAGAGAAAAAATCGGGAAAGCAGGAACAAGAGGCTGTTCCGTGTGGTCGTCCCCGGTCTCAGAGAGAGAAAGGGGATGGGGGGGGAAAATTCGTCGGCGATACGTGTCGGCGAGAAGGAAAGGGGAAAGGGAAGAGGGAAAGCCTCAGAGAAGAGGAAGAAGAAGATCGTTCACCAAGGTTCGCCTGGTCGCCTCCCATGAGCTTTCCTCCTGCCGCAAAAAAGGGGGGGGGGGGGGGGGAAAAGAAAAGAAGGGAGGGAGATCCGCAGAGGCGAAAAATAAGAAAGCGTTGCACCACGCTTCCGCCCCCCTGCCTACCTGTCGTCGATGCGTCCTGGTCTTCTTCCCGAAGGATAAACGTCAAGAGGGGGGGAAAAGGGAGGGGGGCACCAGGGGAAAGGAGTACTTCCATTCCCGCATCAGCCTGTCCGCCTCTCCGTACGGTCCGCCTTGCGCCCCGAGAAAAAAAAAAAAGGGGGTCGTCCGAAAGAAGAGGGGACAGCTGTGTCCGTGGGCGATCACTTCTTATTGGTTATTTTTACCCTCCGAGAGTACCGGAGAAGAAAAAAGGGGGGGGGAAAATCTATAGAGCAAGAAGGTCGCCGGACTTCCTCTTATTTCACCTCACACCGTACGAAGTGAATGGAGAAAAAAGGGTTCCGGATAAGAAGAAGCGCCAGAATCCTTTTCTCCCATTCTTACCTTACGGGCCGAGGGGGGAAAAAAAAGAAAAAAAGAAGGGAAGAAGCCCTTTCTGAAGAAAAAGACGGGCGGGCCATCATCACGCCTGACTTTTATCCTTCGTAAGACGCCCATGACTCCTCGCCGCCCGGTAGGCAAGGGGGAGGACGAGGGGGGGGGAAAAAGGAGAGGGAGAAGAGATTAATGTAATGCCAAGGACGGTTTCCTTCAGTCTTCATCTCATTTATTCGACCCAGAGAAATGGAAAAAAAAGGGGAGAGATTACTTATCGAAAGAAGGGGACATACGGCCCCGCCTGTCCTTCCGTCATCTCCACTACCCTTATCGCCGACTAGGTGGAAGAGCTTAGCGCGGGAAAATCGGGGAAGGAACCGGCACAGCCTCTTTTCTTTACTATTCCGGACGAGAAAGAAGAGGGGAAAAAGGAGGAGAATCTCCGACGGAAAAAAAAAGATAATGAGGACCAGAACACTCTATATCATTCCAACCTCCGCTATCTTGCTATTCCCCAAGAAAATGGGACGTTGGACAGGGGGGAAAGAAAGAAAGAAAAAAAAGAAAAGCTCCCCTTTCGGGGAAGGCAGAGGACGTGAACCGCGCCAAGGGCGCTTCACCTTCTTACTCTTCCCTGCGGCCAAGGAGGAATGAAAGAAGGGGACAAAAGAAAGAGGGAAAAGAGTTCAATCTGTGAAGAAGAAAAATGCTCACCTTTCCGTACCGCTTTTCATTTTTCTTCCTCTATGCAAGACGGGACGGGGGGAAAAAAAAGAAAGAAAGGAAAAACCCCCCCCCAAAAAAATCCAGGGAACTTCTTTGCTCACTAAAGGAGGAAGGAAGAAAGGAGATTATTCCGGAAGAGAGAAATCGAGTAGTCTTACTATTCTCCCCTTCTAACCTCTTTTACATGAAAAAGGGGGAAAAAAAAAAAAAAAGAAAACGCAAATCACGAGGTAGCAAAAAAAAAAAGAGAACGGGCCTTGGTGATGCTTACCCTAACGTTACTTACCATTGCGCAGGGTTGAAAAGAAAAAGGAAAAAGGAAAGAAAAACTTTACCAGTTTGAAGTACCTCTCCACCTTGTTCTCCTCCAGTTGGATAGGGGGGAGAAAAAAAAAAAAGGGGAAAACCATTCGGAGAGAAAGAAGGGGTTGAACGCCCCGGTGGCCGCGTTCCTTTCCTCCTGAGGCCTAGTAGTCGTGCCGAAAAAGGGGGAAAAAAGGAAAGAGGGGGGAGATCTCTTAAAAGAGGAAAATGGAGGCCAGACTCCTTCGCCGTTCGGGATTAACGCCGGGCAGCGGCAAAAGACGATCAGGGGAAAAAAAAAAAAAAAAAGGAAAAAAAAAGGGGGTACAACCCCCAGGGGAAAAGAGAAAAAAACCGCGACCGCCACCTCTTGCCTTTTTATTTCTATCTAACACCCCTTGGAGATAGGAGGGTGAAATGAAGGAGGGGAAAAGAGGAGGGGGGGATAATCTGGTAGGGAAAGAGAAGAACGCAACGCAACAGGCCACTGGTGCCGATATCGAACCCACTCCATCTTCTGGCTTCTTGCCCTTTTGACCTTTACGCTAGCACGGAGAAGGAAAGAAGGAAGGGGAAAAAAAGGGAAGGGAGGAAACAGTCTTTCAGAGAGGAGAAGGAACAGAATGCTGTCCGTACCTGCATCGAACCCTTACCACCTTGTCTACTGATCACTCTTGTCTTATAATTCAGGGCCGAGGAGTAGAAGAAAGGAAGGAAAAAAGGAAAAAAAGGAAGAAAAATGAGCAGGAAGATGAAAGGAAAGGGGGAGCAAAGCCAAACACTGGAATAGCGCCAGCGAACCGAACTCGTCGCCGCCCCATGCGATGCCTGCTGCCGCTGCGTGTCCAGCTGGTCACGGTCGACACGGAGATCGACAAGGAAAAGGAAAAAAAAAAAAAAGGAGGGGGGCCTTTCCTGGGAGAAAGAAAGGGAGAAGGGGAACACTGACCAGCAGCGTCCTCAGTCTCTCTTGGTCTTCGGCTCTTTCTTGTTCTCTTGCTCGATCAAGGTGTGGGAGGTGATAGAAAAAAAAGAAAAAGAAATCTGTGCGGGGGGGGGAGAGGGGGCCGTTTCTCAATCCCGGTGCTTTCCGTTCTCGCCTCCTCTCCCCTTACCGATAGAAAAGTGAGGAGGAAAGGAAAAAAAAAAAGAAAGGGACTTTTCGGACGAGGGGACAGGTGGCCCTGAGCATCATCTCGTGTTGCCTCTCGCTCAGTTCTTCCTGCTCCGTGCTAGAGGCCAGGGAACAAGGAAAAAAAAAAGGGAAGAAAGAAAAAAAAAGAGAGAAGACCACTACGCCGGAGGAAGGGAAAGGGGTTACATGACGCTGGCCATCGCGCTTCCTCTTTTTCCCTCTCTTTACAGCGGACCAGGTCCACAGACCGGAGGAAAGAAAAAAAGAAAAGAGGGGAGGGTCGCAGGGGGTTGTGTGCGTTTCATCATCATGTTGTTTTCCTTTTTGCGCGGAAAAGAGTGAGGGAAAAAAGGGGAAAAAAAAAGGAAAAAGAAAACCTCCCTTCTCCCATAGGAGGGAAGAAAAGGTCTCCCTACGCGATCGCCTCCTACCTTTTTCAATCTCCCGTTTTCCTGGCTGCTCAGCGCATGGGGGAGGGGGGGAAAAAAAAAAAAAGTTCAACTAAAAGGAAGTAAGGAGAAGAAGGGATCTCCGCGCTCATTCCCCTCCCAGTACGTTTTTCGGTCGACCCTGGCACAGCAAGGGGGAGGAGAAAGGGAAAGGGAAATTGGGAAAATGAAAGGCGGCACAGTCTGCCTTTATGGTTCCGCAAGTTGCTTCATCCTCTCTAGGCGTTACACAAAGGCGGAATGGAAAAAAAAAAAGGGGAAGGGGGGAAGATGTTTATGGGAAGGGAAGGCGCTCGCCCCAGCGCCCTCTACTTCTTAAGACTTTCCCGCCGGGAAAAACGGGGGGCAGAAAAGAAAAGAAAAAAAAAAAATATCGCGCGGAAGGCATCATCTTTACCACTCTTACTTCTCGCGCAGTCGTTAGGTGAGAAAAAAAGGGAAAAAAAAAGAAAAAAATGGTCATCTCGGCAGACAAAGAAACGGGTCCGGATCGGTGAGCAGGTGGTCTCACCGCTGCCCTCTAATGAGATGCCACTCCTTGCTGCTACCAGAGGTAGGGAAAAAAAAGAAAGAATCCGCACCGGTGAATGGAGAAAGGGGAGAGGGGAAACGGGCAGAGGCGGTTCCCCAGCCCTGTGATGCACCCGTGTATCTCTCCTATCGCGGCGTGGTACAGCAGCCAGGAAAAAGGAATCGAAAGAGAGCGCGGTTGGCCTGCATCTCTCTTTATTCCTCTATCGATGGTTCCCGTCGGAGAACATCGCAGAAAAAAATACCGAGGAGGGCTAGGCCGAGCCTGTCACCTCCCATATTTAGGCTGTTGCCAGGGGGAAAAAAAAAAAAAAGAAAGGGGGGGAACATTGCCACCGACGTCGGCGAACTGGGTCTTTTCCTCTTCCGGAAGGAAAAGAAGGAAAAAGAAAAGTCGTAGAGAAGAGAGATAGGTGTCCGGTTCTCCTGTTCCCCTCCATTATGCTTTTTCCGCCTGCCGGCAAACGGAACTGGAGAAAAAGAAGAAAGAAAAACAATCAAAGAGGAAAAAGACGGGCCGCCCCCCTTCCTACCTGCGTCTATGCGTCCGGGAGTATTAAAAAAAAAAGAAAAGAGAAAAGGTGTATCTTGGCAAAAAAAGAGGCACGGATCTTCCATTCCCATTCCCTCATCAGCCTTCCTCCTCGCGTAAGGGGGGAAAAAAAGAAAGGTTCTGGTCGAAGGGAGGGAAGAGGGGACTATGTGTCGGGCCGAGCACGTCGTACGGTGTTATGTTACCTCCTCGATTCCCGGCGACCTTTTCCTGAGAAGAAAAAAAAAAAAAGTCACCGAACAAAGGGAGAAAAAAAAAAAAGTGGGATCGGACCAGACACATGCTTACCAGCTTCTCTCTGCCCTACCCTCACAACTTTTTCGGCTCATCCTGACAAAGGAAGAAAAAAAGGAGGAACCCTGCTGAGGGAGGGGAATGGAAGAATAAGAAGGGAAAAAAGGGATTACGTATAGGAAGGAAGGGGAGGAAAGAATAACGCTGAAGGGGAGCCTTCTTAATACTCCCATTACTCCTCTCCTCCCGTGCAGGGGGGAGGAAAAAAAAAGGAGAGGGGGGAAAAGGACCTCCCTTATAGAGGAAGAGGGATGACAGCACTATTATGTCTTCCATTTCCTTTTCTCTCATTCTTCATCTCATGGAGGCGACACAAGGAGAAAGGAAAGGAGAGAAGGGGGGGGAAATCCTGAAAAGAGGAAATCCTTCATCTCCACTACCTTATCTCAGAAGAGGGGGCGAGTCCACCTCTTCTTATTCTTCTGTATACCGGGGACGGAAAAAAGGAAAAAAAAAGGAAGAGGATCAAGAAGGGGTAGAGTCGTACCTTTCCCCACTCATTCTCTGTAGAAGAAGGGGAAGAAAGAAAGAGAAAAGAGAAAGAAAAAAAATCCACAGGGGAAGTTGGCCTTTCTCTCCTTTTTCTACTCTTCTTCTTACCCGAAGAGTATAGGGAGAAGGGGAAAAGGGAAGGAAAAGCTCCAAGGGGAGACTTCACCTGCGTACTCTTTCCCTTTCTTTCCTTCTCCCTTCCCGCTGCCCTGGCCAAAAAAATGGAAGGGGGAATTATTTTATCTTATTGGCCCTTACCTTAATAGGGGAAGGGAAAAAGAAAAAGAAAGGGGGGGGAGCCTCTAAATGAAAAAAAGCGGGACTGTCTTCCTCTCTTTCTTTTCCCTTCCTACCTCCTTCCTCCAGAACTGATGAGAAAAGAGGAGGGGGAAAAGGAGGAAAAAAATACTCGTATGCGGAACGAAAAGGAGGAAAAAAGGGAACGCGGTGATCCTGCACCCCGTTTCCCCTTCTGACTTCTACTCCGTCGATTCTCTGGGCGAGCGACGGAAGGGAGAAGAAGGGAAGAAAAAAAAAAAAAGATACTGACCAAGAAGAAGGGGGAAAGGAATGCGAGATGAGACCTTTCGTGACATCACTCCTACTTTGCGCCGCACGGAAAAAGAAAGAAGGGGAAAGAAATCCACACTAATGGGCAGGGATTATCTCTTCTAGCCATTTCTTCTCTTTACTTCAGTTGAGTTGAAAGAAAAAAAAAAGGAAAAAAGGAAAAGGGAACCCCTTCAAGGAAGGGAGAAGAAAGGAAAAAGGGAGATGAACCCGGTCGGCTGGCTATCGCTATGTATACCTTTTCTTCCATTACTCAGTCGCCGGGCGGATGAATACGCAGGGAAGGAGAAAAAGAGAGAAAAAAAAAAAAAAAACTGTACAACCCCCATGATATGAAAGAAAAAAGGAGAAAGAAAAGAGGGCCTGGTGATGGTCTAGCAACACCCTCTTTTCTCTCGTCGGGTGACCTGGCAGATTACCGGAAGGAAAAGAAAGAAAAGAAAAAAGGACCCCCCCCCCCGAAGGGGGGGAAAATTCTGTCGGAGAAAAGGAACGAAAAAAGCCATTCCGAGCGCGAACCCCTCATCGGTTTTTGGTTTTTTGTTTGTTGGGGGGCGGCGGGCGAAGGAGAAAAAAAAGGAGAGAAAAGCCTATTCCGGAAGAAGGTAGGCAGGTCATACTCTTGCAGCCTTAACTTCCATTCTTTCCTTACCTGCATCTACCCTTACCACCTGGGCGACGATCACGATGTTCCGAAAGGAAAGAGAAAAAGGGGAGAATCCAGAAGGGGAAAGGAGAGAGGAAGAAGAGAATGACCGCCACCGGCAGCAACCTCCCACACCTTTATCGCGCCATCGAACTAACGCTTCTCCGCCCCATTCGATCTGCGGCCGCTTACTGGTCAGCTGGTAAAGTGGAAAAAAGAAAAAAAGATGCCTTTCGGGGAGAATAAAGAGAAGTGGAAACAGCGAAAACACAAGCGTGCCGCTGCTCGCCTGGGCTGCGCCCGCGTTCTTTTTCTCCTTTCTCGATCAAGGTGTGTGCACGGGGATGAAGGGGGGGAGGGGAAAAGGGAAAAAAAAAAAAAAAAGGGGAGCATCCCGGTGATGAGGGAGAAAGAAGGAAGGAGAAACGGACCATATACGAGCGGTATTCGTCGCCCGGTGGTCCGGGTCTATGCGGTACGTACATCACTGTTCTTTCCTGCTGCACGAGATGACCGAAGAAAAGGAAAAAGAAGAGCAGGATGGAGGAGAGGAAGAGAAGGGGCTAGAGAACCGGATCACCCGTCTGCCCGCCTCCCTCGCTTGATTTTTTCTCCTCTCTTCACAGTTTCCTTGTCGTGCGGTACATTCCAGAAAGAAAGAGAAAAAAGCCTCTTCCGGTGAAAGGAGCGGAGAAGGGACAGGACAAAAGACATCGCCAAGCGGTTTTTCTCTCTCTCACCCTTCCCTCTTTTGCGGTCGCTCGGGGTGGCGGTAATCAGAATGGGGGGGAAGGGGGGAAAAGGAGAAAAAAAACCGAAGGAGGAGGAAAAAGATAGGAGTGGAATCTGCCCTCTTATCATCCCTCCCGTCTCCTTCTTCCCTGTGCCGAAACGGTAGAAGAGAGAAGAAAGGAAAGGAGAAAGAAAGGTGTACTGGGGGAGGACAGACTAATCGCTCACTCATTATTCCTTAAACTCTTCCACCTTTTCTTTCAACTCACCTGCCTTAACGCGAAGAATGGAGAAAAAAAGAAGGTCCGGAAAAAAGGAAGAGAAAGTAGTATCCCCCTTTCGCGCCCCAGGTGCGAGGGAGGAAAAAAAAAGAGGGGACCCAGGGGAGAGAGAATATACTAGGAGTGGCAACCCGGCTGCCTGGTCGTCACCTTTTCTTTTTCCGCATCCCCATTCCCTTTCTCGTTTGGTGCGAAAGGGTGAAAGGGGGAAAAAAAAAAAAAAAAAGGTCCGCCGGGGGAAGAAGGGGGAAGAGAAATAGGTTTCCCCCCTTTCTCCTCTTCCTCCTCCGCTATTCGCGGACGAAATATCATCCGTGGAAAAAAAAAAAAAAAGGAAAAAAAGAAATCAGTTCCTGGAGGAGGGGAGGGAGGGGCAGGGCCCGCCAGCTTTCCTACCTTCCCCTCTTCCATCTCTTCCGCCACATGCCACAGGGAAGGGAAATCCCCAGAGGAGAAGGACCTCCGTGCTTCTCCTCTCTTCTATTTTTTCCATTTCAGCGGGCAGGGAGAAAGGGGAAAAGAAAGGGGAAAGGGGGGGGCGTTGCCCTGCATCGAAGGGGAAAAAAAGGGGAGCACCCGTTCTCTCTCCTATCCCGGCGGGTAGCCGCCGAGAAAAAAAAAGGGGTCTCAAGAAGAGGAGGAGGGGTGAATGCATCTCTAGGTGGTTCCGCGTATCGATGGGGAAAGAAGAAAAGTCGGGGGGGAGGAACGGATAAGGTTCACTCCATATTCTTTGCCTTTTTCCTTCCCCGTCTCCGCGCTAAGAAGAGGAAGGAAAGCCGAGAAACGGAGGGAAGGGGGGCCCCCCCTCTTCAATCTCCTTCTTTATATCAGAAAGAATCGGTTGAAGGGAAAGAAAAACCTTCAATGGAAGGAGAAAATCCTCTTGCGGCAGAAAGAAGGGGGAAGAGAAAGAAAGGAAAGAAAAAAAAAATCTTGAAGAAAGAGCCCCCTTCCTACCTTTCTTCTATGCGTCCCTGGGAGTATTACCGAAGGGAGAAAGAAAAAGAAAGGAGGGGTTCTTAGAAAAAGGGACTCTTTTTATCTTTCACCAGGGATGGGGGAAAAAAGGGGAGGGAAAAAGAAAAAAAGTCCGATGGGGGAGAATGATTCCTTTTTCTCTTCAGTATTATCCGGACAAGAAAAGAGGGCTGTTTCGTTGGGGAGGAGAAAAAGTCTTCCGTTTTGTCTGTGCCTCCGCGAAAAGAAAGGGGGGAAAGGGGGAACCTATAGAGAGCAGGAAAAGGTCGCGTACTCTCTTCTTGTCACCTCACCACGTCGAAAAAAAGAGGAAAAAAATAGCGCGCGGCCGACCCGCACAACGTTTGTGCCGGCGCAAGAAGGAAGAAAGGCAAGGGGCGTTCCCCCAGTCGGCCCGTACGAGGAAAAAAAAGGGGAATAATAAGGGGGAGATGGTGCCATATCCACATCCTTCCCTGTAAGTATAAGAAAAAAAAGAAGAGGGACGGGGAAAGGCTTAATACTCCTCATTACTCCCTCAAGGAAAAAGGGGGGGGGAGGGGGGGGCAAAGGAGGGGGAATGGGAGAGTGCGTCCTCGCCCCTCCCTGTCGAGGATAGTGATGAGAGGGGAAAGAGCGTCATCTCAGGGGGATAAAAGGAGAACCCTGGAACCGATCTTTCGGTCTCTACTACTGATCTGACGCCTGGAACGAGAAAAAGGGGAAAGGAGACACGGAAAGAGCCGCCGGAGGTTTCCTTACCATGCCCACCGCTGGAGTAAAAAAAAAAAGAAAGGGGGGCTTTGACAGAAAAAGGGACAGGAGAAAGCCGCGTTCTCTTCTTACCTTTCCCCACTTCAGTCGCTGATCGACGACGGAAAAAAAAAGAAAAAAAAAAACGTCGTATGCGGGGGAGGGGAAAAAAAGAAAATGGACTTTGGCCTTGCGCTCCTTTCTACTCTGCGTGCTTACCCTCCTCGTATCGGCGCGATAAAGGGTGGGAAGAAAAGAAAAAAGAAAAAAAGAAAAACTTCCCGGAGGGGAAAAGGACCTGAACTCTTCCCTTTCCACACTCGCCGCGGCGGAGAAAAAGGGGAAAGAAGAAAAAAAGAAAGCCTTACCCGGAAGGGGGAGAGGAAAATGAAAGCGGGACTGTCGGCCCGCTGTCTTTCCCTTCCTACTCCTTCCTCCATTAACTGCTGCTCAAGGAGGGAGAACCGACGACGTAAGCTCGTGGTCCGCTTTTTGCACTATTGATTCCGTTCCTCTCTATCGCGGAGGAGGACAGGGGAAAAAGAAAAGGGGAAAGGAGGAAAGTCTGTGGAGGAGAAGGAGAAAATCAACCTCGTTCGCACCCAACCTCTGCACGGGCCTGGTGATGAGGAAAGGAGAAAGGGAAAACTCCTAGAAGAGGAGAAAAGGAGGAAAGAAGTCCGACTTTTGCCGCCTTTCACTTTAAACATTACGGTGGAAGTAACTCCGGCACCAGGGGGAAGGGAAAAAAAGATTAGCTCGGAGAGAAGGAGGAAGAGGAAAGGAAGGGTGAGTGCCCGCCCCGGTGTGCCGCGTTCCGTCCTCCTTCTAGCGAGTAGTCGGTGACGAACAAGAAAAAAAGAAAAGAGGAAAAAAAAAAAGAAAATCCTGTCGAAAGGGGGGAGGGGAAAAGGAAAGATAACAGCAGGGGCCACGCCGATCTGGGGACTCCCTCCGTGCTGGTGACAGTTGTTGCCCTCGAGCGTCTGCCGCGCCAAAAACTGAAAAACCCCGGGAAGGGGGGAAGAAAAAAAAGCTTCGGGTGAAAGGGAAGAGGAAAGAAAGAAGAAACCGGCCGCGATGGCCATAGTCCATAACGTCGCCAGAGCCTTCTTTTTTAGTATAATTCGTCGGACAGAGGAAAGGAAAGCAAAAGAAAAAAAAAAGGAAGAAAAAGAAAGAAAACGGCCGAGGAGGGGGGGGAAAAGAGAGGGAAGGAATAGGGGACAAAGGCCCGAGCCTTACCTTCTTGGCATGCCTGTCATCTCTTTCGCCTGGAACGCACGTGCTTCAGTACCGATGAGGGACAAGGAGAAAAAGAAAAAGGAAAAGAAGAACCTGCGGGAGAAAGAAAAAGACAGGAAGAAAAAGGGGGACGAGAGGAGGAGGAGCAGATAATGACCTCCACCTTCCTCACCTCCCACACCTTTATCTCTCCATTCTAACCCGAACTGCGGCGCCGCCAAAGGAGAGTAATGAGAGAAAAAGGAAAAAAAAAAGGGCTTAGGGGAAAAGAGAGAGATGTTCTGCTGGCCGGGCGATCGCCTTTTTCTACCGTTACCACTTACCAGCATCTTCCTCATGCTCTCCTTTTGCTCGCGCGTCGGGGGAGAGAAAGAAAAGAGGAAAAGAAAAGCCTCTCCTCAGGCAAAAGGGAGGGAAAGATGAGTATGGAGGGGTCGCTTCCTGTTTTCTTCTCATCCCTTCTTCCTTTTCTTCTCCGCCGCGCCCCGGACCCTTCTACACGGAGGAGAGGGGGAGGAAAAGGAAAAAAAAAAAAAGCCGGCCTGAAAGGGGAAGGGACGGCCTCGGGCCGGTGGCCCTGATCACTCATCTCTTTGCCCTCGAAGAAAGAAGAGAAAAAGAAAAGGGAGAGGGAACAAGGGGGGAAGGAGGGCGGCACTTCATATGGCAGACCGACTTCTACTACCATACCCCGTCTTCCTTTCTCCTTTCCTGGCTCTGGACATCAGCGCTGAAGGGGGGGGAAAAAAAAAAAAAAAAAACAGGCCAGAGGGGGAGGGAAAGAAGGGGGGGGGTGGAGGTAATCATACATGTGTTTGTCCGTTGGCGCTTAAGCTCTTCTCGTTCACCACTTTCCCAAAAAAAAAAAGAGAAAAGAAGACGCCTTCGTCACAGGGAAAAAAAGTCTCCTACGCTATCGCGAAGGGAAAAAGAAAAGAGGGTTAGGGGGGAAAAGGATAATCGCTCTCATACTCCTTCCGTCTTCCACCTGTGCGGGCAACGCACAGGAAAGAAAGGGAAAAAGAGGGGGAAGGTCGCCAAGGAAAAGAAAAGAGGATCCCCCTTGCTGCCTCCCTTTGTCTATTACTTACTTCCACCGGAAAAGGGGAAAAAAAAATTGGAAGGGGTGGAAGGAAAAGGGCTGCTCCTCGCTCGGCGTTCAACCCCTTCTTCCTGTTCATTTCCACCGTTCAGGGTCCGAAGAAGGAAAAAGGAAAAAGAAAAAAAAAAACGCCCAGAGGAAAGGGGGAGGAAAAAAGGCGGGAGACGGAAACCGGGTCCCACACGGGGTGATATCACCTATGTTTCCCCGGGGCGCTTCGCCGCCTCAGGGAGAGAGGGGAAAAAAAAAAGCCTCGCTAGGAAGGATGGGGGATAAAAAAGACGCGGGTGAAGCATCATCCTTTAGGACGTAGTCTTCTTCCCTCCATCGTGCCGACCGTCCCGGGGCAGAGGGGGGGGAGAGAAAAGGAAAAAAGCTTGCCCGCGAGGAAAAGGGAGGGGGGGAAAATAAGTGCTGATCCTCCGCGGCGACTTGTGGCCAGTGTCAATCTTTCATGTCCTCCTGGCCGCCGGGCAGAGGGGAAAAAAAAAGGAATTCCCGAAAGGGGAAAAAAAAAGGTGATCCGAGCCGATCCTCTTCTTGTACTCCTCCCTATTCGACCAGAGAGAAAAAAAAAGGGAAGAGTTTCACTAGAAGCGAAGGTGGGTCCGCTTAGCTTATGGTTTCCCTCGAAGAAAAAACAAAAAAAAGGGAGGGGGGGGAAGGGGAGAGGAAGGAGAGGTCACCGCCCATGAGGCTGTGCGTTTTCCTTCCCCGTTCTCCGCGCTCAGCAAGAGGTGGCTGGGAAAAGAGGGAAAAAAAAAGGGCCTTAGGGAAAAGGAGGAAGCTACGTCGTAGAGCAGAAAGTATCGGTTCCATGTCTCTTGTTCGCCTCCCTATCTCTTGCCGCCCTGCCGGCCAAAGAAAAAGAGGCAGGGGGAGAAAGGAAGACAGGACGGGCGGGGGCGACCGCATCGCTCCAATCATCCGCGCGTTGTCACACTCTTCCTCCCCCCGGCCTACCGGGGAGGGAAAAAAAAAAAAAAAAGAAAAAAAAGGCCTACGCGCTTGTGAAAGTACAGGGGGCCGGCGTGTATCTTGCCCATATTCCCTATTCTTTCCATTCTCCAGAATAAGAAAAAGAAAGAAAGAAAAGAGTCGGATGAAGAAGGAAAACGGGGTGCGGGTAAGGGCCGCGTCACTTGTCCTCCTGTTTCTTGTGCCGCTCACGTCGTAAGTGGGTGAAGGGGAGGGGGAAG
>Ga0179593_1287383_pt1 | contig 20222 bp, 29 predicted proteins | sample CZODoug2_1_08_16_FD_185931 | JGI IMG/M metagenome (GOLD analysis project Ga0179593, IMG submission 185931) | Vadose zone soil fungal communities from Angelo Coast Range Reserve, California, USA - CZODoug2_1_08_16fungal (PacBio error correction) | ecosystem: Environmental > Terrestrial > Soil >...
TGGGGGGTCGTGTTGGGTTTACGCCAAGGAAGGGGCGGTGGGACAGGCCAACAAAACCTGCCTGCAGGAAAAAAACGCAAAACCATATCCAGAAAAAAAAAAGAAAAACGTGAAAGTCGGGAAAGCAAAACTGGACCAAACGGGGGGTTACGCGAAAAAAAGCGATCTTTCAGGTAAACACACTGGTGGGGATACGGGGAGGGGTGGAAAAATGCAAAGGGGTAAGGGAGCCCAGCAAAACTGGCAAAGGGACATTGAACAGGGGTGGTTCCATCAGAGGGGGGGTCCCGGGGACAGGGGGTAACACCGAGCAGGAGCACAAAGGAAGTCTCAGAATCGAGGCCGTTTTGCAGGGGGGAAGGAAGCATCAGAAAAAGAAAAGAACGGGTGGAAGGAAACCCACCGGGACCTTTCTCTTAAAAAAAAGTGAAAGGTCCTGGGTCTCAAAAGCAAAAAATGACTGGGATGAGGGAAACAACCGAGGATGACCAGGGAAGGGGAAGCCACGGTTACGAAGATCGGGGGGGCAAAAACGCAGCGTGTGGGGTGGGGGGGGGGGGCAGGAAAACGGAGGAAAACAAGGGTGGGGCAAGGGGGTCGTAAGGCCCCGGGGTGAAAGATCGGGGAAAGGGGGAAGACGTGGGGGGGACGTAGAACATACTTGTAACTGGGGCTGGCTTGAGAACGACCTGCTGTGAAAAAGGGTGGGGGCCGTGGGGGAAGAAAAAGAAAAAAGTTCCGGACGTCGTAACCATGGGCAGATAACACTGAAAGAAGCACCACCAAAAAAATGGGGGGGGTCAAAAAAGGGGGGGGCGCTCCCGACATTTTGCGTTTCACGCGCGTCCGGGTATCGCGGGGGGCAAAAAAAAAAAACGCCAGTATTGGCGGTCAGGGAAGTGCTTCGGAACCGAGAAAAGGAGCAAACTAGCTGTTACAAGGCGAGGAGGACCGGGGGAGCGGATGAAAAGAAAATACCTTGCAAACAGTCGAGTGACCTCCTAAAAAAACATTTGGGACAAAGAAAAAACCCAAAAATCCATCGTGGGAGGTACGAAAATTTTGCTCGGGTGCGCGACTTTGGGTGACAAAAAAAAAAAGTCTGCAATCAGTTAAGAGGCTGGACAAAGGCGAACCAATTGGTCCATATGGGCAGAAAGGGATTTAAAAAACAAAAGCAACTTGCAGGAAAAGGGGGAAAGAAAGGCGGTCAGAAAAAAAAGTTGCAAACACTGTCCTTTCTTCAAATAAGTGGACCCGAGGCGCAAAGGTCAAGCTTGATGAATGGGGGGGGGCAAGGGCAGTAAATGGGCGTTGCAAGTCCAGTGGGGCCACAGACGAAGTCAGATTGGGGGCGTGCAAGAGTGGGAGTGCAAATTGGCAAACGGAATGGTACCCCTGGGCGGTCAAAAAATTCAACTGGGGATGTCTGGCAAAAGCCAGTTAGTCAGGGGGAATTTTCGATATAAAACGGCGGCAAACAACAAGGTGGATTTGCGGAGGGTTCGTGGGGGTTTTCGGGCAAGAGGGAGTGCTCTTCTCCAGCCAAACGTTGGCGGTGGTGGGGGGGGGGGGAGAGCGCCGCGTGGGATAAATGAATCAAAGGGAAAGGCCGAGGACACTGGAAAACAGTGGGGGGGAGGTGTTCCCAGGTGAGGAAAGCCGATGGTGGAAAGGGAAAAAACCCCCCCTGTTCGCCGTGCCCAATCATAAAAGAAGTAAAAAGCGTGAGTCAAGAAGGGAAAAAATGGTCTCGGAAACTGGTGGCAAAACACAGAGACACCACGGGAACACTCAGCGCAGATAGGTCTTAGGCTGAAAAAGAATGGTTGGGAAGAAAAAGAACCGAAGTGGCGCAAGGAGGGGGGCAGCTTTTTTGGGTGAAACATCAGAACGGTGTGACAAGAACGGGCATGGGCTGCGGAAGCAGGCAAGGGGAAAGCAAGGGGAGTAAAAATGTGAGGGGGGGTGCATGAACGGGGGGGAAAAGGGGAGGGGGTGACGTATATCTGTGGGAAAAAGCCAAGGCACAGGAATGCAAGGGAGTAACTTCGGGGGGGGGTGAATTGAAATGAGTTGGGGGGAAAAAACGAGTGGGGGGGGGGGGAAAAAAGAACCTTGGAAAAAAAAACTCCTAAAAGACCAGTGGGTGGATCATGGGTGGGCGAATGAACGTTCAGGAGACATAGGGGTTGTAACAAAATTGTTCAAAACACTGCAGGGGGAAACCCCGCCATAACTGCAGGGGACCGCCGGGAAAGAAAAGAGCTCGGGGTTGGGGGGGCACATCAAACGGCGAAAGGATCTGGGTGGGACAATAACTAAATGGCAAACGGTCAGGGGGAAGGGCACTCAGATACCTGAGGAATACGGAGAGGTTCCCGTCCTGGCTAAAAAAAGAAGAAAGAGGGAATGGACGTGGGGAAACCTGGGACGCTCCTCTTTTCATCGACGAGGAAAAGTGTGCCTTGGTCCCGCGCAGGGGGACTACTGAGCTGAGGGGAAAGAAAACTGGACAAAAATGGGAAGCGGAGTGGATGGGAAGATGCAGTCCTTCAAAAAATGGGAAACCATCTAAGCAGGGGGGGGGGGAGACGTTCAGGGGGGAAAGGAGTCGCACACCCAAAGGGAAGTAAAAGGGGGGGAACGAGAAAAAAAAAGTAAACTTATCCACACATAAACAGAAAAGGATGACTGGACATTGGAAAAAAGCCTGGGGAGTGATAGACTGGTGGTGGGCGAAAAAAAAAAGAATGGGGGGACGGTGGTCTTAACCCGTCACGGGAACCAGCAAGGGTTGCCTACTCGAAAGAAGAGGTATGGGTGTTGTCATGGCGGGGACGCGGTCAAAACGGGAACTTCAGAGCCATCAAAAAAAAGTGGAGGGAGAAAACCGCTAAGGTCCATGATGAAGAAAAGTGGGGGGTCGCCGGGGGTTGAAAAAAAGACGAAGGCGGGGTCCCCCTTGTGGAATCCTTAAGGTACCCTGGAAGAAGATCTTGGAATGCAAAAAAAATCCGGTAACTACAGGGCAAAGACTGGGGGGAGGGTTCTCCTTGATTCAAAAAAAAAGCTCGAGGGGGGACGTTTTCTGTGTCGACAGTGGTTCATGGAGAGCTCTAGTTCCGCAGGCTGGGTCAGGGGAAAAAAGAGAGGGGGGGGGGGTAATATAAAGGGGAACATAAAAAGGGGAGGGTAATATTTCAAGGAAGTAAAATTCTTGTGCGGAAGAATGGGTCTTGCGGGGGGAAATAAAAGGCAAGCAAAGGGCTGAAAGTGTGGACCCGGGGAGAACGCCATTGGGCAGGGGGGGTAGAGCACCGGGGACGCAAAAAAAAAAAGCAAAAAAGACCTCAGTGCACGAAAAAAGTCTGGAAAAAGCACGTGAGCAGGGAAAAAAAGAGAGAGGATTTGGTGGGGTGTTGAGGTTGACTGTGGCATTCATGGATTAAAACATAAGGGAGTTGGCGTAAACCAAAAGGGAGTAATCAACACATCAAGTGGCCAATCAAAGGGCAGAGGGCTCCGTTCAGTGGGCAAATGGAGGAAAAAAGAAGGTAAACAACGTTGAAGAAAGTAAAGCATGCACAAAGCAGTGGAAGGGGGGGAAGGAAAGTTTGGGGACTGAAATAAGAGACTGGAAAATTAAGGGGGGGGGGAAAGGATTTTGGCGCAAAAAAACGAGGGCATTTACGGTCTAGTAATATACAGGTGACTTCAAAAAAATGTACATACTGGGGGGGGGGACCTGGGGGGGGACCATGTCCTGGGGGGAAAAGAACCAGGGGGAAAAGCGGGCGAAGGGAAAAATTGTAATTCTCCTAAAACAGGAAAAAGAAAGGGGCTGGGTCAAAGACCGAGGAAAATCAATTGAAACAACGGGGCAACAGGGCGGGCTTCTTAAAAAAGACCAGAAAGCATCAAGTCCAGAACAAGGAAAAAAGGCAGAGGGGATGGGGCACAAGCGAAAAAAAAGGGGCGGGGGGAACTTAGGAGTTACCTAAAAAAAAACTGGGGTGAGAACTCTCAAACAAAAAGATGAGGATGAACAGAAGGAAAGATGAAAAAAAAGGGGGGGTGGGGCCAGCAAGAAGAAAGGAGTAACAATGTTTGGTAGCTGAAGCAGACACTGGGTAAAAAAGGTCAGGATTGAACAAGAGGGCAGCCTAAGTACCAGGACAAGTCGGGGGGGTGGTTAAAACAGAAAAAGGAGTGCCATAGACAGGAAAGAAAAAGGATGTTGTAAAAGAAATAGACATGCGAACCGTGAAGGAAAGGGGGGAAATAAAAGTTGAACGACAGATGCAAACCAAAGACGGGTATCCCTAGACCGTAAACCCAGGAGGCGCAAAAATAGGGAAAACACATCAAGAGTAAATTAAGCCGGAGGAGAACTCGCAAAACATCGGGCGCCCAAGCCGCAAAGAGAATTGGAAAATTTCAAAAAAGGGGTTTTACTGGCTCAAAAAAAATGCCATGGAAAAGCAACTTGACAAGAAAGAACAAAATGAGAAAATGGGAAGAATCGCCCCGCAAAACAATAACTTGGGGGGAAAAACTATCAAGGTTGGGAAAAGATGAAGCAAAAGTGCGAGGAGAGTCGCACAGGAGCAGGGGGGTGGGGGGGGACGTCGCGGGGAGAGAAAAATACCCAGAGGCAGAAAAAAAAAAAAACTACCACAAAAAGGATGAGGATTCGCGCCGACAGTAATAAAAAAAAAAAGAAAATCAACCTCTGCCGTAAAGAGTCGCACCAAAAGTTATTGAACAGGACGGGGGAGGACAAAAAAGTAGGGGAGAAAAGAACGTCCGGGGGGGACGACTCTGGAAATGCACAAGAAAGAGGAAAAAAAAACTTCCGAACACACCATGCAGAGGCCGCACAAATCGAGGGAAAAAGCACAGAAAAAGAAAAAAAAGGGCCAAAAAAAAAGTAAAAGGAACAATTAAAGGGCGTTCCCGGTCTGACCTGAAGGTGGGAAAAAGGGGGAGGCATAAACATCGGCATGGGACTTCCTGCGAAAACGGCTTTCCCAGGGCCCGCAAAAAAAAAAGGTCAAGGAACAAATTGGGGCGAAGAAAGGGACGCGGCAAGCAAAAAAATACCAGACAAGACCTTGACCCGGAGGGGGTTGCGTCGAAACCCGAAAAAATGAAGGCCAAGGTAAAAAAAAACCGCCAGTAGCAAAGCCCCCAACCCGAAAAAAAAATGCAGCTCTCCCTGGACAGTGCTTGTCCTGGTTATCAAAAAAATGTGGCAAAAAAGGGTGAAAAGTGGAAAGGGAGGGGAAATTCGACAACCACCTCAACGAAAAGAAAGGGGAGATGTCCGGAAGTGGGGGTGAGTTAATGGAGGGGCAAGACGCATCCACGCTCTAAACGGGTCTAAAATAACGCTCAACGCAAACAGAGTCAGAAAGGCGAGGGGACAGAGAGAAGAACTAGAACCCATAGGACGGGGGAAACGACGGATAAATTGAAGGGGGGGAGAACGCGCGAACGAGGGGCGAAAAAAGGTCATTAAGTGACCTTCAAAACGGGGGAAAGCAGAAGGGAGCGACACCAGAAGACCAGGCGTAGGGTAAGGACGAACACCTGAAAAACTCTTACCCCGAATGGGGGCTGACAAAAGCGTCCAGGGGGGTGGGGGGGCACGCTTTCACTCGACCATTTTAAAAAAAAAAAAAAAAAAAAAAAACCGGGGAAAATACCAAGGTTTCAAAAGCGAACGCGGGGGGAGTGAGGCGGAAACCGAAACGAAAAAGGTCCAAAAAAAAAAAAAAAAAAAGGGTGAAACGGCCAAAGGTTGGGGGGAAAATCCCCACTCGTGATCAAACGCAAGAAAGAAGAAATTCAAAGACTTGATAGTACAATGAGGGGACTAAACTCAAAAAGGGAGGAGATCAAATTCCAACTGGGAAAAAACCGGCAAAAGCACTCATTGGAGGAAAAATGAATGAGTACCAAGCACATGGCTACCGTCGGATGGGTGGTAAAATCTCCAAAGAACGAAAGACAGGCGTGCATGGGTGAACAAAAAAGACTGTGTCGCAGGGGCCGCACAGACAGGGAGGAAAAAAAAAATCCAACAAAGAGAAAGGAGAACTTCACTAAGTCTGAGTTCGGAAGGGACTGACAAAAAGGACAGGAAACTGACAAAACGCCGGCCAGAATAGGAGTTCCTAAAAGTCTGCGACGTGAAAATACTCGGGCGCATCACAACCGGTGGAAAAAAAGATCAATACGGGGAAAGAAAACATCTTCAAGACAGTTGGGGTTCTGCGTTGTATAAGAAAAAAAAGCCACAAATGAAAGCTGGGGGGAACAAGGACAAGGATTACGCCTGGTAAATCATCGGAAACAAAAAAAAAACCCTTGCAAGAAAACATTAAACCCGCGATAGGGAGGAGTGGAAACAACATTGGGGGAACTGGCGAAAAAAGCCTACGCAAAATCACAAAAGAAGCAGGGAAGCAGGAAAAAAGGGTGATAAAACTACTCAGGGTTCCAAAAAATCAAGGGTAAGAAAAAACAGAGTCCTGACACGGGGCGAAAAGGAAGGGTCGGAAACAACGTTACCAAACCTTAAGAACGGTGGGGAAACGCAGCAGGGGGGCAGAAAGAAGCAAAGAGGGGGGGGGGGGGGGGGGGGGGGGGGGGGGGGGGGGGGGGGGGGGGGGGGGGGGGGGGGGGGGGGGGGGGGGGGGGGGGGGGGGGGGGGGGGGGGGGGGGGGTGCAAAGAAGTGGTAAAAGGACAACGAAGTCGCAAACCGAAGGGACAAAAGGGTTCGACCTGGAACCCGAGAGGGAATTAAATCGAGGTAAAATAAGAAACAGACATACCCAAGAATGAATCACGTAAAGAGGGGGGCTCAGGGGAAAAGCAAGAGGAAGACACAAGCACTTCGGACAAAAGTGATCTTTAAGAGGAAATGAAGAAAGGGGAAAAAGGGGGGGAAAAAATGGAAAAAAAGAATTTTACGCCAACACCACTTTGGGGAATCGCGCCAGGGGGGTCCTCAAAGGAAAGTGGGGGGGACTTTCGTGACACACCGCCCGATAACCTAATTTAAGAAGAAGGGGGCGTGAAAAACATGAGAAAGACGCAAAAAAACGCGGGGGAAAAAAACGATGAAGAAAAAGGGAAGAGAAAACAAGTAAGAAACCTTGTAAACAGCTTTCTGATCCGGAAAAATCAGCAGAACAAGATAGAGAACAGACTGCTAGGGGCAAAGGAAAAGAAAGGGAAAGTCAAGCAGCCTCTGGGGGGTGGTTTAAAGGAACGTTTCAAATTGACAAGTCAGAACAGTTTCACACATTTGAAAGGCATGGTCTTAACTGCGTGAAAAAACGAAACTGCCGCCTATGTCGAAAGGGGAGGAGGCGAACCAAAAACATCGTGTGAAAAACCAAATGGGGGGGAAACCTAGAAGATTAAAAACGACAAGTTTGCAGTGGGGGAAGAAAAAACTGCATTTCGTGCAACAAAAGGAAAGACCGGGCTCGAAAGAGAGAGAAAAAGAACCTGGCAGTGGAACAAATGTGGGACTCGGTTGGTAGGAGTCGGGAGGGACCGCCGTCAGAGGCAGGGTGCAACGTCGCCAACCTGGGGAAAGACTCCTGAACAATGAGCTCTCCAAATAAGGGATGATGGATTGTTCAGTGTTGAACGCTTCAAGGGAGGGTGGGGAAAAAAAAAAAAAAAAGGGGGAAGGGAAGGGGAACGAAGAACGCAGAGAAGGAGGCCAAAAAGCGGTAAAAAAAAGGTCTCAAACCTGCCCAAGGGGGGCGAGCAAATCTAAAAAGGAAAAAAGTGGTGCTTCCAGTGGGTGGAAAGGGGGACGAAAAAAGGACCAGTTCAAGTGGGGATCAAAAAAAATGGTCAAAATTGTTTGGTCTCAGTTAGAAGTGCCAAAGGTGAACGGAAAGCAGGCAAAAAAAAAAAAAGTCCAAGTAAACGACGAGCGGAAGGGTGGCGGGTAGGCGGGGACATCAGGTTCAAAACCTACTAAAAGGGGGGGGGGTCCAAAGGCACTGGATTGGGGAAAAGGGCACTATCCAAAAAAAAGGACTCGGGATGATGAAAAGAAAACTCAAAGGAGGAAGCGTTTGACGAAAGGAGAGTGTCCTTCTGGGCAAGGGAAGGCACGCCCAAAAAAATGGGACGCTTGAAGGGCCAAAAACCAGGGGATCATCGGGAAACGTTGCTAGACGTACTTGACGGGAATTGGGAGGCAGCCCGGACGGGTCAAAAACCCTCACGGGGGCGGTATTGATCGGAAAAGACCAGAAAAAAAAACGACGTCCAGCGGAAAACCACTGGGAGGGAGACAAAGTGGGGAAAAAAAACAAAGGCGGTCATCACATGCACCAAAAAAACGAGGAAAAGGGTACAGCACGCAGTTAGATGGGGTGCGAAGGCGCAAAGCAACCGGGTAAACGGACCAGGGGGGGACAGCGGGGGAGCGGCAGAAAAAAGGGGGCTTCCAAAAACATCGATTCAGAACCAAGACTCAAGGGTCGGGGGGCACAGTGTGGGAACTCGGGGGTCGCCGACGTGGAAAAAAAGTACACCGTCTGCAAAACAAAGACATGGGAAACTATGGAGGCAATCTCCTGGAAAGACCATGTAAACTAAGGCCGGGGCAAAAAAAAGGTTTGGCAAACACGAAGAAGGCGGGACCGGCAAAGAGGGAGGAAATTTTGGTGGGTGCAAATTACGATTCGGGGGGGAACCGAACAGTTGGCGCTGAGCGGAGGGAACAGGGAGCAGTGAGAAGCTTTTCCAAAGAAATGGAAAAGGGGACACGAAGGAGGGAACTTATCTCAATCTATCAGCAGGGGAATTTCGGTGCAAGGAAAAAACTGCGATGAAAACACAGGAAAGTCAAAAGGTCGCATTGTTGGTTCAGGGCAAGACAGTGTAGGGGGGAAAAGGGGTAAAATACGAGAAAACAAACAATTGGAACTTGCCGCGGTCTGAGAAATAAAGGGAAGTTCTCATCAAAAAAAAACACCCTTTCAGGGCTGGGGGGGGGGGACTACGCGCCCGCGGCATATCCAAACGGGGGGAAGGGGGACGGCGAAAAAGGAAAATAGCGGGAGGGGGTTTCCTGGGTGTCCCGTAATGCAAGGGGCACAGGGAATCAAAAGTGCCCAATGCTAGAAGCAAAGGGGAGTCAAAAAAAGTCAAGTGCGGAAAAGGTTCCAGGGGAAAAAAAAAGCACGCCGAGCGGAAACTAGGTGGGGGTAATCTCTGAACCCAGGAAAAAGGAGCCAACCGAAAAAAGGGAACTTGGGGGTTGTTGACAAAAGTACTAAACCTGTTCATGAAAAACAATGGGGCTTCTGCGTGGATCATTCAGGTTCCAAAATCGCAGGAGTGAAAGGGAGGGTGGGGAAAGGGGCGGAGGGGGGTAGACGGGGATAGGACAAAAAAAAAAAAAAGCCGGGAAATGAAAAGTTACTTTGGGCAACCGTTTTCCTTGATTGGCCGGCAATGAGAAAAAACGGGGGGGGAATGGGGGGACAAAGAGAAGGTCGGCCAGGGGATAAAAGAATTAAGAAGAGGTTAGAAGAAACCTCACAGGGTCTGAAACAAACTGCTTGTAACGGGAAAAATAGGAAAACAAAGGGACCTGGCGCCTGCAGAGTCCGGGGGGAAGTCAGTGCCACTAAGGAAAAGTACAAGAAAAGGGAAACGCAGAAACCGGTGAGAGAGCACGGCGAAGTCAATAGAAAAATTCGAAACTAAAAAGGGGAACGGATTGGGGGAACGCAACGGAAGGTCGAAAGAGCTGCTGCAAACGGGACTTCAAGATGGGTCATTGGTCTGTACTATAAAGTTCCAAAACGGTCGCCGAGCAAGTTGAGGACGCTGGTTCTAATTCGAAGGGAAGAAACTACTTCACGTATGTGTAAGAAGGAAAGAAGGACCAGCCACGAAAGGAAAATGGCACTCCAATTTGTGAGAGTTCCTGGTCCGAAGGGTACGCCCAAAAAGAAAATCAGGAAAACGGTGGAAAAGAGTCGAAAAGGATCAAAAAGGGAAAAGCTTAAAATAATTGGGACCTGGGCTTTTATCCGGTGTGGTTCGGATAAGGACGGTGGTCTACCCGGCTGGGGGGGAAAAAAAGGTGGGGGGCCAAAAAAAGAACGAAGAGTGGGGGCAGGGGGGAGGGTGGGAAAGCTGTCAAACAACCAGTCAAAAAACTTCAAAGAACGGGGTGGGAAGAACTACCGCATAGCGGTCAACTGGGGAGGGAAAGAACGGGAAAAAGCCTCGGTCAAAAAAAGACGAGATGTCCGCCCATGTTCAGCTCTTCCGCTCAAAAAAAGGGGGAAGTAACACCAAACGGGAAGGAAAAAACCCCCCGGTCTACAGGTCCTTTGGGGGGGGGGGAAAAAAAAAGGACGGGACAGGAAAAAGTCGGACGGGAAAAGGGGGTCAGGAAAAGGATGTACGCTGCGGAAACGACTCGAAAAAAAAGACAGTACTGGAGGGGATACATAGGGGTAAAAAAATACAGCGAAAGAAGGCTAAGTACTCATAAAAGGGAAGAGATTTTCGGGCGACAAGAAACTGGGACTTTTAAAAGGCACTCCTGTCTAGGGTTCCTGCTCCGGTCGGTGTGCGATGGGGATAGAAAGGAGACAGAAAAAAACGCTACAAGTGGCACTCTCTAAATCAAAAGAGGGAAAAAAAACATCGAGAGCAAAGAAGGGTTTTCGGAACTAGAAGGTATGGGAGGCAAGGACTTGAAAAAAACACAAATAATGGGGGTTGCGCCTTCTCAATAGGACGGTCTGTCCGGAAGCAATTGTTGCAAGGTATGATACTCAAGGGATCAAAAAGAAGAGTAAAAAAAGAGACGTGCAAAAGAGCGGAAGTCTGGTTGTCGAGGGGGGGGGCATCATACAGCACTTTTTAAAGACTTGGGTAGGAGGAGATTTGAACAAAAAAATACGAGACGGCCGAAGTAAAAGGGGGGCTTCAAAAGAATCAGAAAGGGGGGAAAAGCAACTTTTGGGGACGGGCAATTACCTTAAAAAGGGAAAAGGGTATATAGAACTTTACCAATGAAAAAAAGGGGTGTGAGGAAAAATGCAAGGAAACGTCGGCAAATCTCAAAGAACAACAAAAAAAGACAGCGGTGCTAAACGCAAGGACGCGGCCAATCGTGTCCATCAACACCAGAAGAGGGGGAATGCTTCAAAAAAAAAAAAAAATCGACACAACTTTGGGTTAATATGGACCTGGCTAAGGGAAAGCTGGGGGAAAAAAAAAAAAAACAGATTGGGTTGGGGGATATCTGCCAACGACAAAACAAACGAATAGTGATAGAGAGGGAACACAGGGGTGTGGGGGAAAATGAGAGAAGGAAGGCAAAAAAAATGGAAGAGAAGGAATAACAACTCTGTGCAAAACATTCGCTGGGTTACGGAACATGCTTGTGCTGGCGGGTGGCCGGCACCGGCAATTGTGGGGGGTTACAAAACTGGATGGAAAAAAGGGGACGCAGAAAAAGATGTGGTTCTCAATGGAAAAGTTAAGCGCACCTAGGGCCAGAAAAACAGGCGAAAGGACAAGCAAAGAAACCGAAAAAAAGGAAAAAGTCAAAAAAGAAACAGGTGAGACCGAGCCGTCAAAAGAGTAGCGCAATCTAATCAGAAGACAGTACGCTGTTGAACGCGATACAAGGTCGAAGAAAAGGAAACTAAAAAAGGGGGGGGGGTCTGGGCGGGAATAACCGTTGTGGAAAAATGACAACAGAGAAATCCCATTGGACACAACCAATGCTTCAGGGGGAAGCTATGTGGGAGGGGCCAAGGGGAAAAATCCGCCAAACAGAACTGGAGGGGGACCAAAGTATCGCTGGGGGGAGATGGCGAGGAGAGGTCGCACTGAGCAAACGGGGTTTTTGGTCGGGGGAGGGGGGGAGATCCCACCTATTCAAAAAAAACAGAAAAATAACCGGGCCAGATTAAGAAATAACCGCAGGAAAAAAAAGATGGCACCCGAAGAATCCTTCACCAAGGAGAGGTAAAGGAAAAAGGAGGATGGACATGGACTGCAAACGGAAACGACTCAGCAAGAGTGGAAAAAGGACCAGTTGGACTGAGCTACAGACAGCTTAGAAAAAATGAAAACGAAACAGAAGCAAAAGGGCGAATACAGAAGCCAAAGTAGAACAGAGCCTTCCCGCGTGGACCAATCCTTGACCCGGGGAAGATGAAAGGAAAAGTTGCAGACACGTAACATGGGGGGAACCACGAGAAAAAAAGCTACCAAAACAAAAGAAAAAAGGGGTTGAGGAAAAGGCAAACGGGGGTGGGAATGAGAGTGTTAAAAGAAAACCACCCCATACAGGGAAAATTTGGGGACGGCCCACCACGTCGGGAGAAAAAAAAAAAAGGAGAACCGACAAAAGGATCACAAAAAAAAAAAGGGAGAAAGCCGCCAGGCTCCACGTCCAGCGTAAGTAAGTGGAAGTGCTACTTTACCATGTACTAGAGGCAAAAAAGGGAAAGCACTAAGAAACGCCAAACAGGGAAGGGAAACCGAGTTAGCGGCACACTTAAAAGACACGCAGAGGAAAGTGTCCGTGACGCATCCTCCCGTAGAAAAGAAATGGAAAAAAAATTTTGAAAACCACGGGCGCGAAGAAAGAACGGCCAAAACGCGTTAACAGTCGAGAAAGAGGAGAGCAGTCAAGGCGGGCACCGGAAAGACCGGAAGAAGCTTCTGGTTGCTCACATCCTAAGACCCCCACGAGGGCGCTCAGAAAAGAAAAAGGCAAAACAAAACAAAAAGGGGTTGGGGGCAGGGAAAGCCCTTTTGGAAAAAACAACTTTACGCAAAACAGAGAAAGTTGAGGCGAAAAAAAGAAAAAACTGCTAACGGGGGGGGAGGGGTATTAAAAGAGGAAAGCAGGGTTTAACCAACCAATCAAACGTGTTTCGCAATAGAAAAAAGGGCAAAAAACGAAGTCCAGCTGGACAAGAAGGGGGGTGGCAGCGGGGACTCAGACGGAGCCATCTCCGTCAAATGGGGGGAAAAAAACACCTCATCCAATTTTAAGATGGAAGTGAACAAGACAGGGGGGCATGAACGCGTCGGGGTTGATGGGTTGGAAAAGAAACTCGTAAAAAGAAACGCACTTACCAAAAAAAGTGGCACTCCGCATCAAGGCACTCTGACTGAGAAAAGAAAGCGCTGCCCGCCGAGTCAAGCTCGGAGGACAGCGCGGGGGGCACGATGAAAAAAAAAGACCACTCAGCTGACAGTGGGAATAAAAGGAAAGTGCTCATCGCCGGAGAAAAAAGAGTGGGTAAAGAAGACAGCAGGAGAAAGCACCAAAGGGGGGGGGGAGAGCGAGGGGAAAAGGAAAAAAAAAAGAGGGGCAAGATAACTTTGTTGTCTCGAAAAGTAATCGAACATAAGAAAAACGCAAAGCTGTCAACGAAAGCAAGGAAAATTGAAGAATGGGGGCGGAGTGGGGGGGGGGGAAAGAACCCAAAAGCACTGTTCACGCAAACAATTGTACCAAAAACTGCGTGCAAGGAAGGAAAAGGCGGTACGCGAAAAAGCCGAGAAAAAAAAAAACAACCTCAAACGGAAATAGAGAAAAAAAAATAGGTGATGAGAAGGTCCCAAGTATAAACACCAAACGCTTGACAAAAACCTTCAATGACAGCAGAAAGGGGGGGAAAAAAAGGTTTCCAAAAAGGCATGTAAAAATGGGAAGTCAAAGCCAGGGGGACAGAAACTAGGACAACAGCAAAGTAAAAGGGTGTGACAGAGAATGAAACGGAAGAATAACCGGACAAATGTGAGAATTAACAAAAAAAATGGAGGATGAAGGAAAAAAACGGCAGGAAGGAGTAGGAACCCTGGGGCCCCCCCCCCCCCACAAAAAACAAAAAAACCCCCCCCCCCCAAACCCCCCCACACCCCCCACCCACCAGGGGGCCAGTACTCCCCGAAGTCGTCCGGAAAAAGCTCGGGGGGGAAAAAGGGAAAAAAGAAAAAAAAACTTCGGGGGAAAAGAAACACTTCCGAAAACGTGGCGGGCTGGGGGTACCGCGTGAATACGACGGCTTCATGTATTACGAGGTGTTCCCGCACTTAAAAGGGAGTGAAACAGGGGGCTCCGGCAATGGACGAGTGAAAATCGAGATCGGAAAAGCCAGAGACGCGAATGCCAGTCAGGCGGACAAAGGTAAGGAAACGCCAAGCGAAACGTTCCGTATGATCGTTGGCCACTAAACACAGCCCCGAACAGCGGGCAGTAAAAAAAACCCCCGGAATCGGCACATAAAAGAAAGATCTGAAAAAACCGCGGGGAACTGGGCAGGGAGCGATCATTTGGACACTCGAGAAAACAGACCGCTGGGGAAGAGGACGTGAACATTTGAAAAGCCACAGGGGTCACCAGACGCGAATAGGAAAGCATCCGCTCCCACAAAAAAGGAAACGCAGGAAATGGAAAAGATTGGGGGGACCAGAGAGGTGGAGGTGGTGCCACCTGCACCTCAAAAAACCACCGTTCATTTTGCATTGGTATCAAGAACTGGCGTTCGTGAACAAAAAAGGAAGCCGACAAGTGGAAAACACGAATCAGAACGGCAGAACCGTGGGGGCAGCTGAAAAGAATGGGCGGGTGGTAGGTAAAATAGGGCGTTCGGTGTATTTGACCGGGAGAAAGAATGCCATCCGAAGGAGAAACGACATAAAAGAAACAAACGGAGGAGGGAAAAGGAAATAGGGGACCGCACTTCAAGGTCAGGGGGAAGCAAAAAGGGGCCAGGAAAGCGGAACTACGACGCCCAAACTATCTGACATCAATATTAAAAACCCTTTGGCTTTTCAGCGCACCAAGTGACGCGCTGAGAACGGTCGAGAAAAGTTGTCGGCATTAAACCGTCGGGACGAACGAAAAAGGGTTCAGTCTGGACAAGGCAACTTTGCGGGTGGGTTCAAACCCTTCGGGCGGGGTGTGCCCTAGTGAACCGGTCCAAAGAGCGGGGGGGGCACCATCTACAAAAAGGCAGAAAGAGGAAGGTTTGCGGGGGAGACGACATTCTGGTCATCCAATCAGCTGGGGGGAACCAGCGACTGTTGTGGAAAACAGTAAGCTTACTAAAAAGCGGGATAAAGGGGACTCACAGGGACGCCGCAAAAAGTTATAGAGGCTGGTGAAAGATCCTTGCCAAGGCGTGCAAGAGGACTACTCGAAAAAAACGACTGTTGGTTCCTTGGTTCGTACCAAGGGGGGGCATGGAAACCGGGGGGGGGGTAACGTAGATAAGGTGACGACTCACGGGAGAAAAAAAATGAATCAAAAAAAAAACGGAGTGACGCGAAAGGCCAACCTACTCCCCCAAAAGCACATGGAAAACACAAAAAAAATGAGATGTCCAAGTGGGGGGGCAGCCCAAAAAAGGGACCGGAGTATGGCGATAAAAAAGAAAAACTCCAAGTTGTAGGAAGTGCTTGGGACTCCATCAGGGCAGAGCCTGGAAAACGGTAAAAAAAAAACGAAAATTCAGGGGGAGACAGACACAGGGGGGAAAAAAAAAAAAAAAAGGTGAACCAGGCAGATGCCTCCTCCATGTTCACCCTCTGACGGGAAAGGGAAGCAAACCCAAAGAGGAGGGAGAGGCGAAACCGGGGCCTAGGGGAAACGTACAGGCTGCAGCTTGCAGATGGAGGAACCGGAGGGGAAACAGTTTACGGCAGGCCAGTGGCGGAACGTGTTTTGTTTTCCTCCCACTGGCGAGATGCCTGAGGAAGAAAAAAAAAAAGAATTGACGACAAAGCCGTACTTCATCAATTGTTTTCCAATTAAGGGGCGTGGGACGGAGAGGCTTTGGAGGCATTGGAAATTTCTCTGCTTGACCGGGAAGGGAACACAGCCTCGAGCCAAACGGTGACGGGCGAGGGGGGGGAGGGGGGTGCGAAGACCAAAAGTAGGTCAAAGTTCCGGGGTGTCTTGCCACTTTGGAAAAAAACAGGTCTGGACGAAATGTGATAGACGCGGGGGAAACAAACTTGGTAACTTGGAACCGGTGATGGTGAGGGGAAAAAACAAGGGTAGTAAAAGGGGCCGACAAACTTTGCTTGTGAGGGAAACGCAAAAAAAAAGTCGATCAAAAACATAAACGGCACCTGGGTAGGTGTAGGACAAGGGGACAAAGGAAGACCAAAGAGGGTTGCATCAGGGGGTCAAAAGGGGGGAAACGACAAGACGAAAGGAAAACGAGCGTGAGTCAGCGAGGAAAAAACAGTTTTGGGGTCTTGATCCCCTTTTGACTACTCCTCTCCTGAGGAGGTGGGACAAAACTAAATGGTGGGGAAAAAAGCTAAGCAAGGGGGGAAGAAAGGAGCAGCCGCTCTTTTTTAAAAAATTGAAGCGACTGGAGCATGCCAAAGGTTCTGGAGACTCATTGAATCAGGGAAAAATCAAAACAGGGGGGTGGGTCAAACAGGTTTGGAACGGAGAGGAGGAAAACAAAGTACCTGGGGCAAGCGGGAATGCAGTGGACGTGACACGTTGGGAAGGTGAAAAAAGGGTAAAAAGGGGGAGGGGACCAACCAAGAGCCGGTGGGGAAACAGTAGAAAAAATAAAACGCGTGGAAAGGGCGTTAAGCACGCGGTCAGCAGAAAGGCTGGGAAAGGTGATGGGGGGACCTCGGGGGTCAGGACCGGGCAAACTAAGGAAAAACCAACCACATGTAACTAGTGACATCCTGGCTTCGTGGGAGGGGGGTGTTGGGACAGGGGCAAAAAAGTAAACAAAGAGATCAAAGGTTCAGGGGGACAGAAACAGAAGCAGACGCGGGAAAACGCAAAGATAGGGGCGTGGAAAAAAAAAGCCTCCTTGCAACAGGATGCGGAGGGGGACGTAAAACGAAATAGGAAATCAGGAAAAGATCGGGTCCCACTGTTCCCGAGCCTTTAGTGAAAAGAGGGGGTCGCTGCCAGCAGGATCTATAAGTTCGCGGGGGAGGGGATAGATCAAAAAAAGGAAGCAAAAGGAGAAAAAAAGACTCAACATGGGGGGCGACGTGAAAACGGCAGGGGGGGAAAAAACTCCTCGTCAGTTACTTGTGAAAAAAGCCCAAAGGGGAAAAAAAAAGCAAACAAAGGAAAAATGTCGCTGAGGGAGCAGGGAAAAGAGAAAATCCGGGGTGGGGGGGGGGAAGGGAAAAGGCCAGAGGGTCTAACCAGGCCAGGTTCACCAAAAAAAAAAAACAGGCCGAACAGAGAAAAGGTGAAGGTGGGGCTGCGTCGGGGGGGGAAAAAGGTCCTCTTAAGTGCAAGCAAAGCTAAAGCTCGAGGGCACTGGATGGGAGGAAAGCCTTTGTCGCGGGTAAAGAAAAAATGACGCTGCTGTAACGCCCGCAAAAAAAAAAAAGTAAACACACTGGTCAAAAAACAAAGAAATCAAGTACTGGGGCGAAACCTTGGTCGCGCGTCCTTAGGGGGGTGGTCAGGTGGAGCTGTAAAAAAAAAAAAGGGGAAGTACAGGCTGAAAGCAGGAACGAAGACGGGTGGCTTATGCATCATATGGGGGCAACGGAAGAGTAAAAGTCATGTCACAGGTGCGGGTAAGCTTCCACAAAGAAGAGGGAGTTCGTGGCTTAAAACAAGCGGGAATCTGGAATAAGGGAGGGAATGGGGGGTTCCCTTCCTTTCGGGACGTGGGGTCGGTGATGAACTGCGAAGCAAAAAACCAAAAAAACGGAGAAGTGTGTGAGAAAGAAAAGACGCACTTAGCATGAACACCGAAAAAGAGCATTTCGGGCTTTAAAAAACCATAGGGGGGAGGGTTGAGGGGGGACAGTCAAGGAAAAAAAAATAATTGAAAAAACACCGACAATCGCTTTCTCAGGAAGGCATTGGTGCACTTGAAACAAGTCCCAACGGTGTTAGAAGGGTAAGCAAAAGAAACAAGTGAAAGAGCGGCGATTGAATGTCGCGAGGAAATCATAACGAAAACGGGGGTCTTGGCGGAGGGAAAGGGGCGATATCGGGGGAAACTTCCGGAGTGGCCTAGCAGGACTGTCGACTAAATAAATCCTGAAAAGGAAATAACAAAGTGAGGGGAAAAGCGAAAAAAAGGAGTTGGGGTGACTCCTGCCAAAACTCAAGAAGGCAAAACCAAATCAATTGGAAAAAAAAAACAAGAAAAAAAAAAAAAAAAGGCGGTGCCCGGAAAGACAGGGGGGGGAACAAATGACGTGGAACCAAGGAATCACCGTGAGTAGGTGTATAGTTCAAACAGAAGGCCCAACTTGGGAAAAGGGGTCAGGATCGGGGGGAAAAAAACAATAGGGGGGAGATATCCAGAAACACAAACACTTTGAGGAGGGGAAAGAACGAGGTATAAAACCCATTGGGTTGGCCAGAAAAAAAAATCAAAAGGAAGGAAAAAGGGGGTGTCAGATAAAAAAAGAAGAAGACTGAACCGGGGAAAAAAGGGAAGGGGAAAAGTGTCATGAAGTAATGGTCACCTTACAACCTTTAGGTGTGGGTTATCACGTTTGGACCGAACGGTCGGCAGAAAGCGGGGGGGGTAGAATAGAACAATGGGGAAATAAAAAAGGATTGCATAAAGGGATAAAAGGCAGGGGCAAATACTAAAAGGAGGTCAAATCGTAGGCAGCAAGGGAAAAAAACGATAAAAAAAAATCGGTCCGAAAAGATAAGGAAGCGGTAAAAGGAAAAAACTCGCGGAAAGGTCCAAGGAAAAAGCAAAAACTTGGGAACAAAGGCAGATGGTGACTGGTTGCTAACCGTGGGTTACGGGGGGAAGAAAAAAAAAAACGAATAAGGGGAAATGCTTCACAAGAGGGGGGGAAGGGGGCCATGGAGGTGTAATATCTCCCTACAACAAAATACCAGTATTGAATAAAAACAGCTCGTAGCAGGAGGGTGGTCCGGAGCAACAAAAAGGGGAGGGGGAAAAGATCCAAAACGCGAAAGTGAGAGGGTTTGGGGGGGGGTGCTAGGGGTATAAAATGAAAACCCAAAAATACAATGAAAATCCAAGAAAGGGGTGAAATTCCCGCGGACAAGTCCTGGGCAAACCCGAATTCGAGAAAGGCCAATGGGGGGGAGGTACAAACTGCAAAGGAGTGGAAGGGGGAAAAAAAAAAAACGAGACGAACACTCTCTTGTCCACCAGCCAACTCAAAGGGGGCAAAAGAAAGCGGGAAAAAAAAAACGCGGACAGGAGGAACAAACCCATGACGCCAAAAAAGAGGAGGAGGAGCGAAAATCAACAGGCCGCAGAAAAAGGGACCTGAGCTTCCCATTCGTTCCAGTGGGAAAAAAAAGGAACAGTGGGGAGGGAAGGAGGAAAAACGACATCAGACGATGTCACCGCGTCGGGACCGGGGTTCAAAAAAAGAAAAAGGGAAAGCAGGGGAGCCGTCGGAAGACACATGTTTGTCTTAAAAAAGGACATCCCACAACAATAAAGGTCACGGTCCGGCAAAAAAGGGGGGCGTTAAGAACGGAAAAAAAAAACAAGAGCCCCAAAAAAAAAAGGAATCACCGAGCAGAAACCGTCAGATTAAAGCTGTGCCAGGTGGTGATTCACGGAACAAGTGAATAAAAGCTGTCCAAACTCACCAAAAAAAAGGGAAATGGGGAGCCGTGAAAAGAAAACGCAATCAACAGACCTAAACGTCACCAAAGACCCGGCACAGAGAGAAAAGACGTCAGAAAGGTCTGTAACAGGTCTAATGTCCAGAATCCAGAGGGAAAAAGAAACGCCATCAAAGCGTAAAAGGCCAGGAGAAGAAAGAGGCTAAGCGAGGAAAAAAAAAAGTCAAAAAGGGGAAGCACGAGGATGCAGTGCTCACCATCCTTCTCTTACGAAACAACCAGTCACTCAAGAGAAAAACTGCAGGGCAATTCCCAGGGGTTGGGGGGGGAAAAAAAAAAAAAGCACACTGCTCGCGGGTTGAAAAAAAAAGCGGGTTCGGGCAGGAAAAATCGTCATCTTGGACTGGTAAAAACCTACAAAAATTAAAGGGGGGGAAAAAGTTGTAGAAAAGCGAAGAACGGTGGATCCCCAAGATGGCAAGAAAAAAAATTAAGCAGAAAAAAGACCGAAAATTGGCATCCCTGCACGTTGAAAAGACTGAGTAGCTCCCAGGGGATACGTCATCGTGTAGGACAACTGAAAAAAAACGACACCCGAAAAAC
>Ga0179593_1329497_pt1 | contig 20222 bp, 32 predicted proteins | sample CZODoug2_1_08_16_FD_185931 | JGI IMG/M metagenome (GOLD analysis project Ga0179593, IMG submission 185931) | Vadose zone soil fungal communities from Angelo Coast Range Reserve, California, USA - CZODoug2_1_08_16fungal (PacBio error correction) | ecosystem: Environmental > Terrestrial > Soil >...
TAAGACAAGTCTGATCTATCGGTCCGCTTCCAAAGGTTATTTCCGGAAGTTCGTCGGAGACGACACTGAAAACGTCAAAAGGAAGGCGGGTTGTAATCACTGGCCGGGAATTTGTGAGTGGCATGAAAAAGGAGAACTGAGACGAAAAGCAATTCCAAAAAAAAAGGTGTTTAGGATCGCGAGAAAGATGACCGGTCAAGGGTCGCCGCATGGGGACGGGGTGGTCTAATGGCAAGCTCGGCGTGGGAAATTCGGGTTGGGAAACTTGTCGAACAGTGTAGCCTAGAGCAATCCGTGTGGTAAAGGGGAGAGAAAAAAGGATCGACGCCAAACTTTAAACACGGTAACGAATATATATCTGGGGAACAATATGAGTCTAGGAGGCCACGTCAAAGACGGCGAGGGGCTGCGAAAACTAAACTTTTCAGGTGTAGTGTTCGTAAAAAAAAAGTAGTGAGAAAGGAACGCACGGGGGTGACGTGGGCAAAGAAAAAGGGTTCTCAAACGTCAAAGGCGGGCACATGAGGGAGGAAAGGGAGGAAATGACAGGAAAAAGACCAGACTAAGGGAGGGGGGGAGACGAAAATCAACACGGGGCCAAGGGACCTTGGACGTAAAATAAACTTCAGCAAAGAAGAAGATTCCGAAACGGTCATTGAAATGGGGAGAAATCGGGGGAAGATATTACACATGTTTAAAGTAGGGGGACCGGTCAAGAGGGGAAGTTCAGAATTTGTGACAAGGCTGCAAAAACGGTGGCAACGACGAGAGAAAAAAGAAAAATGGACAAAACGCCAATATACAACCAAATCCAGCGTGGTACAAAAAGCGGAAAGAGGAATTCCGAGGGAAAAGCACAAAAAAGGGTTGGTGTCTAAACAAGCGAACATTGGGGGGTCGATAGGAAAAACTTTTCGGTGCAGTCCAAGGTAATGGGGGGGTCCACAAAAAGTATGGGCAAGTGAACTGATTAAACCCAAGACCGTTGAAGAGTTAGTGATCAGAAAGCGGCGAAGGACGAGTGGGCAAATCTTTCTTGGGGTGGGGGAAGAGGGGACAGCATAAATGCACATCTGGGATGAAGAAAAAAAAAAAGGGGGAAGAATTCACAAGGGAAGGGGAATTCGGGGGGGCAAAGGTCCTGGACCCCGGGGGGCAAAAGAGAAATAATATCCTCGACAACGACAAAACATTCGTTTGTGGTTACCAACATCAACATGGTTGATAACAACCTTGTGAAACGGTGGCTGTGTCCACTAACAGACCAGACAACATATCTTCAAAAAAAACAGCACCGCCTTACGAGCGGGAAAAACGACGAGGAAAGAGGACGCAGATCCGAAAGCTCAGGTCAAGCTTGACACTAACTCGAGGGGAGACTGGGGGGGATCAGATTTAAAAAAGCACTCACTTCACGGGGGGGATCTCCGGGGAAGCAAGAAAGAAACGTTGGGGTGCGGATGCTGAACGCCTGGAAGAAAAGGTTAAGAGGGTCATCCCAGGAACACCATAAGCAAAAAGGGTAATAAAGTCCTGTCAAGGGTCCAGGTGGGGTGGTCGACGATCAGAAGGGGTTGGGCAGGCAAAGTCACGACAAACGCTAGAAACAAGGACTGAGATGGGAACAAAAGACCGGTGGAACTCCTAAAAAAAATCACCAGGCTTAAGAAACACCTGGTGGGAATGTGCCTTCAAATGTACTCCGGTCTGTGGGGGGACAGCACCTACAAGAAAGAAATTTGATAAAGGGGGGGGGGTTAAAAACTGGACAAGGAGGGGGGGGGAGGCAAGGGGGAACTTTACCGGGTAAACTCAAGGAAGAAAAGGATTACTGGGAACACTATGGAATTCCTCGAATGTGAAGGAGGTTGGTGACCGAGGACAAGAAGGGGGGGGGGGGAAAGGGGTCTCGTTAAGGTCGAAAGTCGGAGGTCAGACTGGAGCGGTACATCGTAGGGTGGTCAGGGCACGCGGGAGAACGGGGTACGAGTTTTCTAAAAAAGAAGGTCCCGCATAACGTGGGGATTAAAAAGACAAGAAGACTAGCCGGCGGACAGGAAAAAAAGAATCTTCACACCGGTGGGTCCAAGGACTCGAGGCAAACCCAGGAGATCAGGGACATCAGATGAACAATTGAAAAGGTCAAGCAGTGCCTCCCCTCTTCAGAAACTCGGGAGACGAGAAGCTAAAAAAAAAAAAAACAAGGGGGGGGAAGGAGAGATGGCTTCTTAAGGATGCAGATGGTCCCATCGGCGTTACCGAGTGTTGACGTAACAAAGTACGTCTGCACCAAACCCGACGGGGGGGGGGGGGGAACGAAGAAAAGGAAAGAAGGAAGCCAAACCCAAAATCCCACCGCAGAACTTCATACACGGAATGGGAGAAACTTTTCGTCAATGGGGGGGATCCAGACACATGGGGGGGGGGGCCCAAAAGAAAGGGGTTGGTCAAAGGGTCCTGTAGAACGCAGTTACCAAAAAAGCAAACCGTAAAAAGGTGCAAAACCTGGGAGGAGAAAAAAAAGAACAGGATACGAGACAAATCTGGGTGGAGATGAAAAAGGTTACCAAATTAATTCAAGAAACAAGTTGGTCCGTGACAAAAGGGGAATATCAAAAAAAGGAATGACATCAGGGGGTCCGTAAAAAAACCGGGCAACTTTAATGAAAGGAAGACTCTTCAGATTGGAAAGGTGCAAAAACAGGGGGTCGAACAAGTCGGGGGGCCAGGTAAGAAGCTTTGTTTGTGCGTTGAAGAACTCTGCACAGGGTTGACAAACCCAAGCGCGGGGGTTAGAAACGGGCAGAGAAAAGTGGCTGGAAAAAGGAAGAACGAGGCGTGGGGGGCGATTCAGTTCTTGGACGAGGGAAAACTTTGCTCCATCACAAGAATGTTTAACGCAAGAAAAACCGGGGGGGGGGAGAGACCCGGAAAGGGGTTTCCCTTGGTAACTTAAAAATTGCCTTAAACGGATGGGTACCTCGAATCGAAAAAGAGCCTTACGTGACGTTTCTTCAAGCTCGTTGATCACCTTTAGGGGAACGGTCAGGGAGTCAAAAAAAAACCGCAGACTTGAGGAGGTGTCGTACAGGGAACGTCTGGCCGTGTTGGGAGAACCATAAAAGAGAACGTTGACGAGGAAAAGAATAATCATCAGCTTGTCTCAAAACAAAAAAAGGAAAAAGAAAGGATAGGGGAGCTATATTGGTCCGAACGACTAAATTTCTACTTGGAAAGAAAAAAAGGGGAAAACCATAACGGGTCCTGGAAGCACAAAAGACTAACGGGGCGGCCGGGAAAAAAGGACTACTAAAGCCATCAGGGGGTGTCACGAAAGTCGGACGTGAAACTACCAAAGGCAGGAAAACAAGGCGGGAAATATCGAGAAAATCCGCATGGGGGGGAAGGGGGCATCAGGGCATGGAAACAAGGAACAGTCCAAACCTTCCAGGTACGGTTAAACATTGTCGGGGGAGTTTAAGAATAGGGCAGAACCCCGAAGGTCACCATCTACCTGAGGAAAAAACGTCAAAGGGAAGGGCTAGCAAAACAAGAAGATGCTTAAGGACAATCAAGGGGCCCGTGTAGGACGCACCAATTGTATAAAGATAAAAAAAATGTCTGGGAGGGGGTGGTCAACCATAGGCAGAAGGGCCGCACACGGGCCAAAAACAAGAAAAAAGGGGTCTGGGGGGAAAGAAGAAGTGGGAACTAAAACAACCCCGTGGGGAATGGTTTTCCAGACTCCGCTCCAATAACAAGTTCTCCAGTTTCAAAAGGGAAAAAACAAACGGCAGGGTCATAAAACGGTCAGTCGGGGGGGGTCAAAAAACCGGGGGACAAAAGGACAAACGGGAACTTAAATGAAAGGGGGGAAAACTTCTCATTGTGACTCCAACCGGGTTCTCACGGTATCAGTTAAAGGGGGGAATTTACGTTTTTTGCACCTGGAAAACTGGGGGTTCGCAAAATGTGCGGTAAGGGGAAACGGAGGCCAAAACACTAGCTTAAACGAAAAATCACTATATGAAAAAATTTGCTTGAAAAAACATTGCCGGGAAGGGGCGACCATGCTGAAAGAAACACAAACTGCAGGTTTGAGAAAAACCCATCGAGGTTCAGTCAGGCAATCTCTGTACAAACCACAGTGGGCCGGTGGTGCAAAAAAAGAAAGGAAGGAAAGGGAAGCTCGGTAGACAACAAAAACGGACGTAACATCGCCATAATTTCCCGCCGCGCGAGCAGGGGAAACAAGGAGACGGGTAAACGGAAAGGGTAGAAAAGTCTTCAAAAGAGGGAAAAAACTTCGACTCACAGGGGGAAAATCTGGGGGGTGCCTTCCCCTGGCAGAGGAGGCCTCCCTTCTGGACGCAAGTGGAGGAGGTGAGTTCCAAAGGCCTGGAAAAGGCGACAGGAATTGAGGGGGAAAAGGGGTAATCCCAGTGGGAGGTGATGGGGGAGGAGAGGAGAAAAGAACATTGCGAAAAGGAAAAAAGCGAAAAAAACAAGAAAAAGGTTGGAGCCTACGATCACGAATACGGAACGAGGGAAGAAAGGGGCAAAAACAAAAAAAAATCGTGGGGTGTACAGATTCAATCTCAGTCAGAACGGAGAGACGCGTCATGTGGCAAAGGATGGAAAAAACGAAGTAGGCAGGAGAAAAAACGGTCAACGGGACATGAACATCAGTGAACAGAACTTTACAAGTAGGGCACCCCAAAAGGCAAAGGGGGAGGGGGAGAAAGGAAGATTGAAATTGTGACAAAGGGACAAAACTTGAGAATTTAAGGAATCATTTTACCAGGTGAGGAAATCTTCCTTTTTTTGAGTCTTCATCCGGCATGGGGGTACAGGAAGGTTGCGTGTGGGAAAAAAGGGTGGAGGGGAAGAGGGTAAAGAACAAACCTCGAATCTTTCTCAAGAAGAAAGGGAGCACAGGCTTCAAGAAGGGGTAAGGGGGGGGTTCACAAAAGGAGCAAGGTACTCACGGACATTCTGGGGTCAAAGCCATCGCACAACTCATACAGTGATGTGAAAAAGCTGCGGCACAGACCCGTGGAGAGGAAAGTTCTTTTTACGTCAAAAAAAACGCGAACCGGTACGAAAAGAGGGGGGGCTTGCGATACAGGGCGGTCAAGGAGATTCGGAAGATGAGCAAAAACTCAATAGGAACAGGTTTCTAAGTAATCAGGTGGGTGGAAGGGGGTGGAGGGGGGGACAACACGCCACTGGGGGGGGAAAACAAGGGGGGGGTGACAAAAAGTTGATGCGTGGTTAACAAAAAAACACTAACCTGGGGTTCGTTCTTCGGGAATCGAAAGGGAAGAAATCAACGGGGGGGGGGACTTAAGCACGAAGTAAAAGGACTCGCCTTTCGTAATCATCAAGACGGGGGACAAAAGTTGTCGCTGGATACAACGGGAGGTGCAGAGAAGCCCCCAAACAAAAAAAACTACCTCAAAAGTCTCCCGCTAGCCGGAGACCACGGCAAACGGAAACGGTAAACGTGACTCATCCAGATATTTAAAAAAACGTGTCAACACGCGGCAAGAGGGAGGAAACAAATGGGATGAAATCAAGAACCAGGGCGGACGCCACGAAAACACCACCCACTGGGGGTGCAGGATTACACTATCCCAACTTCAGTCCGCCGGTACTGGCCCGGATGCGTGGGGATTTGGATGGGGGGGCAGGGGGGAAAACTTGGGCCGTTCGTACTAAACCGCCATCGGGCAAAAAGATTAAGACGGAAGAACGAGTGGGTCTCAGGAAAGACTACCATTGTTTACACTAAAGGACGGGTTTCCCCGGTGCCAATGAAAAAAAGGGAAAGGAGTCAAAGTTGCAGGGGGGTTTTACGCCCTGGGGGCATTGCACCTCTGGGATTTCGGGTCAGCACCAAACTAAAGTGGGTTGTTGGAAAAAGGGTTGTTCCAGAAACCGCCCGGAAAGACCCGTCCTTGGTGTGGTGCGAAGAGGGGGACCTCAGAGAAGCAACCTCAATGGGGACTTCACGAACAGTAAGTAGGGCAAAGAGACAAGCAACAAGGCAAGACAAAGAATCGTAAGTCTACAGTAAGGGGGCGACCTGAAGCACCCACCCACGAAAGCTGAAAAGGAGGAAGGAAAGGGTGTGGAGACAGCAGTGGGGGGGGGATTACAGTTCAGAATCCGTGACGTCGGGACGGACCTTTCGAGTCCGGGCGGGGGTTTTGGGTGGAGAAGGCCACCATACTTACAATGGAAAAACAAGGGTAGGGCGTCAACTTGGTAGAAAGGAACCTGTAACCAGCGAAAGAAGAGAAGAACGATCAGGAAAAGAGGGTTGAGGGAAACGACTTGGAAGGGTAGTTGGGGCTAATTACTGAAGAGGCCGCGAAAACTTGCGGGCCAGCAAACGACGGAGGGGGGGGGGGATATATTTGTATAGAAGCTTCGGTTTAAAAAAACAAACCCAGAAAAAAAGAACGTTCATAAACCAGGTCGGCAAAGCACTGGGGGGAAACAACAAGCATTGAAGTGCCGGTGGGGGGGTTGAACGGGTCTTACGGAAAACGAAAGCTGGGGATACCGTGTGTTAAGAGAGGGGGAACCACAGATCTAACTCAAAGCAGCAACGGTAGTGGGTCGACGAGGGAAGAAAAAACACGAAGAAAAAGGAAAAAGTAGGATTATGAAACAATACTGATTCAAAAAAGAAAAGACCCGGCTTAAAAGAGGAGAACGGGTCACGTCCCACTTAGTTACCACGAGTTACGGTTCTCTAAAGAACTGACACCGTCAGCCGGAGGGGTCAAGGGGGACAGACAGGGGTTGGGGGAAACAGATAAATAAAATCTCCAACCAACCCGTTGTTCAAAAGGTAGGTTCGTAGGGAAGATGGAAAAAAAGGCATTTCTACTCAAGTGACCGTAGTTGAGACTTCACACGAAAGGGCGGAAGGCCATGGGCAATACGGTGGTCCTCAAACGAAGAAAAAAGAGAAAACAGAGGTTGGACCCTTATCAAAAACCACCAAGAAGAGAGAGGGAGGTTCAAAGAAAAATAGAGCTTTTGACCCGAATGGAAATACTGGGAGAGTAACTTGGGAGGCCAGGGGATGGGGGACCAGATCAGGGACAAGGGGGGTCGGGGTAGGTTGTACAGGGAAAGGCCGGGAAGGGGGCGACGTGGTCGGGTAAACGTATTCGTAAAAAAAAAAGGAATTTTCTAAAAAAGGGGCGGTCGGAAGGAGCAAAACACGTTCCACAAACGCTGGTGCAATTCACCGGAAGAGACCCCGGTAGGGGAGATTCATGCGTACAACATCAATTAAACGGGTGGCAGCTGCCCCGGTGACAGTTTCCTTGAGCTACGATGAAGAGAAAGGTAGTAGTGTTGAATATTCCGACAATCAGTGGGAGGTTCGAATGTGTCAGAAGTGTCCTTGGGTTCTAAGACAAGCCAACCCCTCAAAGACAAAAACCCAGAACTCAGGGTTTACTAGGCCAGGAATGAAACTGAAGCGCAGAGGAAGACCGACATGGGGGGGGTTCCGCTCAGAAGGGGGTAGAAGGATATAAAGTGGGAAGACAGTAAGACTCAAGAGGGGTTGTTAACACGCAAGGTGGGGTTGATGGGGAACCCACGACTTTCCGACGAATCGCTTAGAGGAGGGAGGGAAATTTACGCAGAGAAGATCCCAATTGGTGGCGTTGAGCAACTAATTCCAGGAGGATGAGGGAGCTGGAATACTTCCAATTAGTCACGGGGGGGGCAACCCTAGGGGCAACTCTATGTCATCGAAAGGGGGGAACGCGACCGGAAACAGGTTTGTGTGGGGGTACTAATCAAAAGAGGTGCAGAAAAAAAAAAAACAATGGGGTAGAACAAGGGGGGGGAGGGGGGGGTTGCACCATAACAAGGTGTCACAAGAAGGGACAGCAGTCAAGAGACTCAGTCAAGCAGGAGCGGAGGAGGGACGTACTGAAGAGGGGCTCCTCATAACAGAGTAAGTGCAGCTTTCACACTCCGAGATTAGAAAAAAGGTTTGGTAACAGATCTGGGGACTAAAAGAGAGTGTACCCACCTTGTCCAACTGATCTCAAAGAAGTTGTCACGCAACGGGCGGTGGCGATGCTGAAAGCATTGAAGAAGGAAGAAGTTGCGCCGACCGCAAACCATTCCAGGAGGGGGGAAGAAGACAAACCCAGGACCTTTGGGTCAGCAAAAGACGATAGAGGGGAGGCCCAGAAAGAAAAGCAAACGCCAAGCTAACCTCGGCAGTAACCAAATGCCGAAAAAAGGCAAACCACCGCGGAAACGTCAAAAAAAGTTCAAGAAGATGCCTGAAAGTAGGAAACCGTGAAAAACCCCCATTGGGGGGTCTCAACCAGTTGTAGAACTAGAAAGGAAACGTCCGGGGGGAGAAGCACTTATGGATTTGGCGAACTTTCAAGGAAGCAGGGGGGGGGAAGAACTGTGAGCGGGGAAAAGGGGGATGCAGACGAGATAGAGGGGTAAAAGCTTGCAAAGAGGGCCGGAAAAAAGAAAGAAACGCTACGTATTCGGGGTAATCGTCGACGGAAAAAAGGGAGGAGGGGGTTTCGCAAGGGATAGTGACGAGTTTTCTACCAAACGTCACCTCGGAAATTGTGATTCCTTACGGAGAGAGAGACTGACACCCTTCAAAACTGACCTAGAAGAGGACTTGGGTAAAAAAAAAACGGGAGTCGTTGAACAGGAACGGAAAAAATCAGGTGCGGGTATGGGGGAGGAAAGCGGTTGACCTCCCTTGGACAAAGGTGAATACCTTTCGACGAAAAAAAAGAAAAGGGTATAATGGAAACTGCATCAAACTGAGAGGCGGCAATGTGATATGTATGTCAAACAACAAAAATGTCTTAACGGAAAAGATTGAACGGTCCCTGTCCGGGGAGGGGGGGGGGGACCAACCGGAACGGGGGGGTGGCTCCAGGATTCCAAGCGGTTAAAAAAAAGCCAACCGAGGGGGGGGGGGGTCATTAGAAAAACCGCTTGTCGTCCAAGGGTGAAGGGGGAAAGGGGTTAAGCAGCAAAAAATTGGGCATATTGATTTGGAAACAAGAATTTGACGGACCGCTCATTGGGGGTAGCCAAGAACCGGAAGTTTCAACGGGGGGGTAGTAAAAAAAAGAAAAGGGTCAGGTGAAAATCGGGGGGGGGTTAAATGAACGGGGCAAGAAGGAACTACCATTCCGGTGAAAACGGGGAATATGCCACAGCAGGAAGGAAGAAGAGGTGGGGGTTAGTCCGCACTGGAGAAAGCGACAGCTCCCTCTATAAAAAAAATTCCAAACAAAACCGGGAACAGACTGGGGAGGAAGGAAAGTTTGGTGTTTGGGAGGTTGTCGGCAGAGAGGGGGGGGGGGGTCGAACCCGCAAAAAGAGGAACTTTGAGGGAAAGAATGGTCTGATATCCTTCTAGAAGGCAAGCTCCGCGTGGGGGGTAAAAGGCAGCGGGGGGTCCGGCAGTGGAAGGGGGAATTTTGAGCACATCGTATGTGGGGAAAGCAAAAATTAAAAGTGGGAAAGAGCCTGTATTTGTGGAAAGGGGGGAAAAGACAGATGCCTTAAAAAAACCCTCCGGATTTCACGAGGGGAGAAAGAGGAACTGGAACAAGGGAAAAAGGAAAGGAAAAACACAAAAAGAATGACTGGGTTGGGTGATCAAAACCTTTGATGGGGGGGATCTTCCGTTCAGGGGGGCCAAGGGGGGAAGGGAAAAAGCGTGAGCAGGTGTGCGTAAAAAAAAAAACAGGACCGGCGGGCCTGTTTGGAGGAAGACAAAGGAGTCGAGGAAAAGAAAAGAAATGGATCTCCAACCAACAAAAACAAAAAACAAATTCGTATTGAAGGAAAGGGGGAGAGGAGAAATTATTTCCTCAACAAAAAAACGGCCAAAGGAGAAAGGTCGAAAAACGGAAGAAAGTCCTGAAGACACCGCGAGAAACGAGTGGGGGGACCAAAAGGCTGCGACGTACGAGAAAAGACAAAAAGGTGAAAGGAAAAAAGACAGTCTTCGTTGAAAGAAGAACACTTCAACAGGAAAAGAGGTCCAGATAGCTGAAAGAATAGGGGAAGGGCATCGGAAAAAAAAATGGTACTAAAAACTGAAGGGGGGATTTCCAACTTTCAGGGGGCGTTCAACATCTAGGGAGACAAAGGGGGGAAAACAAAGGGAGACCATGACAGGAAAGCCGCAGAAACGCCACAAGGGGGGAAGGGGATTATGTGACCTCGCGAAAGAGTCGGGGGAAACATCGGCAACTTTTATCAAATAAAGCTGGCCTGTGTGTGAGAAAAGTCCGGGGCCGCAAAGAGAACACTGAAAACAAAGACTGGCAAGAAAGCCCGAGTGAGAAAAAGTCCGTGGGGGGAGGGTTTTTGTTTTCCAGGAGCAGAGGAGGGGAAAGACCTGGGAGGGAACTGGAGTTCAAGTCCCAGGAAGAGAAAATCGAATTCTGGGGGGAGGGCGGTGGAGGGGGGGGAAAAGAAAAACAGGTCACCTTACTTGGTGGGGTCGAATGAACATTGTAAAGGGGTCGCACATGGAAAAATCAACAGTGTTCTCAAGTACCCTGAATGGGGGGGGAGAGGGGAACCTTACCGTCTGCATTCTTGTGTAAGAGGAGGATCTCCGTACTTGAGGAATCACTCATGACCCAAGGTGGAAAATCGATGGAAGGACACTAAAAGGGTCAGAACCATTCAGGGAGACTACCCACTGCTTTGGGGGGAGCGCCTCTGATGTCAATAGAAGGGGGTGCAACAACCGGGACAGGGTTTTGCAGCTCCGGAAAAAGGGAAGGAAAAAGACTCATGTTAGGACACGCAGAAGAAAAACAGACAGTGAAAAAAGAATGGCCAGCCGAAGAAAGGAGACATTGGGGTCAATTATAATTTCGGGGGGATTTACTGCAGAAGGAAGTGGGAGAAAAAGAGAGGTCACATAGATAGAAAAATATTAGTACAAGGAAAAAAACACACCCCTTCCCTCCCAACAAAAGTCCGGAACCCGTGAGCAGGGGGGGAAAAAGGGGGGGACAAGGAGCACGGCCTTCAAAGAATTTACCGGGACCTGGGGAAAATCAAAAACTTCAACAAAGGTTCGGTTCTCGTGTGGGGTGTCCTCAACCAGAGAAAGAAAAAATTCGTAGCTGGGCTAACCTAAGAAAAGGTAAAAAAGCTAAGGAAGAGCAAGGAAGTATCTTATTTCTTCAAGAAAAATAAAGGGGGAAAAAGAACAAAAAAAAATAAAAAAAACGACTCAATCATTAGGGACCGGCATCATCCGGTTGAAAAGGAGAGAATGCGTCACTAACGGTCACGTTTTCGAACTGGGCTCAAACAGAAAATACGGGACGGGAGGGGACCAGGTTTCTATATTATTGGCGAAACAAAGACAGGCGAAGTTGACCTAAGAAAGCGGGAAGGGGAAGGCCGAAAAAAAAAGGGGGGTGGCGGTGCAGGCATCCGAATGGGGAAAGAGAGGTTGCTTAGGGGGGGGGGGGTGATCGGGGCGTACACCTCGGGGGGGGAAGAAAGAGAAAAAGAGAAAGAAAATCGTGGTCTTTCCGAAGAGGAAACGTGGGGGAGCAGACTTCTGCACCGACCGACGGGGGGGACGGAAGAGGACGCAACGAGGGAACTAGGAAAGAAAAGGAGTTCAAATCAAGAGGGGACCATACTCACCCCCCCTCCAGGAGGGGGGTAATGAAAATCACGACAAGGAAGGAGGGGACGGGGACTTCAAATGCAGTAAACCGAACGACAAAGAAAGGGGTGCATAGGTTCCGCGAATCGAAAACAAAAAGGAAGGAGGTCAGAGGAAAATTCTGAGATCCGCTACAAGGAATCTTTTCTGGTAATATCTGTTGTTGGGGAACTGGGTTGGGGAAAACTCCCCTGGTAAAAGTGGGGTGGCTACAATTTTGATGCTGCCACAAACTACCGGGGTTGGCAGGTATTCGGGTTAGAGTAGGGACATGGAAAAGTCGGACCTTGGAGCAGCCCGAAGAAAGTCTGATCTCGAAGGAAAAAGAAGAAAAAAAAAAAAAAAAGAAAGAGAGGGAGAATCCTCCTTTGACAAGGCAGCGCACGAAAAAGAGTTCATCTCCGAAGCAACGCAAGAAAGGAAGGGGCCTCGAATCCTACGCACGGACGTCACAGGGGGACTGAAACTCCGCCATCAGGGCTTTTAAAGAGACTAGACGGACGGGAGACAACAGGGGTCTCCTCCAAATAGACGAAACAACATGGGTCTTTCAAGAGGGGAAGGAATGGTTTTGGTTCGATGCCTCTGAGGAAATAGCCGATTAAAACGGACAACGAGAATGTGGGAGGTGTTCCAAAGATGGAGTTTGGATGGTTCTGCAGGGGAGAACCTCAGCCAGTTCAAAAAATTCCGAAAATCAAAAGAAAGGGGGGGGGGGGGGATTAACCTACTAAAGTGGTTTTCATCGGTAGTGAATACACCGTGGAAGGGGGAAAGTGGTAATCCTGTGAAAAAGGACAGTTGAGGGGTAACTCAGAGGCAGGTGGTAGCCCCTAACGTTTTGCCAGGATGGTTACCGGAACCGCCCCAAAAAGATTGGAGAGGTGGGTATTCTGTTGGGCTGGGTCAAGAAAAACCAGAATCACTGGGTCATCCCTTACTTGTGAGTAAATCAGAAGGGGGGGGGGGACTTGCAGGGAAAGAAAAGAGAACTTCTACGGAAAGAAGTGAAACAACCACGTCAACACCAGAATAAGATAGGCAGCAACTCCACCACACCAAGCTCCTGCCGAATTGGGGCTCACGAAGAAATAAATCGGTGTTGGGCAAACGAAAATGTGATCAAAAGCGTCGGGCACAAGTTAAGTGAGTCTGAGAAAGAAAAGACTTAGTTTGTTTTTCTCAATGTCCTTCCCAATCCGGATTCAGATTAATGCAGAAATGTGGAAAGAAAAGACACGCAGTGTTTGCACTAACAAACAAACAGCTCCCTCTGAGTCGAACATAACGGAGTCAAAAAAAGATGACGGGAAGCAAGACGCGACGGGCCGCCAAAAGAAGGACGGGACTTGTCAATAGACATTGTTAGACCATGCAGAAAAAAAAGGAGCAACCACGCTTGAAAAACCACACAGCAAACTTCCTTGACGGGGTCAAAGGGGTCGACGCAGCGAAAAGCGTGAAAAATACGGGGGAGGTGGGGAAACCCACGATGTCTATCAGCACGGGATTGGAAAAGAGAGATCTCAACAAAAAAAAAAAACAAAGGAGTAGGGTGAAAGATATAGATGAAGGGGAAGGGGGGGGACACCTGTCTTCCGGGGGGGGGAAAGTAAAAGGACCGTGTGGGGGAAAGGCACCAGTTGAGTCAGAAACGCCTGGGAACAAAGGGAAAAAGGGGGTGAGGGGGGAGAACGTTGCAGACAGGTGGGTTTAGGAAGAAAAAAGAAAAAGGAAAAGATCACAGTCAAGGAACTTGGGGGGGAAAAAGTCGCGGGGAAAAAGAACTAGGAAAGGCAATCCTACTCAAGGAAGGTTAAAGGAACAAAAACTTCATCGAGAAAGAAGGAAGTGGTCTTGAAAAAAAAAAAAAAGGTTCGGGGAAAAGTGAGGACCTAAGAGGAAAGAATAGTTGTCCGTATCCACGAAGAGGAGGAACTGAGACTGAAAAAGAACGAAGTAAGGAAAAAGATTGGGAAAAAAACCACCAACCGAGCTCGTTATTCCCTTGAGGTAGGAATGTGGGGAAATGCGAGAAAAACTGACGGTCATGTGTGGACTTGTTCCGGTGAAAAAAGGACTGGCCGTGCGCCTTTTGTGGTGCCGGGAAGGGGCGGAAACAAGGACCAAGCAGGTCCACGTCAGGTTGCGGGGGGGGAAAGTAAGCAAACGTTTCAGACACTCTTGGGTCCAGAGGGAAAAAAAGAAAAGACAACCAAGGGTGTCAATGAAGTCAAGTAAAAGAGAAGAACTCAACTGCCGCATTACACCCCGGTTTTCCAGTTGGAAATGGGAGAAAAGTATTCCGAAAATTGTAGTAGTTGTTGTACCAAACCTATGCCCCAGAGGGGGGGGGAAGTCGAAGGGGGGGGCCGCCTGCTTTTCTCTACGAAAAGACCAACCTGAGAATAGAAAAACGCATCGTTTCCATAGTACGATTTCGGCAAGCAAATCCGCAACCCAAAAAAGGGGGGGGGGAAAAGCAAAATCGCCCTGGGGTGAGGGAGGGGGAATCACAACGGTTTCAGTCATCGGCGGGATGGTGGTAAAACTCAAGGTGGGAGGAAGGGATTAAAGACGACGGGGGGCCTTCGTCGGGGATAGAAGGGAAAAGACTGCTGCAAAAAAGGAAAAGAGGACAAGTTGGTTCCTTGTCAGGACAACTAGAAATGCCAGCCTGAAAGGGGAAAGAAGAGACAGGGAAAAAAAGAAAGGGCGCTGTCTTCAAAAAAAGGACAAAGAGGGGGGGACTTCCGAGTAATCGCGAGGAAAAGACACACCAGTACGTGTGGGGTGTTGTACTACTCAAAGGGAAGGGAAACCCGTGGAAAAAATTTGTGGTGGGGGAAACTAACCATTAAAACCCAGAGAGGAAGGGCAAAAGACGGACAAAAACGAGCCCGGCTCTCCCATTCAGATACTAAGCCAGGGGGCTAGGAAAAAGAGTCAACTAGAAAAACTCGATTGATAACGGGGGGGGAAACGCGGAGGGTTACTAAAAGCACTCCTTGACGAAAGAAAAAACTCAAGGGAGAAGGAAAGGAGTGGGGGCTGGGGGGGAAAGGAAAGAAGGGTCCAGAAGGACTAGTTTCGCCGCGGCCCCAGAAAAGGAAGGGGGGGGAGTCAGACGAAAAGAAGGGGGGGGTGGCAGAACCCGATCTCTTGGGGAGACAGAGGGGGCCTAAACCAAGAAGAAGGACGAACTCAGAAGGGGGGAAAAAAAAAAAAAAAAAGAACAAGGACTCAAATCAGCCTCTTCTACACCTTTCAAGGATTGATGTCAGGGGAACAATGAAAGGAGGGGTTCTCAAAAATAAGAGGAAAGAAAACGGTACTTCCTGTCCCGGAGATGGGTAGGGGGAGGAGAAAAAAAAAGGTTAAAGGCTCTGGAACACTCTAATAAAAAAAGTGAAAAAAAAAAAAAACATGAGGGGGTCCTCTAGGAAAGGGCTATGGTTTTTACGCTGGGAAAAAGGGGGGCAGAAAAGAGAGAAAAAAGGACGTAATTCGGGTATCGTCCAAGGAAAAGGGGAGGTATTTAATAAAAAAAGAATAAATTTGCAAAAAAGGGGGGGCGACAACAGTTTCACAGAGAAAAAAGTGGTTTTCACGGACGAAGACGGAGAAGGGAAGGGAAGGAACGGATCGCTTCCACGTGTCGGAAGGGGAAGTGGGCATGTGGGAAGGCATCGAGTACTTGGTACTAATACTGTTGCCCACGAACAGGAGGAAGACAGTATAAAAAAGGTCTCCTTGTAACCTGCTATGTGAGAGGGGAGGGAAAAAGTGATTTCGATTGGGAAGAAGTAGTCGTGAAAGGGAAGCTTGTAAGGGAAGGTCCAGGCACAACCTTTCCCTGTTTTGTTTGGGGAAAACAAACTTGCAAAGCGATTCGAACAAAAAAAAGGGGGGTCCGTCTCCCAAAAAAAGGTCGTCACGTTTTTCCTGGGGCAAAGGGGAAAGAAAAAAAAATGGCAGATTCTTGTACCAAAAAGTTTGGAGGAGACAGAAGAAACCAGCATTCCTAACAAGGGAAGGTGCAAAACAGTTTATGCAAAATAATGAGGGGGACGAGAAAAAAAAGATTGTTGGAGGTGAAGAAAGTTTTTTCCATACGGAAATGGAAAAAAAGGACACGGGTGGGGGAAAACCTGGTAAGGACAGCGACGATTAAAAAAAGGGGGGGTGTACCGTAAGTGGCCAACTTTAAAGAACGGATCGTGAGGCGAATGGGGGAAAAAAGGAAACCACTTCGGCGAAACTACGTGGCGGCAGCTTTTGTTTGGGTGGAACTTGGGGGGGGCGGCAAATCACGGTGGTTGACAAACGACAGGCACTTCATTGAAAATCAATTTCTCAGGGGGAGCACGCGAGGAAGTCATAAAAACCGGAATTGGTGGAGCGACGGGGGGAAACCGGAAGTGGGGAAAAAAGGTATAGTGAGGTGGAAGATCGGGAGGTTTAAAACTCCACCTGAAAGTTACGCGCCCTTGAAGTGGGGAAAGGGGGACAATTACGAGGGCCCTGGCAAACCCCGCGGATTTCCTGCGGGGAAGAGAAGGTCAGTTTACGGGGGAGGGAATTCACGAATAATTGAGGGGGAACACTGGGGTATGGTTTAGAGGGAATCCGCCGCCTTCCAGACGGTCAAGGGGGGGGGGAGGGGAACAGGCACCGTCTGGCCGTGGGGGGGGAAAAAAACGGAAAACAAGTCGCAATTCCTTAGAGGGGTAGGAGAAGACAGAGAGGTCAAAAAAAACAACGGAAGAGAGAATTAGAGGAAAGTTCCCTCGGAAAGGCCAATTCGAACCTGGGAGAAAAAAAAAAAAAATGAAAGAACGGTCAAAAGGGGAGAACACCCTAAATAGGAAAGGGAAGTGAGGAAAGAAAAGATCCCCACTCAGGGGGGGGACAAACTAATTAGTACGGGGGGACGAAACGTCACCCGCTCCAGGAGAGTCGCTTACGACGCGGGATTTGCCTAGGGAAAGTTAACAGGGGTGAGGACAAGTCCCACTGGAGAAGGCACGTCAACTTTCAGGTGGCTTGGGGGAAAACATCTAGGGAGGGGAAAAAAAGTTTGAAAAAGGGGAGGGACCTTAAAAAGAGGAAAGCACGTACAACGGACGGAGAGGATTAGGGGGGAAAATAGGACGCCTGAGCGGAGGGGGCCAATTTGATCATAGTAAATTGTCTGTTTCCCAAACAGGAGAGGGGGGGAATCAAAAGAGAAAGAAAAATTCAGAATGCCGTACAGAAGGTAGAAAAACCCCTTCCCGGGGGGGGGGGGGGAATTTGGGACCAGCGCCCGGCGGCTTCAATGTTTCGTGAAATTGTCAAGGCATAACAGAAAAGGGAAAGGGACCGTCTCTTGGAAAGAGGACAATCACAGAAGAAGGGAAGTTCAGGTTGCCCTGGAAACGTCGAAGTTGGAGAAAAAAAACCAAGTTGTAAAGGTAAGGAGAAGGAAAAAATGGTGAAAAGAAGGGTTTGGCAACCATGAGTGAGATAACTGGGTACACTGAAGAAAAGGCGGCGTTAAACACTACCATCCAAGAAACAACAGGTTCTTGTAAAAAGAAAGGTCCGACGTTCGGATCTGTTCAAAAGAAAAAGGAAGGGAGGAAAGAGCGTACGCCACTGACAGAAAGGGAAGAAGGGTTGTCTCGAAGAGGGGAAAAGAGGAGGGGGAAAAAAACCAACCGTGGGCCTGTGGGAAAGACATCAGGGGGACCTTCGCGGCAATAGGGAAATTCAACCACATCCACGCTCTCCGAGGAACCTCAGCCGGGTTTACCAAGGGGCACGAGGCAGGGAGCGAAGGGGAATGAAGAGTGGGGTTCCGTGACAGTACAGGGGTGGGAAATCGCCCATCATGAACAGCAACTCAGAAAAAGGTCAGGAGAATTTCACAGTAGAAGGGGTCATGCAAAGAAAGGAGGGACCTTCGAACAGAAAAAAAAATCGAGCGTCCGCAACTAATCCCGTCCCGGAACCGTGGAGATTAGTGTCAGCAAAGCCCGTCGGAAGGAGGGGAGGGTCACCAGGGGAAAGGAAAAAAAAACGTCGCCGGTTTACGTGGGTGGTCGAAACGATTAAAACTATTCTCAGAGGGAAAAACGAAGAACCTTTACGCAGAAATCCCGAATTAAGGGCCGGGCGTAGAGAAAATTGTCAAAATCGTAAAAAAAGGGGAAGAACGAGCGAATGTCTGAAAGGGGCAGATAGTAGGGGGGACAAAGGGGTCCGTTCCGAACCAGAAAGAAAGACTCCGACAAAGGAAAAACGCCGAAGTGGGTTCAATAGGGGGGAGGAAAAGACGGAAAGAGTCACTGTCAGATCCTGGAAACGTTTTGCCCGGGAGGGGGAGGGGGGTTGAGGACGGGACGTAAGGAAAGAAAACTGCTTTTGTGGGGGGACAGGCGGGGGCGGTAGCTGTTCTTGGGAAGAGTTAATCACCAAACGAGGGGAAACGGGAGTGACCAAAAGACCTTTATCCAAACAAGGGCTAAAGAAAAAAAAGTGTACTGTGTTGGGGGGGTTCCATATGGAAGAGAATCAGGACCGGCGTTTAAGCATCGAAAAACGCTCCCGGCGTAATCTCTACACACCAACGGAAGGGACTGGGGGCTGGCAATCTCTAAAAACCGGGGAAAAGAAAAAAGTACTGAGGGGTGGGAGACAGGTCTTTGGCCTAAGCTGGGAGTCGAAGAAGGGTTCCTACAAAAAAAAAAGGAACAAGTCATTCCGCTGGGGGCAGGAAGGAGTCTTGGTGTTGGGCTTTTTTATTAAAAAACAACGCCCTGGAACACTGGGTTGAAATTGAAGGGGCTTCACCAAAAAAAGAGAACTAAGTTGGGGAGGGGAGGGAGATTGGAGGGGAAGAAGAAAAGCAATCTGCCCGTACGGCAGGAGAAGGGAAGTACCTCGAATAACACAAAGGCGAATAATCAGCTTGTCATTGTAAGAGAACCACGCAGCACTTTCTCCTCAACCCCGAAGCACTTTCAGAATCTAGAAAAAAAGACCAGAGATCGCTCCGGACCGGGTTCAATCTTGGTGGACCAACCTTCAACTCAGACAGGCCTTGGGGAAAAGAGTTGTTCAACCAAGAGCTGGAAGGCTCAACATTGAGCTCACTCTTCGTAAACAAGGAGTAGAGAAGAAAACTGTGGGGGGGGGTCCCGAATGTGCCGCTACTCCAAAAGAAGCAGAGGAACAGGCTGTGAAAGGGGTTCAAAGGGGCAAAGAAAATGTCTTTGCTTCCTTAACAACATCATCTTCACAAAGGGAGAGAAAAAACCGCTGGGGCATCGGGGAACCTAAAGAAAAGGGGGGGGGTAGAATCTGTGTTAAAAAACCGGGCAATGGGAAACGGGGAATTGCTGGGAAAAGAAAAAAAATTTTCTGTTACTGCGCTTCGTTGGAAAAAAAAAAATAGATCGGGGCTTGGCAACGGGGGGGAAGGACACAAAAAGAAAAAAAGGGGGCGTGGAAATGGGGGGGGGTCACGTGTCAAGGGATGCAAAAGGGGTCAGACAAAAAGGGAAATTTTTCGAAAAAAAGAAAGTGAGAAGGAAAACGGCGACGGCACTGACTTGGACCAGAAAAGAAAGAAAACCAATCCGCAAGATGGAGAAAACCAGAACAAGACGAGACGAAGGGGGAGCGAAAAAAGTATCAGATCGTCGGTGGACAAACCGGCACGCTGATATGCGTTTCAGGGGGAAAAAGGGGGGAGCCCGTCGATCTTTGGGTAGCCTTGGCAAAACGACGTCTGGGGAAGAGGAGGTCTCACGTTTTTCTAACAGGCAAGCACGAAACACACAAGGGGCCGACATACCGGACTTCACGGGCAGAGCCGCTCCGAATTGCAGGGAGGGAGGACAATTCATCTTCTACTCGGACCGGAGTGACATCAAAGCGGAACCGGTATTTGTATATAATAAAACCAGAGAAAAACCACAACACCCAAAAAGCAACCAACCCAAAAAACCACACACCCCAAAAAACAAAAGAAAAAAAAAACCGGAAAAAAAAAACAACCCCACAACAAAAAAAAAAAACTAAACACCCAACGCAAAAAACCACCGACAGAGAAACAAAAACAACACCAAACAGAACCCCAACACCAGAGCCCCACAAAAGAAAAAACCAAAACCAGACCAACCAAACAAAAAAAAAACACCCCAACCACACACAACAAAAAACCCCCAGAGACAAAAAAAAAAACAACAAAACCCACCAAAAAAAAAAAGAAAAAAGAGACACAAAAAAACCCCCAAAGAAAAAAACAAAACACAAAAACAACATGGTTATATCCTTCATAAAAGGGCCTAGAACTCCCTTAAAAACAACAAGGATTAAAAATGACGTTGGTCACGGAAAGTCTCCCCCAAGAAAAAAAAAGGAAAAGGAAATACGCTTGTGAGGTGAAAACCGAGAGAAATGGCCCAGCAACGAAGGAAAGAAGACACTTTTCTTGGAA
>Ga0179593_1587338_pt1 | contig 20219 bp, 16 predicted proteins | sample CZODoug2_1_08_16_FD_185931 | JGI IMG/M metagenome (GOLD analysis project Ga0179593, IMG submission 185931) | Vadose zone soil fungal communities from Angelo Coast Range Reserve, California, USA - CZODoug2_1_08_16fungal (PacBio error correction) | ecosystem: Environmental > Terrestrial > Soil >...
TGCTCCCCCAGAGCTGGTCAGGGGGGAAAACTAAGGGGGCGAGAGGGAGACTCCCCGAGGAAGTCGAAAAAAAGTCCTGAAAAAGAAAAAGACCTCTCGTTCAACTTCTGCCCCCTCAAGGAGACCCCACAGAAGGAGATCTGGTCGAGTCTCTAAAGAGAACGGGAACACTCTTTTCAAAAGTGTTTTCCGTCGGAAAAAAACTGCATGGGGGGGGAAAGGGGATCTTAAACGAACCACGGCCATCACTAATCTGAAATAGAGGGGGCATGAGAATAAAGAAAAATCTCAGGGTAAACCGAAAAAAAAAAAAGACCAAAGAAAACACCCAACCAACTATGGAGGGAAGGAAAATAATAAGGAAAGAGAAGTTTTGCGTCTTTCTGCTCGATCTAGGGAGGATGGGCCAAAAGGACCCAAAAAGACACCGAAGGTTTAGCCTTAAAGTTGAAAAAAGCAAAGCTCCTCCAAGGGAGTTCGAGGAAAAAAGGAAGAAAAGACGGTAAAAGAGCAACCTCCCATCAGTCGGAATCTGAGGGAGGAAGAAAGACAAAAAAAAACCCTGCCTTGGGTGGCCCGAGAAAGGAAGGGGAAATTTAACTGATTAAGAGTTCGTCACGATGCTGAGGCAGAAAGGTTCAAGCGGCGATGTTCCCCGAAGCGCCATACGATGTTCGGGAGAAAGCGTAAGGGGGGGGGGCAAAAGCGTCGTCGACCGGGGGGGGGAAAAGGGAGGAACAACAAGGTAAACTCCATTTCAAGAGGAACGAGGACGGAGAGGGGGAAAGCGAAGGGTTGTGGGATTGAAAATCACTTTTTTGGGGGCAGGCATGGGGAAAAAAGAAGGCCGTTCTCAGACAGGTAGGGGGGGAATTGGGTGATCCTTCACATCGTAGAATCAAAACTTGCAAAAAATACGACAGGAAAAAAGAACTGAGGGGACGGACAGAGGAATTGGACAAGGATGACTTGGTGGTTCAGGGGGTGGGAGGGAAACCTCAAGGAGAGACGGCTCAAATCGCGGGGAACAGCACAAACTGGAACGGACAGAAAGAACCAAACTGGTTCAAAACAAAGAACAGTGGGAGCCGACGCTCTAGCTCCGGCCATGCCAAATGTTTTCCACGAAGCGTAAAATAAGAGAGAAGCCCTGGGCGGAAGATGTAGAGTGACCTATCAATAAAAGAAGCTGAGTCTGTCGTGAAAGACGGGGGCGACAACTGGGGGGGAAAGGGAACATGCTAAAAAAAGAAAATGTTAAATTCTACTAAAAGAGGACGTGAGCCAGGGCGGCGACGATCGGAACAGAGGCCATTGGGGAAAAAAAAAAAAAAAAAAATGGTCAACACGGGAGAAAGAAAAAGATACGGCTGGCAACATTTGATTGGATTGGGGGGTAGCGGGCGCGCCCGCGAGGACGAGAAGAGAGGGGGTGCCGAAAAGGGGGGCCCCCCTGATGGGCATCGTATTGCAAGCAGAATTAAACCGAGGGGAAGAGCAGGAATGGGGCCAGGGGGAGGGGGCCGAAAAGAACGAAAGGACCCGAGCGAACTAGCGCAAAAAAAACGCGAAACCCGAAAAGAAAAGCCCATCAAAAAAAAGGTCTCAAGATGGCGAGAAAAAAAAATTGACGTTAAAAAGCGCAACAAAACCCCGGGGGGGGGGGGGGGGAAAAAACGACACTTGTAAGGGAACAGGCCGGGGACAAAAAATCGGAGAGGTGAACCTGAACATCTGGGGAACAACTTTGGAAAAGGGCAATGACACTTTCTCCCAGGACCGTGAAACGCACCCGCAGGGGGTCGTCAAAAGCCTACCCCTGGAAGAGGGGAATCTAGAAAATAAACGTCCTCCCCCAAAGGGAAAAAAGAAACTGGGGAACACGGCCCCCCTCCCCCTCCAGGTAATCAAAAGCCCCCAGGTAGGCCGTCCTCTTTTCAGCGGAAAATTGGAAAAACCTGCCAAAAACAGCAAGAGCCCACAGGGGCCCTCACAACGCTACAGGGGGGAGAGCGGAGGCCAGCTGGGGGGGGGGGGGGCAGAGCGAAGCATCATCACTGCAAGAGTGGAGGAGAAAAAAAGAAACGTAGTGTCTAAAAGCAGAGTTCAAGGATCAAAAACACCTCCGTCATCCCAGGGGCAAGATTGGGGCAACTCCCCGTTTTTCAAAAAAAGCCCTAGGGAAAGTAGCCGACGAATCGGAACTTCTGGGCCGGTGGACGGACGCTACGGGTTTGAGACGGGAAGAGAAAAAAAACCACAGGCCCCGGCCGCTGTCGAAACCAGAAAGGGGGGAGAAGGTCAAAAACAGCGAAAAGTAAGACCACAACAAAACCGAATTTTTACAGAAAGCTGAGCGGGACGGGGGGGGGGAGGTCAACTAAAAACCAAGAAGTAGCACTAATACTCAACCGACTAAAAGACGTGTACTCGAAAATCGCTGAAAAACGTATCCGTTGCCGGGTACAGAAAAGATAACCTTTAAAAGGAAGTTGACTGTCAATCACGGCGGTCCAGGCACTCAAAGAAGGTCGGCTAAAAAAAGAGGGAGCGTCCGCGTTTTCAAACAGGCAACCAAAAAAAAGGGGTTGCCAGTCGGCCAACGGCGAGAGACGAAGCGATCAGGGCTCCAAAGACGCCAAAACCTGAGGGGCGGAAAAAAAAAGGGATCAAGATCTTTCTCCAAATGAACGGGCAAGCAGCGAAGCGGTGACCGACTCGACCTTCGACCGGCCTGAGAAAGGTCTTGGAAGAGCAAAAAAGGGAAAAAAAGGAGACTATCAGGGACCAACGGCGGGGAACACACACGGAATTCGACCTGTGACATCGACGGGAGGTGAAAGGGAGGGGGGGTAAAAACTAACAAAATCTTGAAAAACTGAGGGGAAACGCTGGCGACGGTTCCCACTCTTCCCCTCTGCACAACCTGGGAAGGTCTGGGAGAAAACAAAACCGCTCCAGGACTGCCGTCACCGGGCCAAAGGAAACGGTCACTGGGAAGGCCGCCAGAACGAAGGGGACCGTTCAGGGGACCATCCGAAGGGAAGGGACCTTGCCCGAGGCGTCGCCGCCGAATTAGAAAAAGTAAGCTCTCCTAGGTAAGAAAGGAGAGAAAAAAAGAGTACTCTCTTCAACCCATCTTTGGATCCTTAATAGAAGGAAGTTCCCGCGACTTCGAAAAACGATCCCTCTTTAGGGGACTGGCCAGAGTGAAAGAACTGGATGGAAAAAAACAAAAATTGTCACAAAAAAGTCGCGCCCACCGGGAGGGCACTCTTCCCTGTGTAAAAAGGAATAGGGGGGGGCCCCCGACGCCCGGTCAAAAGGAAAAACAGATTCAGGGAGAATCTGCATCCGCTGGCAAACGTCCTCTGCGCCTAACTGGACAGGCTAAAGGCCCAGGAAATCAAAAACGACTAAAAAAAAAAAGAACTTGCCGCAATAAACGGGGTACGTAGACGATTTCGTTCGCCCCGGGGATTGTAAGAAGTACGACCAGAGAAATAGGTCGTCCCGTGGCGGCCCTTTCGATCTGAAAGAAAAGTCAGAATGTAGATTCTAAAAAAAACGTAAAGAGGATGAGATCCCCTCCTCTGAAGAGGCCGGTGCTCAGATGGAGAAACTAACTTTTTTGCCGCCCGAGGGATTCGCGCAAGCCCCGAAAGGAACATCAAAAAAAAAAAAAAAGTCATTTCGATACAGCCCAGGGGTCTACTCGATCCTGTCAAAAATAAAAATGAGTTAGGAGGAAATCCGCCCTGAGCCGAGGGGGAAAGACTCCCAAGTTCAAGAAAGCCTTCCGTAGGACGACGAGGGGGTCGAAAAGAAGGGGGGGAGAAAAAATAAAATTCCCAATAAGGGGAAAGAGGCCCATGTCAAACAGGGTGACCGGAAGTAATTTGCACCCGCGGGAATCTACAAAAAAAAACACTCAAAAAAAGGGAGGATTAAGGATATATAGATGTCACGAAAAAAGGGCCAGAAGGGGGAAGGAACGAATTAAGACGGCACCCTTGGAGTTGGGGCATCAAACAGGCGAATTCACGGAACCCGCTTGTTCTGATCAAGAAAAAAGAGACAAGAAGAGGGGGGCAGGCACAAAACTCACGAAGAGACGGGATGTGCAAACCGCACGGAAGGAAAACACCTCAGCAATTTACGAGAGAAAGTCTTCGTAGGAGTCGAGGCCGGAGGGTGTGCTTTCGCGGGGGGGGAGGAGAAAACGGAAGAAAGACAGACGAGGGGGCCATCCCCACGAAGGGGGTTCCGCGGCGCCATGAAGGAAGACCTAGAGCAACTCTCCGAACTACAGGAGGGGGGGGTTGGAAGGGCCAAAGGTCCGCGAAGCGAGGGGACAAGAGGAGGAGTCACCGCACGTTTAGAGATTTGTAGTCAGGGGGGAGAACCAGCCTCCCCGGGTCGCGAAATGAGGAAAAAAAGATGAATTTGCCGCTTTTTCCGAAAATTGGCAAGGGTATACGGGGGCTCAAACATCGGTCGGGAAGAGGGGCGCGGGGAACGAGGGAACGAGTCGGCGCGAAAACGTCCCTCATGTCAAAGAGGTCTTCTATGAACTGAGCTCTGCACAAGGGAGAGGCAAACCCTCACCTGAACGGAAGGAAGGGGATTGAAAAGATTCAACCAGCAAACGCCCCTCTTAAGGCGGCCAGGCCAACTACTAAAGCGGGGGGGAGGGGGAAAGGAAGGGCATCTCCCTCAGAGGTCAAGAACACAGAGAAAAGGTGTTAGCAAAAAAACTTTTCGGAGGTTCCGAACAAGGAGACCAGGTTTCCGAAAACTGTCCCAGGAGGGAAGGGTTTGAGGGAGAGATGGCCGTCCGAATCCCCTTGATCCTGTCGGGGGTTTGAAAACTCAGTTGGAAAGCGAGATGGGGCCAAAAAAATCATGGAGATCAGCGTGTTGGGGGAAAGCGAAGAACGAACTCGTAAAAAGGGAGAAAAAACAGGAGGGAAAAGGAGCCAATCTGAGTAGTCACCTTCCAAGAGCCGTAGAAAAATTGCGAAGTAGATCTAGCTGGTTCAACAGTTGCAAAAACGAGGAGGCAAAGTTAGAAATCAGAAGGAGACCCGCCAGGCAAACGATGCCCCGCCAAACGAGAGGTCGGGTAGGGCGTTTGAAGAACGAAGAAAACGCCCGTCAGTAGCCGACGTTGGAAGCAAAAGACGTCCGTGAAGTCCCTGGGGGGGAACCGGGAAGGGAAAGATGCACCGTCCGCTGCACACGTGGAAAGAAAAGAAAGTCCCAAAGCTCACAACCCTCGGCGTCGATCGGCAACAAACCGGCCGTCGAAAAAAAACCTGAAAAAAAGAAAAGGGAACAAAGAATGTCGTAATACGGGGATTGAGGGGCCAAGCCGGCCGGGGCTCATGTGGGGGGGGAAGGAAAACAAACGACGCGGAAGAGACCAAGTCTTACTGAAAAAAAGGAAAAAAAGGAGTAAGAAAAAAAGAGGGAAGCCTCGGCTCTAGAAAGGGGGGGGGAAAAAGTCATCAAATGGGGGGCGAGTATCGTTATAAGGGGATCAGGGGGGGGAAAAAATGACCATCCGTTTTTTACAAGAGGGAGGGCCGGAGGAAGGAGCTCGCCACATCCCAGAAAAACAGTGAGGGCAAATACCAGAAAAAGAACGACGCTGAGCAAAAAAGGTAGCCAGCCAGGTGGGATAGCAAAAAAATCTGCCCGGCAAAAACACCAGCTGAGAGGTAAGAGGGGCTCTTTCTGAACACAGGGAGCCGCATTACTATAGTGAAGGACGGTCTAAAACCAGAAGGCTCCTAGCTACTAAATAAAAGAGAAAAGGCAGGAAAGAAAACTTGGCGCCTGTTCAGGACACCTTTGACTGCAGGTGCACACTTAATAAAAAGGACATCGAAGGAAAATCAACTCGATGTTTGTGGTTTGTCCAACTAACTTGGAAAAAGGAGCCGTTTAAACCCTAGCCAAGGATTAGACAGCAGGAAGAATCAGGGTTTCAGGGGGGAAACTCGGAGGGCAAAGGGTTTCTTCTGGATTCAGCCAAAATGTAGAGAGGAAGGGGCGGATAAAGACGGCCCCACGTCAACGCCAAACAAAAATGAATTCAATGTCAAAGGACAACAAAGGGAAGACAAGGAGAAAAATCCAGTTTTCGCCGCAAGCCAAACGGTGACAGTCGCACAAAAGCGTACCGCCGCAAATGAAAATAAAAAAAGGCAAAGAGATTCGACTTACCCAAAAATTCAAGGACCGGAAAACGGGGGGAGTATAGGGTTTACGATAGTAAACTAAAGGTAAAGTCCGTTTCAGTTGTCGACATAGAAAAGGGGGATTAAAAAAACCTCACTGGCTGCCATGCAAAAGGGGGCATCGAAAAAACAGATAAGAAGACGGCGGGAGAACGCTTAAATAAAAGCGGCTGATCCCCGTGGAGAGAGAGGAATCGAAAAAAAAGGGACCATTCAGGGACGTGGGCAATACCTGGAAGCTCAGGAAGGTACGGGGACCATCCCGGCAAATTCAAACGGCCAAAAAAACAAGAAAAGGGGCCTACAAGTTGTGGTCAGTAAATTACGGTCAGGGGGGGGAGAACCTAAAAAAGGACCGTCCATGGGGCCAACGCGAGGCTGACAGCAAAGGACACCAAGAAGGGAAAAAGGAAACGGAAAAGCCCCGACTTCCAGCTGAAAACGAGCAAAGGAAAGGGTGAATGATGAAGTTTAAATCTGAAGCGGGGAGAAGGCTAACCAGCCCGGGTTAGATACCCCCAATCCCCCGGCGAGACGCCATCCGGGACGAACGGCCCGAAGGGGAAAAAACACAAGGTGCTTCGTCAAAATCAAAAAAAAAAAAGCACGCATCGTCGAGGTAGCAAAAGGGAGAAAATGGGGAAGGCGAATCGTTCCCCTTGACTAAGACGGACCCTCCAAAGTCGTCCTCAACGTTTAAAAGTAAGGCGCTCAAAAAGAACGCCGAGGAAACGTCACGGGAAAAAAGAGCTAAGCAAGGGAGTCTGCAACATCAAGTTTCAACGCCGACCCACCAAGCAGAGAGATGGGCGCTTAGCCTGATCGGGCAATGAAACGTAGGGAACGTTGAAAGGGGTTCACTCGGACTCGCCGGAAGGCATTGGCAGTGGAAGGAGAGAAAACAGCGACCAAAAACGGTGGACTATTGGAGATCTGGGCATGATTCTCCCAGCCCTCGCGAGGCAGGAGACGCAAACTAAAAAGATAAAAAGTAACCACAAAAACGGGAGGAGGCAAGATATAATGTAGTGGGATTTGCCTAGAGAGGGGAAAAATGGTGGGGGCCCAGATCCCATAGGGTCCCCACCGCGTGATCCGTCGACAGGGGGGAAGAAAAAACCGCCCCATCCCCTGAAAACGGGGTCAAAGGACGGTTTGGGGGGGACACCCTGCAGAGGATCGTCAGAGCCGAGAAAAAAAATCGCTAGAAGCCGCCGCTCCAAGGAGTTGGGGGAAGGGCTTGAGGCAGTACGTTGAACGAAGTCGTCCGATGACTGAGAAAGACTGTCTACTTCAAATCACCGGGTACCGATTCCGAGGTTTACAGAGGGGGGAACGGGAAACATCTGGGCGCCGGCTTACATCGAGTGGGGAGGGGGAAAGGGAAAAAATGCGCCCGTGCTCAAAGAAGGGCAAAAAGAGGGATCGCGAAAGGAAATGGGGTGGAGTTTGTTCAAACAAATCCTGGACGGTGCCCCAAGGCCCACGACGATGCCGAAAAACCGGTGGGTTTGTTGAAACCCAAAAAAAAAGGGGCCCGTGTTAGAAAGTTACGAAAAGTAAGATAGGGAAAACACTTAAAAAAGTGACAATCAACGGCATTAAAGGCCGCGAAGGTCGGAAGGGGGGAAAGGGGAAAAGGAAAAAGGGGGGGGAAATCGTGTGCCGTCAAGTCCTCCGTCTTGAAAAAAAGAAAGGGAAAAGGCTTAGCCAGGAAGGCCCTTAGAAAAAAATTGGGAAGCGGCCAGTGCGGCCGCAGGCAACGATGGTCCCACGGCAGAGCTCCTGCAAGCCCATCAGGTTTGGACAGAAAGAAAAAAATCGAGAAAATCAAAAGAGTAGCCGGGGAAAACCGTTGGGAAGAAGACGCGTCAAACCGTAGCGGGAAAGGCCACGTCGTGATCCTAAACTGTGGGTCCGAGTGCAATGCAGAACATCGGTAGGCGTGCCAATCTCTGGATTATGCGAAACCAGCGAGTAGGAAAGGCGAACAATCGCACCATGGAGACGAAGGGTCCTGTCATTTAAAAAGAGGCGTAGTAAAAGGGGCAAAATTTTAGATTTATTTCATGTTCGAAAAAAAAAAATCGACGGGGGAGGGGGGAGGGTCCCAATCTTTTGTGGGGGATAAGCAACCGAGGCGCCGAAAAGACAGGTGCCTCGAAAAGTAAACCGAGTGAGAGGAGTACGTCCGTGCCTCAGCCTCCACCGCGAAAGGGGGAAGGGAAAAAGGACAAAAGGACGAAAGCCGCCAACAACGACAACCTGATCAAAAGAAATGGTAAAAGGGTCGACTCCTTTGATATTGGTTGGGAGCGGCTCTTGTGAGAAAAAGAAAAAAATCAGGACCAAACAACATCCCGGGGGCCGGGCCCTAGGGGGGGTCGAAGAAAACTGCTTGCACCTAAAACTGGAACAGGGAAAAAGGGGTTCCGTGAACGCGACCCCGTCGGAAAAAAGAAACAGGGACCCTCGTCCTGCAGGTCGGAGAGCTCAAGGCCATCCGGGGGGGGGGGTCCGCGACCCCATAAGAAAATCAGCCTTCTAAAACCCACGTGGCCCGCTCGCTAGACTGTCAAGAAGGGGGGTCAAAAAGCCCTAGCGTCATAAAGAAAACGAGGCCGCCCTCAGCGCTGTCTATCTCTGGAGCCTAAAAGGGGGGGCGTCCTGACGCAGAACTTGACAGAAAGTCAGGACAACCCTAACTGCAGGGACCGGCATCTTCAAATTGCTAAAATGAATGCCCCGACGCGAATGTTTAAACACAGTTCAACGGTACTCTAGATGAAAAAGGTACAAACGGGAATTTTCTTGGACTGGCCGAACGCGGCCAATAGAGCTGGAAGTGGTTAAGGAAAACCAGGCCCGCCTTCCGTCAAGGGACCCAAGACAGGGGAGAATTGGGCGATACCACATAATTAAGAAGGAAGACCGGAGGAACGGACGTTCGGGAAACCTTCTAAAGAAGAGCAAAAGAAAAAGGTCACCTGGTTGTGCGCGAAGACCCAGACCGTTCTTACTATTCCTCGAAACGTACAAACAGAGAACCTTTTGACCGTTAATGACAAGGACTTCCGAACGTAGCCCTCACTCCTACGTCGGGAAGCACAAACGAAAAATTCGGGAAAAAGCCTACTACGAGGGAGACTCTCTCCCTAGTGTAAGAGGATAGTACGACAGGGAAAGGGGGGGGAAAATCAAGCAGAACCGATTCTAACAAATCTCGAGCTTCCGAGTCGCACCAACGGCCCGGAAGGGACAGGTGAACCTACCAGACTGCGGCGTTTCTGCAGAAAAAAGTAAAAAAGGCTGTAATCTTCCCTGGAGGAGTTAAAGGAACGCACTGTCAAAAAACCAAACGCGATCGACCCGGTGTGGCCAAATCGGAAAAGAATAAAAGAAGGGAAACGCCGCCTTAAATCCCGGTAACGAGGAGGCACTTTCGACCGGCTTCAGCTATGAAGGAAAAAAATCGGGGGGGGGGCAAACGAAACTTGTTTTGAAGAGGTCGAACTCCGGGCAAAAAAAAGAAACATAGTCCTGCCGATTTCAAAGGGAAAGGAGGAAAAGGGCCGTCCTTGCCACGAAGCCATTAGAACGCCGATTCTCGGGGGAAAAAAAAAGAATCGGGCAAACAAGTGGCTGTCCGTCACGGAGAAAGGACGCCGGAAAAAAAAAAAAAAAGACGGCCACGCCCGAATCACCAGAGTGCCTGCTAAAAGCAGACTTGCGACTGCGCCCTTCGGCACAATCGAAAGAGCGGGGTAGAGTTGGACGTTCGAAGACAAGCAAGAAAAACTAAAGGTTGGGGGGGAGACGCCCGCACCGGGGTTCGTGAACGGGTTGTAAAAAAACCGACGCTCTGAAAAATAGACAGTGCTCTTGAGAGAAGGCCCCCCGACGCTCCGATATCCAAACCAAAAGAAGTAAATGGTTCAGACGGAGAGCGGCCAAAAAAGGACCCGATTCACCCTCGAAAGGTTCTACGGACCATGAAAAAAACTGAAGCGGCCGTTTAAATAAGGACAAAAATAACACACGCACATTCGTTACTCCGAGCGGGAAAAGTGCAGAGCTGAAGGTTATAGGCCCACTTTGCTGCCGACCAAGGGGGACCACTAACTAAAGCGCGCAAAACTTTAAAAAGGGAGACTTAGAAGAAAAAGGGAGATTCCCTCGAACGCGATCGGGGAAAATATCAATCAGAGTCTAAAAGGGCCAGGAAAGGGGACCAACAGCGCCGACCTGACGCCCACTACCAGAATCGATCGAAATAGAAGGAACGAGGGCTACGGACCCGCCGGGCCTCCGGATGCGCACGCCGCGAGAAAAAAGGGTCAAGTCGTCCAAAAACTTCCGTGAATTCTAAACGGCTCCCCCAGAAAAAACGGAACAAGGGGACCTAGGCCGCCTTCAACGTACCTTTCTACCTCAAAAAAAATGGAAAGATGGAAATCTCCAAAACGAGGGAGTGAAAGGAGAAAAAGGCGGATTACACACCGAGGGCGAACGCAGTTTGAATTCCCTAAAGGGGGGACCAAACGCCACTCATCCCCTTCACGACGCGCTGACCTCTACTATAAATAAAATGGCGGGACAAATCAACGAAGAGTGGACTGGGGAGAAAGAAGTAGCCCTCTGGTCTCAGTCTTGTCCAGAAGGGAAAGGGAAGGCGGGACCTATAACAGGATAAAGGTTTCGCGGGCTACCTCCCCGGCAATAATGACGGAAAAATGGCGCGGCAGAGACTTGGAAAAAAAAAGGGGGAAAAAAAAATGATGACCTCATATATACGGACCCGCCCCCCTCTCCATAAGAGTGGACCCACGTTTTAGAAGACGGACCGTTAAGCGAATCTTCGGCACTGAAGGGAAAAAAAAAAAAAAAAAAACTTTGATGGAAAAAAGGGGGGGAGGGGGGATGAGTCCGATCCACCGCCGCCCGCAAGGTCACTTAATCCCCTCGAGACGGTTACCTTGCCTAGGGGGGGGTCAGAAATTCTGGGATTTAAAGGCTTCGGCGAAAGAGTCTAAACAGCGCGAGAGGCGATCGCGTGGAAAAAGATGAAGAAAAAGACAACGGGCCGGAAAATTCGGAAAGGGGAGAACAAAAACCCAGCACACCCTCGGGCAAAAACAGGGGGGAAGAGAAGGAAGCGCTCCTAGGTATCTCCGACGCCCACCGGCTGAATTCGTAAAAAGGAACGACGGCGCGCCGGATCTGGCCAACCAAAAGGGGCAGGCGGAACGAGATCAACGGCCAAAGAAAGTAAAAGGGAAATTCCACGGACTGGGCGCGGACTCACAGAGGCCAGACGTTTCCGGGGGTCGTGCCAGCCGGCCGACTTTCGAATGAGGGACTGAGACGCCAGGCGTGACCGTAAAAGAGATCAAAAGACACTGAGAAGGGTCGCACGTCCCAACGCGTTGACCTAGCGCGGGACCGCGAGCACAACAGGTCGAATTCACGCGGGGGGAGGGGGGAATGTGGTTCGTAAAAAAGGAAGAAAGGGGAGCTTCCCGCATCCTCAACAAAGGAAGGGCCAAACAGCCGCAGGGCAGAGGTAGGTTCACCCGGTCGCAGAGGGCGGCCGTTGGGCGACGGAGGAGGACTCGATCTGCACTGAAAAAGGAAAAAAATGCTCCAGGATTAGGAAAAACGACGGCCCTCCCTTGGCGCGAGAAAAACAAGTCCCAGACATTCGGCGTTTTGATAACTCGCCCCGGGGGTCAAAGGTAAAAGGGGGTCAGGGGGGGGGAAAAAGCCTAAGGACTTCCGTGGCGGTCCTGGGGAACAAAGGTAAAGGTCGATGGAACCTTCTCGCACGGACGTGGAGAGTTACATTCGCGAACACCAGCCTCGGCAGAAAAAAAAAAACTAAAAGGGGGGGGAAAAGCAGGAGGGGCTAAAAACCTGACAAAAAAAAGAAGGAACGAAACGAATAGATAATCGTGTAGAGCGCCAGACGTAAGCGACAGGACGCACGTCCTTTTGGAACCCTCCCCGTCGACAACAAGGTATAAAAAAGAACAAATAGGAGGAACACACCTTCCAACGTCGCTCCGGCCGCTCTAGACGGGGGAAAAGGGAGACAACATCGCGTCGGATCTAGGGCAGCGTAGCCGGGAGGTGCGAGAAGTTTTTCCTGACCCGAAAAACTCGAATGCAGGGATGAGACTCGGAAGAACCAAAGGCAGTATGCCGCAACTTTCTCAGGGCCGGACCGGCTAGCATGTTGTCAGGAAAAGGCTGCTAAAAAGCAAAGACCAAGTCGCGGCGAGCGGGGATAAGAACACGGGCGCAAACCTTCCAAAGACGGCGGGAAAGCGTGCAACCCGCGAAGACCGGTGGAAAACAAGAAAGAAAAAGAAAGAGGGAGCGAGCAAAGGAAGGGGGGGAACAAAGGACCGGGGCGGGGAAACGCACTTTCACGGGACGCCAGTCCCTGGGGGAAAGAAGGGGACAGAGCCAGGGGGCAAACGGGGAACCCGATGTTGGTTGGGTCCAAAAATGGCCCCTAACAGGAAGGGAAGACTTTTTAAACCAGGCCAAAGGTTCAAAAATGAGGGTCATGTGTGGGTGAGGGGGGGAAGCCGTCACGTGCAGGGGCTCGGACCATTTCTGCACTACGGAACCCCACCCCCCAATCCGTAGTACTTCAGTAAATGTCTACGAATGCGTCCATGAGGATCGAACGATGATGAAATAGGGGAATCGCGAATCGCGGAACGGAAATGAAAAAAAGAACCATCGGAAAAAGGGGAAAGAGAAGTAAACGAGCCACCAGAATCTGCCACGGGGGAAAGGACCTATAGGAATCGGTAGAAAGTTCTACCGTCTTATGGGGGGAAAAGAGAAAAGAGTAGATTGCCCGAACTCATCTGGCTAAAAAGAAAGAGTGGGCGGCAGACCAGACACGAAAGGACTTGAAGAATCTACGAGGAGACTACTGGAGAAAAAAAAAGACAGATTAATCGATAAGGGGCGTACTGGGGAACATGATGGCTTAGAATGGTGCGGGGGAAACCAGACTCCACAAGTCCGCAGAACGAGTCGGACAGAGGTGGAAAGAACGTCCATGGGGCCCCCAAAGCGGGGGGGGGAAAACCAGAGTTTGGGAACAAAGACTAGGACTTTGCTGACGCAAGCACCAGCCAGTCATGAACAAAGGGGGGCCAAAAAAGGAGAAAAGAGGGAAGACGTTAATTTAAAGTTTCCAGCGAGGGAAGAAACGCTACCAAAACTTTTTGGTCTCCCCCTCCGACGGGCAGGGGGAGCGGGCACAGGGAATACAGAAAAGACAACGTGCAAGGGAGAATCCAAAAGGGGAAATAGGTCTCTAGCAAGACAACAGGGAATGGAGGGACCTTCGGGGCCCAGGGGAGCTACGCCGACGAGGCAGGGGGCACGAGAACATCAAAGGGCTCTCGGCACTCCGCACGGATGAAGGAAAGGAGGGAAGAAAAAAGGAGGGTGGCGACTCCTCCGTTTCCGAAAAACTGAAAAAACAATTTGAAACCCACCCAAGGACAGTAGCGCGGCCCTCTTTCGCGAAAGTGGGACCGATGACGTTCACTTTTCACCCGGGCGGGAGAGGGAAACTGAGGGGGGGGGGAGGCCTGGTGCAAGAACTCAAAAGAGCGAAAAAAATCACCGGGGGGGAGAAAGGGAAAATCTGGGCATGGCTCCTTCCAGCCAAAGAGGGGGCCGATCCAAAAGGGAGGGAACGCAAAGATCTTTCGAAGCAAAAAAAACGGGAAGAAAAGGGGGAATCCAAGGGGTGTTCGCCTTCCGGCCGGTGATGTGAGGAGGGGACAGAAGATGACAGAGTCACCGAGGGTGGATGGCCGTCGGGGGAAGTGGGAAGAGCAAAAGACGACCGCCGTCCGCGTAAGGTGAAACTAAACAAAAAAGAGGGGGAAAAAGGGACGATAAAAAATCGCAGGATAATATGCGCGCCTAAAAGGGATGTGGGGAGTGAAGGGACAGAAAGTTTAACCTTAGGGTTAATGGTCAAAAAAAAAAAAAAATGAGTCCCCGGCGAGAAGAAAAAACTCCGGCGTAGGTGGCCGGAAAAAGATTTGCACATTCGGTGAAAAGGTGAGTGACGATCGGGGGCCCGGTCTTCACGTTCGACTTTGGGCGGAGCATTACCAGAAATGAAATTTGAGACGAGCCCAAGAAGGGAGGACTCGCGACTGAAGCCCCTTTGGTGAGTTTGGAAAAAACTGGGGGAGGAAACGTTTGCCAAGCGAACAGATAGTTCTAAAAAAAGCGGGGTTAATCCTTCAATCGTAGACGAAAAAGAAAAGAAAGTAACGAGATCGTTTTGAGCGACCCGGGTGGTGAAAAGAAAGGACTTGGTGATCGTGTTCCAGAAGTCACGCAAACAAAACATGACGGCCGTACACGGACGGGGGCAAAAGTCAAAAAAAAAAAAAATAAAAAAAGGATCCCGGGGAGGAACCAACTGGTTGTGGGCCCGGAAAGGAAGTGCGCCCGGGAAGTCCGGAATGGTCCCCGACGCCTAAACTCAAAAAAGCCAATTTTCCAACACGGAAAAAAATAAAAGGGGCATGAAGACTGTGAAGGGAAAAGCGGGAATTTCGAAAAAGGTTGCAAGGGGTGATGGGAGGGGGAGATGGAAAAATGTTGTAAAAGGGGAGAAATGGAGGGAACGGGAACCCTATAATCTGGAAGGGGGAACCCGAACGGAAATAACGTAGGACGACTGAAAAAAATCGTCCATTATAGGGGAGGGGGGGGAACGGGAAACGGGGGTCATATTACTGCTCTTGAAAGTTGGTCGAGGTCAATTTGAAGGGATTTGGAGACGCAGAAAAATCAAAAAGTATTAGAAATCGGGGTTGGGGGGGGGGGTCGAGAAGGCGAGGCGACAAAAATGATGGCGCACACCAATCAGAATAAGTGACAAAGAGAGGAAACAGATGGCATCGAAGAGAAAAATGGGGAGTTCAGGGGGGGCCGGCCTAAAAAAATGAAAGCCGAGTCTCATCCTAAGGGAGGAAGCCCAAACCTCCTCACCCCCCGCTCCCAACCCACCGGCGCGGCTCCAAACAAAAAACGTAGCAAAAGACGAACCCTTAAAAACACTATACCATATGGTCTTACCGGTCAAGAACTTGCCTAGGGTTAAAAAAGCAGGGGACGGTCATTGTACAAGAAAAAACTAACAAAAGATCCCGTCCAAAATCGGAAACCGGGAGGGAGACGGATTGAAACTATGGCACATGCCAAGGAAGGAAGGAAACTAACAAAGAAGGGTAGGTTCCCCCCCCACTGCCCCCAAAGAAAGAAGACAACAGAAAACCGGGAGTCGTCTAAGGAAAAAAAATCAGGAAAGGGGTTGAAAAAAAACCAAGGGAAAAACATCCACACGCCGACGTAGGGGGCAAAAGGTCGAAAACAGAAGGGGGTGTGAGGGCCTAGCGTACAGAGAGACCCCAAAACGCCTACCATGAGAAAAAAAAAATCTAAAAAAAAAACGATGAATAACTGTGGACATGGTCTTTCTGTTAAGAACTGGCATCAACAAGAATTTCTGCTAAAAAAAAGGAAAGAAGAGGTAAAAGGGGAAAAAGTCTTCAGGACAAAATTGTGGCCCTCCGCCCGAAAAGGGAGAGGGGGGGTTTTGGACCCTCCCATGCCTGTCGACTTGAGCCCGCTGGGGGTCCCGCGAAGACGATACGTACTTCTTTGAAGGGGGGAGAACCGAGGAGAGCCGAGACGGAGGTCGGCTAAGAAACCTGTCCCCTCAAAACTTGAAAAAAAAGGAAAGATCCGAATAAATCAGGGGGAGCAAATTAAAATAAACGGGCCCAACATACAAACATTAAAAAAAAAAGAGTCGACGCGCAGCAGGCAAACGGACTGGGTTTTCCGGCGCCCCGGCTCAATGACGAAAGGACTCACTAAAACGGAGGGGTAAAAGTGGCGGGGTGGGGGGGAGGGGAGGAACAACCGGGTCCTTCACGTTATTTGGTGCGGGCTACAGAAAATGGTGAAAAGGGAAGGGAACAATGACTTGACCACGGAAGTCCAGGAGCAAAGTCCAGGACAGAAACGGCGGCACGTTTGAAAAAACACACGCCTACAATACTAAGAAGGTGGTGAGACCACTTCGAAAAGAAAGGCGGGGGGAGAGCAGGACGAATAACCGGCGGGGGAAAGAAAAAAAGAAGGTGAGCAGAGACCAATCCTCCGTCTAACGGAAGCCATAAAAAAGAGGACCTAGAACTCAGTGACCTAATCGGGGCGCGTGGGAACAAGGGACTGGGAGGAAGGGCGGAAGACCACTGTCGGGAATCTTCGCAAACAACGGAAAAAGAGGAAGGGAAGCGTGACCAGGGGGACAAGATCTACTGGCAGGGCACTAGAAGAGCTGGTGTTACAAGAAAAAGGGTCAAACTTGGGAACGAAAGCAAAAAGGGGAAAGCTTGACTAAGAAGAACGAAAAAAAGAATGGGAGTGAGTTCCGGTCGACACCGAAGGCAAATGGGGGCGCGCACCCAAAAAGAAAAAATGGAAGGGGGTCATCCAAAGAGAAAAGCGCCGTCTTTGTGCCCAGCACGAGAGAAGGGGGGCGGGAATCGAACGTGGAAGCCGGGCAGAGGGTACGGTGGAGTGAATGGAACTAAAAGGAAGGTACTCGGAAAAAAGGAGTGCAAGGAAAAAACCCTGCCTCCTCAAAAGGCTGGGAGGAGGGCTGTAAAAGCCTGAACGCCGCGCGAGTGCAGCCCCTAGAAAGTTGACATCGGGGGTGGGGCTGAAGTAGGGGGAAAGAGTTCTACTGCAAGAACAGGTCGTGGAAAAGAGGACGGGAGCCCCCCCTCTCACCGGGGGACGGACGGGCGAAAAAATACGCCACCGGACCCTGGAAAAAGACCGTCCTACGGGTCTCAGAGAGGCAAAAAGCTTGTCCCCCATCCATACAAGAAGAACTACTTCCAGAGATAGGAGAGGATGAAAAATTCGAAGGAACTCTTACGATAAAGGTAAGAGAGATGGACCTCACCTGCTGAGAGAAAAAAGAAAAAAGAGGTTGACTAAAAAAGCCCTAAGTCAGACATGTCGCTGGTCAGAAAACTTCAAGGTATAAGTCCCCTCTCACAACCGGGGGAGGGAATTCTGGTGGAAAACCTCCCCTGACATTCCATTACGTAAAAGATTCCGGAGGAACGCAACGGAAACGCCTAAAAAAAGGAGGGAAGAATAAAAGAAAGATCTCATCGAAGCCGAAAAAGAGGAAAACCTAGCTCCCATCCTCTTCTTTGGGGGGGGGAGACAGAAAAAAAGAAGGGTCTCCAAATATTGCCGCAAGGCTCGATAGGACGGTGAAGGTGGGGGGGGGGGGGGGGGGGTTACCCTTGAATCGAGGGAGACTAAGATTAAAGTAAAGAGGCCCTTCCTTCAAACCGTTCTTGGAACATGAGGAAACACAAGAGGGGAAGTCCCCCTCCCGAGACCAAGAGAAAACAACGAAAAGGAAAAAATGAGGGGGGGAAGAGATAACAACCGTTTGACAGAAAACGTTTTTGAAGCTCTAGGTCAGTTGTGTGAGCACGCGAACCGGAGGAGGGGGCAAAATAAAAAGTTCTTTCGAAGCCCAAAAAAAAAAATTCAAGTCAAAAGGGGGAAATGGGGAATGCCGCGTCCAGGGTAGAAACATAGGGGCATATGGCTTCTGATGGTCCTTTCTGGCGAAAGTGCGGAGGGGGGAGATGTTCGAAAAAGAATAGGGAAAAGAGGGAGGGGGGCCGCGGCGCCAGCCCAAACCGGGAGACGTGAGAAGACCAGGCCTTTAAGTGCACGAAAGAGCCGCGAGCGCTCGGCTTGGTTGGGAACTCTAAAAGAGGGGGGGGGGTCCTCCAGAACGAAGAAAGACGATTTTTCGCACAGGTTGGACCCCGTATTCGTCTAAAAAAGCATCAATCGTGGCAAAGAAAAAAGGAAGACAAAGGGACGAAGCGCAAGATTGGTCAGGAATTACCAGGGAAAGGGTAATAGGGGGGGGGGAGATCGAAGGGCGAAAAAGGAGAGGAAGAGGTTGGCCGCCTAAAACAAAAAACGGTTGTTCTGAAGTGCATGTCAAGGAACCACCCAGTACAAACTCCCGGGGGGGGAAGGTTCCCTTCGGAAGTTCGGTAAGAGGAAACTCTTAAGCACCAAGGGTTGAGGTAAAGGGGAACGAGGTGACCCTCTAAAAATTTAGCCCAGAAAAACTCAGGATCCTCCTGCATAACGGGGAAGACCTAGGAGGGTAAAGGCTCTGCGCGTCCAGTCAGAAAATGAGGTGTCACTAAAAAAGAAGGGCTCAGGGGATGGGGGAACAGGGGAGGTAGGAACGCCACAGTTTTGACTTATGAGTGAGGATGTGAATAAGGAAAAAGGGGGGGACGGGAAGGTGGTGCAGGGGTCAAAGTAGGACAAATGTTCGAATGGAGGCGTGATTGGGGGGTCAGAAGGGGAGAAGGGAAGACGGGGGGGAGATTCAAAGGCAAAAAGGGCCCTGTCCGACGTAGAGGATAACAGGCTGTAGAGGCGCTGGGAGTCAGGAGGTGGAGGTGAGAAGCTCGAGTTTGGGGGGGGGGACACGAGTTCAAAAAGGTAAAAGGGGTATCGGGAGCCAGGGGGAGTGAGTTCAAACCGAGGAGGAAGAAAAAACGAATCTTCGTGCAAGGAAAGGGAAAGAGCAACCAGTAGGGGGAAAACCGATCTGGGTGAGGAAAAATGAAAGGTCATTGGGGGGAAAGACCTAAAAAGTAGATGTCCGGTGAGTCGGACCGGTAAGGGGAAAAGGGGTTACCGGAATATCGAAACCACAGAAAATGGCGTGTACCGCGGGGGAAGGGTGCAAAAAGACCGGCGACCCGAAGGAACCGCCACGGATGGGTAACTCTGTGGAAGATCAAAAAAAAAAAAACGTATCAAGAGGGGGGAACGAGGCTGGCAGAAAAAGTAAAAGTGTAAGCCACCTCCGTCGACGTTAGATACTAGGGGAGGAGCAAAAAGAAAAAGGAAAGAGCCATCTGTCCCCCCAAACCCCCCAAAAAAAAACCCCCAACCAAAAAGGAGGAAGAAGAAAAGGGAACGTTCTTCACAGAAAGAGGCTGGAAGGGGGCAGCGGGGACCCTGAAGATTCGGTTCGACCTAACCTGAGGCAATCAAGGAAGAAGTCGGAAAACGAAAGGCCCCGCCAATATAAACTCCAGCTTAATAACAAATAACCCTATCCAAATGAGTTAACGCAAAAAAAAAAAAAGAGGGGGAGAGGAACTGAAAAAAGGGGAAGGGGGGGCCTTCATCTCAAAATAAAAAGCCGAAAAATTTAAAACGGGGGGAAGGACCACGTCTATAACTTGTAATTAAAAGGAAAAAAGGGGAGAAAAAAAGTTCGGCAGAGGAGGGGTGGGGTAGCGATCGATGAAAAGGACAAGTGGGCTGCCTTTCTGACTGGCCAAAAATGAGGAGACCAAAAGGGACCGGGAAAAAAAATGAAGACACAGGGGAAACTGCGGGGGGTGGGTCCATGTCAGGCCAGGGGGAAGGACAATGATTGAAGAGACAAAGGGGATTCTAACGGGAAACCTTAAGCAAAGTAAGAAAGGGGGGGAAGCTCCCGCTAACGGGTGGGAAGGAACTCAGGGGAAGGGCGCGGGGGAAGTGCTGTCGTCACGAACGACACCACAAGTTCAGAGTGTTAAAGGAACGATTGGACAAGTGGAAAAAATAGGGGGAAAATACGTCGAAAGACCTATCCCTAGGGTAATAAAAAAGAAAGTCGGAAAGAACAGAAATTTTGCAGTCAATGACAAGGGGGAACGCTCACCAAAGGACCCTCTGTCCAAAGTTCAGACTATATGGGGTGAATCTTAAGAAAAAAGAAAGGTGGAGGGTCGCATAATGGGGATTTCGATTAAAAAAAAGGGGGGAGGGGACAACCATGCAAAATGC
>Ga0179593_1413126_pt1 | contig 20218 bp, 24 predicted proteins | sample CZODoug2_1_08_16_FD_185931 | JGI IMG/M metagenome (GOLD analysis project Ga0179593, IMG submission 185931) | Vadose zone soil fungal communities from Angelo Coast Range Reserve, California, USA - CZODoug2_1_08_16fungal (PacBio error correction) | ecosystem: Environmental > Terrestrial > Soil >...
TCATATCGGAAGTGTGATACGGGGAAAAAAAATAAGGTAGCGTGGGAGAAAGGGAAACGACTGTGTTGACGTTTCGAAAAATGAACAAATATTGACCATGGGAACTGGAGAAGGGTGAGCCTTCACTCTTATGAAAAAATAATAGGTCATCAAGAAAAGAGGAGAGGCTGACTAAGCGGATCAGCTTGTGGAAGACTGATGGCCATAAAGAAAGGAGAAAGCCTTGGACTCGGGGAGTAAACAAAGGACGGAGGGGGGGGATCAAAGCGCGGTGAGGTAGGGCGTGGGGTTGCGAGGTCTAGTCAGGATTATCCACTCAGTCCGAAAATAAGTAAACCCAAAAAGATCAGATGGGAACTAGCAGAGGGTTCAAGAAGAAAGAGGACAGTCATAATCATCTAAGAATAAAATACGCATAAGCTAAAAAAAAGAAAAGGAGGGGAAAACTACATTTTAAGGATAGAAGGGAGGCTGCTAAATCAAATAGGGGGGAGGCTGGGAGAAGCGTACGCGTCGCCAAAAGAAGAGAGGTTAATGAGAGGAAATCTACTACCCTAGCAAAAAAAGAACGGGGGCATCGCCCGGGAGAGGGGGGAGAAAACCAGACCTCCCACATTGGGAACCGCCAATCTCTCAAAAAATGGGAGGGAAAAAAGTGAGGCAAGGAGAGGTCGCACAAACCGCCACCCGGGAAGAGAAGGGCCTTAAGAGGAACAAGGAGGGAGGGAGGGGGGGGCGTTACCGTCCCTTTCGGGAGAAAGGGAACTCGATCGCTCCGCATATTGGAAACGATACACTGCGAAGGAAAAAGCAAGAGAAGGAAGAGGAGAACGTTAACGTGAGGGCCTCAAAGAAATGGGAGTGGCTGAAAGGCAGGGTAAAAGGAAGACCTTCTGAACTCAAAAGGCGATGATAGGGGGGGAGGGGGACTCATTGAAGAAAAGGAGTAACGCTGTCGAGCAGTAACACATTCGAATGATGAAGGATCAAATGGGGGAAGGGAAGGGGAAAGTTCGAGGGACAAATCCGAGTCAGAGCAAGTGGACGGAAGGTAAACGCAATCAAGAACGGGGCCTTTAAAAAAAGTGTGGAAGACAAAAGAGGCAAAGCCTCAAAGACGTCTTCGGGACAAAGGGAGAAAAAGGAAAGAGGGGGACCCCAAAAGAGATCAGATCGATTTAAAAAATCTTCGATGGAGTTCAGGAGAATCAGATCCACATCTTTTTCGGCAGGGGGGGGGAAAGAACGGTGACTGGGGAAAAAGGAAGAGAGAAAATGCATCTACCAAAGAGGAGCTCTTTCCAAAGAGCCTCGCCGGGAATCAAACAAGGCATTGCACGACAATGATCGCCGTCGGGGGAGAAAAAGAAGGCAGGGGAAGGGGGTTGTACCAATACTCGGCGTTGCATGGGGGGGGGGGGAGAAAATGGGTGAAAGTTTCAAATCCGCACAACATCAGAAAAACCTTGCAGCGCTTGGCAGAGCCAGGGGGGTCAAGAGGGGAAAAACACTGAAGGGGGGGGGAGACCTGCACTATCGCATAAAATTCTCAGTGGGGGAAGTCCGTAAATCAAAAAGGGAGAGTATCGGGATAAAAAACATCTTAAAAAAGAGGACGAACTGTAAGGGCCCGGGAGAAAAGAAGGAAGGGGAGGAAAGAAAGACAGAAGGATTGCGGCCCCTAATATTGACACACTTCGGGGGGAAAAAAAAAGACCTCGTCAACCGGAAAAAATAGAGGAAAGAGGAGAAAAAAGCGCATAGCGAATCTGGTATGAAACCGACGGAGTGACCAGGAGAAAATAACTAAAGGAAGGAAAAGAGAAAATTTGCCTCGGACTCTCCGGAGATCTCGGCAATGGTTCCTAAAAAAAGAAAAGGGAAAAGGAGGGAACGTGACGGGCCTTGGAGGTCTTAAAGAAAACGGCAGAGACCAGAAGGGGGGGGCCGGGGTGCGGATCGGGATGATGAAAGCCCTACAGGATGGTAGGAAGGAGCGGGGGAGGGGACACACAGAAGGCAAAAATTCAAAAGAACAAACCCCCCCAGAAAAAGCTAAAAAGAAAGGGGGGGGAAGTATAGGAGAGGAGGGGGCCAATAAAGCCTCAGACGGCGCTTCAAAAGCAAAGGCGGGAAAAGGAGAGGGGTATTGAAGGGTTGTGCTTGAAAATGATGCAAGGGAGGACAAAAAGAACACTCTGCTAAAGTGCGTGCAAGGGAGGGGGGTAAAGGGAAGTGAGGGGGTCATTAATCCTCACTGGGTTTTCAATCCAGGGGAGAAGGAAAGGGAAAAAAAGGGGGGCTGGCAAAAAGTTAATCCCTACTGCAAGGTCTGAAAAGGAAATAAGGAATAAAGGGGAAGGGAGCAAGCATCGCTTCACACAATTTAGAAGACGAAGGGCTCGTTGCATTTGGGGGAAGGAAGGATCTCCACGGGGAAACAAGGCTGGGGTCGAAAGGGGGAACCCAGATGGGAAAAAGGAGAACGATGTTCCTTTTTTGTCAAACCGTTCAGGAACGTGAGCCTGTAGGAGAGGGAAGAAAGAAAGCGGTTTCTGCAAAAGCACGCCAATGAGAGGAAAGAAGGATGGCTTTTCTCCAGCGTAGATGAAAAAAGGTGAGACCATGAGGGAAAAAAACACAAAGACAGGCTGGGGAGGGAGAGAGGGATTAGGGGATTGAAAGCCGGGAAAAAAAGCCGTGACAACGGGGGTCGGGGAGAGGGGGGAGCAGTCCTAGACGTTTCAGTGTGGAGAAAGGGGAATCGACCTGACCAGGGAAACTTAAACCTAGGAAGGACAAAAAAACAGGAGTCGACTTATCCGTCGGCCGTCAAGAAAAATAAACGAAAAAACGGAGGGGGGGGGAAGGGAAAAACCCTTAACAGTCCATTCACGCCCGAGTGTCCAGGAAGGATGTTCCACAGACCGAAAAAAACGGGCCCAGGGCAAGAGGGGGGGCAATAGAAAGAGAAAAAAGGGAGAATGGAAAAGAAAAAGGGAAGAGCACTGGATGGGCACGCAAAAGCGAATGGGGTTAAAAGGGGGGGAGAAGGATGTGGAACTCACCGCTACACGGGATTTAAGAGGCCAGGTCCCTAGAGGTTTGTCAACCGAACGGTGAACTCCAAAAAAAAAGGGAGTTAATCTGATGATAGGCTGTACTAGTGAGGATACAGGAGGGAAGGGAAATACTACGAGCGGTCGAAACCTAGAATGGAGCTCTCTTAGGGGAAAAAGCTAGCACCGAAAGACTTGGGTAAAGGGGGGTTCAACACGTAAATATCCATCTAAAAGGGGGAAAAAGAAATGGAAGTGAGAGGATTGGGTGGAACGTGATCCCATGCCAGGGGAGAGTCAAAAAAATAAAATGGGGAAAGGGAACTAACTTTAAGACTCCAAAGAAGAAAAGAGAAGGAGTTCTAAAAGGGGGAAGAAGTGTTAGGTGAAAAAGGGTGGAAAAAAGGGGGAGACGAAGAGAAGCAGCTGTAAAGAGCCCAAAAGCAATTGGGAAGATCATCATCCGGAAGGGCCGCAAGGAAAAAAGACCAGGGGGTACATATAGAACGGTTGCGCAACGCCGGAGGGTGAATCTTCTGCAGAGTAACAACATTGCACTTTAGAAAGGCAAAGAAAGCAATAAAGTGGAGTCAAAAAAAAAAGAGTGGGGGCACTAAGGCGCACACCGCGGCGCAGGGGGATCGACAGTCAATGATAAATGTAACTAGTAATCTTGGATGAAGGATCTCCGTGAGAGCATAGATGGCCCAAAAAAAAAAAGAAAGGGAAAATCCAAAGAAAAAGTGAGGCGGCGCTATAAGGGAGTAGAGTAGGAGGGGGAATAGAATGCTTTTCTTCAAGCCAGGGAGGTCTAAAGGTACCAGTGAATTTGGTAAAAAGGGGGGGCAGGGGATCTCATGAGGTAAGACGGCAGAGACAGGAAGAAAAGAGGAAATCAGAAATAAAAGAAAGAAATCAAATAGTCCAAGAGTTCAATTGCAAGAGGAAGAAAAAAGGAAACGCGGCGAACTACGGAATTGCAAGAAGATGCGGACGTTAAAATCGGTGACCTGGGAAAGGAAAAAAAAAGGGAGGGAGACGTCGATAATAGAGTAATCTCGGGCTGAAGGAAAGAACGACCAGGGGATTAACCTAATTGATGAGAAATACAAAGTAGAAGGGGGGAAGAAAGAAGGAGAAGAAGCGAAGGCTCCCGTCGGGGGAGATATTCTCACAATGAGCAATTTTAAAACTCTAAACAGGGTCCGGAAAGGTCTTTCTAAAGAGGACAAAACAAAGACAAGGATTTAAACAACAAGGAAAGAGGGAATTAGACCTACATTCTAGATGGGGGCGCAGACTGGTGCCAGAGGAACGAAGATGGAAAGAAGCTAAGGGGAGACTAACTACAAACGGAAAGTATTGGCCCAAGAGGGGTTAGCTACTGTCAAAAAGGGGGTCCTGGTGATTGAAAATGACCCAATGGATTAAACAGCAGGCCCACAAAGAAGAGAAAATGTAATTGATGTTGATTTAAACCGGTTCTAGAAAGACAAACACGAACGAAATTCGGGGGAAGGGGGAGGGAACAGGAAGCGGAAATCGAACGAGGAAAGGTCCGCTATAAGGTCGGAAAGGGGGGGAGAAAGGGCTCAAGCCAAGTGCTGGAGAACCGAGGACGACGTGCAGAGTGCAATGCAAGTTTCGAAACCGGGTCCTTCAGGATAGGAGGACCAAGAAGGAAAGCGTTGTGGCAGAAAGATCAACGGAAGCAGATTCAAGAAGGGAGCGGGGAGACCGGAAAGTAGGGAGGATGTTGCTCTAGGGGGTCAACCTAGTGGAAAAATTTCGCTCCTAAGAAACTTCGAAAGGCTAGGGAAGGAAGAGTGTGGCACAGTCAAAAATGACGAGGACGGGGAAGAAAAAAGGGCTAATTGAGGGGCGACCAGAGGAGGGAGCATATGGGGCAAGCCCCTGCTCAATGTGACGCGGGAATAAAAAAGAGAAGAAAAAATTTACCAGAAAGAATGCGGCAACAAAAAACTCGGGTAGAGAAAAAGAAAAAATGCTCTATCCAAATTAGTACATCAGATCTCCAAAAAGCATCGGTATAAGATTACCTGGGGGAGAAGAGGATCGGTCGGGGGAGAAGCGAGGGCTGGAGGACTTGGAGAATATTCTGGGCGCCAAACGCTAGAAATCGAGTTGAAGAGAATAAAAAATGTGCAGACTAAGAAACCTGAAAAGGGGAGAGGGTAAAAGTCTCTTAAGAGAGTAGTAACGGGTGGCTGGGACTGTCTCCCTCCTCTATGAAAAGGAGAATCATCGAAACAACATCAAAAAAAAGGGGTGAGGAAAACGAGAATATCTCTTATTATAGGGCCACCCCAAAGAGAAAGGCCTCCTAAAAACCCTGGGAAAAAAAAGGGAGAGGAGGGTGGCTGGGGGATGGGCCATCGGCACAAAGAAAGAATGCTCTCAAGGTAACAGTATCCTGTTCATAAAAAAGGGGCACACCTCTACTAAAAAGAGGAGAAGAAGACTCCTATCTGGAGAAAAGGAGAAGAAGGGAGTGTGAACTATTCTCTTTTCTTGAGAGATGGCGGAAGGGGAGGCCGAACTTCTTCGATGAAAAAAGGTGGAATGGATCTACACGGAACAAGGCATCTCACTGGAAGAACAGAGTAGAGGAAATTAGACGACTATCCCAGGAGCCTATTATTGGGATCAGACAGTAGAAGAAGAATAACATCTCATACGACAAGAGAAAAGGGGGAATAAAAGCACCACAGACGTGTGGAAAACCGCTCGCAAGAGGGTTGACGAAAGGCAAAAAAGGGGATTCCGTTCTTCAGCGAGCAACTTGGAGGACAGGATGGCCACTCAACTAAAAAAGGGAGGCTCTCAGGGAGGATTGGATGAGAGGGGGAGAGGGATCAAAGAACAGCAGAGCAAAAAGGGAGGCAAAGTGTTTCAACAAAGGAAGGACTAGACGAGAGAACTGATGCCAATCACCACAGAAAATCGGACTAAACTACGGACTCGGAAAGGGAGAAACAGTTCCTTACAGAAAATCATCATCGATCACACGGCAGAAAGAGAAGTTAAAAAATGTTTGGGGGTTGAAAACGCGGATTTCAGAAAGGACTTACAGAGGTTCAAAAATAAGAAAGAAAAAAAAGAATACTGGGGGGAAGGAGAGTAGTGCCGGAGCAAGAAGGTGGGGTCATGAAGGCAGCAAGGACTTTGAGCAGAAAGGGGTGGAGGAAAAACCAGGAGGAGGGGATTGTCCGTCGAGATGGCTCGGATGAGGAGAATCGAGGAAAAAAGAGGGAGCACCATATGAAGAGAAGGAAATCGAGGGATTAAAGGCACGCCAGCCTTTGTCTACGCCGTGGAAGGTGGTCTAACCAATTACTTACCTTGGGAGAAATTGAATGGATGAAGAGATCTAAACGAGAAGGCGATCGCGCGGAGAACATACTGGACTGTTGAAAATGATCTCTAGCTACTCCAGTGATGTAGGGCCGAAATACACCAAAGAGAAGAACTTAGATCTTTATCTCGAAAAAAAAAAGACAAATTTGTGACTGAAAGAACCGGAAAGGGGGGGGAGGGGAACAGGGGAGAGCAGGATTGACAAAGGCCGGCAGGCCGAAGGGGAGGGTCGTACTGCAGCGGGGAACGGGGAAAAGAAAATTTTTTAAAGGGGGGGGGCGGTATCGGGGGAAAATCACCTGCAGAAAAGTCATGTGTCTTGAGAGCGACGTGGCTCTACCAGCTCAACGGGAAATTACCAAGAAGACTAAATCAAAATAAAAAGAATGCTAAATGGTAAAGATATGATAGAGGGAAAGGGCCCAACAGAAGAAGAAGGATATTCCGTCGCAGTGTCAATCGCCCCCATCGGCCCCGGAAGAAGGGAAACGGTTTGTGGTGGGGGAACTGCCTCGGAAAGGAGAGACTCACTGAAATAGAAACCGTATACGTTGGACAAGCGAAGAAAAAGGAGGGGGAGAAAAAGAAGAAGGGGGGCGCTGGCCAGCCGAATTCAAAACCGAAAGGGTGAGAAAACCGACTGGATGTCTTCCCTTACTGGGACCAAAGGACAGAAGAGGCAGACCTTAGAAAAAAAAACGCAAATAACCTGAGCAGAAACAATTGAGAAGAGGAAAGGGACCGCGTTGAGGGCGAGAATCCCGGACGAGGGAAAAAACCTTTGGCACTGGCTAATTGGACCCGCTGTGCGCGTAACTTCAGAGAAAAAAGGGGGGGGGTGTTCCAATCAAAAAAAAGGCATCGCAAGAGTGGAGCCTCTGAACTGGGAGAGGAGCCGCGGAAAAATTCGCAAGGGAAATCAGCAGGGGGGAGGTGGGAACGGGCTCGTTGTGTCAAGTGGATGGACAAAACAAAATCATTAACGGCAAAAGATCTCGATGAATGGAGAAACTCAGAAAAAAAAAACGTGCACAATTGGAGTACTGCGAGGGGGGGGAAGCCGGAGGGCGCTGGGTTTGTGAGTAGTTTTCGCCAGAGGTGGCCCGGAGTATCCGAAGGGGAAAGGCAAAATCTGGTATTTTAAAAGACCGAGACGAACATAAAATGAGGAGAAATGAGAAAGGAGGGGCCAGTCACCGCGGCGGGGATGAAAAAAAGGGTGGAATGAAAACTGGAACAAAAAAGGGAAAGTACGATCTCTTCAGCGGGAGGGGTGCCTAAAACTCCACCTGGAAAAAAAGGGGAAGGGAAGATTGTACAATAGGCTCGATCAACAAAACAGGGAGAGAGGATAATCTGTGGGAAAAAAAAAGGGAAGAGGAAAAGACGGAAAGGGAAGTTCTTCCATGTCTGTGTGCCCAGTTACAGAAAGAGGAAGGAAGGAATTGAGGAACCGGGAAAAAGAAATTCAAGAAAATTTCAAAAAGGGGGGGCCCCGGGAGGAGGGAAGAAGGGGCTTAATTAGGGGTCAGGAAAACTGGAAGATGCTAAAGGTTAGGTGACACTTGGTCTCAGGGAAAAAGAGGAGAACTATATTCAACAGAAGAAAAGCACGGGCCAGAAAGAGAAGCAAAAAAACTCTTGGGGGGGGGAAAGGGGGGGAAGTGGTTGAGCCGCAATATCGTGCAGGGACAGTCCTGGGGTGGGGGAAGGAAAGGGAAAAGGGGGGTAAAACACAATGACCGGAAGGAAAGGTCATACACAAGAAAAGAAGGGAAAGAAAGATGTCTACCAATTGGGGGGAACGCAGACGATCCAAACTAACCGTGCTCAACGAGTGGGGAGAAAGGGGTTCGGTAAAATTTGGCAACCACAAGGGGGGACTCGGTCAAGATTGTCCCGGGAAAGCCAGTGGCCAAGACCCGGGAAGAATGCAAGAGGGAGGATCAAAAAAAAGAAGCAGAACGCCGAAGAGGCAATCGGGTGTTGACTGCGTTCAAAAAAAAAACAGGCAAGGAAGGAGGGCTGTCCTGAGGGGAAAAGAGCAGGAGATAGAAAGCATAAAAAAAAAAAAAAAACACAAAAAAAACAAAACATTGAAAAAACGGGTAGTCAAAAAAAAATACCGGCGAAAAATCAGGAGTGCAAAAAATGGAAGACTGTGTAAGGGGAAGAGTGGCGAGGGGGGAAATACGGAGAGCAGAAAGTGCCAAAACAAACAGGAAACCCGCCGCTACGGGGTTCAAGGAAAGGAAAGGGGGGGATCAGGCCTTCTGGGGGGGGCACTCTCTAAGAGAATAGTGCCAATTGGGAGAGATGAAGGAGGACTGGGGCTTACGGGGGCAGTGGGAGACGGACATCGTTCTGATCCACGAGAGGGGAAACGAAAAAGCCGGTAGGAAAAAGAAGAACCATAGCCGGGGAGGGGGACAAACAAAGTTTGAGTGGAGAAAAGGAATAACTGCCGGGCCCCGGCAAATACAAATGGGCCTCCGCGGAGCTTGAAAAAAGATAACGTTTCGGAGAGGAAAAGTGGTCGGACCCGCATAAAGAAATGTCGAGTCGAGAGTAGCAGGAAAAGGGAGAACTCGAAAACTCCAGGGGAGCAGAGCAAAATTCCTGGTTGACTCTGCTCCGAGCGAATGCTCCTGCGGTTACAGGAAAGGGATAGGAAAAGGCGGGAGGGAAAAACGCTGGCCCCAAGGGCAGTGAGGGGAGAAATCCTGTCTTGAACAAGAAAGGGAGGGATTACGAGCTAATCGATTCCGGAACAAGTGAGAGAAGAGGGAGAGCATGGTTCACGAGAAAGAGAAGAAGATCATCGCGATGCGGCATTCACTCCAAAATGGGAACGGGGTAGGGCCCCTGCTATGTCGCGAAGAACACGGCAGTGGAAAAAAAAAAGTGAAACAACTTACAAAGCCTCGTCATTAGTGGAAAAATATGGGAGGGTGGCAAGATGGGGAAACGGGGGAAAAAAATAGAACCACGGGAGGAAATCGACAGTCGGCACGCTAGGCCAACAAAGAAAGCGAAAATCGGGGAGTTTTATAAAAATCGAGCAGAAGTTTCACATATAAGGGTCAAAGAATGGGGGAAGGAATCAAGAGGAGAGAACACAGCTCGGGGGGAGATATTCAGGGGAGAAAAGCAGTCTTATAGTCCCCTATTCGTGAACGATCCGAACGATGGGGCGTCCGCGTGAGAAAAACTTAACCTCGTAAAAAGAAATTATGGAGAAAAGGACGATCTCCTGAGGAAGGCGAAGAAAAAAAAGGAGGCGGTTTGGTTTCAATCGGGGAATCCGGGCAGAAGGACAAGAAAAAAAGTCTAAGGGAGGCCTGGGGTCTAAGTCTTGGGGGGGGGAAAAGCTGCGCGGAAGGCTAAAAGGACGGGATGCGTGCAAGGGCTAAACATTTGGCGACCGGCGCAATTCTCGCGATTATACACTGCCCGTGGCGGCCAACATCATTGTACTGGGGAATAAGCTCTCTAAGGTTTCCCCTAAAGACAGCTTTCAGAAAAAGGGGGGGAGGAGAGAGGGTTTCAGGGAGGAAAGAGTAATCCATCATAGACGGAGCCCTGTCAAGAGAGGTATCCAGTGCCGCTCGCACAGACCAAGAATCAAAGAAGAAAAAGAAAGCAGGCTGTTCGAAAGGCAAGTATCGGCAGAGAAAAAATGCAGGAGGGGAGGGGAGGGTAAGTGCTTCGCGCCAACGAAAAAGAGGTTAGGACTTCTCCTACGCAAAAGTCACTCAGAAGGGGGGATCAAGAAAGGATGGCGTCGCCCGTACTAAGGGAAAGAGATATCGCATAGAAAAAAAAAAAAAAAGGATTGAGGAAAGTATAATAGCGGTAGTAGAGGGGACCTACTGACGATGTAATAGTCTTGGGAGGGGTTGGCTTAATGTAAGAAAAAATCAATTTCTGACTTCAAAAAGAGGGGGGAATGAGGGGGAGAGGAAGAAAGTAGATACATTACTCGAGCTTCCAAAAAACTCAATGTCTTCCAAAACTCATATCCGAGGTTGGGCGCTGCAAGAGGAAGGCTGGAAGAATTACTGAACCTCTCAAAAAAACCACCCACAAAATACCTCCTAGCCGGCGATCGGAGGAAAGAGTGAGACCCCAAATCTCTCTGACCAAGAAGGGGCGATTGAAGGAGAGGAGCCATGGAGAAAAGTCTTCACTGAAATGAAAGGGGCCGGAGGGGGGCAGATTTGATATCCTCGGACGACATCCGTAGCCAAATCAACTGAGCAGGGGGGAAAAACATCCTTTCCGACGCGCAATGGGGGCGGAAAGAGGGAGAAAAGGAACCAATCAGTCTTCGTTATGGCCAGAACAGTAAATATTTAAACCCCTCGAGCAGCGGAGCAGAAGAGGCAGAGAAAGAGGGGGGAAAAGGACATCCGGTAGACCTCCATCTAAGCAAACCATCTTGGGGGCGGCATTTTAAAGAAAAAAAGAGGAACGGACAGGCCTGAACAATGCCCGACAAGGGGACGAGCTACAAACTGGCTTCCTCGACATGATCACCTAATGGACGATGAGGAGGGGGGGGAAGCGGTCTGAAAAGCCTCCGATCAGACGTCAGGGTTGAGGAACGGGAATGGGGAAACTAGGCGATTTCATATGTGGCAACGAACTTGCAGGGGTTAAAAAATCCTAACCCCGACAAATCACTGGCTAGGCAAGAGAGGAGAAAAGACAGTGAAACACCGAATGGGACCTGTCGCCCTCTCCACTGCGAAAAGGAAGGTTAAAGGTCCTCTCCGGGGAGAGAAAGGAAGGGAAGAGGGGATGCATACTGAGGATCGAGCGACCATCCGCTATTCTCAGAACTGGTCGGCAAAGAGAAACGGACTTGGGGAGCGTAAAAAGAATTTACTGAAATAAGGCGGAAGGAGGTGGTAGAGAAATACAAGGAAGGGGATGTGCCCAGCGTCAAAAAAAAGGAGTGCATTGGTAGAGAAGTCGCAGCATTCTCGCGAACGCATCGGTATAAAGGACATTCTTTGGGGAAAAACATGAACCTCTGAGAAAAAATGGTCTTGATAAGGAGGAAATAAAAAGAGAAGCCTCGGGAAGTAGATTGGATCTCGTAAAATGGGGCCAGCGCAAAAAGGGAAAAGTATTGGTACAAATCAAGAGGTTGCCACTTCCGTGCGCCGAAGCGACGCTTACCAAGTGCGCTCAAAGGGGGGGGAGGTGGAGGGTAAGAAGGGATATCCCGCATAAACAGGGGGTTGGCTGGAAGGAAGGAGCCGAAACGGCACAGTCAAACACTACATCCTCTAGGGCTCAAGTGGGGGGAAAGATCGATACTAATTCCACAGAAACTAATGGCGTCGCTTTCAAAGAAAAAAATTGAACGGGCCCCAGGAAGGAAGGGGGGACGGTCACTTGGGGGTTGGGAACTCAAAAAGAATGCCGGAGTACGGCAGCCTCGCCAACCGATTAAAACTCAGGGGAGACAACGGAAACAGGAGGTCGGGCCGGACGGCAACGGCAGGAGGGGGAAGTGGAGGGCCCCAAGGCCTGTAAGCCCGAATGGGGGGAAAATAGAATCCCAACAAAAAATTCTGGCCGAGACCAAAGGAGACCGGAAAGGAGAGAAAAGTCGAAGAAAAAAAAGCGGGCAACATTGAGCAGAGACCCTGACTCGAGTGGGGGAAGTCGAGGATTGGTCCCCGCTCTCAACCGTAAACTAAAGGTTGACCCAAAGGTGGGAGAACCCCAGAGAGATCTCCCCCCAGTGGGTACCAAAGAAACTCACAAGTGTAGTCGTGGAAGTCCCCAAAGTTGACCGGTGACCTGCATCTGGCGAGCAACAGGAAAGTGCGGAAAAGACGAGAAAGAAACTTCGGTTCTTGGGAAGAAGAGATGAGCCTTGGGGGTCAGACAGGGAATTTAGGGGGGTCCAACCAGACGAGAACGGGTCCCGAAAAAAAAAGGGTCAAAGCTATTAGAAATATTGGTAAAAAAGGGGAGGAAAAAAAAAAGCCCCGGGGAAAAAATGGGAAATGGGATGCGAGGGCCGGACCAGGCCGCGATTTGCCTTAGTGTTAAAAAGGGGTGAAATCCTAGAAACGGTGTCCCCTTCAACCTGGGGTTATCGCCAAGAGGGAGAAAGAGGGGGAACATCCAGGAGGATTCAGTCCAGGAGAAGGTCGGAAACTTCCTCCTAGGGGACATAGAAATACAGGGCTGTTGAAAAAATTAGGAACAGAGACGGGTCCTGGGGTCTCAAAAGCGTGAAAGGCCACAAAAGACCTGACGCAAACGGGAACCTTGACCGAGGAAAGGAAAAGAAAAGAGAAGAGAACAACACAAAGGAGGAGGAAAGAGAGAGATCAGGGAGGGATACAAAGGGGGGGGACGAACGGTTTTTGAATGCGTCAGAGTGTCACACCTCAAAGCGAGACACTAGGGTTAATGGACGAAGGGAACACAAGTGGTAATTTCGACGGATTTTCTGGTATGAAAGACGGAGGAAAGCGAAGGAGAATCTGGAGGAGGGGATGTACTAAAAAAAAAAAAAAAAAGGAGAGACCTAAAGAGGGGTTAAAAAAAGGGGGGGTAACTGTTTCGGGCGTTCAGAAAATATGGCGAAACGTACAACACCCGGAAAGTCGACTTAAAAAATCGAAGCCACCTAAAAAGATTGGGAAATTAGGGGGACAAAGAGGAAAATATCCATCTAATCGGATTAAAGACCGGGAACCAGTTTGAGAGGGATGGGAGGGGTAAACGAATTAATTTGAGAGAACATATGCCGATCATAGCCGATGTCACCAGAAAATAAAGGGAATTTCCTCTCAAAAAAGGCTAAAAATTTCCGCGAAAGCAGACCGAGAAACGAGGGGGGGGAGAATTGGCAGAAGGTCTTCGCGCTTTGGTCCCAACAAAGGGGGGGAAGGAAATCAAAGAAGGACGCCAGCGGTTCCAGTCCCCATCCAGACAGGGGAGAGCCTCGAATAATCCACGGTATACTGAAAGAAGGCAAGTCAAAGAAGGCTCAAGGGAGGGAGGAAGGTGGGGCGAGAAACTCAGGTTGTCCTTCGCCTGAAGAGATGACGACCAACAGTCAGGGAATTCGCAAGGGTTTACGCTTGGCCGCAACCAACCTCGTTGCAAGAAAGAAAACAGTTCTGGAAGAAGAGAGAAGCCTTTTAAGCTCTTTCACGAAAGGGGGGGAGAAAGTGGGGGGGTGACGCTCAACGATAGCTTAAAAGATTCCAAACCGTACTCCCCTCAAGGGGACCTAAGTGGAGGAGCGTAAGAAAAGGAGAGGATCTGTTTGGAACTAAGAGGAAGAAAGGGGGCCCCGTTGGGGAAAGGCGACCTTCAGAGGGGACAGATTCGAGGTGGGATCTCGTGCTGAAGAGGAAGGAGAAAAGAAAGGGAGAGGGATCAAATAAGAAAGGGGAAGGGGCCAAGGAAACCATGGAGGGGCGAATGCCAAAGAGGGGGGGGAAGTGGACCCAGGAGCATTGGTCGGGAAAAACGTACGTTAAAATCGGTTACGGGGGAGGTTTCTAAAGGGGTCGGGCCACCGGAAAAGAGACGAACGGGGAGAGCGGGCAAGTAGGGAAACGATCAGGAAAGGCTCAATAGGGCGTATATCATGGCGAATAAGAGGGGGAAGAACAAGTGATGGCGAAAGCAGGAAAACCGCGTGTCAAGAGGTGAAAAAAAAAGAGGCATTCCGGAAAGGGGGGGGGGGAAATTGGTACCCTATAATCGTCAGGAAATTTCGGAGGACCGGGCGCGATAAGGCTTCGTTACTCAAAAAAAATGAATCAGCCTCCAACGAGGGAGTGGCGCCAAAAGGGGGGGCGGACGAAGTCCCGAGAAGGGGGGGAAGACGATAGAACTCGGCGTCACCCCGGCAAAGAGGGGCCACTTCTAATGCTGAATGGGAGGGAAGGGAACCAAAAGTGGGAGAAAGAGAGGACGCGAACGAGCGTCGTTGGGTCGTGGTGGCAGAGGGAAGTGGGGGGAAAACGTCCAATCTCTACAAAACCGGCGCGCATTTCCGTCACTCGTCAAAAAAGGAAAGGCTAAAAGAAGGGGAAGGGGGGAGATCGCAGGGGTGGGGGTGCAGAAGGTCGGCAAGCACGGGGAATCACAAAGGACCTCTCTTCTGGACGTTTGGCGAGGGGGGCAGAAAGGAAACTGCTAAGGGGAAGAAATATTTCTGGGAGAAAAGACGGAGACTTGTTTGAGGTCAGGACGGGGATGGAGACTTAAAACCTCTTCAATGGAAAAGGGCGATCAAATTCTACTGCAGAAAGTCTGCTCAAAAGAAGGGTCCAATCGTGGAACCGTTGACGCGGAGACCTAGGAAGAGGGGAGGAAGATTCCGAATCTTTGGTAGAAAAAAGTATTCGCTTGCTGAAAGTCGCGGGGGGGTCAAGGCTCCGGATTTGGAGGTACCGGGCGATCGATATCTAGAGAAGCCTGTACCGCAGGAAATAAGACTTGAAAAAGGGGGGAATAAAGCGCAGAAAGGTGACATCGGCCCTTTCGGGGGGGGCAGGAGAATCGAGTCAGAAGAGCAAGAAATAGTCACCGGAAAGGAAATCCCATGCCTCGAACACGAAACACAAAAAAAAAATAGAGAAACACGATAGAAACCGCTAAAAAGTAGATCGTTTAAGAGAAAGAAGCAGGGGGACCCGTCGTTAAACAAAAACCTATCTCGTAGGTTAAGGAAAAAAATGTCGGGAGAATAAAGAAAGAAAAAAAACGCCACGCAAGCGTCTCTGAAAGGGAAAGAGGTACAAGGTTGTGTCGTCGCCGCCAAGAAAAAACCACAACCAAAGGAGTCGGAAGATGAATTTCCCTATAGGTATGTTGCGAGCTGAAACTTGGGCGGGAATGCCTCGACAGACAGAAGTGCGGGGGGGGAGGGCTGTATTCTACAAGAGCTTCAAAGAGTACTCGGGGGGGGCGCCCCTGAGCCGGGTGACGAAGGGGAGAGAGACTCGAAATAAAGACCCGCAGCTTGGCTGAGAGGGGGAGAAAAAAGAACGGTAGGAACGATCTGAGTCTGAGCGTAAGGGTCAACCTGAGGGGTGGCCCGTTGAGGTCTCTTGCAGAAATGGGAAAGCGGATAGAGACACAACATGTACGAGGGAAAGGAGAGAGCTTTATGCCAAAAGATTAAATGGATAATTGGACGTCCAAAACAGTCATAAGTCAATCGCCTTGCAGCCCGACCAATACGGGAAGGAAACAAATCGAAGTGGACCGCCGCGAGAGGGTGGAATCCAAGGGCTCAGCCAGTCTTGGGCTTCATAGAAAATCACCGAGAAAAAATTACACCGCCTCGAGAAGAGAAGAAAAGGAACTTGGGGAAGAAGGGAAAGGAGGCTTTAGGGTGCGGAAATGAAGACACTCAAACTCAGCGGCATGGGAAACAATGGGACGAAAAGCCTCGGGAGAACTACAAAAAAAAAAAAGTGCTCGGGACAGAAGAGAAATGGGGGATTACTCGACAGTGATCAAAAAGGAGGGCACTGACTTGCAAGGGAAGAGGGCGATCATCCGCCTCTCGGGGACTGGTGCCTAGACCGAGTACCTGCGAGTTTTGAAGAGTTTCGGAAAAAGGAGGGGGGGAAGGGGATTCCAAGAGGAAGACACTCACGACGCGAACCCGGGACGGGGGAAGCGAGGTAGCAGGTGTTGCAATGACCAGGGCCCACTGCCGTGGAAACCCTCAAAGGTCTTGCCATAACGAGGGGAAGGTCGTGACGTCGAGGGGAGAAAGTATCTAGAGCGAGATGCGACTTAGAGAAAACCGCGCCAAGAGTAAAGAGACAAGGGTCTGCTTCCTTTGCACCGTCAAGCCAAGGCAGGGGGGCAGGATCCTGTGAGAAGAAAAGGGGGAAGAAAGGAATGACGAAATTGGGAAACAGGTCCCCTTGACTTGGGGGCATTGGATAAATCGACACCGGGAGGGAGCCAGCTAGACGCGAGCGTATCGTTTGCAGCGCCAGAAAAGTACGACTAAAAGTAGCTCCTTCATGACGACGAATCCTCTGCGTCCGAGAGGGGGGGAAAGCAGAGGTGTAAAGAAAAGGTGCCGACAAGAAAAAAGGGGGCACCTGATGTTAAAAAAAAAAAAGACCAAGTCCTAAATGAACTTGCAAGCCCTATAAGGGGCGGTTTAAAAAGGCAGAGGGAAGTCAGCCCTAAAAACACCAGGGGGGGGAAATTGGGGAGGGAGACGGGAAGAGTCTTTGCTCAGAGGGCGTCAGCACAAAAAAATGCAACGTCAAAAATTGGTCCTGGGGGAAAAAAAAAAAAAAAAAAAAAAAACAACAAAAGAAGAAACGGCAGCCGGAAGACTATTGCGACGATCGGCGAAAAGAGTAAAGATAGACCTATGCACGTCGCTGGAAGAGCGCAAATGCCGTAGCGGTTTGATTTAAGGTGGGGGGGGGGGTGTGGGGGGTGAATCGAGAAGGGGGGGATATGCAAAATGAGGGCTTCACACCTCCCACCGGCAAAAGTGTCCAGGGACAAAAAGGGCGGTATCCAATTCGAAAACTTGAAGGACAGACGGGGTCTCTGTGGGAGGGGAAGCCCTAAGTGGGGTCGGCTAACTGTCAGCCTGAAGGGGGGGGGATGAGCAAGATTTGCAAAGAGAACCATAAGATCCAATGGCAACGTCGAAAAACCGCTCACATAATCAGGGAAAAAAAGGGAAAAACTTCTTGATGTTCTAGAGGGGGGCCAAGTCGCTCCATGAGTACCCGCTCTCAACCGGCACTGCTTTTTCGACTGGTTCAACCGCTTGTGACGACAGGGAGCATATTAGACCGTTTTTTCCAAAAAAAAAGCCGGATCCATCCAGAAAAACTAGGACATCGCGGTTAGCCGAGGAGCTTGGAATCTCCGCGGGAATTGGTAGCAAAGAGGGAATGTAAAGAAAGGGAGGTTATTGTGTGAAACAGACTATTAGAGGCCTGGTGAGAGAAAGTTAATTTCGTACCAAAACACGACGAACGGTGGCTTAAAGAGATCGAGGGGGGAGTGAACTCCGGAAACCGTGAAAAAGGGGACGGGGGTTCTTGAGGAAGAGGGAGGGAACCGGACGACGATACTGGGATACTCGTGTGGGAGGAATCGTGTGACACCGTCGACCGCCGGTGTCCCCCCTTCATGTAAACCGGCCCCCCAACAACGATGAGCCGATCGCAACAGTCGACGGAGCCGTCGGCCGTAAGGCAAGAGCATAAAAGAAAGGGAGGGTTGACAATTACAACCGGGACGCCGGGAAAGGAGTCCACTTAAAGACCGATTGGCGTCACTAAGACGGAGGGGGGGGGGGTCCGACTCCACCTAACACCAGTTGGCCCAAACTGGCACTAGAAGAACTCTCTCACCAAAACGGGGAGGGAGAGTAGACAGGTTGTCCGGGGGAAAAAGTGTCAAAAAACCACCTTTCTTCAAGAGAGTGGCACAACAAACGCCTAAAGTAACACTCGTGATTTAAGGACCGGACCGGGCCCTGCGTCGAGGTGAAACCCGACCCTGGATTTCGTAGCCTCCGAAGGACGGAAGGAAAGATGAAGAAGAAGAAGGCGATCGGCTGACTAAGTGAAGAACTTAAACAGGGGAAGTTGGAATGGTAAAGCTCTAGGAAAAAGGCGGTCAAACACCCCTTCGGGAAGAGTAAATCGATCACCAAAAACGCTGGGTGTCACGGGGAGGGTTTGGAAAGAGTTAAATAGCAATAGAATCTAGAGAAAGCATAAAAGGAGAAACTGATCTGGGGGGGCGAAATGTGGAGAGAACCATGAGGAATATCAGGTCAAACTAAACAGCAGCAAACGAAACTTGCGAAAAAAGGAAGCGTGGGGGAGAAAGGAGACCCGGCTCACGCGATTTCCGCACGGGGGGAAAGGAACATTTAAAACAAGCAGACGAGGTAAGCAAGTAAACCCAGTCGAAACAAGCCAAAGGGACCCTCTTGAAAACCGGCCTGAAGAAACAGAAAGAGAAGTCAGTGCCGCTCGGTGAAAGGGACGACTGTTGCGCGAACGTGAAGGGGTAGAAAGACGTTGGTAGAGCAGAACGCAGGGAAAGGATTAATGGCGAAGCTTCGGACTTACGAAAAAAGAAAAACAAAACGAGGGGAGGGGGGCCCTCCAGCTCCAAAAGGCCGCCAAGGGTCAGGTAACACTGCACTTTTAAAGGGGGCGGCAGACGCTCGACCTAGAAGCATAGATCCGGGGATTCAAACCAAACAAAAAAAAACCCAAAACTACAGGATAAGATGTAAGCTGTAAAGCAAGACGGCAGGATCTTCTGGGGGGTACTCTCTAGAAAAACTTGAGTTCTAGCAGTTGGGGTGAGGAGGGTGTGTCCAGTGGAAGGGTCGACCGTCAAAAAAAGAAAGAAAGCCTCAATGCTAGCTTAATCAAAACTGTAGGCTGGTCATCAAGAAACGAGCCCGCAAGAAAACGTATGGAGAGGCAGAGATGGGGGCCGAAATAACCCAGGCGAACGAAAGGATAAAGTGCAAGAAGGAAGACGACGTTCAAATCAGTTTACCTGTTGTCGGGAAATGTAGGAGAGAACAAAGGCGAAGGAATCTTTCCTAATGAAAAGAAACGGGGGTACAGCAAGTTTCGGGAAGGGGGGGGGAGATACATGGGGCAAAAGAAGAAGGGGTCGAACCGCTAGCAGAGCGAAGAGGAAGCTGTTCGAAATGCATAAGTGGACACGGCAAACAGGGTCTTTCTAGAAAAATCCTTCTGGAACGCCGTCAAGCAAGGAGGGCTGTCCGGTGAGCACAAATCGCCGACAAGTTCAAAGGAAAGCAGATGGGAAAAGTCAGGGGAATCAGAAAAACGGCGAAGGCGAGACCACTGCGAGTTCAGGTCCCAGGAGGAAAGGAGATGGGGTTGTCTCAAAAAGGGGAGGGGGGGCTGCCGGCATAACAAGATATGAAGCCGCGCGGAGACTGGTATAGGTAGTGAGTTGAAAAAGTGGGTCCAAAAAAAAAGTCACCAACGAGGAAGAGTCAACGAAAGTCGTCAAAAGGAGAGGCACAACAATAAACGCGATGGGGCGTCGGAGGAAAAGCGGATTGCTAAGGGAGGGGTATCACTGTCTAAATCTGGACCTGAGAGAGAGGGTGCAGCTCAATTAAAAAAGTCGAACTCTTCTATGAGGGGCACAATAAGTGAGAAAGGGACTAAAAATGGTGGATAAAGAGGAACTTAAAATAAGCTGAGGATAAGAGAAGCTTCCTGCGAGCCCTCTGAAATCTATGCGGGTGAAAAGATGTAAAGGACTTTATCATCCGAATAGGGTAGGGAAGTCGAAAGGGGGGGGGAGTATGGTCGTCAACAAAGTTCTGCGGTGCTAAAGGCAAAGGATGTCCAATCAAAAGGATTTTTGGAGACCGGACAAACAAGGGTAGGGAAGACGAGGATATGGGCCATTGACCTTAGGAAGAGAATGGGAAAACCTGGGAATCTCTATTGGGAATGGGAACAAGGAAAAGGGAAGGGTCTATAAGTAACTCAAGATCATCCTGTCGAGGGAAAGAATTAAGGAAAGAAGAATGATCGCTCAGACCAAAAGGAAAGCCGAAAAAGGGAAATGAGAAAACAGCTCTGCGAGCTCGAAGTCCGGAACGTCTCGGGGGAAGCATAGTCGGCTGCTAACACGATCTAGGTGAAAGGAAGAAAGGACAGGGGGAGGAATCTCCAAAAACCCTACTCTATGCGTGTCGTCAAGGTAAACTCCCGCCCCAT
>Ga0179593_1708341_pt1 | contig 20214 bp, 23 predicted proteins | sample CZODoug2_1_08_16_FD_185931 | JGI IMG/M metagenome (GOLD analysis project Ga0179593, IMG submission 185931) | Vadose zone soil fungal communities from Angelo Coast Range Reserve, California, USA - CZODoug2_1_08_16fungal (PacBio error correction) | ecosystem: Environmental > Terrestrial > Soil >...
TTTATGAGCTGACAAATCGCGCCCTGCCTTTCTTACTGGGGGCAACGATCGCTGAAGGGCTTAAGGTTAAAGAAGGATCAGACACAGGCGCGGGGAACTGCGCATGCAGAGCGATTCCATCACCGCCGACATGATGGGAAACACCGCGGGTCCGAGGCTCGCGCTTTTATCGAAGAAAGGGGCATCAGGGTTTGAATGCCAGTGGGGTTCGTAAGGGACCCCCACCTTCGGTAAAAGGTACCTCAAAAGATCGATCAGCGCCGTGTCAGCTTGGAAGCTCATGAATCTAGGGGCAGGAATTCCTCGTCCGCGGAGGGGGAGGCAAAAGGAGAATCTTCACCAAAATGACATAAGGAGGTTATGCAGAACAACTATGGGGGGCCCAGACCGTAGAGGACGTGCCAACCGAACTACGATGCCGACATCACGAGGGAAAAGGACGGAAGGCGTTAGAAAGAGAGAATCTCATCTTAGGAGGAACAACATAGCGGAATGAATTGGTCTTGCGGACCATTCCGAATTTCGACTGGCCGGTCCCGCAGAGGGTTAGTCGTCGCCCAGAACGCTGGAGAGGGAAGGGAGAAGCGTGAGTGGAGGGGTAAAATCTTACTATCGATCCGGTAACAGCACGTCCGCCACGAAGAGGGGGGACAAGGTGTTTAAACACGAGGAGCTTTTGAAGGGGGGAAGAGGGAAGGGAGGGGAAAGTGATTAAACCCTCTCGCCGCCCTCTAGAAAGGTAGGGCAATACTTGGACCGGTAAGGTTGTAAGGAAAGGAAAAGGAAAAAAGAATTCCACAGTTAAGGAAAGATGCGGACCAGGAGTCTTGACCCCGTAATGGTCGGAAAATTTGGCAGGGGGGGACATTGTCCGGAAAAGGGGGGGACGAAATTCGTCACCTTGATGGGCTTCTCGGGCTATCGTCAGGGTCATCACATCGAAAGACCGCCGGGGGACGATGAAACTCCCATGTTTCGGAGAAAGGGAAGTTCAGGGGGGGAAAGGGGAGAGAAAAATGAGGAAAATATCTAATGGAAATCCCTCGTGTTTAGGCGTATGCGGGAGTCTCATGCATCAAAAAGAATGAACCCGTTTTGGAGTTCATAAGATCAAGAAGTCCCGAACGCCCGCGCCCGCTCCGCGGTGCCCGCCCTCAGGGAACAGAATGTCCTGACTTAGGGGAAAAGGTGGGAGGAACTTGTGAGGGAAGAGTAGGGGCCACTGTATCCCGCCTCGCTACCAGGGACTGAGATATATAGGAGTCTGAAGGGAGGGAAGCAGATGGGGGTAAAACCAGCAAGGAAGTAAAGTCTCAAGTCCCGCTCTATGGCCCAAACCAACTTGCCTGTGCGGAAACGGGGACGGGATAGGGGACTGGGAATCCCAGGCCTCACCAATGACGGGTCACTGCTTTGCGAGTTCAGGGTCCTCCAAGGAAGAGGGGAAGAGAAGAGGTCGACGGCATGAGGCCACACAAGGGATGTCTCACTCCAAAAGTCAAGAGGGAGGACCACTGCTCGTGATTGGATACTGCTTATGGTCCCGTGGAAAAAGCATTCAGGACTTAATAGCTCTACTAACTCAAAGGCATGCACAACTAGGGGGAGGGCAGTGCAGAAAGATTACTCTAGACTCTAATTCCCCTATGAAGAAACGAAAAGGCTTCATAGGAGCCAGAGGAAGAATCTGGGCGAGCTCGGCGGGGGGCGTTCTTCTGTAAGGGAGTGGAGGGAGGACTACCGCTAACTTGCGCTCCTAAGTTTTGTCATCGTCCTCTTTGCTACTATGGGGTCCCGGAGCTTCATTGTTCGCAAATGGACAAGCTGCGCAGTTCACATGGTTTTTGTTTTTTTTGTTGAGGTTTGTTTGGTGTGTTTTATTTTGGGGTTGTGGATTTTTAAAGTTATTTGGGGATCTTTGGTGTTTTTTTTTTTTTTTTTTATTGTTTGTTTTTTGTTTTTGTTTTTGTGTTTTGTTTTTGTGGTTTGTTTGTTTGTTTTTTTTTTTGGGTGTTTTTTGTTGTTTTTTTTTTTTTGGTGAGGGGGATTGGGGGGGTGTTGTTGGTGAGTTTTGGGGGTGTTGGGTTGGTGTGTTGGGTGGGGTTGGTTTTTTTTGATTTTTTTTTTGGGTGTGGTTTGTTTTTGGGTTATTATATTGATATGAAGTTATTTTTGTTTATTTGTTTTTATTTGTTATTTTTGAATTGTTGTTTTTTTGTTTTTGTGAGGGAGTCGGGGTTGATTTGATTGTTATATTTTGTTTGGTGATGGGTTGAGAGTTTTTCCAGGTTTTGTTCGCGTCTCAAATGGGTTTTGGTTGGTGTGGGTGGTGGGAGTTAGGATTATGTTGTTTATTTTTTTTGTGTATTTTTTGGGAGGTGGTGTATTAGTTTTTTTTTTTATGTATAGTTGGAATGTTGGGAAATAATTTGGATTTTTCTGCTGAGTTGGTTATCTTTGCGGAGGTCGTGCATAAGGGAGATGCGTCTGGAAGGCACTAGGGTTCCTTAAAAAAAAGGGGGTCACGTCCTACGACACAGGGGCAAAGTCCGTTCTCTGTGAGTCTGGGAGGGTCTCGGGGGATCCGGTCCCAGTGGAAAAAGAGACAAGTCCAGGATCTAAATCGACGCATCGAACCATCCTAGGGAAGGAGAGGAATAAAGCAGACGGAAAATGGCGGTCCATGAATAAACCCTAAGTCGTGGAAGCCGTTATTACGGCTTTCTTCGAGATTTAAAACAAGAGGGAGAAGAAAGCAAGGAACTGGCGACCAATTGAGAAACTTCCGCATCGACAGTTCTCTTGGTCTCCCTCAAGGGATAATAGAGGGGGGAAAAAGGGGAGGACAATGGTGGTCATGGCGATAAAACGGAAAAAGAACTAAGTCTTTCATTGGGCCAAGGAACGTCTGGAAAAAAAAAGAGTCTGGGGCAATACTAGTTTCAGTCCCTTCCCGGGCTGCCGGAAGCTGAAGGACAAAACACTATAGGACGCGCGTCGTTGATGAAAGGGTAAAAGAAGGGAAAAAAGATTCAGGGGAGAGGGCGTCAGGGGGGAGTTTAGCATTTCAAGAGGCCTTCTCGCCTCGCTAATATCATCTCAAACAAAAAAACGTAGGGAGATATAAATCCAGGACTTCTAACATCGGAAGGAAGGGGAAGAGAGGGGACCGAGGGGGAAAAAACATTCTGGGGGGGGGGAGGGGGGAGGGGGGGGGGGGATTGGGGTTGGGGGGGGGCGCCGGATGCAAACACTCAGTCAGACCCGCGTCAGCGCGTGGCGAGAAAGAGGTTAGGACCGGAGCTAGAAAAGAGGGTATTTGCCAGCGTCGAAGAGTTCTGCCAAACTAGACTGAAAGCAGTGATGGCCGAAAGACGCCAGGGGGGGACCAGTCACGGAAGTGAAAAAAGGCATCAGCGCACTTTGAATTTACGGACCGAGAGACTTGAGGGGGGAGAAAAAGCAATGATCTTTTTCCTTGGAAGATTTTAACCAGTTTTTCAGAAGCTGTAGGTCACTAAAATCCAAAAAATAGAGGGACTAAAGGGACAACGCCATGCAGGCCAGGTCGTCACAGGTCCTCGGGGGGAGTCAACTTCAGATTACCTGTAGGGGGAAAAGAGGGTTGTTCCGCTTCGGTTATATTTCGGAGATCGCGGGTTACTGTGTCCCTTGTGAGAATAGAAGGGGGACAGGAGACACTAGGAACGGGTCGCGCGGACGAACAGACCGATAGTGGAACTTAGGTATGGGCCGGGCGAGTTTCCCGGACCGATGTGCCTAGGCCAGAACGCCTAGAAAAATTGTCCGTAAGGAAGGGACCAACAGGAACAAAGGAGAACACACGTACAAGTGCGCCGTCGTCATTGCAAAACACTGACAGATCTCGTCCGGGGGGGGCCTACATAGAGTAAAGGGCGGAGATAATTCGTACGCAAAGTAGGCGACGTCGGAAGCAACGCCAACCAGGAGAGCACCGTCAAGACGCGGCTGAAAACGCTGTTGAGAAATCGGCGAAGATGAAGGGTCTTACAGACCCTTCGGGCATTGTAAAATCGGAGGGGGTAAAGCCCGATACTCAGGGACCGAGCATGATTGATTGGTTCGGTACCACCTTATTGGGGGGGGGACAGAGAAAGGAAGGAACTAAAGGGGTGCGTCTTGACCTTCTCGGGGGTCAGGCCGTTGGCTTTAATAAATTTGTCGCTCATAAGTAGGAACCGCCGTCGGGACATGCGAGGCGAAGGCAGGGGGGGAAGGACAGATATAAAAAACGGAAAAAAGGGGAAGAGTTCGCGCCACCATGGATGGCCTCACTGCGACGGGAACGTCCTGCCGGGAAAAAGCTTGGGGAGAGCGAGGAGGAAGAAAGAAAACGGAAGGGGCGGGGGGAAAAGGGAGGGGCTGGTGCAAGCACTTCAGTTCCGAAGACGATTATAGTCGCAGAATCTGGTTGAGCTAGGCACAGGAAGCGAAATCCGAAAAGGACTCCTCAAAGGCCGCAATCGACACGAATTAGGGACCGGGCCTTGACTTGACTGGGAGGGGGGCCGAAGCGGGATATCTGGCGTAGTAGACGGCCGAGTAGCTTATCAAGGGAAAGAAGGCAAAAGACTCAGGGGGGGTCCAATCTCATGAAGGGCTCCCATCACATATAAGCAGGAAATGTTGAGGGTAGATTAGATCGGCATGAAGAGGTCAAAGGAAAATTGCAAAGAAAAAGAAGGGGGGGGAGAAAAAAAGAAAAAAAAGGAGGCACCTCCGTCGACCAGGCGCGAATTTACGATGCTGAAGCATAAGTGGGAAGTATCATGGCATTTTACGATTAGGAGGAACTGACAGACCAGAATAGGGGAGGGAACCAGATTGAAGACCATTACGGGGAAAAAAATATTGGTCCGCAGGTACGACATGTTCCGAGCTGGATGGCCTTCAGGTACAGAAGCATAGAGGGAGAAGCCCGGAGCCCCTACCGAGCTCTAGGCTGCGAGAAGTGAGACAGAAAACCGTCAGTCGTTGCAGCTTCCGAAGGGCCATGGAGAAGCAAAGGAAAAAGGAGGGGGTGGGTGAGGGGTGAAGACTCGATCTAAGCACGAGGTCAAAAAGAGACATAAAGTCATTGCTGGAACTCAGAATAAGCGGATGAATGTGAAAAAGGACTTGGACAAACGGGGACGACCTCTAACACGGCTGGGGACAAAAAGTCATGGGAGCCTATATTTGCGAGAAAAAAAGACGAGAGCAGTAAGAATCATAGAAACTGAAGTAGTGCCGGCCGGCAGCGATGGGGGTGGGCATTCACGCTTTAGGCAAGAGCTTAAGAAAGAGACGGGCCATAATCACGCCTTGGGAGGCGAGTGCTTTGCCCATCCCATGAGGAAGGTCGCGAAACAGAGGCCGATTGAAGGCTGAGGAAGGAGACCGGGTGCTAAGTGACATGAAGCAGAGGGAGACATGCACGCTTCTTAAAATGATAGGCTCACGAGATTCTCAAAAAGGAGCGGAGAAGGACGGGGGGGGGGTCGTAAAATCCAGACTTCAGTGATATTGAATAGCGCTGCATTCTGGCTCCCGGGCGCTGGGGTAGGGGGGGGGGGGGAATCTGAAGAAAGAGGGAAAAGTCATGAAACTAAACTGAGGGTGCTCGTGTGAATGGTCGTAACAACGGGTGTCTGCTATGTTGTCCACTTCATTAAAAACGATGGAGGAGCTGTGACGAAGGCTAAAAGGCTTCGGAGAGAAGGGAAAGGCTACGACTATGAAAAGATAATCATTTCTTGAAGGTTTCAGGAAAAAAGTCAAGGAGAGAATTTCTGGCCGACTACGTCTTAGATCGGTAGGGTGCAGGGGAATGGTGGAGGGGCTTGATACGAAGAAGACAAGCTCCAATGTCACTTGGTGCTCTGGTAGGCTTTGAAGGACTCGAAAACCGAGTCTTCGAGGGACTTTGTGCCTGGGATCCTATCGGGAGGTCTGAAAAAAGGAAGGGAATGGGGGGAGAGATATAAGCTCTCAGCTACCGGCAACCAATGGTGAATCCACAAACGAAACAAGCCACCCCAACCGAGGGGTCGCCATACACTTCGACTCATCATCGACAACACCGGCTTCAATGGGGGAAGGGGGTGGGTTCAGAGAGAGCTCAGGTCTGACGGGGAGCGCAAAAAGAATTTCGGCTCAAAATAAGAGGAGAGGAATTCGGGATAGGCGACGTTGGCCAATCCCGGATACGATTTCCATGGCGTCTTCAAAAGATAATCAATCGCTAGCCAAAGGGAGAGTGTCGGCTGCAGAGAAGGAATGGGGAGGGGGACATCGCCGCCCTGGGACTGTGCGGATGGGACCATTCACACCTGCTCGTTTCTGCTTGGGAACTAGGGGAAAAAAAAAAAACACAGCAGAGATTATAAAAGCATGCATCGCGATTTCAAAGCGACCGGGTAAAGGAGGAAAATGGGAAAAAGGAAGGTGAGGAGCGATCAGGGGCGCGGAGGGGGAATCTTCTAGCCCGAGCTTGGAAGAAGAGGGCAGGTTCTCGTTGGGGAGGTTTCCGGACCAAGAAAAATAAAAAAGCGTCTCCTAGGGGGGGGGATGCTGAGTCCGTCAAGCGGCCAGATCGATGACTATCTAATAAGACTCGAATGCGAGGGGACTCCAAGGACCCAAGGACAAAGGGAGAAGGTTCCTTTAGAGAGGCATCATCCACTATTGGCATGAAAAACTGTTCCTATTAAATCGAGCATGCATACGACAGTCTGAGGGGGGGAGGTACTAGGGAGGGGAATGAATTCCTCTGAATCGTCGTCGAAAACAGATCGGAAGAGGTGAGTGTCTTTGTGCGTGCAGAGTCTAGCGTGTAAACTAAGGGTGGAGGCCGCACAAATACGTTGCGTCCGGGTTCAGAATGCGGGCGTTGCCGCGGTTGAAGTAGTCCCGAAGCACTCGGGGGTACAAAAAGCATGAGAATGGGGGGTTTGAAAAAAAGAAAATGCCCAAAAAAAGCGGTGGGGGACTGGAATGCACGACAAAGAATTTTATGGCCGAGGCTCACCATCAGAACCCGCAGCAGCGTTCTGGCAAGAAAAAGGGGGGAGTGTAAAAGGGGGGAGGGGTAAAAAGAACTTCAAAGAGTAAGGGGAAAAAAGTGGAGGCAGATTTTCGGACCAGATCGTTACCCCTATGGTGACCCCCTTTTTAGAACATGGGACAGGGAAAGGTTAGGGGGAAAAAGGGGAAAAAAAGGAGGAGTTTGAATCTTCTTCTTTATGCCAGGGGAAGCCTATTGAGCCGAAAAGGGAGAAGGGAAACCAGTTGTGGGCAGGTCGAAATAAAGTATGGTAGCATTTGGGAGTAAACGGTACTGGGGGGGAGGAAGCATACATTGATAGGGAAAGTAGAGGCCTCCCCTCGTGGGAATATTCTGAAAGCTCAAGGGGAGACTGGAGGACAATGAAAACTTCTGGTACTGCTGGGGGCATCCGGGGCCTCAAATCAGAGCACCAAGCAACTAGCCCATATGAAGAGAAGCTTTGTCCTCGCCCTACGTCCTTTCCGTTAACCTAGAAGAGGTTAAGGCGAGGGAAGCCTGTATCTGAAGATCCGTGGTCCTCTGGAGTCAGCCTCTCAATATTATTACGCAGTAAGATAAGGGCCGTAAACTTTAACAAAATGTCCTTTCTCGGAGGGGAAATGAGCTAAGGACGCATAAAGGCTTTTCCTTTGAAGGACATACGGTTAAAGGTCGAGCATTGGGTTCGTGAATCCCGGTGGGACTTTAAGAGGGAAATTAGTTCGCGAATTCGAGGTCCCAACCGCCTTAAGCCCAAAGGAAGGGAAGGGGCAAAAAAAGAAACCCGTCCGCAACGTCCTTCCCGGCTTTCATAGGGGGGGGGGCGACCCTTCCGAACATTGCGATATGGCTATGTGGCAGGGAGCACCGAGTCGAATAACGCAAAAAAAAGTCATGGTCGGGCAAGATGAGGATAAAAGGGTCCGGGCAAAATTCCGACTGAAAAACAATAGCCGACGTTCTTAAATGAAAAGGAGGCATCCTAGAAAAGTGGGGGGTATGTGAGTGACTGAGGGGCGATCTAGGGCGGGACGAAAAGCCTAGTGCAAAATCTCACCGCCGTTCAGGAGGCCTATATCTTAAGTCGTCAACGGCCTAGAGGTTGGAGGGGAGAAACGGCAGAAAGTTTCAGAGGTGTGGGAGGTGCGGCGGCATCCGAACGACATGCGGGGGGAGGCTGTTCGGTTCTCGAATATGGGACTGTGAAAAATAGGAACAAAAACGAAAGTACCGAGATAGGGAAGTCCTTTGATGATCTCGATCATTACCTGCCATTCTGGAAAAAGCAGAAACCGGCAGGCCGACTTCAATCCAGACCGAGAAAAATCCCGGCCCAAAGCTCTACGAAAAAAGCGGAGGGGGGGGGTGCTGGTCAGGAAGAAACCCTATTAATCTTCCGCCGGGTTCGGGGTCGGAAGGGACTGGCGGATAGGTGGGACCACCAGACAGGCGTCTGATACCTAACAGAAACTTTTTACCAGGAGATTCAAAAGATGGGAGTTGGGAAGGAAAAAAAAAATTAGGGGCCGGAGTAATATAGGTCTGAAAGGGAAATTGCGAACAGAGGGGTTCAGATACTGCCCCAAACAAAGGGCAATAGAGTATCAAGGAGCAGGAAGCTCAGGGACACCTCTTTCAAGTCAAATAACTAGTGGCTCCGCTGCCCCGCGTTTTAATCCACCCGCGGGGAATTTCCTCACAAAATCTCTAGGACGCAGGATAAGGGTGAGAGAAATAATGGAAAGAAGATAAGAGGGTTAGGAAAGATGTTCTGCATGGCCATAGTGGTCGTCTGCTCGACTTCGGCTTCATCTCTAGAAAACAAAAATTAGGAGGGGGAAAATCGGGAGGAGGGACTGAAGATAGGAAAGGACTCACGCCAATCTGGCGATCGCGAAAACCGAGCATCGTGCGTGCCTTGAGGCAGGGGGGAAGACTCCTCAGTAGGAAGAAAAAGAGGGTCCGCGGAACTTCAGGGGGGGGGGGGTTTGTGTTTTTTTCCCAGGACAGTAACGCGGGAATCTGATGCAAAAGAAGGTGACCCATCGTAGAAAGGCTCTAGGAAAAAGCCGAAAAAGGGGAAAAGGAATTGTTGGGGCTTCCATTCGAGACTTAACAGAATCTTTGTCCACATGAAGCAAAAAAGGACAAAGGCGAAGTGCACAGCGCCATGAGGGAAGAATAAAGGGGGCAGCAAGACATTTCGGCGGTATCGCAGAATGGCTTTTCAGGCCAAGATAAAGTCAACGGAAGAAGGCGGAAGGGCGGCACGATTAAGCGTTTTAGAGAAATAGAACAATTGACAGGCGCCAGGGTAGTACGCCCAGGTGTGGGAAAAGTTCAGAAAACCCCGGGGGGGGGGGGACAAAGAGATCGCGGCCAAGCCTTGGTGGGGGGCGAGGCAGGACACTCCTTGCCGATGAGAAAAAAGAAAAAGAAAAAGACACAGTAGGCGTGAGAGCCCGTTTTCCCAGAGCATAGGTGGACGAGCGACGCATCGCCCAGGAAGGAATTCGAGGTCCGGAAGAACAAATCGAAAAGGGTCCAGAAAAGGAGGACCATGGATCCAGTCCAGATCGGGGGGGGGAAGTTGAACGACGTTCTTATCTATATGCTGACGGGGGAGGAGGCTGAAGGGGAAATTCGGGGAGCCTAACGCCACGCGAGAAAGCCGAGCCAAGACTCACTCAGCGTCAAAACATATGTGAACCCAGGACAGATATAAAAACTTTCATTAGATAGGGGAAAAAGAGGACTGTTAATAATGAATGCACTATCCTCATCTTACCGAGCATGAATTGCTGGTTTAGGAAGGTACCGAAAATTGTAATTGAGGACATCTCAAGGCGAGAGACGGTGGAGGCTTCCAGGGAATGCCGTGTGGCGTTGCGGGGGGGATGGGCGCTCATCATCAGAAGCTCATATAAAAATGAGGGGAGACAGAAGAAGGCAAACTCGCCTACAAACGCTGTAAAGTGGGGGAAAAAGGTAAAATCCAAAAAAAAGGAGTAACAAGGAGACCGTTCCTTTGGCAGTCTCCAAGGACATCTTGCTTCAGGTTGAATTCTGGGCTTGAGGCGGGAACAGTGGAGGCTAGCCTTCAGTTCCAGTAGAAGAAGCATATTGTCTCATCTGAAACTTGAGAAAAGGCAACGGCTCTTCCAAAGGAGGGCGCCGCCCGTGGCCATCATCAGAAGGAGTAGTGTCTTCCGGGACGGGAGGGTCCAAAGGGGCTCGGAGCTAGCGAGTTAGGGATAGAAATGCAGAGGACAGAATACGCATTTTCAAGATTAGGAGGAGAAACCAACGCAAAGGACACACGAGGGGCGTGGGGAATTATAAGAGTTATTTGCGAATTTCCTTATCGACCCTAAAAAAGGGGATGACAATCGTCTTGTGCTACGAAACCAGTGAGGTCAAACCGCTGTAGTACAAAGTCTGGGCTATTTCTAGAGATTAAGAAGTCTAGCTCTAGCAGTGCTACATTTCTGAAAAGGACTGAAACACTCATTTTCCATATGTACCCGGAGCCAATAAGGGCCGATTCCTTTCAGGGCCCGAGCAAAAAGCTTGTACGGGAGGTTCGGAGGGTAGATGGGTCCGCGTATCTCACTTTTACAGAGGCGTCATGCTATGGAGCTTGAGATAGGAGAAGGGTGGGATTAGTAGAAAGGGATCATCTCTTGGATGGAAGAAAAGAGTTCACTGGTCCGAAAAATCACCGAAAAGTCGATTCGATCAAGTACCCAGACCTAGGTCTCTCAATTAGGACGAGATGGGATTCTCGTTAGCGGCGGGGGAGAGAGGTTGGGGGGGAACATCAACCATCTTTGACGTCAGGCGTATTGGGTGGGGGTGCTCTGATCTAGGGTGTTTCTGGATAAACTGAGAGTAGAGGCCCTCTTGCGCATTGAAGACGCGCTGCCTACCTGCATGGCTTCGGGCTAGGTAGGGTTCCGATGGGAAAAGAAGAAAAGGACAAAACCAGAGGGGGCTCCTTACTCGCAAGGAGCCTGGGAGGCAAAGCTAACTGGAGAAAAGAGGGCGAAGTCACCGCCCCAAAGCCTGCGAAACTAGCCTTCTTGCATTCTCTACTGTACATCTTTTAAAGAACGTGGACTCATCAGTCTTGGATGAGAAAGCGGCTAAGGGCTTAGAGGAAGAAAGCCGTTTGGGAGGAAGAGTGGAGGGAGGAGGACAAAAAAGTGCGATAAATGTGCCCCCCGTGGCGTGCGGGCGGAGGGGAGGGGGAGTGGCAGAGCTAATAGGGGGGTGTCTCGGGCCGTCTTCAGGACCGGGAGAGGACTTCTCAGTGCCTGCTGGGGTGGGGAAGGGAGGACGCCGCCTTAGCAGGTATCCGTAAAGGAGGGCCCAACGGGAGCACTAGGTGAACCGGACGCGGTGGATCGGTCCCTCGAAGGGGGCAGTTGGTGGTGGTGAAATAGGGAGACTATCGCCCCTTGCCTGTGGAGAAAGGGGATAATATAGGGGGGGGGGAGCTGGAGAAAGAGGTTACGGGCAGGAGGATCGGTATTTGTTACAACTCCTTGAGAGATTCACGAGGAACGATCTCTAGTTTCCGACACCGGGGCCTTTCTCTACTGGAGTCATCAGTGAAGAAGTGGCGGGCGGGGGTCGTTAAGGCAGGCCTTTGCCTCGTAGGTTCCACGTGTAGAACCGTGGTATGGCGAGGGGAGGAGGCAGAAGAGGGGGGGGAGGGAATGCCGTAAGGGGAGGAATCGAATTTCTGGGGGGGGCGCCTCCATTGCAAGTTGCAATGCATGTCATTCACAAGAGGGAGAAGAACGGGCCGTGAAGGGTGGGAAGGGTCGAGATGCAGGCATAAGAATAATCCTTGGGGGACGAGAGTTAGGCGCTTGAGAAAAAGCTTGTGTCCGGGGAATGCCCTGCGGTGTGCGCTTAAGCTGTCCGCGCGTAGGGACTCCTAAGAACTCGGAGGAAGCTATTTAACTCGGAATGGAAGCTCGTCCCAGAGGGGTTCTGGTCCTACTTGGAGGCCACATGATGGCCCGTAGAAGGGTGGGAGGAAAAATAATAGATCCATCTAACCCAAAGCGGGGAGGAAGAATCTGGCGCAAAGAACTCGATTCAAAGATGAGAACAGCTAATAACGAGGCTAAAAGGGGGAGGGTAAAGACCGTTAATTCTTTGAATGAAGGGAATAAATAAAGGGGAGTCGCTTGAGGGGAAAAGTATGGAAGAGACTTGACCAGAGAATACGAAACCGCGAGGGTTAATTGGGGGGTAAGGGAAATTATGGCGCGAGTGAGAAAAACTTCAAGGGAGGAGGAGGGGATTGCGCGAGAAAAGGCGAAAATTCTTCTATTCTATCTTGATTGGCGGACGCATGGTCAAAGATTCTTCATTGTCCTGTTCTAGGCAAGATCAAGAGAAGAAAAAAGGTTAGGGAAGCGGAGCTTCGTGGCTCGCCAATTGAGACGGCCGCCTGTACTTGGAGGTGATGCCGAAGCAGCCCCAGGCGTGGGGATGAATTCTTTCGTGCAGCGGCGAACCGCATCCACCAGTGAGGGGAGACTTGGGACTGTATTAAGGAATCTCTAAAAAAAAAAAACAAAGGGGGATAGAAAGCTCGTCCGAAAGCACCAAGGCCTCTAACCTAGAGTTACTCTCAAGGAAGGAAGGCGCAGGGGGGGATTAGTAGAGTCAGTAAGAAGTCCTCTTTCGCTCAAAGAGCCTCCTTATTATAGAGCCATCGCTATCGAGGAAGTGGTAGAGCGAAAGACCCGATCGTGGAACATGCGTCTTCTCATAAGAGATTCTCGTATCAGACGTTGTGCTCGCTTGCTAAACCGCGCGGGGCCTAAGAAAAATTCAGGGGAAAAGAGGATATAGTCCTTTGCGTACGTAAACAGTCAAATCGCTCGGAATGAAAAGGGGGGAAAAATCGGAGGGTGCCCGATATTCGCAATACAAAGAACTAGGAATTTAGCATAGGCTAGGAGAAGTAGAAGTTTGGACACCTTCAGACGCGCGCTCGATACTCAGAGGAGCGCAACTCTAGCAGGTCGGGGTTGAAATAGGTGGGGGAAAAAGGAAGGGATGGCATCGGAAGAAAAGAGAGGCGAGCTCGAAAAAAATGTCAAAGATCTCGGAAGGTGAGCCGTGAAAGTCAGAGCCGCGCTGCGACAAAGCACGAGATTCACATAGGAAGCGCCGCATGAGTGGGGAATAGGGGGGAACAGAGCGGGGAGATGACGTCATCCCGGGAAGAAAAAAAAAGGCCAAAGAAAAAAAAACAAAAAAAAAAAAAAAAAAAAAAAAAAAAAAAAAAGAGGAAAAAAGAAAAACGAGCAACGCGTCAGGACCCTCCAGTCCTTCGCTTGATCGGAAGCGGGAGTGCCAGGGAGCGAATGGCAGACCCCGGGGGACCGATACTTTTTCCTTGTCGTTCAAAACAGCAAGTTACGGAGGGGTCCAAACGAGTGGAGCACACGGAAAAGCTTGCGTGAGAAGAGTGGACACGGCTCGATGGGGGGGGCCTCGTTGAAACTAGGTCGACGAAAAACAACGAGAAAGAAGGCTGACGTTCGCCGCTGGTTGGAAGAAAATTGACCGCTTTTGGGATGGGAAGAATGTAGTGGTGCCGAGGCCACCCGAGTGAAAGGATATCCATCTTATTTCACTACGTAGGGTAGGCCGTTAATTTTTAAATGAAACCATCACTAAGATCGAAATCTTCCAGGGCTGCACTCGTCTTTCAAAGAAAAGGAATTGACTGCCATGCCGGGGGAGAAGGAGTGAAATGGGAAGGGAAAGGAAGAACTTGATGAAAATGCTAGGGCTATCTCCTGCTTAACTCTCTAATCGAGACAGTTTCCAGAAGAGGGTTCAAGGTTTTGGCTTCTTAACAATCAGTGGAATAAAGGGGTGAAGGGTTCTATCAGTGGATCATGGCACCGATCTAAGCACTCCCGCCTCTTTTTTAAGGAGTATGCTGGAGCGATAATGCAATGGGGTCGGATGGCAAAACTTTTCCTGCATCTCGGCGCCGTCTCCCTAAGATCCCATTCGCCGCGGGTGGCCCATAGAAACCGACCGGGAAGGAGTCGGAGGGAAGGACAAGGGACGATAACTGCTTGATCGCATAACGTGGCCCTCCTGGAAGAAGAACTCCTGCAAAAGGGAGAGAAAGAGCGTATGACGAGGAACTGACGACTTTACTCCTATGGGCAAAAGCTTCAGAGCTCTCGAGTAATAGCGCAAACAGCTTGGCCAGGGAGCCCCGGCCAAGAGTTAACGGTAGAGAGTTGAAATCCCTTTGGCAACTCAGAAAATGAAGCGGGGAAGTCGAGGGGTTCAACCGTCCTATCCCCGCGATTACTAGATACGGGGGAGACTAACTGGCTGATGCCACCAGACTAAAGAGAAGATGGAAAAACGAAAGCGTGAAATGGATCCTGGAGATGGCCTGGTCAAGCAATTCCGGATAGTGCTACTGTCCGAAAAAAAAAGAAAAGGGCTCAGGAAAGATGGGGGCGACAGGGACAGAGGCCCCCAGGAGACGCTGAATACCGGCTAAAATACTGCACTCTTAGGAAAAAAACCTGTGGCAGCGTCGGTGCGGAGGGGTTCGATGAGTCGGGCTTAAGCAATGCGCGACGATTCATCGTCAAGTCCTGGGAGAAATCCTATGCGCAAGAAAGCCGAATGGAAGAAGTGACCGTGCCCGGGCACGTGGGCTGGGGTGATAGTGGCTGGAAGCTAAAATTAGAGATGCTTGGGACGAAAGGTCAAAGATTTCACTGCTTCTCTGCACTCCATACGACACCTCCTCCCGGGGATATCCTTTAGGAGGGAGTACTGCGAGGTGCTGCAGAAAAGCAGAAGGCTACCCGTTCCGAAATCATCTCAGCTACTAACCTGCGGCGGAAAAGACTTTGAAATGGATTGGCTGGAAAGGTGGAAGAAAAACCGAGGAAATCCGTGGTCCTTCGGCGAATTGATGGGGGATGCGTATCTTGGCCCCGAAAAGGAGTTCAGAGAAAAAAGCCAGAACCGAGAAAAAACGGAGAGCTCAGGGCGCGGGGCTCTCTACAATGAGCGCGGCTAACTTCTTGCTGAAATGGCGAAGAACATAGTCAAAGAAAGGAATTCTTCCATAGCTGCCCTCACATGCAGATCCTTTCCTCCTTCTAGGCCAGGAACCCGCCTCTTCACTCTTGAAAAGGAAACATCCGCGCAGATGAAGAAAGGAAACCCAGATCTATGAAACTTGCTTCAGGAGTCGAAAACAATGCATAAGTCACTACAGAGGGTGTAGCGTGGAGAGGGAAAATGCACGCGTCATGTTTCCATGCTTTCAGAGGAGAAATTAGTCAGAAACAGAGTAGAGAGATGAATCCTAGAACGCCACTATTGACATTCTACCTCGGCAATCCCGGAAACGGTCTTGAATTCTGCCTTGTAGACTCCTTAAGTGTCCGCGCGTCAGAGCTGGTGGTGTCGGAGGAAAAGGGGGTCTTCATTACTGGCATCGTGAGAAGGGTCGGCGAAGCTCGAAGAGGGACGGAGAAGTTGATTTCCAGGGAAAGATTGTCAGACTTAGGGGTGGCTTAAAAAGGAGAATAGCATCTGTTCGCACTTGAGGTTCAGCGCTCCGGGGAAAAGGGCTTTTGCCAGGACTAATTTGTCATCCAAGACATTTCTTCGGGTCGGTCAGATTTGGCGGGAACAATAAAATCGCGAAAAAAGAAAAAAGGCGATACGAGGCCGATTTACTCTTTTTTTCTAGAAAATTTCATAACATGGAAGGTCCACTGAGTCGGGGAAAAACACATATCTTTGGGACCTCTGCGGGGTTCGTGGGTAGGGAAGGAAAGAGGCTCATTCCGGGGAGTTTTGTTCAGAGCCTCACGAGTTCGCGCGACTCCAGAACTCAACGAGATGGGCCTGAAGGGCGAGAAGTTACAACAGGGGAAAGGGGAAGAAATATGGATCAAAATGCATCTCCCTTCATTTGTCGTATCGGATGCCGCCGAACTCCAAACGGACCAAATGCAACCAAAAAATTGCTAAGGGACAGATCGATTCGGCGTTTCAACGGTCTTCAGAGGAGTACCGAGGGGAGGACAGGCAGGGAACGAAGAATGTAAGGAAAGAGGAAAAAGCCGAAACTATGAAAAACGACGAAAGCACTCACATGCGCTGAACACTATTTGTTGAAGCCCGAGAAGCTCAGGGGCCGAAAGAACTTCAGGGGGCAGAAGAGGAAATGGGTTAATTCAAATTACAGAGAGCATCTTTCATATATAATTGACTGTTTGTAGGAAGTAAGAAATCCGAGGGGTGCTGGGGAAACAGGGACATCCCATGATCTAGTTCACTGAGAAGGGGATGGCAAAATTATCTTCATTAGGGGCTTAGGTTGGGAGCTGAAACCGTCTCTTTCATCGGGCGATTGGCTAATTGGGAACCCTAGTAACTCGCACGAAACCGTAGAAATGCAATGAGCACCATTTAGGTCTCGCCGCCTACGGGACTTCTTGACCCAGGACTGAAGGTTAAGGGGAAAGGCGTGTCAAAGTTATTTCTGCAAGAATGTTCAGAGATAAAATATACTATCGTCATCATCTTGGGGAGATAAAAGGGCCAGAGAACTACACGAAAATATCCCTGGGGGAACCTCATCTAGGACAAGGAAGGACCGTGGCCTGGGAGTCGGAAGCGGAAGGGTCGATCTTCTCGGGGAAAGGGTAGCGGGAATCGAGGCTGATCGAAAATGAAACTCGAAGGATTCATATATCGCCCATAATAAACTCCCCTAGGGAGGGGGGAGATCCATGAAAGTTACAAAAAATTCCCCTTCACCAAGTTTTCATCAGGATACCTTCTCAATCAAACTGGTTCGACGAAAAAGGAGGGCGGATAAAATGAAGAAGGAAGCCCGAGCAGTGAAATCAAGGTGACGAAGGAACTTACCTGACGCATGGCCTGCCTACAAAGAGAAAAAGGCCAATGAAAAATTACGGGACAGATTCCAGTGGGGTCCGGCATAGTGTATCAAAGGTTGCTATCGGGCAGCGAAGGGGCGGGGAAAGGATAAATTCCCTTTCTCAAGACGTTCGTGCAAGGAAAGAGGGGGCCGAGGTCTGGGAAATAGGTGAAAAGCAGCGAAGCGTAATTTCCACGTCCAAGCTTTCACAAGGGAGTGCGTAACAAACAGAAATTCGCCGGAGACTGATTGGAAGAAAAGAAAGCCGCACCGGGAGTTCAACTCTTCAATAGATACATGTGCTGAACGCGATAAAAGTCTATAAGGGACTGAGAAAAGAAAAAAAAAAACAGACCGCGCTGGACGCAATGACCACTTCGCGGAAGGGGATCTGTTGTTTGATGACGACGATACGAGAGAGGAGAGCATGGGCTAAAGGCGGGAAGGGCAAGTCAAGAGGCGACTTTACCATCCCATAGTGCTGAGGTCAATTAACCAAGATTGTCGCGCAGCGGAAGGGGGAAGATGGAGGAGGAATGAGGAAACGCTCAGCTAATGGCCGCGGACGGCGATCTCGAGGCGACGAGGGTTCGAGAAAGCAGGCAAAAAGGACATGCACAAATTATTCCCAGGGATGAGTTCTCTCTAGGCTCGCATCAGAACGCGAGCGGGGAGGTGTAACGGGGAAAAGAAGCGAATTCTCAAGGCGCACTCGTCGCTGTTGAAGGTGCGAAGTGAGAAGAGGAGTGACCCTATAATTACTAAAAACCGATCGTGTGAATGGGCAAACAGGGAAGGGCCGAAAGTACGATGACTGGGAAGATCTTTGCTACTCCGCACAGGTAATCTGATAGGGAAGGGGAAAGATGGCAAAAAAAAAAATCGGCGGTTTCCCTTTGTCTTTTCAGGGAGGATTCCCCCTTCAACTAACGAGAAATTTTCCGATGCATAGCAATCAGGACTCCTTTCGTGAGGGAGGGAAAGGTGTGTGGCGCTGGGTTCTGGACTCTAACCGGTCTCGGCTAGCCTCATAAAAGATCAGAGAAAATGTTCCTTTTAGTGAAGAGCGATATCCAGGATCAACAAACGAAGAGAGATATACAGGCGTCAAAGGAGAGAAAATACTTCGACCTGGGGGTATTCGTTCTCGCTCAGAACGTAGAAAGCAGAGAGCAACAACAAGAAAAAAGCCATTGGATGTGGGGAATTAAATCAGCCGCCGTTTCGTCCAATCCTAGGGAAGGGCAGTCTTCTTCATCCATATTCGGAGGGGAGGGTTCGGAGGGAAGAACGTCAAAAGCTAGTGAGATTCGGCAGTCGCTTCATCAAAGGTCTGATAGGCAGAGTTTGCTCGGAGTTATCAAATCCTACGCAGAGTCGAGTTTAAATGGGGCTGTGAAAAAAGGTGCTTAAGAACAATTCAACGGTTCTCTTTTCAGTCATTGCGGGTCCATATAGCGAGTGATCAGAAATCAAAAGAAGACAAAAAAATTTCTCGAAAAGGAAGGACAGAGGGGAAAGAAACCTTCAAAGGATTGCTCGAATGTTCCGTGACCAAAGCGACCCGATCAAAGAGACGAGTGTGGGGCGATGGAGGCGGTATGGACCGGACCGAAGAAGAGAAAACGCAGGAAAAGCGGCGAGCTCGGATGAGCTATCTCCGGACGATCGCGGCCGGCGGCAAACAAACCAACCCCACACACACGGCCGAGAGGGGGAAAAAAAAGGCGATGCTGTAAGATGTCCTGGATGAGTGCAGCAAGAACTATGGGCACCAGAAAGGAGGGTGCCAAGCAAAGGCAGTAAAGCACAATAGGGGCAATCTTCTCTGACGTCCGGCGTGAGGCCTTCGGAGGGACATCTTATCGAAGAGCACACGAAGATGAAAAGGAAGTTCAAAAAAGGTCGAGGTCCTTTGGAAAAACGAGTGGGAGGTTTGCGCAAAGGGAGGACCAGTCCGTTGCAGGAAGTTCTCGGAACGGAAAAATCTTTGCTTAACTATAGAACCTCTTAACAAAATCCAAAAGTCTAAAACTGTGGGGGGAGAAACACTCAAACAGGCCCGCTTGGGTGGGGGCCGTTCATTTGACTACAGAGAAGGATGTGTTTTCAGAAATTCTCAAAATCGCCTCAATCAGCAAAGCCACGGGAAGCAGCTTGGAGCCGGGTAAGTTGCTTTCTAAGTATCCGTCTAGCCCGAAAGCATGGTCAAGTAAGATGGCAACGTTGGCACGAAAAAAGGTCAAAAACTCAGGTCTCCCTGTTGCCGGTTTTCCTAGTCCCGTCGTCCCCTGAGCACTGGGATCTATATTCATCAATATCTAAATCGCCGGACCTTAGACTTCGTGTCCTCAAGGGGGGTAGGAAATACTATGGAGATATTGAGGGGTCGATCCGGAACCTTAGCATTGCAACGATCTCTCAAACGCTGTGGTTTGGCTTAGGGCATGTTATCTCAGGCCAGGGAAGGAGGCCGGCGGGATTCGGGGTAAAAAAATAAGGGTCCTGGCATACCTCGCGCCTCCTGCCCACGCCAGAGCCGTGTGGCCTAAAACAGACTCTTTACCCGTCAGTTCCTGACCCTACGGAGTCTTCGATGATGCCACGGGACTATAAAGCTAAGGTGAAGAATTGATCCCAAACTCCTAGACACAAAGATAAAGAGCTAAGTAAAGTAATGAAGGCTTTACGGCCTCATTTCCCACTCCGTTCCCTGACGGAAGCAAAGGACCCAAATTACTTGGGGCCTGCAAAAAAAAGGTGACGGTGCGGAAATGCGTAAAGGGACGCTTGTGGATCACTAAAAGTCAATGCTGTCCAAAGGGGAGGTCTGGCGATAAGTTTGCTCCGGGGGCTCCTGAAGGGTGCACAGAGCATTAAAGTACTGCTTCAGTCTAAGCTTTGGATGATCGCCCCAGTCTCAAAAAGGAAAAATTCCAGAGGGGAGCTAAAAGGGGGAGGTGAAAGGGAGATCCTGGGCAGATTTCCCTTGGCAGGAAGAAGAAATTTAAGAAACGCTGACGCAACATCATTGCATGTCTCATTTCCAGATTAGTATAGGCGAAGAACGTCTAGGAGGGCACCCTATGCCGAGGGAGGGAAGAAAGATTCCTAAAGGAGCTCGGGGGAAGGGTATATGAGTTAGCGGTAGGTAACGTCGGAAGTAGGAGTG
>Ga0179593_1457563_pt1 | contig 20213 bp, 20 predicted proteins | sample CZODoug2_1_08_16_FD_185931 | JGI IMG/M metagenome (GOLD analysis project Ga0179593, IMG submission 185931) | Vadose zone soil fungal communities from Angelo Coast Range Reserve, California, USA - CZODoug2_1_08_16fungal (PacBio error correction) | ecosystem: Environmental > Terrestrial > Soil >...
GTGAGGGAAGTGAACACTGTGGAATGGGTGAAGGGCTACGTAAGGAAGGTTGTGGTACCGGGGGGATCTAATTAAAAGGAAGGAATGAGTCACAGGTAATCACACCATAAAAAAATACCTCAGCGTTTGAAGGACAGTCGGAGGTGGTTCATCAAAATTGATTCACTCGAGTGCGGGAGAAAACAGGGGGAAGTAAAGAAGAATGACCAGGGGGGGAATCTTGGGGAGGGGGGAAATGTGGCAATCGTGACTTGACAGATAACAAGGGGGAAGGGGGGGGGAAATAAGGGGGTTCGCGAAAAGAAAAAGCCGGGTACTGACAAAGCAATAAACGGAGGGAACGATTCTGGGGAACTTAAATTGAGTACGAAAAGGACATGCGCTAATGAACGGACAAAGTTATTAATGCTTATACTGTATAGGGACTTGGGGGAAAAATGATAGGTAGGCTACAGAGGAGAGTGGGTTAGTCGAAGGGGTGGGTAAAGATGGTACAGGGATAAGGGGGGGAAGGTGGGACAGAAGGGAAATGCGATTATCCTACGTCCATGGGTGATTTAGGTGTTAAAACAGGGTGATCGGATCGGCTTGGGAAGGGTGGTTGCTCGATAAATGAGAAGGGAGCAAACTGTAAGAAGGGAAGAGAAAATAGAGGTAAGGAAGTCAGGAAAATGAAAATAACATTGAAGGTACGTAGGGGGGGGGGCTTAAGCCGGACTCTTGGGGGATGCAGGCGTTGGCGCAATAAAGTGTAAAGAGAAAAGAATTGTGGGGGGGGAAAAGAAAAGCGGGAGGCACGTGATCTAATTGATGATAAGGAGGGGAAACTCATAACTTTTAGGGGGGATGAGTGGAATAAGAAGACAACAATCAAAGGGGGAGTGGAAAAATTTATGCGGAATAAGTCGGCAGAGGGGCGGGAAAAAAACTCAATTTGTTCGGGGAAGCCACTAGTACTAGAAACCCATGACTAATAAGAAAAATGCCGGAGCAAAGAAGAGACTCGGGATCAAGGGGAGAAGGATATACGTGCGATAGTGTGGGATTACTTTCAACCTCGAAGGACCTTGGACTGGGGGAAAAGAATCCACAGGCGGGAGTCTTTTTAAAGTGGAAATCATCCAGAGTAAGAGAAGGGGGTTGAAATCGCAGGGGGTGAATCAGGTCGAAGAAGGGTAGGGGAAGAATGAGGGGGGGGGGGGGGGGAGGGGGAAACTGAACAGGGTATAGAAAGTAATGGTGTGAACCCCTGGATGTGAGAAGGAGAGGAGAGAAGGAGAAAGCAGATAGGATAAGTCCTAACAGGAAAGCGTCGGTATGGGATTTGGCGCTGGAAAGACGGTGTTCGGAATGGGACAGGGGGCGTAAAAAAGACCATCAGAGGTAAGGGGCAATAAAAAAAGGGAGATGGTAAACCAAGTATACCTTGCTTGTGGAGAGGATCTATAATAGGAATTCCATATTGGGGGGGGCAGCAAAGACTGAGGGTAACGAGGTAAAATGTTACTTTAAAGAAAATGCGCAAGAAATAACAAGGGGATCAGAAAGGGTTTGAGTTGAAGATACCCGTCTGGAATAGTTACCGGAAGACAAAAGTCACGGCAAATATAAAAAGGAGCGAAGGGACAAACTGGTCCAAGAAAGAATGCGGCAGTGGAAGAAGGTATGCAGTAGAAAAGCTCAAGTTTTAGTAGAAGCCGCGAGAGGTATGGCGTTGTAAAAGAGATTAGAAAATAAGCAATGAAGGTACGAGGGAGGCTAAGGAGAAAGAAAGGAAGTATAGGGTCTTGTGGGAGAGGGTAAGCGATGAAAAGTTGAGCAGTCTGGGAAACCCCAGTTTGCGAGGGTGAAAAGTATGGACATAATGAGGAGAGTCAAGAAGGCAAAGGAAAACCGTCTGCAGGAAAGAGGAGAAAGAAAACAGGAAAAAGGGGAGCGATTAGAATGCATGGGGGTAAAGCGAGGGTGTAGGGAGAAAATAATAAAACCGGAGATGGAAAGGAAGTGGTTTTCTGAAGGAGGGGAAAAAAGATGATGGGACAGGGAGAAAATGGGATAAGGTGGGTTACGTCCGTGAAGAAATGGACGAAAAGGGCGTGTGATGAGGGAAAGTGAAGACTACGCTGGGAGGGGGAGAGCAAAAATGGTGTATCATGAATGAGGGAAAGTCCCGAGATTGTGTAAACGAGTATCTGCTCTTCAACAACAGCTATTCAATAAATAAGGAGGGAAGAAAATAGGAAGAAGGACGGAGAGACCTCCAAAAGCCGGGGAAAAAATAGTAGGAATTGCGCAAAGGAATAATCTGGGTAATGAATTAAACCCTAGCTGAGAGGAAGTCGGAAAAAAAACGGGGTATTAGGGCAGCTAGTCAGCTCTGGTGCGAGTACGGGGAATAGTAGGCGGCAAAGTGGAAAGATCCCTAGCACTGCATAGGGAAAAGGGAAAGGTGAGGAAAGCGAAAGAAATAGAGAAAGAAAAAAAACACATGGCACAACGTTAATTTGAACGGAGAGCACATACAAAAAGAGCAGAGGAAGGTGAAAAATGAGTGAGGTGAATGCAAAAATAGGAAGAGAAAAAGACCAGGTACTAGGGGGTGACGGCAAAAAGGATAAGCACGAGAGAGGAAAACATTTAGACAGTAGAAAGACTAAGCACTGGATGGGGGCGCAAGGTTGAACTTGATTAGTGTATGGACGGTTGGCGAGGCAGGAGGGGAAGGGGAAGAAGGAAAGGGTGGGAAAGGGTACAGAAGTGTGTGTAGGTAAAAACAGAGCGATCGCAGGTGGAGGCGAAGGAGAGTGTACGAGGTCAGCGCATGATGAAGTAAGGACGCTCGACCTTAAAGCAAAGAAGAAAAAGGTAGCAAAAAATAAATGAAAAGAGGGAAAAAAGAGAAGATAGCAAGGTACTAAAGTCGGGTTAAACCGAGTGTAACCTTGAATAAACCGCGTTTCTTCAGAGGAGGGAGTAATGGGGGCGGTCTCCGGAAGGTCGAATCTACACTTTTGCTCGGCCTCAGCAACCACTCAACTGGAGGATCTCGAGTTCCTTGCTAAAGGTAAAACGTGGAAGAAATCAGTTGATTGGGGGAGATTTCAAAGAAAAGTAGAAAAGAGGCCGCGAATCTTTTTAGACAGGCGGCGATTCTAGAGAATAAAGACGAGTCAGGTCCTGAAAAAAAATAAGAATGACATAATTGGAGCCGAATTTCACGAAATCGGGCTGGGGTGGAAAAATCCAACTGTTTCCAAGAACAGAGGGGGGGGTGGTTTTGGGGAAAATAAAGTGATGTCAACGGAAGGCGTCATCGGGCAAGCGAGGCGGGAGAGGGCGAGCCCAGGAGGGGGGATAAAGGCGCTGGCGAGGAAGGGGGGAGGGACAGGGTCATCTGTCGATTGAGGAAAGGGCTGGTTGCGCCGCCCGATGTTGGAGCAAGGAGTAAATCAGTTAGTCCACTCCAGCCACTTGGGGGCTGATTGGAAGGCGTTAGAAAGCGGGGGGGAGAAAGTGAAGTCCTTCTCTACAGATCCGCATCACGTCTGCCACGGGGCTAGAATGATTGGAACAAGCCAGCGTAACAAAGAGGGCGCACAAGGCTAACTGCGGTTCAAAAAGGAAAACAACTTCAACGACGAGCCATTGGGTGGCTTTGACTTCCGGAAGTGAACAGGATGTGGATGCCTATAAAGTCCTTCAAGGGGAACTGCCAGGGGGTCGGTCATTGAGAAGGTACAACAAAGAACAGTAAACCGCTTTCCTTGAAAAAATAGAGCGCCTGTCCGCGGACCGAAGGAATTTAGGGGGGGGGTTAGACGCTGAGCGTCGATACACCGACCGATTCAAAAAGGATCCCGTGACTCTTCCCTCCTTAACTAAACGAAACAGGAGAACAAACCTCCTTTAAAGCAGGGTTCTCGACCCCACTGCGTGAACTGGTAATGAGCAGGGAATCTAAGGGAATTAAAAAAACAATTTGCCGAAAGAACATAACCTCACATTGGCCAATATCACAAGGGTGCCAACTCTCAGAGGCTCCAAAACTAAATTTGGGGGATAATCTTTTACTCTCCGGGGATGTGTGATGGCTCTCGTGAGAGAGAGGGGGTTCAGGGAGTAAAAATCTGTCCCTTTTGGGAATGGCGATAAGAGGAGCGGTGGGAAAAAAAATGCTGGTGTTTCTCCACCGGAGATATCCCATACATTAGGGTTATCAAAGTGTGAGCAATAGTGTGGAAAAACATGCCGTTTTCATCGTGGCAGGAGGGTTCGGCGCTTAGGGGACCCTATTACATGGCTCAAAATGAGCGGCTCAATGCCATTGAGCTAAGCTCGGAGCAATTCTGCCGGGAGTTGGGAGAAAGAAGATCTAAGGGGAAGAGTGGAAAATCCTCGACGAGAAGCTTCACCCCTTGTGCCGAGTTCATTTTGTGCCCCTAGGATCGCACAATCTTTGCGATTCGAACAAGGCGTGTCAAGAAGGGAGGAGGAAGGGCGATCAAATCCCTTCATCTCGATCAGCAGGCTGAGGTGAAGATTCCGAAGCGTCTGAAGAGCAAAGAAGCTTGAAAGGGGGGCACTAAAATCCTCAGCAATCTGAGGAATCTTTTGGGAAACACCTAATTGCAAACAACCTTCAGGAGTGAGAGCTCTAGGATTGAGGCGCAATCGACGGATTCAACGCGGAACCGGGGTCGCTGTCTAGAGGTGGAGCATGTCACCATGGGTTAATACTGTCGAACCTAAGGTTGGAGTCTATGCCCAAAACGAAAGCGCCATCACAAACGGGAGCATTTGGGGTCCTCAGACCAAGGATTTCAAGGAAAATAGTTTCTCCTATTGGCGAAGCCGACGCCCAAGGGCGATCAAAAAGGAATTTGTCACGCAGACAAATCAAACCTCAAAAATCAGAGTGGGTGTCCGGCAAAAAAAGGGAGGATCAGAGGGATTGGACGGACGGCCTCTCCAGAAGGGAAACTACAGGTCTCATCTGAAAAAGAAATCTCATGTGCTGGGGGTGTAATGGGGAAAAAAAGGACTCCTGCAGGATGACGGGCCAGGTTCATCTCGTCTGGCCATAAGGGAAGACACTTTAAGGACCGGGAGTTTTAATTTGTGAAAGAGTCGGGATTCTAGACAACCCAAAAACTGTTATTAATGGGGGAAGAAATAGAGTTTCATAACAAGTCTACTGCGGAAAAAGAAATGTCCGTGAATTGGGACAGGGAAACTATATTCCCTCAACCCAGTTGTCGGGTATCAGAGGTGAGCCTGATGAGGGGAACTTAGGATTGCCGATCACTCGCGGGCCTCGAAGGCTCTATGGAGCAAGCGAGATTCAATACCCGGGGGGCAAGATTCGGCAAGTCGGGGATGTGTCGAAGAAAGTTAAGACTCCAGTTGCGGCTTTCTCAAAAGGGGGAAGGTCGGTTCCAGATGACATTAGAAAAATAGGGGGCCCAGAATCAGTGGGGCAGCCCCTGTGGCACATTGTAGAGTTATGGGAAAAAGGGGGGTCCATTGATAGAACTAAACTTTTCTTGGGGGGAGGCAAGATCGATCTGGGTGTCAGATCCAAAGGGGCACCCAGCATGTTTCCCGCATTTCTCGGAAATCAAGTCCGGAACGTAAGTCAGAAAAAAATCATACTTTGAAAACACGGGTTGACGGGGAAATATAGAAGCGCATGCAAAAGGGAAGCTGGGGTCAGCATCCATTGCGCGGCGTAAGTTGGGGGGTCCCTGGAGAGAATTTCATATCTGGACTGGGGGGGAATCTTTCACCAAAATCTGCTTCTATGGAGAAAAAAACTCCTGGAAGGGGGCACCTTCAAAAAGAAGAAGACATGTCTGCCATTTCATGAAACAGGCAGCTGTGAAAAATAGCAAAATGACAGAATCGCAAGACGTTGTTCTCCAAAAAAAAAAAAAATAATCAGTATATTGTCTAAAAGCATCCAGATTTCGATGAAGGGACGGGAAGAACGAATACCGTTGAATTTCTTGACTAATGCGATGCAAGTCCGGCATGGTGGGGAGCCTTAAAGATTACCAAAAGAACCCCGGCAATGAATTGCTAAAAACTCGGTAGAACGGGTAGAAAATAGGACGTGGGAAGGCAGCGGGGGGAACAAAACCGCGACGTACACGACCAGGCAACCGAAAGGAAGTTAAATACTAAAACACCGACGGAAAGATAACACACATACTTTAAGGCGTACACATCTTACCACATCAATTTCGGTTGGGGCGAGCGGGGGCGAGGCACTGACCGCGATGTGAACTTTTCTGCCGGTGTCGTCTGTTTTGGTGGGTTTCATCAGACCTCCGATGGGCCATTCTCAAGGCAGAACACGCCAAGCAGGCAGGGTGGTCCTGGGTCAGATTTTCCAACTGGTCTCTGTAGCGAGCGGATACGGGGGAGGGGAAAGGGGGCAGCAAAAGTGATACTCGGATACATGAAAACTAAAGATACCTAAAAATTTACCGGGTGAAGGTCCCCAGTTTGGGGGATCTCTAATAAAAAGAAGGAAAGGATTTCTTAGAAAGCCGACAAACAAGGTTAAAAAGGGAACGAAGTGTAGTCGGGGATTATTAAGAAATATTAAAAAAGGGTGGGGAAATAACTTGGGGATCCAGTCGGACAGGACGTGGGTGGCAACTGCCTAAAAAAAACGATGACGCTGGGGTCAAAGCAAAAGAAGAGTCAAGGGGGAGAAAGAGCTTCGATCGGGAATTATGAGAAGCATCCAAAGAACTGGCTTATGGAGACCAATCAAAACCAGAAAGAGAGGGAATTAGGAGGGCTGTAGGGGGGCAATCCCCAATGGTGCAAAACAAGAAGATTGCTAAAGGAAGCGACTGTAAGGCAGGCATATCCAAAAGACTCAGCCAAGACCATACGAAGGAAAAATCTCTGCATAGCGAAGTATGGGGAACGGCAAAATTAAAAAGGCCTTAGACGGGTGGCTATCACCACAGGCAGGGGAAGAATTTTTAACTCGTGTTCCCAAGGAAAACTACACAACGGGTGGGCGTGAAGGCACGGCCATTCAATCTCTCACTGGGGAAGACCAGGGTTAAAAGGGTCTGTCAAGAGAAGAGCCGCTACAAAAAAATCTAACGAGGGGGGGGACTCCATACGTGGGTTAATCTCAACACAAGGGCTGGAGAAGGGGAAGAACGTCAAAGCGACAGCTTGGCGAGAAATCAAAGGAAGTCAGAAGGTTCATCATTTGAACAGATTCTAACTCCTAGGCCAAGCATCACTACAAGCAGGGTTTTTGCCATGAGAAAGGCTGACACTTTCGACGAGAGGGGTCGTGCCTTAGGTCGCTTTCCTTGGGGAAGGATCGTTCATCGAATCTGACAAAGGAGTCTTCGTAATACCGCTTCCGATTCAAGATAGATCTCATCTGGTGGTTCTTTCTCTCGCTTGGGGCCTGGGCCGTTAATAGTGGAGAAGGAACAACATTTACCTCATGCAAACTTCCATTCCAAGGAGTTCAAAGGCCCATGTTTTTTGGGGCCAGGGGGGAGGGAGGGTGAGCGGACTTGGGGGCTTTGACTCCTGAAGCAAGCGAAAAAGCTGTAGGGGAGACTGCACTCGGGCCGTGCATAGGCAGTGGGAAAAAGCTAAGTGGGGGGGGAGCTGAGAGAGGCTCCAGATCAAAGAGTATGGGGAGTCTCAGCGCGCCATCACAGGGAAAAAGGACCACACATTGACTGCAACGAGAGAGTAGAGCCTCCGTTAAAGCTGTCGTAGAAGAAAGGGAAAAATGGAGAAAGCTCACAAAGACCGCACAGGAAAAAGGACACAAACACCCTTTTTGGGGGTCCCCGACAAAATTAATCATCTAGTACTGGCCTACTTCACCTTTTCGAGTGACACTTATGGGGGGAGCCAGCATGGCCGGGGTACCAAGTGTAGTAACGACGGGAATTAACTCATAGAGAAGGAGTTGGTTTCGGGCGTCAAGAAGAGGGGGGAATACACCGCGCATCGGCGCCCTTATCCTGGCCGAGTCATAGTGGGGGTCACTACCTCCAGGGACGTTCAAGGAGGCGGGCCAAGGGGAAAGTGAGAGAGGCAAAGAGCGAAAGATGGGCCACTGGAAGTTTTCATGATCCGGAAACATTTCCCTGCGAGCTGTTAGGATGGAGCTGGAAACCGTGCTTTTCATCCCATTGCTGGGATTGCCGTCCGAAACTATTGAAGATCCTGAGCATTTTTCGCGCGAGAGGAAGACCCGAAGACCGCGTCAGCCGTCCCAGGGAATCCAGCACAGGGTCGTCCAGTCGGGGGGGGACTTTTATGTGTACATCTTGTCAAAAAAGAGGAAGAGGGGGGGATATCGATGTTGCTTCTCCATTTCAGGGATTCCTGGAGTGTCACAGAGAGGCTGCGCTCGAGGAGAAAGGAGGGGGGGGGTTCCGAGGCGGCTGCGGGATGGAGGGAAGCTTCCTGAGAGGGAATTGCGAAGAGTGAGTACGAAAAACGCGTGTGTGATGCCGGAACCTTCAAGGGGTAACTACAACAGACCCCGGTGATGGATTGGGGAGGAAAGACGATGAGAAGGTATTGAGATGCCTGGGGGAACAGAGCCTCGGGGAAAAAAAGGCGAAAACGCTGATAAAAGTAGGGGAGACGACGCCAACACGGAAAATCGTTCTCGCCAGAAAAAGCGGGACAGAGGGGCACTTCTTAATCGAAGGGGGGGGGGGGTCCATGGCAGGGAGGAATGATGAGTCCCAGGAGAAAACTTAATGTCCATGGACTATCTTGGAACAGAGGAGGAAAGGGACATATCATAACTTTCCTGAACTAATGGGTAGCGACAGGGAACGCCGAACCGCAACGGGGGGGGGGAGTTCGATTCTCTTCATTTCACTAACGAGTCAAAAGTGCAAACTTCTCTTACGTGAAAAGAAGCGATGCGCTACATCAAGGAGACAAACCGCAGGGAAAAAGCCTCTGGACACAGAGGAAAAATACTGCGAGGGAGAGGGGGGATATCATTTATTACCCCTGGCAAACAGATGATCAAAGGAAAAGGGGGAACAATCGGGGGGCCCGGTTTCCAAAAAATCCAACAAATATTTGTAAGGGTGGAGAGGGAAAAGGAAAAAGGGGTGGAAGAGTCCATCGGTCGCAATGATTTCGTCTGTGGTGAAATAGTTCACCTAGAGATAAAGTGTGTGGGACAGGGGTCAGAGACAACGCCATGAGTTAAATCACTCAGTGTAGAAAAAAATGGTATACATAGCCGTTCATAGGGGGCAGGAGGGAGGGAGGGACGCGCAACGGACTCAAAGAAAATCCGGGAAATGATGCCTAGAGGAAGAAAATAAAACCTCGGCCAGGGCTGCCCAAGCTATTATGGAGGCGTCTGGGGAAAGAAACTATGGGAAAAGAATTACAACAACCGTGGAACGATTCATGGGGGGGGGGAAATGAACTCCAGGGAAACGAGTTCCGTCTCTTAAAAGCTGGGGGAAAGCCTTTATTGAAGGCCATGAAGTAACAACCACTGCGTCTAAAATCAATCAAAAATATGAAAGGAGTCTCAAGATAGACAAAGATTCTCAGGGGGAAAGGACCGAAGAATCACTTTGTTCTTCCAGGGCGGGGTTGACCTCAGCACTATTTGACTCAAAACGGGTGGCATAAAATCTAAAAGGAGATTTTAGAGCGCCACTTTCGTCGGGGGAGGACATAAAACGCGAGAAGTGGGTCGTTGAGGGAATAAAAAAAGCGCGATTAAAATATGGGACACTTGGTAGGAACCCACTAGAGACAAGAGAAAAGGTGGAAAAAGTCCGAGAACAAGGGTCAATTTTCAACGAGTGGGAAAAAAAAGGGAACTAATTACCTCCGGGGAAGACCTAAAGAGGGGGAAGGTAACTCTAGTTAAAACATCCCAAAAGAGAGGATGCGCCTATGGCCAAACGGTTAATTTCAGAGGGCTGGGCGACGGACAGAGGTAATAGCAATGAAAACAATTCGCAGAAAGGCAGGACAGGAGCACTTAAAAAAATCAGAAGCCAATCGCATGCCAAGGCTTACGGCACTTTCTGGCCAGGGAGAAAGGCGACCTAAATCTTAGATCACTGAGTCTCAGGGCGGGGAGGGGGAGAGCGGTAGGCTCAAAAAAAAAATGAGGGGGAAGGAAGATATCCAGCTCTTCAAATTCAAAAAACTCATTCTAATCAAGGAAGGGTAAATCTGAAAGGGTATCCCGCAGAGAGGCCATCGTCTAAAAAAAAAGGTAAGCGGTATTGCACTATTGGAAACCGAAGGGAGGGGGACTTGCAGTGCAAAGGGCGTCCATTTTCCTCACATTGAAAGATGGACAAGGAAAAGAGGGAAGGAAGGAATTACAGGTAGGGCGAAGAGGGAAGAGGGATGTCGAAGAAGAGAGTGAAGAAAAATAAAGGGTGGGAGGGCTTTTCGTTCTTCTATTCGGAGAGAAAAATAGTGGGAAACAGGAAAGCCGGGGAGGGGCGGGAAAGCGTGAAAACATTCATTGGGACGCAGGTTCCATGGGGGAAGGAATACTTTGGAGCGATGGTTAAATATCTGGAAAGGGGTCAATCCACAGCCGCAAAGGGGGAGGGGGTTCAACAAATGCTGAGGAAAGAAATGCAAGCCGAACGTGGAAGGGGGAATCTCAGATAGGGTAAAAAAAAACTATGAAACCGGTCGGGGGGAATATAGTCTTAAAAAGTGGAGGGGATCAAGGTATCTTCCAAAACGACTTCGGGAGGACGGGTCTAGGGACTGGGGGCGAGATGCAGCTTCAGGGAATAGGGGAAACAAAAAAACGGATATGATGGTAGATATGGAAAAAAGAGGGGGGGAGAATTGGTACGCCTCAGCCGACAGGAGAGTGCCCCTCCTTGTTGGAAAAATCATCGCACAGGGGGGGGGGGAGGGGGAGTAAAAGGAACTGAGAGAACGGGGTTGTTGCGAGAATCTGAAAAGGGAGTACTACTCGCAAAAAAGTAGGAGGGAAGATGTCAAAGCTCTAAAGGAAGAGGCGGTCTCAGAAGGGGAAAAAGAAAAGGGGGATCCTACAGCCGGTCGATTTATTGAAGATGAAAATGTGGAAGCGAAACACGGGAAATCCACCGAGAACGCGTGCTAAAGCGACTCTGGGTAGAAAGAGTTTAATAAAACGAAGTGTTGGTTGGGATATCGTGGGGGTGGCGGGAAACAAGGACTGGAGGATCCTTATCGACGGAAAAAAAAAATTTAAATGGGGAAAACAAGCAATCCCGATTCACTCGAGAAAACATACGTAAAAAGTTGAATAGGTGCTATACAAATCACCTTGAGAAAAATTTGGGGGGGTTCGCCGGTGGAGGTCAGTGCATTTAAGGGAATGTTGCGCTACTTGGTTTGGAAAAAAGTTAGAATTTCCATAGAAGGGGCACCACAAAAATTAGGTGAGTTGGCCAGCGGGTCAAGTGGTTAGGACTTGAGATTAAAACTGGAAGGAAAGGGTTCATAGGGGGCACTATTGTAGCCGGGGGGGGTGGGGGGAAGAAAATTTACGATCCAAAATTTACTAGGACAAGAAGGAAAGTTTGTACGAGCTTATCTCCCGGGGGATATTGGAAAATATGGAACAAAGGGGGCAAGTCGGTCCAAGGAAGGGACGACCTGGAGGAGGGAAAGGCATCAGAAAACAACTGATGGAGGGGGTGGGAGAAAAAAAGGGAAGGCAAAGATTATTAGTTGGCCACGAACAGTTGGGAATGAAAGGGAATTACGATGGAAGCGCCAATAATGGCCAAACGGGGGGAAGCAAAGGTTGAGATGAGACAGTCTCTTTCAAGAAGGGGGCTCCCAAGAAAAATAACAACAGGTCGACAGGGAGTTGAGGGGTGTCAAGGGGAGGAAGAAACACGCGGAATTAAAAACAATCATTGCAAAATTCCAATCGACGCGGGAGTCAATAGGAAAAATCCTCGCCAGAGCGGAAAAAGGGAAAACGGGGAGGGAGCGATCTGTGGATCGACTACAGAAAGACTTTACAACATCGTATCAACGGAGAGGGAGGGGGGAAGGTGGTAAAACCCAGACCCTCCGTAGAGAGGTCTTGGAAATCTGCAGTCCTTGGGTCATGGGAAAAGTTGAACTTTTTTTCAATGATGGGAAGGGGCTGCCTAAAAAAGGTAGGGGGGGAATCAGGGGCAAATCTCACTCCACAAAGAAAAAAAGAGGGGGATGATGAGTGAAGAAGCCATAATGTGGGGTGGGGGAGAAAATGGAATCAGACAGGTGACACGGGCTAAAAAAAAGAATGACGTCTAAAAAGAATGCATGAAGCCAGCTGCCGAACAGTTGCGTTGTGTAGCAAAGCGGTCCCAATTTTAACGCACTTAAACAGGGGGCCTCGAGAAAAGGAATGTGATTCAAAATTTACATCGAAAAAAGGGGACTTCTCTAAAGGAGAACAATAAGCGGTCCTAATCGATACTAAAAAAACTCCCTTGGGGGATAGGAAGAAATTCAGGGAACGGGAATGCTAAAAGGGACTACTATGAGGAATCAAGGGGTGGAAAATGAAACGTGTGGTTTTGGGGTTCGGGGAACGTAGGGATGTGGCGAGGAGCTCTAGTTGGGGGAGAGGGAACCCTATAATCTTTATCGAGAAGCCGAAAGAGGGGAAGGGGGAAAAGGGCAGGGGGTGACAAGGAGGGGGGGCGTCTATGGGGCGACAAAAAAACCAGTGGGGAAGAAAATATATATAATCAGGAAGGCCAGAAAGAACAGACAGAATATGCGGCCAATATGGGGGAGGACCACTTAGAAAGGGTCAGATTCCTGAAGGGTATAAACTCGGCTACAGAACTACACGTGTCCACAAAAAACCCCCCAAGGAAAAACAACTGGACAGACATCAAGAGTTTTCCTCATCGTAAGGAAGAAGGGTAGAAAAAGACGTGCCGGGAGGACCCATCTAGGTCAAAAAAAAATCCTTTTACCTAAAAGGATTGGAACCTGTCAGGATTACCAAAGATAAGTCGGCAGGAATGCCAACTAGAGGAAGAAATGACCTCCAGGCATGGGGGGGGGGGAAAAACACCATGGATGGATCCGCTTTAGGGGGGTTCATGTGAGAAAAACCAATGAGTGTTCGAGGAGGTCATGGAAAATATGAGCGATCAAACAGAAGGGAAAAAAGGTAGAAAAGCTGGGCTTTCTCAAGCCAAAAGAACTTGTATGTATATTCTTGTCTTCAGCTGGGAAAGGGTTTCAGCGTGAGGGGGTAAGCGTGGGGCCGACCCCTGTCTCCTCTCCTCAAGGGGAAGGTTTTCTAATGGCGATCCCTCAGAAACCCGACTTGCACGGGGCACAATTGATCCTGAAGATCAATTTGAGTGGAAACCTAAACTTCTCAAGGGGTTTTGACTATCCCAAGAGTTGAAAACAACCGCGGTTGAATTAGATTTTTTAAGAGGTCTTACTGGAAGTCTAGCAGATCGGACTGGAGAGGGGGAATACACTTTCTGAGAACGAGGCATGGTAGGTCTTGTGGCGAGCCTTGAAAGGCGATGGAAGGGGAAAAAATTGGGAGGTGGTTGCCGCGACCCGCTTTTGATGCGGGAAAGGTAAGAAAGCCAACGCTGTGGAATTTTTGGGGGCTGGACATCGGAGCACAGTGATTGAAGACTGTCTACGAGGGAACTCCGGAGAAGGAGAAAACTATATTGGAAAGGAACCAGCTCATCGGAGCAACAAGAAGGACGTGCCAAAAAAAAATAAGGACAGTACGATAATGATGGAGTCCCCTTGCGAAGAATAGGACCGAACTCACGGTAAAGGTGAAAGAAACCAGTCGGTCCAGGCAATATCACAGTGAAGGCCTAAGATATAGCTGAAATACGACTTCGCTAACGGGGGAAGGATTGTAGGGGTCTCAATGTCTCGTCGAGGGTCCCTCAGGGGGGGAGCAAATTGACAGGGGAGATGGTCCCTTGGGAGAATGATCATCCAGTCGAAAACACAACTTAAAAGAGGGGATAAAAGGGGGGCCAACTCAGTTTTCTCTTTAGGGGGGGGATGGGCCCGGAGAGTCCAATTGGTTGGCCCACAAAACATGTGTCCAAAAGGAAAAGCTCCAGGGGGCCAGTGACCTGTGTCGAACATGGCTGGGGGCCCGTAAGTGATAGAATAGGGGTGCTTTTAGTGATGCCAAGAATTAAAGGGTTAGAGAGATAGGGCGCGAAGATTTTGGGCAAAAAACTGGAGAGCTCAAATTCACGGAGGTTGGGCTACCAGAATGAGAGACAAACCTTTGGGAAGGGGGCATTTTCTGGTCAAAACTTTGGGAAAACTCGGAAAGGCGAACAGGCGGACTGCGGATCGACTGATCACACACCCTTCGCCGGAGGTGCGTCCTCGAAGAAGCTAATGTTGATGAGAGGGAAGACATTCCTCGCAGGACATAACGGACGGGGGAAAAAAAAAAAAAAATCGGCCCGAGGATCATTTTGAAGCACCAAAAAGGGCGGCAATTGAAGGAAAGAATAAAGGGGGGGGTATGAAGTCGCCAAGGAGAATACCACTGCTCATCTTAAGAAGAAGAGGCTGAGGAGATTCCCTAAGGAGCACGATCAGTAAAAACTAAAATGGCACTGGGCCGCAGCAGAATCCTTCCAGGGTGCCTACTGAACCCTGTGCAGAGGGCATCGGGTTAAAAGAGCGTGATATTTTCGAGAATTTCTGCTTACGAGAGGAGGAACTGAGAAAAATAGGACCTGCAGAGGGTCATGGACAAAGATAATTAAGACTGGTTGAAACCAGGAGATGGCACCGGGCGAAAGAGGGAACAGAAAAGAAAAGGTGCCAAAGGGAAACCATTAGTGAACTGGTAGAGTGGAGAAAAGAGAGAGGGAAATAGAAAAAAAGAACGGCACTCGCGAATATGCGGGGTCATCTCGGAAGGCGCATAACTGAGTAGCTGGACAAACGGTTTCAGTGAAACTGAAGGGGCTACGCCGAGGGGGCGCAAGTGCCGCGACGGACCATCTGGGCAACAAGCGCAGGGGGGAATGGAAGACCAGAAACGCCTAAAATCACTTAAAGCGCATAGGGGAATCACTAAGACGTCAGCCGACATCGAGGAGCGGAGGCGTTGACATTGTGAGAGCTCAAAAAAAAAAAGAGGGGGATTAAACGAGAGAGGAAAGCGAGTCAAGGACTGCGGCTACAAAAAGACTCGAGTCCGCAAGCTTTAAAGTTAGAAATATTGGCGAAAAGGGGGGTATTCTGCTATGGGGCAGGCCATCAGGCTGACAGCGCGGGGAGATTGAAAGAGGGGGGGCGATTCATCAGGCATGCGCGAGGGGACGCGACTGAGATTACCAGTGCAGAGTCTGGAGTGAGGGGAGATGGGTCTAAAATAAAGAGTGCACCACTGAGGGTCGTGCAGGGGAGGGGTCGGGGGTCCGGTTAAACTCTTGGCAAAAAATTGGATTGCTTCCCCTTGGCACAATTGATATCTGTCGCGGTGTCAGGCAATTGTTGATAGACTAAACGGGGCTCTTCTGAAGCTGGGTGAATGAGCAACCGCAGCGAGTGCCCTCAGGGATAAGCATCTCCTGATTGTCGCAGACTCAACTAAGGGTATTTTTCAAGGGGCGTTGGGGGGGTATGAGGGTATGCTTCCGGGAAGCAACATTGAAATATGGGGGGAAAAAAATCGCAAGGTTCTGTGGGGGGGGGAGAGATGCGCGCCAGTACTCTTCACATAGCTCATTCTGAAGGTGGAGAGAAAATGAACGGGATTCGACTTGGGAACGCCAGAAAGGAAACGCCATGATCTGAACCTGGGTTCAGAGAGAACGGTGTGTTTTATAAGGCGAACAGGCAATGAGAAATAAAAAGACTTGTGTGGGGTAAGGGCTGACTGCAGGTCGAGATTGGGCGCCTCCGGGGCTCAAAAAAAAACAACAACAAACCCCCGTGAACAACATAGGGGATCAGGGCAGCAGAATCACCTGGCCTAAGTTGAATAGCGTTCCGTATCAATCTATGGGGGGGACCGGGGGGACGGAGCTGACAGGGACTCCGAATGAAACTATGATTTCTTTCACTCTTGGAACATTAGAACTAGTTCTTGGAAGTTTGAGAAAAACGGTTGAGACAACAGTTCGCGCATAGGATTCATGCACATGTGGAAGGAGGGAAATATCCCACCGGGGGGGAAGAGCGGGTGCGCAATAAGAAAAAAACAAGGGAAACCTGTTGAGATACACATCTTATCCACATCAAGGAGTTTTCTGAACGGAGGGGCCTGGGACGCTATGAATCCTGTGTGAGGGGGGGGTTGGTCCAAGGGGAACAATGCCCTATTGCCCGAAACACTGGCCCCATGATACAAGCCCTCATCTGGGGGGAAGGGGGAGAAAAGGGGGAAAATGTTCAAAACGGCGGTGGTGCCTGGATGGGGCTCTATTTCCTGGAAAGAACTTGTACACGGGGGACCTCGAGTTTGCCATCGCGAGGACGAATCCTCAAACGTCCGGTCGAGCATAAGTTTGTGTGGGTCCAGAGAAAATAGAGGTAAACGCGTCAAAAGTTGAAGTTTAGATTAGAACGGGGACCTTTCCGACTTTTCAAATGGGTACCTTTCTAAGGAGAAGGAAAGACACCCCATAAAAGCAATGAAGGGTTGGGAAAGCAAATCAATTATCTAATGAATTCATATGGGCACTTTATTAAATGGGACGAACGAGACTCAGGGGGGCGTATCCTCCCAATAATATCCCCCCCCCCCCCCGGCGAGGGGAACGCGGAAGTGGGAAGATGAGGACCGGGATTATTGTGAGGCTCACGTGAGTCAGATTACTCCAGAAGGTTCAACACGGACCTTAGTGTTAAGGACCTTAATTAATCGCATTGAACCTCTGGTGGCGGGCAAAAACTTCGCTAAATCAAGGGCTGAAGGAAAAGTAAGCCAAAGGCGCCGGAGTAAATCGGGGCATGAATGGCCGGAAAGGAATCTCAGCGTGGGTACGACTTCAGCAGGAAGAAAACAGACCTTAGTGTTACACAGCGAGCACCGCGGTCTTTTAACAGAGTGACTCAGAAAAAACAGCGACAGGCTGCGTACTCGGGGGGGAAATTCTGCGGATATGGTAAGTTTAACTGGGGCGGTAAGGAAATCTCAGGAGCGTGCCCGCGAAAAATCGCGGATCAGGGGCTGATGATCGAACCAGCAAGCTGACAAGACGTTGCGCTGACGGAAGACCGAAAGACACAGTCTGTGGTTTTCGAAAAAATGAGAATTAAGTCAGGAAAGGGCAAGGGATGGGAAAGCGCGCCTGCCAATGAAAGGCCCGGGGCCTTAGACGACGGTTCTTCCCAAAAGGGAAAAGCTGAACACGGACCCTCGTCTTCCGGCCGGATCGGTTATGTTTTTTTTGGGGACGCTCAGGAATCGGGCAAAAGGATCTGGTAGTTCGCATGAGTTATCGAAACTAAAGAAGAAAAATAAAGGCCATTGGAAAGGGGAATATTCAGCAATGTAATAAGGGTGGCAAGGTCTTTTCCGTACGGATGGGAATAGGAGGGGTCACATAAGTTGGGTTTTTTGGGGGTTAGGGGCTTGGGGGGGATGCGTGGCGCGGCCGGCCAGTTTTTCGAACTTACATCCTCCATTTATAGTCTAGATTAGGGGCAGGGGGCCGTGAAAAGAAGGGGGATATATAAGGGGGGCGTCTGACGATTAGACAACACAAAAAAACACTTATGAAAAGGGGAAAGAGATATATGCTCTAACACTTACACCCCATAGTTCAACGTCCACGAGGCGAATTCTCCTCAGACAGCTCGTCCCGTCCTTATAAAACTCACCCGCCTGAGAAAAAGGCAAACACAAGTTTATTGAATCAGCGTACTATTCACCTTGGCAGTTTAAGAATGCGTATGCGTCCCTGACCCTCAATACAGCATGCCTTGGGTATTTAAAAGAGATGGGGTAGGTACAGGGATTAAACGAACCAGTCACGCACGGGCTTTTCGATGAAATCGAATCGGCTCGTCCTCTCGACTGTTAAAGAAACAGCGTTCACGACCACGCCCTGGCTTCGAAGGCGGAGTACATTGTCGTCGAAGCAACTCGCGAAAAAAGATAAGGCCATTTATGCCACTTCTCCTCGCCCCACCGGGGGGGACTTCGAGTCTTTGGAAGCGTCACGTATTTAAAGAGGGGGTGTGAAGGTGGCTCCGCCCCGAAAAGATCCGACTGTGAGCTCGCAGGCGGGAGGAAACCTCAGGGGCACGGCCTTCCAGACCACAGATTGTATTATCACAAATACGTCCTTCTGGGTGGGAAGGTGAGAAAAAGACAAGACGTTCCACCAATAGGGTTATTCGATGTTAAAACGTTCTCCAAGTCCTTATTCTTCTTGAGTCGTCGGGGGGATCTCAGTGACTCTCCCCTTCGGGGTGGAAAAAAGTCCAGGGGGGGTCGATGGACTTTGGCCGCGTCGATTGTAAATGACGAAGAGTGGGTTGCCCGCCCCCGGTTGTCGATTACCAGTCGAAAAAACTCGAAGGTTGAAGGTTGAGGGGGACAGGCCACTTACGAAAGGTGTGTCCTGGAGAAGGCTAGAGATAGAAAAAGAAAAGAAACGGGGGGAGGGATAAGGGTTGGAGACACGCACATCATCTCGTTCTTCTCAAAGGAAGGGAAGGGCAAAATCGAAATCACTGAAATGTGCCTACAAAAAATAAATGATTTATGGTCACACAATTCAAAACAGGGGTCGGAACTGATTTTATACGACTTCAAACTTAATGTCATCGAAAGTTAGGGCAGGATCAGAGGCCAAAACATGAAAGAAAACTCTAGGATATCGAGCGAACAAAAATTTCATCGCGACCTCAAAATGGTATGGGAGGCCAAGGTCTAAAAGGAGATGCAAAACCGAGCAATGCGGGGGGTCAAAATAATTTCCCGTCCAGGTAAAAATCTTTTACACAGCGAAAGGAAACGAACGGGGAGCACAGAGGCTGGTGGGGACTTGGAAAAAAGGGGGACATCGGATCCTTAGGGGGGGCCCACCAAAACAGAGTCGCGCACGACAGGAGCTGACAGTTACCCGCGTGGAGTCCAAACGACAGTGTTTAGAAGGGGGAGAAACCGGAAAAAATTAGGTGGAGAAAAGCAGGAAAGTCGGTTGGCGGAAAAAAATTTTATTGTTCCACGGGAAGGGGAGTCGAAAGCGCTAATGAATGTGGTCGGGGGCAAACCGCCTCAAAATTCCACGCAAGTAATCGGCCAAGTTGGGAAAGAAAGGGTTTCAGAGGGAGCCTGGACTTTTAGTGGGAAAGTCCGCGGAAGGCACCAGCCGGATCATGGCGGGATCGCTCCACGCACTTGAGAAGGAGGGAAAGGGATCCCGAAGATCAATGGGGGAAAAATTAAAACATCTCCTCTACAGCCTTTCAGCTTGAGCCAACGGGGCGATGCATTTGGGGACTTCGCAATCGAACAACCGCTTTGATGAGCGAAAAAGGCGGGCCGAGAGGGGGGAGTGGAGGAGAACAAGGATCCTCCGGCTTCAAAATCCTATCAGAAGAGCGAGGAAACTGAAGCCGAGAGACAAAGGTGACGAAAAAAAAGTGCACTCAAGAAAAAGAAACGCTCTGGGGTCTGGGTCCGACGCCAAAATACGAGGTGCCAAAGTTCATTTGGGAAAATGGGGGATAGGGAAAGATGGTGGGGGGAGGGACCGGGAAATCTGATGAGCTGCGGAAAAGCGTGCTTTGCCATCGTAGGGACACAGGGCGCTCTTCGGACTACTTTCGGACCCAAGTTCAATCTATGAACCAATGGCGTAAAGCGACCATCCTAGATCCATGGTTCGAAAAGGGCCGCATCCCAATTATGCCTGGAAAGAAGGCCTCATCTTTCTCACGGAAAAACGACTCCCTCAAAGAACTACGAAACTGGCGGAGAAGAAGAGTCTTCGAAAAAAGGGGAAAAACATCTAGGCGCCTATGGCCAAAAGGGGCTCGGATGGGACCGGAGCGCGGCCTTTGGGGGCCGAACCTGGCAAGGAAGCTCCCGCGTTCATTGCTAAACCACTACGAAGGGAAACGGAACTGGGCGCAGAGGTCCTAAGGAGAAAAAAAAGCCGTAAAAAGGGGGGGGAGGAACGGGATACTAGTCTGTGTTAAAGGGGGAGGGC
>Ga0179593_1336189_pt1 | contig 20212 bp, 21 predicted proteins | sample CZODoug2_1_08_16_FD_185931 | JGI IMG/M metagenome (GOLD analysis project Ga0179593, IMG submission 185931) | Vadose zone soil fungal communities from Angelo Coast Range Reserve, California, USA - CZODoug2_1_08_16fungal (PacBio error correction) | ecosystem: Environmental > Terrestrial > Soil >...
GGGAGGCGTAGTGAGACTCAAAAAATCAACCCGAGGCAGCGCCCAAACGAAGCTTGACGGGTCAGAGCGGTTGGGGAAAATCATATTACACGGCGCGAAGGGCCGAGCGACTTCCACGAAGGGCCATAAAAAGGTGGTCAAAGCACCGGGATCGACCCAGGGGAGGGTCTAGGCTGCGAATTGTGTCTTTGGGATAGTAAAAATGCGCGCATGAGTTAGAACAGCAAAGTCACACCCATAAATCAAAATGCAATTTCCGGAGCTACTTGGTGCGCTGGTAGGTAAAACCAAGTGGGAAGAGCGGCTTGGCATAGTCGGGGAAATCGAAGGCGGAGCCAAGGATTTTAGTAAAAACCGACAAACGGGGCATGGTGGTAACGCCTGCGAGGGGCAACCACGTGTCACAGGAATCTAACGGAAGAGTTGGTGTAGTCGACGCGGGGACATGGAAATGGTTAATGTTCGTTTCCGGCGAAACCGTAACCGCCGACCACTGAGGGAACATACCCTTAACCAAAGGATTGTTCTAAGGGACGGAGGAACAGTTGGGCCGGAAAAGGAATACAGGGGAAAGGGGTTGGAAACAAACCGACGGCGCTAAATAATTTGGTAAAGAAGGAGGACAAACCGGGGGAGGTGCCTAATCGACAGAACAGAAAAAAGGTGAAACACGTTTAACGTACGCCAACGCCAAAAGAAACAAAAAAGTTCTAGTTGGGGGGGGGGAAAACGAAGGAGAGGAAGAGGCCAGGAAGAACAAAAGTACCTCACTCAAGCGTGAAAACCCGGGTACATAGGGGACAGGGCACCGGCAGCAACCCTGCTTTGAAAAAACCTGGGCACGCAACGGAAGACTGCACTTCAAAAGAGGGAAAGGGCATTGGCCAGCGAAAGCAGTAGCTGACGCCTCAAAAATTGGAGGGCCGCCAAATTAAATGAGACCTAGGATCCCCAGGAAAGGCGTCTCCTCCAGTTGGTGGGAAAGGAGTAGAACGGAGAACGACGTAACAGAGTCTGCTCGAACGTGGTGATGAGAAGAAAAGATGTTGAAAGGAACTACTATAATAAAAGAGAGGGAGTGGGGAAGGAAGAGAGTTCGATCAAGGACATGAGGGAGTAGGCGGGAAAACACCACCAACAAAAGGCTCTGTAGAAGGTAGAACCGGCTTATGTTCACCTGAACTGAAAGGGACTATCGTGATTATCAGAGGATGTCCAGTGCATCGTTGCAGGCCTTTTAAAAAGTCGTAGATCGTAAAAAAGGCACGGCAAGGGGGGCGGTCCATCGAATGAAGAGCAGATTAAAAAAAAAAAAGTAGTGGATTGGGGGGAAGGGGCCTCAGGCATATTAAAAGATCCCCGAGAGAGAAGGGAGTTGTCCCAGCACCGAGGGAAGAAATGGAAAGAAAGGTGGAGAAAGGGGCTCACTACATCAATGAAACATACCAACGAAGAAATCATACAACGCATATGACACTCATGAAAGGGCGGGGGAAACACGACTAAAATACAAAGGATACATCTAATACTATTGGGGCGGGTGGAGAAGAAGGGGGGGGAAAAGATCAAACGGTGCCTCATGCAGATGTAACCCGAAAAAAAAGGGGGGGGGAGGGGGGAAACCAGGTGTGATTTCTGTTAAGCGACGAAAAGGGAAAGCAGGGGGGCAAAAAGGAATCTCGGTGCTAAATTCAACTTCTGTGAGGAGGGAGGGATATAAAGCCAAGACAGGAAAAAGGAATTAATTATAAGCGTGGGGGGCGTAAGAAGAGAAAATGGATAAAAGAAGGAGGGAAAAGGCCATTAACAGAAAGGGCCAAAGAGAATAAAGGAAAAAGGAAAATCGTGAGAAGATCATCAACAACTTAGGGTATTAAATAAAGTAGGAAGAAAAATGAAGAACACCATTTTGGAGGAAAAGTGAAAATCCTGGGGATCCGATGGGGGAACCAAGAGGTGGGGGGGGGAGGGGTTTTGGTGGTGTAGGATTCCAGAGACGACCAACACTGGACGGGGGGGGGGGAAATGGGGACAACTTCAGTGTGCGGCTTGAGTGTCAAATTCAGGGTCGAACGAAAGGGCCGATCGATGACGGTTAGTACAAAAAAAGGAGGGACTTTGTCATAAAGAACGGGGGAAATATGAAAAGTGACCTTGGGGTGGGGGGGTCTCAACTTGAATGGATACAGGAGTCTATTGGATTTATCGTGGGCAGAAGGGAGACTCGGAAAAAACACATTTCATCGGGGGGAGATTGAAGGTGGATAAGGGTGGAGACTGAGCAGGGGGTTGAAGCCGCCGAGGGCAGCTGCACTTTGCATTTGATTGGGACGAGGGGTGTTTTAAGAGGTTGTAGGGGGGGGGTCAAAAGCCGCATCTAGAAAGCTTGACAGCTGCACAATGTCTGGGTCTAGCAGAGAGGAGAGGGGAATAAAGGGTCCTGCGGAAGGCGCTCGGGACGAGATACGCGGCCATAGGAATAAGATGGGAGGACACATGAGAAAGGTTAGGCGATCGTTGATAAAACTACGAGCGGAAAAAAGGCACGGGAAATCCTTTCTGGGGTGAAAACGAATCTCGTCATGGGAGGTAGAAAAGGAGTATGTGCACACGGCAAAACTCAAAATGAAAACGCTCTAAAGGATCCTGGGGGGGGGGAGTTAGTGGACCCTATTGAACTCAAAAAGAAGGGAGAGAAGGGACGGGGAAAAGTTCTCCGCGAAAGTTTAGGTCAGCGGTCCGGTAACAGAAAGTGCTGGCAAGAAGCGCCCGGAACAAGGGCGCAAGGGGTTGGGAGGGCATAAGATAACGGCGAGTTGGGCGACGAAGGTACCCAAGAATTGGGAGCAGAAACGAGTTTGGGATATTCCAAAAAAAAGGTTATCAAAGCTCCCGCACCGAAGGGAGACGGGGGAGTTAGGAAATGACGTTCAGGGTGCCAAAGCACGGGCAACTCTGGGGAAGGGGAATCTAGTATTGTGAAACAATTTTTCAAACAAAAAGAATGGGGGGGGGGTTCGTTGCCGGGCAACAATTACAAGGGAAAAAAGCGTTGCGGGTAGAATCTGTATAAGGCGGTCAAGTTCACCAGGCACAGGCACCACCCCCACCGAACGGTTTGGCGTTGCCAGAAAAGCGGCAGAATGGAAGGAGTCCAAAAACCGGTGGGGGGGGTTCAAAACGGGGGTCAGTTGGACCATTGGATCTTGGGTCTAGGCTTCTTCCGCAGAAAGACCAGATATATTTTGGTAGGTCAAAAGGGTTGAAATCCGATGGACCATTGGGATAAAAGAAACTTGAATTTCAAAAACACTTTTTATCATTAACAATGGGGGGATGCGGACCGGGCGGAGCGGTAGGGGTAGCGTCGAACAATCATCAATGCGAAATTGATCGAAGAAAACGACAAAAAGCCCTTTGGATGAGGGGCAAAAAGGGTTGAAGAAAATAGAAGCGGGAACCAAACAAAACATCGCGTTCGGAACAATACAAAAGGACTTGCCCGAAGAAAGGAAAAAGCGGGTGTACAAGAAAAGAAACGCGAAAAATCCCGGGAAATGCGAGGATACCTCTTTCTTAAACGACCTGTCCAAGAGCTCACGAAAAAAAAGCTGATAAAAAACTCTAACAGACCTTCGGACCTAATCCGACTTGCCATGGCTCGAGAACTGTAGCATTCTTAACTCATTGGGTTCAAAACTAAGAGTCTCGAAACGGACAATAAGCTCAAGGGAGGTCCGAAATGACCTCGAAAAACCGAATATCTAACAAGTGGGATGCTACGGGTGGAATGAACCTTCAAGCAAAGAATATCTCGAGAAAAACAATTCGATTAGTGAAGAAAAAGAGATATAGGGAGGGTACGAGCAAGAAGAGCCCCCGTATTAAAGAATATAGGGCTGAGCAGAAGTCTCGTACAGCTGACGGGTTAGCTTGGGTCAAGAAAAAAAAAAAAAAGATCACCAACTGACGGCTAAATGTTAAGAGCGGACCTGGCTCGAAAAGCTTGATAGGTCAGTCCTAACGCTGGGTGGTATAAACTTAAATAGCGGGGGTTGAGAAAAACTAGCAGGGGAAAAACCATCGAGGCCGAGGTAAGGCGAAAAGGTGTAGGGTACAAAGGGGGAAGGAAGGTCCGAGAAGCGGAGGGTCAACGGTCCCGGACATGGAAGAAAAACCTTCATTTGTGGTTGGGGGAAAAGGAGGGGGGATTAAAATCATCATAAAAATGTGTGGAGCTAACCGGGGCAAGGGGGGAGGGCTTTGAATTCATTGGAGAGAACGTAACCGACTCTATAAGGGAAGGTAACCCGAAAGTTCCAAACACGCGGGTGTCCCATTTCAAAAAAAGGAGGTATCACAATTGGTGGGGGTGTTATTCGGGGGAGAACGCAACGGTTGGGGAACGCACTGGAGAACGCCCAGGAAAGGAGCTTAAACCTTAGAAAATCGTAAATGCAGTCTCAGTAAGTAAGGACCAGAAATTCCAAACGGGGACCGAAGAAAAATTCGGGGAAGGGAAGCAAAAAACAGGATTTGGGGCGTGCTCGGCCGGAGTCAAGGAAACTACCAGGAATCGAAAGAATAGGGGATCCGTATGGTCATTCCCTACACGGGGGAAGGGTTGGCAACACTTGGAGTAATGGGTAAGTCCAAGGTGGTTTGGGACCCGGGGAGAGAAAACGTCAAAAACCTTGGGACCGGGAAAAACGGAAGTAGAAGCTACCCAACCGAGGACCGCAGGTTACTAAAACCCGCGGAGAAAGGGACGTGAAAGACAAACCTTTAAGACGCGCAAAGGGCAGGGGACATTAACGGAGGGCGAGCCTAAAACAATTGGGAAAATTCTCAACACAGGGAGAGCAGTGCAAAGAGGGAAAAAATGACAAGAACGTAACGGCGAAAAATCAGTTCTCTGAAAAGAAGGGGACTTTCAGATCACAGGATCAGCAGGCGGAAAGACCGACTACGGCGGCCGTGCAACTTCTCGTAGATGAAAGAGAGATACACGTTTCTCAAAGTCCAGTAAGATGAGGTATCTAAGAAAGCGTCCTCACAAAGGGAGATGAAAAAAAAACTCTATATAAGGTCCGCAAAAACTGGGTTGGTCGGAGAGGGATGCGAAGGCCACAACGCTGCAACCCCAAACCAGATCGTTGGGACACCAATCAACGCCCCAAACGAACACTCATCCAAAGAGGGGAAAAAATGCGAGAAAGAAACCAACTGATAGGAACCCGGACTCCGAGTAAAAAGGGGTTAGGGAAGGAGCTTCGAAGAAGAATCTGAATTAGAACTGAAACAAGAAAAACACACATGCAGCAATGTATTCAACGAGAAAACTCCAGCCTTTGTAACTGGGCAAGAGTGATCGCCTGGAAACCACGGCGGTTGCGAGATTGGGCCATAAGAACTGAAAGAGGGGAAGTTGAACCAGATGGATGCAGAAGACACAAGAAACTTCCAGTAAAAAAAGGGGAACAAGCGCAACGGTACGTCCGAAAAGCGTAGTCAGTAGAGAACAAACAAAGGGAGGGATTAACCAACTCTTTGGAAAAGGAATGCGGGGAGAAACGGGGCCAATCTGAATGGCTGGGGGCGGAAGGGGGATTTCCATGGCTAAGCTGTACGTCAAAGGGGCTGGGACGGAGAGGGGATGGGACAGAAAATGAAGACGAAAAGGAAGGGGTTTCCTTCCCGGACGGGGGCCAAAAAAGGAGGGGAAAGGGGGGGAGATTAACTAATGAGGGAACAACATCTTGCGAATGGGGGGGAGGGGGCAGGTACGGACCCGACGAATCGGGATCAGTGGCGGCAATCGCCACGAAAAATTTCGCTTTGAGGGAGGAGGGGAATAAGGTGGTGGGGGAGATGTCGCAAGTGGGAGCAGAAGGGGAGTTTGGGGGGGCGTGGCTTTGGGGGGAAGGGGGGGGGAGGTGGGGGAAGGGGGGGGGGGGGGACCAAGAGGGGGGGCGGTGGTGGGGGAAGAGAAGTTTGGAGAAAACGACCGTGTTCCAGGAACGCTTTTCTTTAATGTCTCGGCGAGAAAGGGGTCCATGAGGGGGGGGGGGCGGAGGGTGCCGGAGGGAACGAAGCGGAAGATCGATTAGAAAGTAGGAGGGGGACACCCAATGACGACGGTAAGAGGGGGGAGCTAAGAAGGGAAAAAGGAAATTCCTCAGAGTCTACTGATCTAAAAGGAGGAGAGAGACTATTTGCACACTGCAGGCACCAAAATTTAACTCTCTAAGAATCCGTGGGGGTGTTAGGGGGAAATTGCCAAGGAGGACTGGGGGGGAGGGTTAATTCGACAAAGAGTAGGTTGAGTTTCCGGTAACGGGGGGGAGCTCAGAACTGAACCCCAATTTTTTTAGATCAGAGGGGAACTGGAAGGGAACCACTACTTACAACAACCTGGTCGGAGAAGAGGTGAGTTTGGTTTTAGCGAATTAGAGGGAAAGTTGACCCCTCACAAAAAGGGTGTAAAAGGGAAAGGGACCGGGTTTTTCTCAAAAAAAGAAGAACAAAGATGAGGGTGGCTTCGAGAGCCATGAGAAAAAATGCATTGAGGATCCAAGGCAAAGCCGAGGGAGAGAGAAGGAAGTCAGGTCGGTGAAATTGGCGTGAAGTGGGCATGCGTTCAAGAAAAAAAAGGAGAAACGTGTCGGAAGTAGGTGGCCAAGGTCGGAAAAACGTGGTTGCACAGTCGGGTTGGAAAGGGGAAGGTGCGACCTGAGGCATTAAGGGGAAAAGTTCCAGCACCACGGGTGGGGGAAGAGCCTAGGGGAGGAACCATGGAGATGGAAGAATAAAAAGGGTATGGACCCGATGAACTGTTGAGGAGAGAAAGTCTTTTGGGGGAATGGTCTGAGAAGGATCTGGCGGTAGAAGATGGCAGGAAATATTCTTCGGCGCCCAGAGAACACAAAAAAATGTTCAGCTATTATGATGGCATCGTGGGACAAGGCAGGCCAAACAGACAATGGCCAAGTACGGCCTGATCAGCGACATCAGTGAAGTAGGGGGGGACGTGCATAACTAGAGACCACCAGAAGAGGGGGTGGCAAAGACCTCAGAAAGGGCACCGCGGACTGCACCGTAGAGTGCCATAGAAGTGAAAAAGTACCGATTGTGTATGGGACCTTGTATCACAACACGATTAAGATGATTCGCACACACATAAAAGTGAGAACAGATTACGGAGCCCTCTAAAAAAGGTTGCGCGGCCAACCGCACCTAGCACCAGGTGGCGGGGCTGAAGATGTGAAAGTTTACCACTTCCCACGGTCCTGACTTTAAGGGACGATAAAACGAGGGACAGAGACCAGGGGAATTCTGGGGTGTAAAAGCTAAAAGGTAGAACGTACTCTAAGCACCAACTTAATAGGGGGAGAAATAGAATAAGGGGGCGAGTTTACTCGGAGCAATAAAAATCTGGAATTACGATGCTAGACTCGGTGACAAAGGCGGAGCATCTCCCTTTCCAGCAGTGGAAAACTCACCTAAACCGCGAAGGGGTTCAAAGAAGTCAACGGTGCCATTTAAAAGCTCGGCGGACGAACGGGGTGGACCACGCGCGAAGCTGTGGAAGGGGTGGGACATGGCCGTAAACAATACAGAAACCCTTAAGCTTCAAGGAGCTAGGTCGGAGAGTGGGATTGTTGAGGGCGAAGTTGTGATTCTCTCGTTGCACAGGGATAAACAGGTGGTAGAAGACCATTCGACGCAACGGGGGGCGGGGGAAGTGTGTGGGGGGGGGGGGGGGGGGGCGGGCGGGGGGGGGGGGGGGGAGGGGGGGGGGGGGGGGGGGGGGGGGGGGGGAGAATGGTGGGGGCAACAAAGGGGGGGGGCGGTGTCAGAGGTAGGGTCCACGGGGGGGGGGGGGTGGGGGGGAGGGGCGGAGGTGGGAGGTCAAGAAGGGGATTTGGCGTAGTGCGTGCGACCGACAGTGCGCAGCGAGTGGAGGGGGGACGGACAGCGAGGTTACCCGGGTGGGTGTTCAGGGAAGTCGAGAAAAGGAGGGGCGTGGGGGGGGGGGAGGGCAAAGGAGGGGGGGGGGGGATGTTATGCGGCGGTCCGAGGGGGGGGGGCGTGGCGAGCTCGGCGTGGAGGGGGGGGTGGGCGGGGGGCGGGGTGGAAGAGAGGGAGTTCAGGCAAAACCATGCAGTTGGCAGGGCACATGGGACATAACTGGAAAACACTTAAGTTACGGAACTCAGCAAAGAGAGGGGGGAAAATAAGCAAAATGGAGGGGTGGGTTAAAATCTCGAGAAACTCCTTAGGGGAAAAAAAGCACTGGCCCAAAAGGCGGAGAAGCGTAAAAGGAGGGAGATCCGCCGCTTTGAAATTACTTAAAGAGAAACCACTTGGTAGCAACGGAAAGCTTTATGAAAGGACAGAGATAGGGGACTAGGGGGGGGGAAATAAATAGATAAAAAGTAAATTGTGTGAGGGAAATACGAACTCAAGAACCGGAAACAAAGTGGTAAGGGGTGGCGAAGTGAGTTGGTGACCAGTAAGCTGATGGGGAGAGAGAGGTAAACGGGAAAGGAAGGAGAAACGAAGATAGGTGCATACAACGAACATCTTACGTTGAAAAGTTAGACACTCCCAAAAGGGGCTCTAGAGCGGAGGGACATCCTGTTACAGGTCAGGGTAAAGGAGGCTAGTCTGGAGGTCGCGAAAAAAGACTACGTCGGAGGAACGGGGGGGGGAAAAAAACTGAAGAAAACGCACGAGAAGAATTTAAAAAGTCGCTTTCAAAGAGCGCCTCCGAGTGCAGAGGAGTGAGGGGGAGACCGAGTGGTCTCTGAAACGAGTGGCCCACGAAAACCAAACACGAGTCAACAAGAAAAAGTCAAAAAGTCAAACAAAGGAAGCTTTCTAAATGCGACTAAAAAGTAATGGCAAGGAGACAGAAGACCTGATAGGAAAAGTGTGTCCGGGCAAAAATAGCGTTCGAAACTAATCAGGGCCCTACGTCTACTGAACACCTCTAAAGATGTGTAGAATGGTCGGGGACGCGAAAAAAGTGAAAAATGGGGGTCCCGCACATATCAAGTCTTACAAGAGACGTGGATGAAAACCGATCCTGAAGGAAAGGTTCCCTGATGGGAAGCCTTCGGGGGTGGTCTCGCACCTTGAAAAAAAGAAATGACTTGAACCCAGGAAAACAGATTGGCTGGCTGGGTAAAGACGTAAGAAATGAAATCGCTAAAAGAACCTGAGAGAGAGAGAGGGGCCTTGATTAAGGGGACCGAGTATAAGGGGCCGGGGGTGATGGCAGGGGAAACTGGGTACAGTCAAAAAAAACCAACCAAAACCCCGAAAACGGTCTTAACGCTGATGATCTGGGAGACGATCGTGCGCAACGCGAGGGACGGTGGAGGAAAAAAAAGGGATAGGTCACCCAGGATGTAACGGGGCGTGGAGGGTTGACAATGAAGAAAGAGTGATCAGGGGAGAAAAAGGGCTCACGAAAATGAAGCGAATTGTCAAGGTCTCTGTAAAGTTACCACCTGAAAAATCAGGGGGGAAATGGCGGGGGAGTAAGATGGTATGCCCCGGGGCTCGGGGGGGGGTGCAAAATAGATAGACGACCCGATTCAATCGTCACTATCCTAGAAAAAGGTCGGATCGCTGGGGGGTACTCGAGACGAGAAAGGCAGTATGTAAGCGAGCGTAACGGCCGGGGAAAGGGCAGTGAAGTGCGATTGTACAATCTGGGACATAAGGGATAGTCGAAGAAAAGTTTTCGGAAAAGAAACGGCTGAAGTCAGGAATGTAAGTCTCTTGGTTATGGTGGTCACAAAAAAGGAAGCAACTAAGTCGCAAAGAAAAAAGGTCGGTTGGCACGATTGTACACGACTGAAAGAAAAGGTCGTTTCTTCAACAGAGGGGGGTTTAAAGTGAAAAAGCTCGCTTCAACCCCAGTGCGCAGCCCTACAACAAAGAGGAAATAAAAGGGGGGGGGGCGCTCGGAAAGGGACTCATCCGGTACACCGGACCGAATGATTTTGGAAGGAGGCTCAGGCCTATGGACTGAGAAAGAAAAACGGGGGTAGGGGGTTAGGGAAAGTCAACAGCAATCGGGGAATCGAAGAAAACCAAGGGGTCAAAATTGGGTGGATGGGACGGGCCTCAGGAACAAAGGCACCTATTATTCAGTCCAGGGAGGATCTTAGTGAATAGTCCGAGGCGGACTGATTGAACCCACTCAGCACGAAGAAATTGAAGAAAAAGGGCAAAAAGTAGGGGAACCGGGGGGGGGAAGCTTTTTCAACAGGGAACTGAGTAAGTACTCGACCATGATTAAAACTGTGAGAAACCAAAATCATCATTGTGGAAGTCGAAGATTGGCTGAAATGAAGTCGCACATTGTGACCCCGAAACCAGCCAGAAAGGTTAGGAGCATGAACAAATGTGGGAGTCCATCGACACCGGACGGGGGCGAAGGTCCGTAAGAAGGGGAAACGAACATAAAAACAGAAAGAGGCAAGGAATCGGCAAAGACTACCTCCAGGGTTCCAGGGGTGGGGAATCAAAGAAAAGAAAGGTACAACGGAACTGGCGAGGAGAAAAAAATGCAGGGAAGAGAGGGGCAAAACAGAGACTTAGCCGAGAACTGGAGGAAAGGGGTAATACTCAAAATCAGCAACGAAGAAGAGGGGTAGGCAGCACTATTGTTAGCGGACCGGCGATTCGAAGAAAACAAGAAAAGGCATCTTATAGGGGAGCAAAAACCGAACACCAAGGGACGCACGGAAGGAAAGAACGATGGGAAAAGCGCCGATGGGACAATACCGGCAAAAGGCCAGTGGGGAGTCTGGAGCGGGGAGAAGCGGGGGTACTCGCTCTCCAAAAAAACGGGGGGAACTATTGGGGGAGAAGACAGTAGAAAGAAGGGTTGCAGCGGTGGGGATAGAAAGGAAAGCATATGCGAATCTAAATCATCAACAAAAAAAAGTTAAGGGGAGGGACAACGGAGTTGAGTCACTCAATAGAAATCAACTAAGGAACATATAAAGAGGGATGTCAAAGTGTCTGGAAGAGGACCGGGGCGTTCTCTATAGTGTAAAACTGTGTACAGTAAGGAGTGGGGGCCTTAGATGGTTACGTAAACGGCGGGGTGAAAGCGGAAAACATGCACGAGGTGAGGTGCTACGCTGAAAGCTTGGGGGAAGAGAGACGTAAAAAAGACCCATCGAGGGACATAAAAATGCAATGGAAAGCAAAACCGAATGGCTAAAGGTGAGGAAACCGCTAAAGGGGGGGGAAAAAGAAGGGAGGAGGGCAAAGGGGGAACCGATACGGGACCTTAGGTGGCACTAGGAACGTAACTCATTTTTGGGGAACACTGGGTGGGGGGGCAACCAGAGGGGAAAGAAATCTACGACCGGAAAAGAGGGTGTGGTAGGAAAAAAAAGATTAGGTCGTGGAAGGACAAGAAGTACCGCAAAAAAGCACGTACTCCGGTCAAAAGACCATGGCACCTGTGCTGTGGGAAATGATCAAGCAAAAGGGGGGAGGTACTAGTCCCAAGGTGGGGGGTCGGGAGTCCAAGGGTGCAGCCGCGGGGGTTCCATAAAGAGCCGTCCAAGGGCTGAGTAACCCTTCCAGACCTGGAGGGTCTACATGCAGCGAAAAAATGACCTGAAAAAAAAAAAAACATGAAAAAACAGGTGTTAGAACGCACATGCGTCAAGAGGGGGGATCCATAACAGACAGAATGTTAAATTTGGGGCAGGGGCAAACTTAATGAGAATAAAGGCAAAGAATCAGGTACAGGAGAACTACGGTGACCAGTTGCCCACAGCAAAAAGCAACTTGATTTAAAAAACTGGAGGGTTGACGAAAATTGGGGGGGGGGGGGGGTGTTGGGGGGGGAGAACCAAGAGGGCAGCTGCATGGTGGCGAACGATCACAGAAAGGCTGGGCCGACATGAGCTACCGCAACGGAAGAAGTAAGGGGGAAACCCGCCAGGGGCGGGAGCGAAAAACCATTTAGAGATTAGGCGCATTACCGTTAATCAACCCGCGGGGTGGGGCGTAGGAAAAGTTCCATCAACTACATTGGGGAGCGTCATGAGGCTGGGCCGACCTACCTCCCATCTTCAGGGGGAAAGCATAAAAAAAACAACCTAAGGGGGGCACCAGATCCAAAGGACCGACGGATTATCTAGGCGGGGTGAACTAAGGAAAGATAATTCTTAAGGGGTCTCAATTCTCGACACGTCTACAGAAAGTCGAATGAAAACCATCGTAAGTTCCGCCTAGGTACTTCATTCCTTGGAAGGGTCCTCAAAGCCGTGCGGGGCACGAGGCGGATGTTTCCGCTGAAAACACGAGTTCATTCATACTGGAGGTGAAACTGCAAAACCAAAAAACCTCTGAAGGGAAAAAGGAACACCCACTAAAGCCACACAACGCAAAAAAGAGCAAGAGAACGGAGTTCCAACTGCGGTCAAGAAACTTGGTCCCCAAAACTAACCCTAGGAGGGGAGTACGTAGGGGGGGGAAAAAAATCATCAAGAACGGGAGAGGGGCATGAGCGTCAGGAACAAACACAGCAAAAGATTGGTGCAAACCAGGTAAACGGTGAAGAAGAAGACCCTGAAAACAATTGTGGGGGGCCCGACAACGGGATCGCAGGGGGGAGGGGATTCAAGTCGGTGTCAACTCTTCTGGGGGCCAATGCTGCACACGCAAAGGCTAAAGGTTGTAAGAAAAAGACATGGGGACCCCTCCAAGCGAAACCAAATAAAAACAAATGGGAATTTAAAAAGACGTCCCAAGATCAAAGGAAAAAAAGGAAGAATGAAAAGTTCGGACGCCAAGCCGATGGCAAAGGGTTGGGGAGGTCTAAGGGGCCGGTCTTCGAGAAACAAAAAGAAATGACAACTAAAGGAAAAAATCGCTTGGGCATATGCAGTCTGAACCGAGAACGATTGAAAAAGGGGAAGAGTTCTTCACATGGAGGTGTTCGGGAAGGGGGGACCGTGGAACCAGAGGGGGAACAACATCTGAAGTGTTTGGGGATTTAAAATTAAACTAGGCGCGAGGGGGTCGGGGATTCGTGCGACAACGCGCATTACACAACAAGAATTGCTTTCTTAAAAAGAGGTATCCGTTGGGGGGGCATGTCAGGAAGGGGACCCGCAAAAAAAATGGGGCTGCCGGGGTGTGGCGGGGACGGGGTGGCCCAAGAAGGGGGGAAAAAAAGCTGGGTGAAGCCTCATCTAAAGAAGATCAATCTGAAAAAAAAATAAGATGAAACATTCAAGAAGAGGGACTCAAGGGGGAATAAGGAGAGGCACAGGGAGGCAGGAGAATACAAGGAAAATCATCGACTTCGTGGGGGACTACCAGGTGACTGGAACTGTTTAATCTGGGGCCAAATTGGGACCGGGAAAAGAAGGTAGGGATTTCGGTGAAACCGACGCTATAAAGAGTTCGAGCGAGTAAGGTTTGGACTGACGAAGAAAAAGGCGCGAAGAGCGACGTGGTTGCGGGTAAAAATGTGAAAAACCAGTCAAACGAGTACCTTTGTTTAACGTCTAGCTGGGGGAGAGAGCTTTAAGACAGAGATGGCGCAAACAACGAAAACGCAACTGGAATTTGGGGTGGAAACGGAAACGAAAAATTCGAAGGGTGGCTAACGGAAGGGGAAACCTTTGTCTTTCACTAGGTATTTTGGAGACATTAGTCAGTGCATGGCATAAAACGACCTAGGGAAAAGTTCGAGCAGGGATGGTAGCGGAATGATCTGAATGGGGGTCTCTCATAATCCAAGGGAGAACCAGTCAAGTGTGGCGGGGGGGCTGCCTGCCAGGAACTGGGCTACTGGGACCGGGGGATTGTGGTGAGAAGGAGTAATCAAGAAAAAATAGAGGGACCACCCCACGCAGAACTGGGAAGGGAGTGGCAGGCGTTACGAGGTGGGGGAAAAACGGGTGGTCGGGAAAGGGGGCGGGGGGGACATGGCGACCTAAAGGGCGGGAATCGTGAAGAAATTAAGATTGGACTTCAATTTGTGGACCGGGGTGGAGGGGAGCCATTGTGAATAAACCACATGTGCTTAAAAGCTACTGGTTGGGGGGTCAAACAACGAGGGGGGGGGAACCGGGGAAGGAGAAGATAGGGGAGCGGTGCAGGGGAATGTAAGTCGCGTGTCCGGAAATGAAGAATAAAACTCTCTTATTGACACACTAAGCCAGAGAGAGGGGAACTAGGGTTGATGAGGATGTTTCATCCAATAAATCGGTTGTAAAAAAAAACAACTCAGGGCGGCTGTAGCACTCATGAACTTCAAAAAGAGAATAAGAAGACAGAAGCGAGGGTACTACCTACAAATTATAAGGGGGGGGGCAAAATGCGCATGGGATCGATTTTTGCTCGGAACCTTTCGAGGCTAACGCAAGTTGCACACGATAGACCCTAAAAAGCTGGGGAAAGCCTGACAGGGAAATGTCTCTATCAAGGGGCATGCAAAGATAAAAAAAAACATTTTTTTGCTGAAGGGGAGCTGTGAAGAGAAGGCACAGGACAGGGTCATGAACGCTAGCAAAGATGATCTAAAGGTCGGAAACATGTTGGCTGGGCGGAGTCTACAAATAAAGGAGACTATAGAAAAAAAAAACAAGGAAAGGGGGGAAGGAGAGATGGAGCATTTGATCAGAATAAGTATAGCAAAAAAAACAACCGTAAGAGAAGGGCTTAAGAGAGGTCATCGGGGGGGGGGAACCGGTAGTCGCGAGCGGGGGGGTAAACGCGACCGAGCAGGAACGAAAACTGGGGGAAAAATAAAAGAAAATGATCCATTGAGAGCAGTACAAAGTGGCCATAGGGAAGTCTTGGGCGAAGGCCAGGTGCACGTTTGAGAATAAGCAAATTAAGTGACTCTGCAATGACGGAGGCATACGGGGGGGGAAAGCGCTGGGAGTGTGTAACCTTTTCGATCCTTCGTAGAAAAAATTAAATGAAGTGTGGACCCGTGAAAAGACAGGGGAGTTGGTGACACGGTTATTAAAAAGAATCTGCACTAGCCTACCATATGGGTTAGGGGAAAAAAAAAAAAACTTGAAGAAAACCCTGCAAAAAGGCATGAGGGGGGTTCCTGCATAACTGTCAAAAAGAAGACAAAAGGGAAAGGGGGAAACAGAGACCAGGACACCAAAAAAGCTTGGGTGATGACATCAAAAGTTAGTCTGAGGGTGTCGGAGGAAAAAAGTTCGTCGTTTAAGCCGGTTCCAAGGGGGGATCGGAAGGGAAAGACTTACATCATCGGGCATTTCAGCCCGGTGGACCGTTAACCTGCCTTGGAACACTGTGAAAAAAATCCACGGAGTCGGGGAAGAAGGCCAAGGACAGCCAAGTTAGTGGGGTGGGAAAGAAAGGTTCGAGCACACTTAGAAGGAGAAAATAAAGGCAAGACCTCACCGGCCTCCGGGGAGGGAAATTTTCAGCCTTCAGAAACAGCATTCGGGGCAAACGAAGGGGGGGAGAAGTGGAAAAACAATGGGAAGCACCAAGAAAATCGGAGTGGGCTGGAAAAACAGGAAATCTCACCTGCAGTTCGGGGGACCTAAAGAAAAAGAAGGAGCAGGAAAGAACAGAAACGTCAGGAGCCCACAATGGGGAGGAGGTCCACCTTCGACCTGTGAAAAGGTGGAAAAGAGAAGGGGTGGGTGAGGGGGAAGAGCAAGCGAGTAAAGGATTCCTCATCGCGGGACGTTCGTAAAAACTGAGTAGCTGAGGAATCAACAAAGAAAAGAAAAGAAAGGGAGAGAGAGGGCGCTCGACCGCCGGCCAGTGTGCACCAGTACTCGAAAGAGGGCGGACGCAGGCGAAGACGACTGCGCATTTATGGGGGCCAACTTGAAACAGAGCGGAATAGAAAGGTCGAAGGAGAATCTCTCTCGAGCTAACTTGGTAACACGCCGAAGAGGGCCAGCCAGCAAAAGGGGTAACGATAATAAAAAAAGGGGGGGGGGCACGCAGCATCGGGGGGGAGGGATGCAGCGAGTTCGTTGCCCCCTTACCCAGGGGGGAAAACTTCTGGGGACCAAACTACAGCACAGAGCGGCCAGGAAAAGGACAGGCTTTGAAAAGGGGGCGAAGGACAAAACGGTCATCAGGCAAGATTGGATGCGTCAAAGGGGTATCAATTTAGGAAAACTAAAAAAATTCAAAGAAGGAAAATCAGGGAAAAAGAAAAACCCACCCGAGAAACAATTGTGTGTTCCATATGGTCCGATACGGGCACGCCTTTGGTTGTCCCTAGGCCGAGGGTCATCATCAGTCAAAAGGAAGGGATGTTTGGAAGAAGAGAAGCAAAAAGACTAATGGGGCCTTTGAGGCGTGTTGGAGAAAACAACTGGGGAACCCAATCGAAAAACATCCAAGAATTGGGGGAAAGAGGGGGGGTTTCTCAAGAAAGGGGAAGACCGAAAGCGAGAGAGAGATCAAACCACACAACGGGGAAAGAAGGGAAAAGATGCGTGAAAAGAGGTCCACTTAAGATGAAAGAGGTGCAACAATAATGGGGTGTGGCGGGAGAATGGGGGTAAGGGGTCTGAAACCCACGCTACAAAAACTATAAAGGTTGGGGGCAGGATCTGTATGGGGGGACTATATCAAAAGGTCCGGGGGAAAGGAGGAAAAAAAAGAGTTGAGGGGGCAAACAGCTTGCATTTTCGCCAGTACGGACAAAGGGGAACAACCGAGCGTGATAAAGAGGGAGATGACAAATAGGGAGGGGGTGAGGGAGATTTGGGGTCCTTCGCCAAGAACTCGCGGAGGGGGGTAATTTAAAAGGGGGTCTCGGTCCAGGGTTGACAACGGGGGCCGGGGCATTTCACTTGGCTGCGGGGGGGTGGGTTTTTGGGGAGACCAAGGCAGAGGGGGGGGGGGGGAGGGGCGGGGGGGGTTTGAAGCAGTGGGCATAAAAAACTGTACAAAAAAAACGGAAGGGCGGAATCTCGGCAGGGCCATCACGGAGGGGGGGGGAGGCGGAGTCAGGATATAAGAAAGACATCGTGAGAAAGTACCGTCAAGCCCATGGATTTAGGGGAGGGGCTTGGATCTCTAAGGGAAAAAAAGGGGGACTGAAGGCCTCTTCGGGTCCTACCCGCTATATAGGGGGGGCTACTAGTAGCTTCGCAGGGAACTCTCTGGAGGGAAGTAGTCGAGGAGACGTTGACGTTGTGGTCTTGGGACACTAGTCCGGGAAAAGGGCTGGTGATTAATAGCAAATTGATACGAATGGTTTCCGGGAAGCATGCGGAGGGGGACCGAACACACCAAACTCGCAGTAAAGGGTAGAGGCTCAACAACGAAGGGGTGTGGTCGTAAAAGGTGAGGGGAAGGACGGGGGGGGGGAGACAGGCTCTCAGATGATTACGCAAAAATGAAGGTTAAAACGGATCCGGGAGTATGTTACAAAAAAAAGCAGAAATAGATGGTGAAAACAGGCGTAAAGTTGCCATGAACATCAATTTGAGGAAGTTCGAAAAAAAAGGGAAAAAGGGAATATTCTCACCAAGGGGGCAGATTAGGGGGGCCTGTCGGGAGTTTCAGAAAAAACACATCGTAAAACCCCCCTGGGACTTTCGGGGACGGGGGGGGGAGGAGAGTGGCCGGAGGAGGAAAACGGGGGGTTGTCACAGGTTCAAAAGGGTATGTTACGGGGGGAAAAGGAAAGGTCTATTCTGGGCCTACGGCGGAAAGAATTAGAAGGGGGGGGAGTAGGGGAAGGAGGAGGAAACCGGGCCAAAAAAATGAATACGAAACAAGGACTTCACCGCGGGGGGAAGGGATAACCAAAAAGGGGGTGGTGAAGGGTACGAAAGGGAACCTGGAGAGGGAAGAGGGGCTGCGCGGTAAGTCCAGAGGAAAGAATACAGAAATCTCTATTCGTGCACCTAAATAAGCACGAGGGGATTACGGGAGGAGGATGAATTGCAGTCGGTGTTAGATCAATCGGAAAAAGACAACAACATATCATTCTGGAGAAAAAGAGCATGATCCTGAAGGGCCTTCAAACTCTCTTCTCAGAAAAGGAATTACACTAAAGCCAACAGGGGGGGGAATAAAGGGGAGGAGGGATGGGGACAGCCATCGAGGGTGTTCGGTTGAGGGAGGCTCAAAAAGAACACCAGGGTAGAGGCACAAGGGAAAATTAGGAGCCTTTACAGGCGGCGAGCAAGAAATGAGGGGAACTTCGCAGTCCCGTTTGAGAGGGGGAAGTGGAGGAAGGAAACCCGAAGGGAGTACTCGAAAACGGGAACCGACAACGAGAAGAAGAATAAGGGGGGAACTGGGGGGGGATTAGAGGCGTTACAAATATCAACCAGGGCGCAGCCCAAACAACAAGGGGACCTAAAAAGGAAGGGGGGGAAAGTATTGAAAAACACAAAAACTATCATAAAAGCAACTAACCGAAAAAACGGTTCGACGATTTGAAAAAAGGGGAAAAAGGGGGAGGAGTAGCGGGGGGGACGGGTCTCAGGGCACTCCAAGGACGGTGTACTCAAAAAGGGGAGAGAATAAAATTAAGGAAAAGCAGGGGAGAAAACGGGTTCGGTCGATGCCAAAAAAGTGAGCAGGTCATGTGCGGGGTGAGGGGGAAGGGGAACACAAAAGGAGGGGGAGGAAAGAATGCGGCCATGCGCGCGGGAAGAATTGTATCCGTGGGTATTGTCGGACGTTCGAGGGGGGGAAGCAATACGTCTAGAAGGGGGGGAAAAAAAGAAGGGAAAGGTGGATTGGGGGGGTGGGCCGGCTGCGGGGGGGAGATGCAAAAAACGCGAAAAGATCTAAGTTAAGGGTGGGGGTAGTGAAGAACGGGAATAAGGAGGGCGTGATAATTTCGGACAACGACCTAAGTACCAAAAGTACCGGCAAAAAAACCGGTCCCAAAAAAAGGGAGGTGTGATGATCAAGTAATGAGCGAAGTCTGGTAAGGCCAATGAGACGGTCTAGCCCGAGAGAAGGACCCAGGAGAAAGGGGGGAAAAAGGGAAGCATGTCTGCCATCCAAGCTCCTTGGCCAAGAATCAAAAAAAGTGCCGAAAAAACACTGGACAGGGGAAAAGAAGACAATGAGAGCATAGTAACGAAACAGCAAAAAAATTTCGCGTGGGGTTGGGAAAGGGGTCTTCAGGAAAACTGGACTACACCAACGGTGAGGACAAAGTAGAAAAGTGGGGGGCAGATAAGGAAAAGCACAAAAAATGCCGGGGTTTCAGCACCTTGGGCTCAACTTGACGAGATGAAATGAACAGCGTGCTGGGGACTAAAAAAGAAAGGAGTCTAAAAAAAAATGTCCGGGGGGCGGCTACCGGGAAAAAAAAAAATCACGAGGGGGGGAGCGCAAGGGGTAAGGAGGACAGATCAAGGGAGAGAGGAAACCAAAGGAGAGAAGAATTGAAGGAACGTTCCGGAATCGAATCAATAAGGGAAGTCATTAAAATGGAAGGGGGATACGAAGGTTAAATAGGTGAAACAGGGGACCCGCACATACTGTCTCGGGAAGAGAAATAGTGCCAGTGTGCAGAGAACTACCTAATGAGCAGGGGGCTGAAAGAAAAGGAAGCGGGAGGGGCATGAAAATGGGAAAGATAGAAAGAGAAAGCGTCGCGTCACTTAGGGGGAGGGGGAAAAAATATTCCACTAAGATGAAGTCCTGTCTTGAAGGCACGGCCGGGGAGGAGGGGAAATTAGAAAAAGAAGTATAGGAAGAAAGCAAAAGGGCGTCCGCGTAACGGGTCGTAATGGAAAACTGCAAACAACAAACCTCAGGTCCCCACCTCCACATGAACAGCAAAATTCCAAAAAAGGTGAAAAAAAAGGGAGAACATATCACCAGGGAAATAAATCCTCCAGAAGGTGCGTTGGGGGCTAGAGGGATGGTCGAACGAATATGCCTCCTATAAGGAAAGGAATGAACCGAAACACAGGAGCAGCAAAAAGGGGATTTCCCCATCAGGTCGGGAACTAACAAGTTCAACGCAAATGGTTGGGGACGATCTAGGAAAAAGGGACCACGGAGGGGGGAAGAGAGGGAGATAGGGGGAAAGAAAAAAAAGAAGACACAGTCCGTCGTTTGAGAACGGCGGGGGGTGGTCGTAGCGAATACTAATACCGAGCATCCACTGCAACAGGAGGAATCGGGGGGGAGAGGAAAAGGCTTAAGGAGAAAAGGGCGGGTCCGC
>Ga0179593_1524152_pt1 | contig 20212 bp, 31 predicted proteins | sample CZODoug2_1_08_16_FD_185931 | JGI IMG/M metagenome (GOLD analysis project Ga0179593, IMG submission 185931) | Vadose zone soil fungal communities from Angelo Coast Range Reserve, California, USA - CZODoug2_1_08_16fungal (PacBio error correction) | ecosystem: Environmental > Terrestrial > Soil >...
CAAAAGGGGACGATCAAAGGGATGGGGGTATCGCCCTTGTGGTGAACCGGGAAAAAAAGAAAGGAACCGCAAAAAGCCGGAGATTGCAGGACAAAAAAGGAAGATTCCACTGTCAAAAAAAATGAACCCACCAATTTGGCGGGTAGTTCGGGCAAAAAAGTTCCAGGGAAGAAAAGGTACGTCGAGCAGGCCGGGCTGGCGGAAAACCAAAAGAAACACATCAGGGGGGGGGGAGGCAATAGACTGTGGGGTGGAGGAAAGAAAAGTAGAGCCAGGTCGACAGTGGGCTGAAAAAGAAACAAGTAGGACCCGGGGGGGGAGGACTTTTCAGAAAGAAAGCAAGCCCCATACCAGATCAAAATGGGCGTGGGGGGGGTGAAAATCAAAGAAGGGCCCCAGACGTCGGGGCGCCGCTTCAACCAAGCGCATGTAAGGGGAACACAAGGAAAAAAAGACGTATTGCGGTCCGGGGGACAATACATCAGGGGGAAAAGAAGTAAAAAAGGTACCTCCAACGGTTGGGCAGATCTTATGGGGGGGTGAAAAGCCAAAGACAAGCTCAGGGGGGGGGGAAAAAAAAAGCTGCTCTTCAAATCTGATGAAAGAGACATACCGGGGGCAGAAAAAAACAAAATTGGCCCCGGGCGGGGGTAGGAGGCAAAAAAGGGAAAGGCGCACTTCAGGGAAAGCGTGAGATTGTTCAGTAGGGGGAAAAGCTGGCAGAGTAAAAAAGGTGGGGCACCACGGGCTACCCCGGGGAAGAAGAGTCTTGTCAGGGGTGAAGTGGATAATCCAGTCCTTTCGGGCAGGTGTTATTGGGGGACAAAAAAGGCAGCCAGGCGAGGGGGGGAAATACCGGCCACAAGGCGGGCGGGGACGCCAGGGAAAAAAACTTGGCGGAAACATAAACAAATGCCTCATGAACGGGCAGACCCCCACCGTTACCGCCCCGACCATTGAAAATAGATGTGGGGGGGCACCAAGAGCCGAATAAAAATCGAAAAAAGTGAGCATAGACAGAGTACGGCAAAAACAGAGAACCTTGACAAGAGAAAACAGTTGGGGGGGGAAAAAGGCGGCCCCTCTTTTCAAAACCAACCGGGAGAACTTCACGAAGCGGAAAGGCCATTGTGAAGCGGACGGGGCACTTCAAACGAGACAAGTAAGTGCACATGTCAGGGTCAAAAGGGGGTCAGGTTTCAATCAAATAAAAGATCAAAAACTTCGGCAGAAGAAGATTTGAGGGAGGGAAAAGTCCATCTCACGGGGAAAGGGGGATTTGAAGTATAAAAAACGGTGACCCGTTTCTACAAGGGAAAGGCAAAAAAAGTGGGTTGTGGTCGCTGGGGGGGGGGACTGTTTGGTACTTCCAAAGCAGAAAGAGACCTTGTCTGGTCCCAAACTGGGGGGTCAAGCCCTTTGGGGTACGAACGGGGAGAGATGGGAAGATCTGCCCGACAAAAAATCCTTCCCAAAGCAACAAAATGGGGGGAAAAAGCCTTCGGGAGGACCCTTGAGGGTGAAAGAAAGTTGACGAAAGTGGAAAGACGGTGCCCATGGTGGGGGGTCCGAAAATCTTATACGGACAAGAACCAAAAAAAAAAAAAACTCGGCCTGGGCCTTTTGAAACCAACAAAAACAACCCTTGTGGAAAACAAAACTAAAATGGGGGAAAAGCCTCAGAAATCCGGCAAAAAGGGACCCATATGTAAATCACAAAGATCCGTCGTCCGGAAGTGGGAGTCGATGTTCCCCCTTAAAGCAGGAGGTAATTCCCAGGGGACCCATGTTCAAAAGAAAAAAGCCCTCCGAGAGGCGCTGAAGGGGGGGGGGATCCTATGGGGGTGCTAAAAGGTCTGGAGGTCCCCCATGGCCAAATCGAATGGGAAAACTGGAAAATTCGAATGGAAGGAAAAGAAAAGAAAAAGCACCAAAAGGGAGGGAGAAAGCCTTCAAACAAAGGTGATTTGTTTGCCCACGAATGGGCGGTCATAGCAGACGGCCAGAAAAAACAAAAGAAAGCTCCTCGAAGCCAAACTATTCAAAAAGGTCAAAACGTCATCGCAAAACAGAACCGGGGATCACCTTGTGTGTATTCCAGAAAAAACCTCCACCACCTTTACCCCCATCCACCTTCTGAGCTGGAAAGGAGGACGTGGTCTGCCCTGTATGTTGGGTGGAACAAAACTTTTTTTGACAGCCTATGAGTAGCGTCGGCAAGCGAAACGGCCGTGCCGTTAAAAAGTTCCAGAGGGGAATGGGGGATGGGACCTACAAAGAATGTATCAGAGGTCGCCTACTGAAAGGAGTAAACATCATAGCTTAAGAAGACCAATTAAGGGGGCAATTTCAACAGCTCTCCGAAAAAAACCTATAATGAGGGGTAAAATATTGTAGGGTGTTTATAAATTGGGGGGGCACCCTGAACAGATCACAAAAAAAGGGCCGAACGGACAGAGAAAGAAACACACTGGGGTATTAAAAAAAAATTCTCTTGTGGGATCGGTCCCCTAACCGAAAAAAACGTGTGGTAAGTTAAAAGCAACACTAAAAAAATGAAGCTCCGGGGAGAAAAAGAGAATTAAGGCAAAGCAGATCGGGGGGGGGGCCGTGGAGAAAAAAACAACCAACCAACGTCAATGTGCAGCACGAAAAAAGAAATCAAGGGGCAACAGCAGGGCAAAAAGTTCCACGGGGGGAAGTGGGGCAAAAGGACCACATCAATCTTGGGGTACAACCAGTTTCCACTAAATTAAAAAAATCAGACGGGAAAGGGAAAGGGGACAATCGGCACATGCTTAGTTGGTGGGGCACCTAAAGGCTTAAGCAAAGGAAAAATCAGGCGGAAAAAGTCATCGGAGACTTCAAAACAAGCAGGGGAGAAGAGCGAATGCAAAGGGCTGGGGGGGGCCAAGGGTTCTTGGGATGAGTCAATATTCGCACGTGAGGGAAAAAAAGGGATCAAGTCATTGCCTGTGTGAGATGGACCCTTTTGGGGGGAATGCCTCCCCCCAAGGGTCGAATTACCCTGGGAAAAATAGTGGAGACCAAGAACCAAGGTCAATGACTTGTCAAACTCCACACAAGTGAACACGGCAAACGTTTAGGCATGGCGGCCGCAGTTATGTCGGAAAAAAAACAGGGGGAGCGGTTTCCGCAACGAGGAAAGCAGATGGTGAAGGGGGGGCCTCGGCCGGTTCCCACAGGGCGATGGGCAAAAGATAGACAAACAAATCTCCGGAAACCAGGTCGGCTACGCGCAATCCACTCCATCTAGTAAATTTGCGGAAACGTGCAACAGCGGGTAAGTTTCGTTTAAGAAGCTGGGGGGGGGTGCGTAAGATAGGTCGCATTTTGCGTCCGGGGCGGGGGGGGGTTTCCCCCATACAGGGGACAGGTCCTGAAACTAAATCGCTAAAATGCCCTTAAGACCTCGAAAGAAAGTTACCCACACCCTCAATGGATCATGTCACCCTTAGCACGAGGAAGGGGGGAGGCACCCTTTTTGTGGGCAGAACTTGGGAGACTACTTGGCTCCAGACAGAAAAGTGGAGATTCAGGCAAAACCTCCCTTGACAGCCCAAAAAAGTGGGGGGACGGGCAGCCAAAAAAAAATACACACATGGCCATTTTTTACCTGAAGAGCAAAAGATCAAGGGGGGGGAAATTGAACTCCTTTGGGGGCTATGGGGGTTGGCCGAACGGGGGCGGCGACTAAAATACGCGGTGAGTATTAGGAACAGTCGGACGCCCAGGTCCCTTACACGGGAGGGGGAAAGGGGCCCAATTAAGGGCCTTCAGACAGAAAGTGGTCCTCATCGGCATGGCTTTAAAAGTGTCGGGAAAAAATCCCAACCATAAGAGGCGTCTCCCAGAACTTTACCTTACAGGGCCTCGTTGGGTGTCGGTGGTCAGGTTTCCAGTGCAAAATAAACCCACAGTTACTGTTCTCAACCTGGGGAAATTATCATGGCCGTGGGGGGGGGCAAAGTTATACCATGACAATCTGGGTTTCCGAAAAATGTCCGCCATTTTTCCTAAAGGTGTAAAAGAATAGTTCAATCATCCAGGGGAGAAACTTTGTTAGCGTTTCTACCCTTGTACCGAGGGAAGTGAGTTTCCCCACGAGGAACTTGAAGACCAGAGCCACAGAATGGGTGTTTCTGGGAACCCGCGCCCCGGGGCGGCACGGGACCCCTGAAGTGGGGGCGGTGCAAGCACAAAACAGACACCCTCTGCTCAAAAAACTAAGCCCCAGAACCACGACAAAGAGAAGAGATCTCTATGGAGTATAAAAAAGTACTGGGAGGGAACGAAAACAAGCCGGGTATTGGGCGGGGGGGGGGGAAAGGAGGACAGCGCCCCAGCAGGGCCCGTTTCACACGCAGGCGGCCGGTTCCAGAAAACGGGACGCCGAGGTGTTCGGACGGGCCGAGGGGGGGGGTGGGGAATTGTAGGGGTGTGACCCGTGGCTCAGTGAGGCAAATAGTGTTTCACGAAAAAAGCCCCGGGGGAATCCCTTTAATTGTCAAAGGCCGCACTGTTGCCGTCCCGCACAATACCTAGGACCATATCAATCCAAAGGGACGACATCGACCTTCCGAGTTCCAGAAAGAACCGTTTTCCCACGCTCTGACCGCAGCCTCTCCAAGAAAGGTGTCAGACCCTCTCGCTGGACCCAAAAAAATGACGCGACAAAGAGGGGTCTGTCTCTCTGGGTCCCCTGTCCGAAAAAGCTTACTCCCCCCCCTCTCCTTAAGAATGGAGAGAACGGGTGGTCTGCGCCAGGGGCGAAGAAATCGAAATGCCCGTTGCCGCCGAAGGGGGTCCGTAAAAAAAAAAAATCAGACGGGGTGAAGGTCGCGGGGCTCGGCAAACGAAAAGCGGGGGTCTCCCCCCGAGCGGCGCAGGGGCGCCCAACCAAGCGGGAGTCCCCAGGCCGACGACACAGTATTCAAAGGGAAAATTGTAAAATACACGACTATCTCCGGGGCGAATACCCAGAAAAGGTCCACGGGCCATCCGCCACAAAGGAGAATCAGTTGTGTGTTCGTTCCATATCGAGACAACCAAACAAAACCACCCACGTATGAAAAAATCTAAAAAGAAAGATAACAACTTATCGCGCGTGATAATTGGCACCTCCGAGGGGCCGCTTTCGGAAAAAGGCCGTCGTGCGGCATGTCGGGGGGCCGGAAAAGTACGTCTGGGTCGACCCCAATCAAGAAAAAAAGAAAAAAGGTCCGACGGGCCGAACCCGCTGGGACCCCCTTGGGGCGAAGACCGAAACCTACACGGGGAATTCCTACAAAACAGCCAGCGGAAAACAATTCGCCAGGATCATCTCCGCAAAGAACCGGCCCCCAGGAAAGCGGATTGGGGGAAAATTTGGGAAGCCGCGTGGGCGAGAAGCGGGGTAGAATTGGGGGGGGGAAAGGGGAAAACGGTCGGTTCTGAAATTTACTGGCCCTAAAAACGGAAACGGCAATGGTGGGTGCAAAATGGAACGTCCCGAGCGAGCCCTAAGAAAGGGGCCTAGCCCAGAGGGGGACTGGTAAAAAGGGGGGGGGCGAACCGCGGGAACGGACTCATAGTTCCAATCGTCCGGCGGAACGTCTCAAACGGTAAAACCCGGCTTGGGCCGTGCAATTCCCATGAACCCGCCAAAGAGACTGTACTTTGGGGGGGCTCACCTCTTGCCCAGACTCAAATGCCGGGGGGATGGGTGATGCAAGACGCCGAGGGGGAAGAACGTCTCCAGTTTCCGCCAAATGGGAAAACAATAGTTAAGGGGGGAAAGTTAACAGGAGAAGTGCAGCGATACCCTAGAAAAAGACGCCAAACAGTTTGGGGGTGGCACTACTGTTATACCTGGGCAAATGACGGTGGCCGCACTGTCCGGACCAATCAGGGGGACGACGGTCGAAAGCCCCATCGCCGGAACGCACCCCCACCTTGAGGATAAGCAATAAAATTGGACACTACGTCACCCGGCCACGCTGATATCCTTCTGTGGGGAGGTTTACGCCTACCGAACAGGACTAAAGGCATCTCCCCCCTGGGCGTAGTCCTGGTCCATGGGGATGGCCAATCCGACGGGGGGAGAAAAAGCTGACCAAACGAATATAACCACAGTGAGCTCCCCCGCTTGCCGAATCAGTCTCCAAAAGTTAAACCCGGATATGTCCACGGAAAAGGCCTCTGGGCCCCGAGAAGAAAAATTAAGGTCTGGCGTGGCGTAAACCCTTCCCAGGGAGAGGCCTTCGGTGAAAAGACACCCAACTATTAATTGAAACCAGTTTCCAAAGGCGGAGGAAAAATTCTCCCCGGGGGAGAGGAAGACCGAAAATGTACGGGAAGAAATGCCCAATTCACTCCAAGAAAATCAAAATGCCTTGACGAGAACAGACGGGAAAAGGCTTGACGCAATGAACTGTGGTTCCCGCTGCGAGCCAATGAAAAGGTTGTCATAAAATACCGCCCATGCCCCCAGAGGTGAGAGTGTTTTTGGGCGGCTTTCAGGGGGAAATCGAAGAGCCCTAGTAAAGGGGTGGACCCCAAATGCAAGCACCGGAACGCAATGGTAGCGCGGAACGGACCCCGCGGGGAAAAGGGGGAAACAACCCGTACTCAGACTGCCGCACTGGGAAAACCACCTAACGCCAGCACGGGACAAAATGAAATAGGGGCAGTAGCACAAAAAAACCGACCAGGGAAAGAAGGGGCCCTTACGGAAAAGATGCGGAAAAGGAGCGATTAAGAAAATGTCTCACCAGGGGAAAATGGGCAACGGGGGGAAGAAACAGGGGGCCGGCCCCCTGCTTGGAGCAGAAAAAGGGGGAATCGATCACCAGGTGGGCAAGCCAATATCGTGGTAGGCCCCACCAACCCACATCTTCCGCGGAGTAACCGGATAAAAGGCCGTGCCACCCCAGAATGAAGGACCGAGGAAAAGAGGGCAGCGTGCGGAAAAGTGAAACCCCCTTTGAATGTGAGGGGGGTCCCCTTTGAGGTGAAACTGACGGGATACTGGGGGGGGGGGGTTAACAGAGAACGGCCAAAAACGATAATTGCCAGCGCAATGCAAAAGGGTAAATGGGAATCCGCCGCAAAAAAAAACATCATTGGGGGAAAGGGGTTGGATGGTGCATCCCAAAATCTCATCCACCGCGAGGAAAAAAATTTTTTTGACGAAGCAAAAGGTAAAAAAAACCCTTCGCGGAAAAACACTCAACCCAGAAAAAACTTATAGAAGAAAGGCTCGGTCCCTGCGATGACCAGGACAACCCGGTGACAGTACCAAAAAAAAAAAAAACCGGTCCTGAAACCGGTAGGAAACCAACGAAGCAGAAGAGGGGCAAATGGGGGACGGTCGCATCCATGGAGGGGTTTTTGATGGGATAGGCAGGCCGGGGCGCCTGGCAGAAGCCAAAGCGAAACAGAGGCAGATGTCCATCCCGCCAAAAAGCTAAAAGAAGGGGTTGTGTTAGGGGGCCCCTCAGGGCTTTGTCCCCACTGCTTCCAAAACACAACGGCTATTCCACGTGAGGAGGTCCGAACTGGCAATGTCCTCGTCCGAACGGGCGGAAGCTGGTCGGGGTCAGGCAGAAAAATAAAAATGACTGGGGGGAAAGGAGGGACCGCCGCAAAGGGACCTGTTAACCCCCTTTAAGAAAACCTGTCGATCATCGGAAGCGCGTTTAAAAGCCCCGGGTCCGGCCTCGTCAGGGAGGGGGTCAAAAAATGTGACTCCGGGCCACGAGCCCGAACGATGGTATGACAAAAAAAGTGTCCTACAGACGTGGGGGGAAGAGCCTTTGGTAGAAAAAAACGGCCATGGCGATCAAGCCAGGTGGCAAAAAGGCCGAAGAGGAAAGCCAAAAAGGGACATTTGGCCGACGGGAGGGGAAACGAGCTGACAATCGGGGGTTCAGCGGGAAAAATTAAGAAGGTCCTTGGTACAAAAAAGCAACTTTCCCAGACCTGGGGGAAAAACGCTTGAAAATTCCCAATCGGGGTACAAAAAAGGTTGCCCATTGGACGTGCCCATATCGAGGGGACACGAAAAAACGAGGGCAAAAGGTTAATACGTGAAAAATTGATCTCTATGCTAACCAAAACAGCCAAGGATCCCCTGTCTAAGAAAAGGGGAGCAGCGGAAGTCCCCAGTACAGGGGTAAAGCAAAAAAAAAGGGTCCAAAGGCCGTGACGCAGGGGGGGGGGATTGGTCTGGGGGAAAGAAAAGGCCTCGGCCGAGAATGTAACGAAAAAACAGGGGAAAATGGCGTCGAAAGGAGGGGAAAAATCGCATCACCCCAAACAAGCAGCTGGCGAAAAATCTGTTCAGGGGGGGGGGGGGGGAATTGCGAACCGTGCGCCAACCGGGCGTGATGGCCGGGAAGTCCCTGCTAATCAGGCCGGGGGGCTGGGGCGCAAGTGAAAGAGGACTGGTCACTCAGGGAAGTCCACAGTGTCTCGCGCGACCCAGGAACCGAGAGCAAGGGCGAACCCGAAACCAGGGAAGGAATCCCGGGCCGGGGGGGGGGGATCAACTGGCAAAACGAAAGGCCGCCGCCTGTGAGCCCGCCCCTCGTAACAAGACAAAAAAGCCGTCCAGAAAAGCGAGAAAGGGATCGGCGGTTCCTTCCATGAGGGGGGGGATGAAGAACGACGGCAAGATGTGCCGGAACCTTGGGGAAAGGCAGTCCATGAAGGGGGTAGGCCGGTCACCTCCACGCGGGAAAAAAGAAACAACCGCGTGAACATTGGGGGGTGAGGAACCCCTACCAGCCTATTGATGCTAAACAAAAAAAGCGCCTCGAGCGGCAATGAACCGAGAGAACCTTGAAGACGAGGTGCCCCAATGGGGGGAGGCTGAAACAACGCACAGGGGAAAAAGGACCCTGGGAAAAGGGAACAAACCCACCCAAAGGAAAAAAGACCTCCTGTCAAAAACCTGGGGGGGAAAAAAATCGAAACCGGAAAAAGGAAAGCGCAACCAGATCCGGGGAAAAAAAAAAACTTAAAATGGAGACTGGCAGGGAAACAAAAGAAACGCCTTTAGGAGGAAAGCAAAAAAAAAAAAAAAAGGACGTAAAAGCGGGAAATTTTAAAAGGGGGGGCAAATGGGATTTTTGGGAGGCGAGGGGGGGGGGCGCTGGTCAAATGAAAAGAAAAAGGAAAGAAACACAAAAGGGGGGCGCCCACGGGGCCTTGAAGCAAAAGGGGCCGCAAATCAAAAAAAAACGATGGGCACCTCTTTTCAACAAAAGAAAAACGGAGGATGAGTAAGGAAGGGTGAGAGGAAAGCCGGCAATCGAACGCGGCGTTCACCCCAGACCGCGCGCATCAAGTTTGGAGGTAGGTCAGGAACTGGCCTTAAAACTCCCAGTCAATATTAAACATTCGGGGAAACAACGACAATCCGTGTGGAAAACGGCGCGTGCGCAGCGGTCCCAGGAGGAAAAAATGGACGTGTCGTTAACCTACACATATTAAGCAAAAAGATCCTGTTGGTCGGCGGGACCCCAAAAGGGAAAAGGTCGATGGTTGCAAAGCGCAAAAAAAACGTAAGGCAGAGGGGAGCCCCGAAACCAAGAGAAGCCCGAGGAGAGGGTGAGAGCAAAAGCATTGGCCCAGAAAAAAGTAAAAAAAGCCCGGAAGTTTTTGGGGAACTAAAATAAAGAAAAAACGGTGGTCAAAAATAGAAGGAAGAAAGCTGAGTCGACCAAAGGTGAGAAAAAAAGGTTTTTAAAAAGAAAAGCCCCCCGAAATAAACAACGAAAAAACGGGCGCCGAGCGTCCAAATCGGGAGGGAACCAAAAAGAAAGGCGCCAAAAAGCTGCAATCCTCTGGGGGACAAATCCGGACTGTAAGAAAGGTCCTATTTTGGGAGGTGAAAAATGAGAAAAAGGGATCCGTTACAATGAAAGTAAGGAACTATCCTATAAGGGGTTTCAGTGAAATCAAGGCGGCGGGTTGACGAAAAGGTACTTTGTGGGCTAAAGGGGACGAAAAAAAAAGCATGGCTATTAATCAGCGGGTTAATTTTTGAAAAGAAGAGAGACGGTCCCTCGGCTGCACAAAAAAAAAAAGTTAGAGCTGACTACAAACCAAAGAAAACCTAAGAAAAACAAAAAAGGCCTCAAATAAGGGGGGGTTACCTTCAAGGAACCGGAAATAAAAGAAAGCTGGATCATCGAGGGCAAAAGAGCACCGAAACAGGGGGGGAAAGAGAAAGAAGAAGAGCCCAGCATTGGGAGAGTCTCCCATTCACCAGCCATCCAAAAAAGACAAGAAAAATTCGCGGCCCCATAGGCTCGGTCAAAAACAGGTTATAGGGAAAAAAAAGTGAAAGAGATTCCTCGAAGAGGGAGGGCATCCCCACACTACTATTCCTTTGCCCCAACTGTAAATTGTAATGCTTTGTAAAGGAGTTTAAGAGGTTAAGCAAAAAAAAAAAAAAAGCAACGGAACCTAAACCATGCCAGGGGAGGGAGGGAGGGGTAGAAAAAGGCAGCACGCTAGGGCGTTCGTTGGCCTGGGGGCCTACCGAAAACTTCTGCCGAAAACAAAAGGGGTTTGGGGGAGCGTGCGGCCAGAGGCAAAAAGCCACCGAAACGGGATCCGGGGGGGGGGAGCACACCCCGCTTCCATGGAATAAAATCTTGGCCGGGGCTAAACAACAGCAAATGACCAAAAAGCTTTCGGGTCGAAGAGAAGAAAGGGGGGAAATTCAAGCGGGGAAACCTGGGGGAAGCTGGCAAGGGGGGGGGCGAGGTGGGGGCAAAAAAAAAAACAGAAAAACCAAACACTCAAATGGCAGAGCAAAACCTGGGCGAATGGAAACAAAAGGGGGCCACGTTGGGAAAACGGGAGCCTCAACAGAAGGCAAAGGGCCCCCCGTAATTTGGGGAAAAAAAGAAAATGGAATGGCCACACGGGGGGTCACCCTACATCGTAAGGCAAGCAAGGCCCAAAAAAAAAGGAGGAGGTCAGCTTGGCACGGTGGCGGGAGGTGTGCGGCGGGAAAAAAACAGGAAATCGAAAGGCGGACCAAGAACCTAAAACCGTGTCCGCGGTGTTTGGGAGTGAAGGAAAAATCGCCAAACAGCCCGCGGGAAAAAAAGGGCGGGGAAAACGAAAAAACCGCCTGCGCAAGCAAAAGAGAAGAGAGACCAAAACGGCCAAAAAAAAAACGAATCACCCGGCACGAGGTTCAGCAAAGGGGGGGGGCTCAAAAGGAGACAAACCTTAGGAGAAAGAAACATGGGGTCGCCCGGACCTAAAAAGGTTACAAAGATCGGAAATCAAGGGGGGGGACCGGATGACTAGTTTGGTAGGCTTAATAAGTTCAAAGGTAAAGGTACAATAGGAAAAATAGACCCTCCCTCTGAACCAAAGTCCACAAGCTGGGAAAAGATATTTAACCCATCCCTCTGGTCAGGAGAAAATTACAAGAAAATGTATCGAGACGTCAAAGTTGGCAAAAGAAACGATCTTAAGCCCTTAAGGTTAGGATGCTTGAACAAAAGGGGGCGCCCCCCATTACTCAGACCTGTGAAGGGAAGGGGAAAGTATTGTAAGGGGAGCTGTGGGGTCAAAAAGCCTTTGGAAAAAAAGAAATTTGGGTGCGAGGGAGGCCACCGGTGGAGCAAAAAATATTTCTCTACTTCTACCAACCACAGGTGTCCCAGAATGAAAGGGGGTTTTAGGGATCCTCAAAGTCAAAAACAGGGTAATCCGCCAGGTAAAATCCGGGCACAAGGTTGACAGTGCAAATACTGTGTGGCAAAAAAGGCCATTCTCACCACAACCCGTCTCCGTTGAAAAACACAAAAAGGGAAAAAATCTGAACAAATCAGTGGACTCAGCTTTCACGTCAGGGAGCCGTGTGAAACAACCCACCAGTGGGTTTTGTTTGAAATCAGGAAATGAAAAGCCGGCCAAGCCAAGGAGTTCTAAAATAAAGGCCCCCAAAGGGGGAAGGTAATGGGGTGGAAAGTTAAAAAAGAGTTGCTTCCAAAGGGAAAATGAGCGGGGAAAGCAAAATAAGCGCCAAAAGCCTGAAGGACAAGGAATTATCAGAAGGAGGGGGAAGGGGGAAATTTGGGGGGGGAAAAGGATAAATCAGAAAGCCTCACCCCCTGCCCCGATTGGGGCCCCTTCCTAATTATCGCAGACGGCGGGGGGAAAGTCCGTGTGAAAGCCAATGCCAAAAAAAACGACACCGGATAACGTAGAAAAAAAGCGTGAGGAAAGAAGGGTGGTCGAACATGCGCACAGCAACGGTCCACCAAAAAAGATCGGCAGCGCTGGGGGGCAACAAGTACATCCGAACAAAGTTAGAAAGTAATAACCACAAGGCAGATTTCAGGGGAACGCGTCCTGTGCCGAATGATTCAAATATCCTAAAAAAAAAAAAAAAAGAAAGAAGGGACGAAATTGGGATGCCCTAAAAAACCTGGGAAAAGCAGAACAAGGAAGAGAATGCCCGAATGGTGTTCCTAAAGAGTTTCTTTTTTCGGGAGAAACGTTTAAAGACGGCGGAAATATCCCAAAAAGAGGGATTCTTTTGAATGATGGGGAATAAAAGGCCACTTACTGAAGGCAGCCCAAGACTGGATAAAAAAAAATAAAAAAGTATGATGTATTGGGGGTGGCCCCAACTTGTTACAAAGGAATTCCAGGCAAAGCATTCATGACCGTGCCATGGCCCGGCAAACAGAAAAAAAAAAAAAAAACCAAGAAAAAAAGGTTCCAGGGGGGGGTAGACCCGAGGGGGTCAAATAAAAGGGAAACCGTTAAATCAGTAAAAAAAATCAAAGGTGGCCTAGTGATGAACAACGGTACCCTTTCACGGAAAAAAAGAGTACAGATGATCATATCTATTCAATTGGGTAGGCATTGAAGTCTCAAGGGAAACCGACGGGTTGACGGGGGGCGAAAAGGAGAAAACTTTAAGGAAAAATTGGACCGTATAGTTAAAATTCACCGAAAAGGAAGAGGCGCCAACCGGCAAAAGAAGCAGAGTTAAAAGGGGGAAGGGGGGGGAAGTCCTTTCAAAAAAAAAGGTCCCTTTGACCAGCCCCAGCCTTAAAATTATTTCGGGGGAGGCGGAAAAAAACATGGGGGGCAAAGGAAAGGGGGAAAAACGTGTCAAAGGGGAGAGGGTGTTCCCAAGAGAAAAAGGGGGGGGGGACGGGCGGGCGGGGGTCCGGTGGGGGAGGCAGGGGAGCGACCCCATTGGGAAAAACCAAAACCCCAACAAGGGGGTGTGGAGCAAAGGAAAGAAAAGGAGAAAAAAGGGAAACCCGAAAAGGGAAGGAGCAATCATTGAACCAAACCAAAGCTCCCGTGTGAGGGAACTCAGAACCTCGGAAAATCTCGCACAAAGTGGGTTAGGGGGGGGGGGGGGAACGTAACCAATCGAAAAAAACAAAAAAAAAATCATTCCAGTTGGTAAAAAAGGATAAAAAAAACGGTCGCCCCAAAAACGGGAGCGTACAGAAAAAAGGTCCCGGGCACTCAAGTCAGAGGGGAGATCACCAAAATAAGTTTTTGGGGAGGGAAAAAGGGGGATTGTCCCTGGAAGACGGGGGGGACAAGTGCGGCAGGAGGGCCTGCCGTAAACCCACAAACCCGAAAAGACAACCAAATCAAAACCGTAAAAGGCCCAAAGGGAAAAAAATGGTGGGACCAAGGGCCGCCTGAGCAAAAATTGGAAGACAGCATAAAGGGGGGGAATGAACCTTCTGAACCGATTAAACCCAAACCAAAAGGAAAAACCGGCAGGTTTCCTTAAAAACCAAAGAGAAAATGCCCAAAAGGGGACGGGGAGCAAAAAAAGGGACGGGGAACTTCGAACATGGGGAAAGGTCGGGCGAAAAAACGGACAAAGGGGGGTCGCCGAAAGGACAGCCAGGAGGGGCGAATCGCCAAAAAACAAAAAGTTAAGTCTTTACCAACCCGAGCAAATACCAACACCAAAAATTAAAAAAAACAGGGACCGGGGTTGTATCCCAGAAACCCCGAATCACAGGCTCGTGAGAGGGGGTGAAACCATTCAACCGTCCCGTTGTTGTGAGAAAGGAAGATCAGAAAACCAAAAAAAAGGGGGAGGAGGAAGAGAATATATAAAGGTACCCAAACGGAGCCACCTTTAGGGCATTCGCATCGGAGAAGGAGGCGTCGACCGAGTTGGAAGGAAAAACAATTCGTGCAGAAAAAAAGCCTGCGCGACGGAGGGAATGCGAGGAACGAAAAGGAAACCCTCACAGCCCAAGGGGTCCCGTTTCCCTAAAAAACAAGAAAAGCAAGGTCCGAAGTCTAAGAAAAAGGGGGCCCTAGACCCCTTCAGGCAAGGTTTGATCGAAAAGTACCTGAAGGGGGGGAAGCCCCTGCCATTTGGAGCGTTTCCCGTGGGAAGAAGGGGGGGACGTAAAGGTAAGACGTTGGACAAAAATTTCCTTGGGCGGCCGGGAACCGTGCTGCCCCGGGCGTCAAAAATTGGGGAGATTGGGTTCAAGCTGAGGGGGGGGGAAGCAGCGCGCAAAAGGGGACACTTTCGAAAAGTGGGGGCCGACCTGTAGCCGCGACAAAGGCATAGATCAAGGGGGGATCAATACGCAAACGGAGGTGGAAAAAGGGAAAAAACGCGAACAGCGGAAAAAAAGGGGCAGTTCCCGTTTCCGGAAATAATGTTAGTTCCAGGGTGGGGCTCCTAAAAAGTGCGGCGAGGGGTCAGGGGGGGAAAAAGGGGGGAGCCCCTCCAGGAACACGTGCACAACAAACCCGTGGGAAAAGCGGAACAAAAAACTGGGTGTTCAAAAAGGGGGGGATTGAGCTTCGGACAAAAAACGAAACAAGGGGGGAACAAAACGAAGACCCAACTGGGTGAATTAGGAATGGAACTCGAAAACTTTCTCATGGTGGGGGGTTTAAAAAGCTTTGAAGCTAAGAGTCAAACTGAAGAAGACAGAACCGACAGAAAGTTTGGGTGCCCCCTTCCAAACGAAACCCCTGCTGGCCTGAAGGGCGAATGGACCGTAGAGGAGATACCTTCCAATGGCTGGAGGGGGCCGGAATGGGTATCGGGGGAAAAAACAAAGGCCCGCCGCAGACCACGGAAAGTGGGCCCTCTACCTGAAAGGGTATAAAAGTCACAAAGCTTTGGAGGGAACTGGCCCTCCCTCAAAAAAAGAAAATAAAGTCCCCTACATCCTGATAAAGGGGGTAAAAAAATCGGAAACTGAAAACAATAAATAAAATGGGGTGCTTGCAAAAACCCCGGCAAGTGCATGAAGGCGGTGCGGTTCCCTGCTCGAGGCGGACACTGGCAACAAGAAAAAACAACCACTGAGGGTACTGGGAGTATCGTGAAAAAGGGGAAACACCCCCCCTTGATAGGGCCCTTTTGTCAAGAACAACACGCAAGCCTCCAGGGCAGTCCACCAGACGGCCGGAAAAGGGGGGGGTCACAAAAAAGGACGAAGTTACAGGCAAAACTTCGCCGGGGGGGGGGCGGAGGCAGACACAGCGGGGGGACCCCCGGGGGAAGATTGGTGGGGTTCCGGGAAAAGAGCAAAAAGAAAGAAAATGCCAAAAAAATAAAAGAAAAGACGTCATGGAAAACCGGTTGAAGAGGACGCGCTCGGAAAAAAAAAACGAAAAGTGGGCGCCGCTTGGGGAAAGCAGATGGGGGCTACATGCTGCAACAAAAGTAATTTGAAAAAAAGGTCTGGAGGGCCTGATCAACCAAGGAAAACAGCACAGGAGACATTGGGGGCCCCGGCAACAAGGGGTGGGGCACTTATAAGCCAATTAAAAAGACAGCCCACCTGGCAAGGACTAAAGACAACCGGGGGGAAGACGGACCTCTGGGGGGGGGGAGCAGCGAATTGTTCACGCAAAAAAAGCACCAGGGGAAAGGAATATCGTGGGGAAGGGTAAATCAGCCATCGAAAAAGATCAGGAAAGTCAGTTGGAAAAAGGCAGTCGTGTGGACAGCGGTGCCGGGGGGAGACCGGGAGGAAAAAAGGAAGAACAACGGAGTGCCCCCTGGCTGGGTCCCGGGGAATTTCCCCGGAAAAAAAGATGGGGTGTTTGGAGGACGGGACCAAAAAGAACCTGCAGCCCCAAGGAACAAAGGGAGGGAAATGCCGGAAAGAAAAATATGGAACTTTTGGGGGGGGCAGAAAAAACCACAAGGGTCATAAAAAACCAACGAAGGGGGAGAACGGGGGGCAGGTTATGTGTAGAGAAAAAACCTGCGGCAAATGTCTGCGTCGCGGGGAGGGGGGGGGGGGGGGGGGGGGGGGGGGGGGGGGGGGGGGGGGGGGGGGGGGGGGGGGGGGGGGGGGGGGGGGGGGGGGGGGGGGGGGGGGGGTGGTGGGGGGGGGGGGGGGGGGGGGGGGGGGGGGGGGAGGGGGGGGGGGGGGGGGGGGGGGGGGGGGGGAAGGGGGGTGTGGGGGGGGGGGGACCTGAATCTCACCCAATAACACGGACAACCAATCAATAGGGCGGTGGAAAAACCGTCTAAATGCCGCAGAACCGGGTGTTTTGACAAGAAAAAGGAAACCGAACGGGAACCAAAAGCACATCAGGGGGGTTTTTGACATGACCGCGCCCCGAAAAGGGGGAAGGGGAAAGAGAACTGTAAGGGGGGGGATCTCCCAGGACAAAACGGGGTTTTTTTCCATAGAAAAACAAAAGGAAGTTGGGAGAATGGAAGGGGAACGAATATTCCAATGAAGGTCCATAGAAACCAAAGGGAAGACGCCGTTGGGGAACATAGAGGGGAAAATGCGGTGCCCAAATGGAGGGGGAAAAACCCCGAAGGGGGGAGATCCGCGCCAAGGGATGAAAAGGACGTTGCTTATAAGAGGACCCAAGAGACGCTCGTAAAAAGATGCGGGCGATGAAAGCAACTAGGAGACCTGGACATGGAAGGGACAAAACCGACCTTGGGTGGGGGGGGGGTTGCCTCGGGCCCAAAAAGAGAGGGGCAACCGGGTGTGGCGATCTCGAAGACGAAATGGCAGGTGGGACGCCCAAGGGGCGTGGTCAATGCAAGAAGAAAACATTGCCCTTGCGCACTGGAAAAGGAGCCCAAACAAAAAAAGAGCCGCTGGGGGATTTGGGCAGAAATTGGTCCGCCGGACTTGAGGGGGAAGGAGAAGGATCGCCAGTAGGGGGTGGGCCCCAGCAGTGAAAAATGAGCTAAGACCGTGAACCACAAAAAAAAAATGTCTCTATGAAATCTTGGGAAAAAGGGTGGGGGTTTAGCAGCGGGAGGTCCCTTGCGAAAATCGGACATTGCAAGAAACCAGGAAGAGGAAAAAGTTCCAATAGCCATAGTCAAGCGGGGAAAAAAGGCCCAAGGTGAGGGGGGGGAAGAAGCAGGGGCCGATTGCCAGAGCAGCGAAAAGGAAAAAAAAACGACAGGGCAAAACGACAGGGCCAACGAAAACAACAAAACAGAAAACGCGAAAAACAGTTCAAGAAAAAATGTCCGACCGGGCTTCGAAAACGAACTCTCTAAAAGAGGCCATGGAAACATCCATAGGCACTTCTGGCAAAAAACAGAAACGAAAAAAACAGGGTCCGTTGATTCGGGGACAGAAACCTCATACACCCTGAGAAAAGGGGGGGGAACCCGAGGGGCCGGTACTAAAGGAAGGAAAAGCCCGCATACAAAAAAGGGATGCCTGCATCTAGAAGTTCGTCTCCGTCACTATGGACGTGGAAAAAAAAAAAAAAAAAATGGAGGGGGCCTCCTGGCAAGAAGAGGGGACCCGGTACCGCGGGAGAAAAAATCAAGAAATGATTCAGAGGAGGAAAACATCGATTCCTTGTGGAAAAAACTGCATGAACGCCAGGGGGATAGAAAAAGAAACAGAAGGGGAAAAGGACAGGTTGAAAACTCAGTCACGGACTAGGAACCTCACTCTGGGGGTCATCCGCCCATGGGAATTAAATCAGGAGAGAAAAAAAAACAGTACACCCTTTGTTCAAAACAACCACGACCGGGAGAGCTGAAAAACCCCTGCCAAAGAAACGGCCGGGAGCCGGATCCGCATTAAAGAAGAAGGAAAGGGAAGTACATCTACGAAGTGGAATGACGGGGGCGAAAAGTTGCACCAAACCCGGGGGGAACAGGGGGACCCAGAAGGGGTTGAGACGGAGATTGTCAAAGAAAGTGCCCGGAGAAAGGTCTGCCCGACGGGGGGGGTCAGGAGAGGGGCACTCTGCTTGAAAAAAAAGAGCTTGCTAACAAACCCACCGGGGTGCGACGGGGGAAGGGGAAACTGCTTGAGGTTACACTGGTAAAAATAGCGAAAATGGGGATTCCGGGCTGACCCGAAAAGGGTACGGTCATTTAATACCAAAAAAAAGCACAGGAATAGGGAGGGCAATGCGGGGGGCAGTACCCCGACTAAAGGGAGGAATTTCAAAAAAATGATCTACGTAGAGAGTGGGAACTACAAAAACCGATGAAGAAGAAAATGCGCACGGGATGTATCTCGGGGAACACTAAAAAAAAAAGTACCTCCATGTGGAAGACAGGGGGGGGAAGCAGGAAAACCTCAATCTAAAAGGAAATGGGTTCGGCCCTAAAAGTTAGCGCGGCCGGTGAGTCCCGCATGGGGGAAAAAGAACTCGGGACCGGAACAAAAAAAAAGGCGATAGTGAGGGGGGCAGGTACGAAGCCCTGCCTAAAGACTTTAAAACAAGAGGAACAACGGAAAACAAACAACACGGGATAGGGAAAAAAGGGAAAAAGAGAAATGGGGTTGGATGAATATCATCATTGGGCCGGGGTAAACAAGAAAGAGGGAAGCCAGCTAGAGCAGTCAAGGACTGAAGTGCCAGCCAAAGCCAGCCATGCCCACACATTTGAGTTGAGGGGGAAAAGAAACAGCATGCCGTGGTAAGTCCCCCGTGGGAAAAAAACAAGCGACGGTTTCCGCTGAGAAAGGGTAGGTCTGGGGGGGGCGAACCGAAGACCTCAAAAAAATTGGCGGAAATCGGGGGGGGTCGCTCCAAAAAGAAGCCGGGGTCTAAGAAGTGTTCTGCAAGGCCGAAGCCTTGTCCAGGAAAGACCCGGCCAACCTGAGCTTGGGGAAGTTTATAGAAGGGGAAGGGCCACAAAGGCGGGAGGCTTTTCAGGCAAAAACCAAAAAAAAAAAACGCCATGAAAAAAAGGGGAATCGGAAAAAGGGAGGGGTGGAGAACAGGGACGGGCCGCATATCCTCCACGCCAACAAAAGGTGGAAGAGTCTTTAAGGGTGAAAATCAATTAGCCCGGCGAGTCGGAGAACACTGGGGTATCAAGGAAAATGTAAAGATCCGTTTACCGAAAAAAAAATGAAGGAAACCTCGCACAAGACCTAGTTTGTTTTTTGGGCGCATTTTCTTGGTCCTGGAACTAGCCCGCGGGAAACGAATTCTGTAGGAGTGAAGGGTTTCCGGACAGCCCTTTAAAAAAAAAATAAAGAACTGGACAGCAGACGTGAAAAAGAAACCCCGCAGAAGGGGTTAGGATTATACACTAAAAAAGGGAGGGGGGTTTTCCCGTGGGAGGGGAGTTGAGCTGAGGGGGTCGTCAGCCTGAAGGGGGGGCGGGGGGAACAGTCAACTCCTGGGGTTGAGCTGCAAAAAATCTTCGGCAAGGGGTCAAAACAAAAATGTAGGGACCTGAAAAAAAATGCGGGGGAAAACACCCAAAAAGAGGAAGGGGGGTTTTCCGCCAACGACTGATATCGAGGAAATCAGCAAAGACCCGACCGCCTTGCAAGAAGAGACCCCTGGGGGGCACCAAAGTTGAGGACTGTCAGAATCGTTTAAAAAAAGGAACCAGCGGCGAGGGGACAAACAGAGAGCTCGGCAAGGGGGGAAGAACAGGTGTTAGACTGGGGGTCCAGGAGTCACAGCGCCAGCAGAGCGGGAAAAAAAAAAAAACCGGGGACCCGAGGGCAAGGATTGAGAGGGGGGGAAGCAACGAAAAAACGCGGCCACAAAGGCCGAAAGGGACGAATAGCAGCAGCCAACTGGAAATGCGGGAAGGCGAGCCCACAAAAAAAAGAAAAAACAAGCGGCCCGATCAGTCGCAGGGGGGAAGGGGTTGGAACAAAAAAGGCGGACCCTGGGGGGAAGATCTGCATTTGTGGTGTGCCAGGGACAAGGAGGGTGGGAATCGATCTGGGGAAAG
>Ga0179593_1615145_pt1 | contig 20211 bp, 28 predicted proteins | sample CZODoug2_1_08_16_FD_185931 | JGI IMG/M metagenome (GOLD analysis project Ga0179593, IMG submission 185931) | Vadose zone soil fungal communities from Angelo Coast Range Reserve, California, USA - CZODoug2_1_08_16fungal (PacBio error correction) | ecosystem: Environmental > Terrestrial > Soil >...
ACACAGGAAAATGGGGGGAAAACCTATTAAAAAGAACTTAAAATTTGGGATAACTCAAGAGGTGGGGGGGGAGGTGCAGGGAAAAGCAAGGGGTTGCATCAATACTTTAAGACTTATATTGTTCATTCTGGATAGAAATGAGATCGGCTATGGTAGTGGGGAAAGGAGAGGACGTAGCCTGAAAAAAAACAAATTTTGTTCAGGAGAAGAGAGGAAGGGGGAGAATGTGGCGCCCTTAAAAAAATATACTGGCATAAGACTGGTCCTAAAGGAGGTCAAGGGGACCGAAAAGGGGGAAGGGGAAAAAAATATCAAATCGCAAATGTGGATCACAGGACGGGAACCTTGAAAGACCCTGTCCTGAATCGGATCCTGGGAGGAAGGCGTCTCCTCTTACACGAAGAATTAACAAGGGAAGGAGCAAAAAGATCAAGAAAAAAAAAGGCCGTAAACTACTATTTGTCTGAACTCATTCTTTCCGTGCGTTCAAAAAGGGGGGGCCCTCAAAAGGGTAAAAAAAAAAATGGAAAACTCTCTGGTGGACTTTCCGTGAAGCTGTATCTTCGAGGGATAAGGAGAGCGACGAACAAGAGGGGGGGAAAAAGAAATGCCCAGGGGAAAAAAAGAATCAAATAAAGGAGGGGCACGTAATGGGGGTGAAATGGTACCGATTCCCACTTAAGGAGAGTGGTTAAGCCTTGCTGAAAAGTTAAGAGTCGGACCCCTTAGGAGACCGGAGGAGAGAGGGGGGGAGGGGGAGGGGAAGACTCAAGAGACTCCACTGTTAATGTCAATTGCTGATATCCATCAATTGCGGAGATGCTAAACCGGGGGGGGGGTAACGGAGGGGTTACAGCTACTTGGGTAACTCGAGAGAATTTCCCGACAAGAATAAATCTCACATTCCTTTAATGGGTGAAAAGAGAATGTCGTATTTCGGACTGGCGAGAATCAAGAAGGATCCAGTTGTAGAAAGGTTCGGAAAGAGTAATCGGTAAGACCTTTGAATAAACGCACCCGAAAGGGGAATCCAATAAAACTAACAAGAAAAAGTTAGTAGACAACCACAAAAGGCAGCAGAATACGCGGCAAAAAATCACTTCCTTCTAAGCCGCAAAGTGAAACAATTACTAGACGAGTCCATGAAATTCCGAATCAAAAAAGAGAATTCAGGAACCGTCCTTAACCTTTGAAAAACACGGGGAGGAGGGGAAAGGACAAGAGGAGGTCTCATGTTGGGAAGTCGTTAAAGGGGGGGGAGTTCAATTACATGTGGGGCAATAAAAGAGGGTGAAAAGGACCCTTAGGAAATGGGGTCAAAAGCGAGCTCGAGCAAAGGGGAGAGGGAGAGTTGCGAGCACAGTAAAAATACTCTACGGGTGAAAAAGTTTTCTTTCAAAGTGGCAAACTTGGGTAGGAGGAACGAGTTTGGGAAAGGCGCAAAGGAAGTGGGATGACGGACAGCAAATGGGAACGCAGGAAAAAGAAAGGGAAGGGGATAAAGTCGTAAAGAAACTCGTAGAGGGGCCTGAGTGCCAAATTCGTGAAAGGGACAAACAGGGGTTGTGTTTGTTTTGAAAAACAAACCAATCGGGAAATGAAAAAGAAAGAGGGGAGAGGATGCACAGAAAGCCAAAAAGTTCAAGATGGGATTGGACAGACCCTTAACTTTCAAACGGAGACTACACCATGGAGGTCGCAAGAGATAGAGGTTGGTAAGGGCCATGGGGGTCTTGTTGAGGTTTGAAAATCAGACATCCCAGAGGCAAAAGGGGAAAGACCAAAAAAACTCGAGAACAGATTTGAAAAATGTATAGTAAAGAAAACCCCCAAATGGGAGGAGCCAGCCTCCGGGAGAATAAGGGGGGAAAGGGGACGGAAAGGATTAGAACGAAGAGGCACCGGAGGTAGAAACAGGAAACAGATTTAGTCGAAATTTTAAGGGCATCTATTTCCTCAGCGCGGAGCGGAAGCAGGAAAACGACGGCCGTCCGGGGCCGGGAAGATAAAAAAAAAAAAAATGGAAGGGGAGAGCACAGGGGAGAATCGGAATACCAGTTCCGAACGAGCAGCGCGAGAAAAACAACAAGGGAAGGAGGAAGGAATATAAAGAAAGACTCTTAGAGGGCGGCAGAGGCTGGGAAGAGAAAATGCAAAATGAAAAGGGGAAACTTTACCAACTGGCACTCACTACTTTAAGGGGAGGACATTGGAAAAAAAGGAACCCGGCCTGAGGCAGACAAAAAGGTCCAAGGAATAAAGGAGGCGCTCAAGAACACCCGATTTCTCTTATCACTAGCCAAACTCAAAAAAGAAACCCTTAGGAAGGAGGAAAAAAGAGGGGGATAGGAGAGTTTCACCACTTTGAAATAGACAAAAGAGGTTCTTCCGGCAAGATCACTGGGAATGGGAGGATAGCTACCAAAGAACCGAAGAAAACCCCAAAAAAAAAAAAAAAACCAACAACGAGAGTAAGCGGGCGTGAAACCAGGGAATAAAAGGGAAGTTCAGAGGGTAGATAGCTGGGGGGGAAAAGAGGAAAGGGTTGGGCCCTTCAGAAAAAACCGAAATTTGGAAAAGATGAAGGTTGTAAAGGAGAAGGGGGTTTTGTGGACACACAACTGCGGTTAATAAGGGACACTTTTCACATCCAAAAAAAGTGACGAAAAGGCCAAAGAAAAAGGGGGGAAGATCAACCTTTGGTTCCAACTTTTGGGCCTGTAAGGAAAGAGACAGGATCGCAGGGGAAAAGGAAAACTCTTCTAACGAGCGGGGTAACTTACTAAGCAAAAACGTCGAGGTCAAAACTCGAGGAGGGGGAAGAGCTCTTGTAGTTAAACGACCCAGGAATGGCCAAGGAGAGGGTGAGTTGAACAGGGGAGGGAAAGGTAACTCTCAGGCGTGCCCCAGGGCCCATAGAACCGGAGGAAACATGGCCCAACAACTTGATCTGTCCTAATAGGGGAGGTAAAGGGGGCACGATAAAGTAAACTTTGAAAGAAAGGTGGGGGGCCGGTTGGTGAAAGGTTCCTGAAGGTCTCTGTGCAGAGATAAAGGGGGGATTAAGGGGAAATGATTGAAAAAAGAAAGTGATGGGGAAAAGAAAGGTTCGTAGACTGATTTCAGGGGTGAATACTCTCGGCGGGAAAAAGGACGACCTGGAGATGCTCAAGGAGGCCTAAAAATAAATAGAGGGGGAAAATGGTACAGGCTGGACGCACTAGACTAAAACTTTGACAGGTGGATAAGCCAGAAATGGAAAGCCGGAAAAGTCTGGAAAGTATAAGAGAAGAAGGGGAAGACAGAGGGAGGAAAGGTGACAAAGGGGACTACTTAAAAAATAGATAGAACCTTTAAAAAAACGCCAGTCCACAGTGATCGTCAGAAAGAAAAAACCGGAGGAATTTTGTTGGAGGAAGCAGAGCCGCCAAAAGATAAATCCAAAAAAGAACAACACGAGCGAGTTCTTGAATTAAGGAAAAAAGGTCTAACGACAAAGTTTCCCCCGAAAAGAAGAAAGGAAAAAGGTGAGTGGTGAGTAAAAGTGATTGCTCTTGAAAGGGCCACCAGTACACAGAGGCGGAGGCTAGGAACAGAGACGCGAAGAATAAAAAAAAAAAAAGAAGACTATCAAGAAAGAAGCGGGGGGTTCCAGGTTTAAGTTGGTGTCGGGGGAACCGGATAACCATCTGCAACACTTGAAATAGGACAGAGAGAGAAGGGGAAAGTGAGAATGGGAAGTGGTTTTACGTCAGACCTGAAAGGACCAGGAGTTTCAAGAGGAGGGAAGTAAGTGTTGACGTCCCTAACCCACTTATCCTCTTTAATGACACTTGCTTCAAGGGGAACCCAGTCGACAAATGCGAAAAAAAACCGTACATTATTGGAAACTTACTGGCGGAAAGGTGGGGGGGGGGTTTGAGAAAAAAAAAGGGGTGAAAGATCTTGGGAACCTCGTACTTATAAATGCCGTAAGAACCCTGCTAAATCGACAAAAGGATGTCCCATAAGCAAAAAAAAAGAAAAAGAAGGGGAAAGGAAGGAAGAGGCAAAGAAAAAACCTCCTCAAACAAAGTCGAAGCATAGAAATGCCACTGAGAAAGGGAGGGGAGAACGGAGGATGAGGGCGGGGACAGCAAACTTCAAAAAAGGAAGGACTAAAATTTAGACAATGAGAGTCTGCCGAAAGGTAAAGAAAAATCTGAGATCAACAAAAAAGAAGGAGCTATGGGGGAAGGTGGATGGCAGACGAGAAAAAGAAAAACTGTGGAAGGGAGGTTGGGTAAGGAGGGCCAGGCAAAACAGGGGGATCCTCCGGAATCACAAAGAAGTGACTTCCCGACTATATCAGGGGAGGGGGAGGAAATAAAGATGTGAAGGGCCGGCCTATAATCCGTCAAAGAGAGTTTGGGAAGGAGGGGGGGAGAAGCCGGAGGAGTTTAACTCAGCCGCATTGGCAGAGCCGATCCTCGTAAATAGAAGAAATGAAAGGGGAGGCTCAAAAAAAAAAACCCGTGCTGGTACGGAACGTCCTCGAGAATGGGAATACAAGAATAACAAGTTGAACAAAGGGTACTAAAAAAAAGGAAACACCAGGAAGTAGGTCAATGAATAGAAGGATGGCTGGGAAAATACCGAGAAGCACCTTTCTGAAGGAGAAAACATAATCATTAAAAACAGAAAATAAAGTGCTAGTTAGAGGAATTTGCTTATACCGGATGGGTCCTATTAAGGAGGGGTATCAGCGGTAAAGAACCAGCATTAATTGTGACACCGATCGACTACTTTAGAATCCAGGGAGGGGAGAAAGGGCTGGGGGTCGTTAAATTCCAGACTACCGATGTTGGGAAAGCGAAGGGCTAAACAAAAGGTTCTGGGATAAAATCAGGGAAATAAAAGTTGGTCAGGGGAAACAGGGAAACCCTGTCCCATGGGCGCGTGTCACCGCATGTCTTGGTAGAACATGAGAAAGCGGAGTCCGAATGGAGATCATTTTGTTTCTTGGGGAAATTACCTACAACTCGCCACCGGTATGGAAAAAAGGAAAACAGCAGGCTGGGAGGAAAGTACTATTGAAGGGTGAAGGAAAGGAAAATAATTTAAAGCAGGGCATCCATCCGCAGGAGCGCAGCAATATACGGCCTGGAGATGGATGGAAACCAAAAAAGGAGGATTCCTGGGGGCTATGGGAAAAAAAGATCAATAGGGAGAGAGGGAAGAGGCGAACGGGCAACAAGAGGATCCATTAGCACGGGAGGAAATCTATTATGAAGAAAACCCACGGAAAAGAAAAAACTGACACAATTCAAAGAGGGCCAAAAAAAAGGGAAAGACAAAAAGGGAACTAACTGAACCCAAGAAGAAATTTAACCTTTGTTAAAAACGGGAATTTACAGTCAGATAGAAGGAACAGAAGGGAGGGGTGGATTAAGGGAGGAATATGGGGAATAAAAGGGGGAAAGGGAAAAGGAGTGTTACGGGAAACTTCTATACAGCAAGGGGATAGCTCTTAAAGAGGAAGAGCGGAGGACCAAGGAAGATAGAGAGACAAAAGAAGGGTGAATAGGTGTTGAGTGGACAAGGAGGGGAAATTGAAGGGCCGAATTTTGATTGAAGACGAATTTTCTACTCAAGGCGGACAATCGAGAGGAACTCGAGGGGGAAAATCCCGGTTAAAAAGATAAGCATCAAACCCTAAATCTAGCTGGGAGGACAATTGGAAAGGGGGAAGGAGAAGGTGAAAAGAACTACATGGTGTGTTGGGGCACAAAACGACACCGGAGAAAAAGCAGCCAGGAAACACAGGGGGGGAGCTTATTCAGGAAACAAAAGACATGCTTTAAGTGAGAAAAAGAAAAGAGGGCAGAGAAAAAATGCCATCGAAAAAAACTGTCAACGGGAGCACGTCTGGGGCTGGCGTCCACGGCTGGGAGATATTTTGGGGTACAGAGTTTTTCTGGGTGGGTGGGGTCGACCGATGATAAAAAGAAATCGGACCCCTGTAAAGAGGGGAAAAAACCGAGGTTGTCAAAGAAGGGGAACGTGGAAACTTCGGCAATCTCAAAGGAGGAACCAGAATCCGTGGATAAGAAAAGGGCCATTCTTGCAAGGTAAGGGGGAGGAGAAAAACACGGGTAGAAAAGGGAAGAAAGACTAGGGTATATAAGAGTTAACTCGCAGTGTCTGGGGGCAAAGGAAGCTGTAAGATCGGAAGAAGACTAACACGAAGAAGCGGGAAATGAGAGACAACCAGAATGGGCAAAGTATGAAAAGATTAAAAAGACATCGTCTCCAATAAAAAAGAGGAAGTAAGGGGGATATCATATAGTCTCACCACACACTTAAAAGGGGGAGATGAGGAAGAAAGAAAGGGTGGGAAGGATATTTCGGGGGCTAAGAAAGACAAATTTCCATTTCAAAAGGGGGGGATCTGAAAAAGCAGAAAAAGAGGAGGTACAGAAGCTAATCCCTCTTAAAAAAAGAAAGCAGGAGGAGAGAAGGGGGAAGAAATGCGAGTCGGAGAAAAAGAAAAGGAGAAAACTTAAACTTTCCAAGGGCATGCTTAAGGCCCCGGATTTGGAAACAAAGAGGTGCAGAAAAAAAAGAGGGTAGGAACACTGGAAAAGAGGAAAAGAGGGAAGGGGGGGGACTTGATTTCTTACAAGGGGGACGATAATCTAAAAATCAACGCACTCAAAACGTGGAAAAAAAGAGAGGAAGAAGTTGGCTAACCGGGAAAAGAGAGAGAGCATGAAGAAAGAGGGATGGGGGGGAAAGTGCAAGGGGGGGAACGTTTGAAGTATCCATTCAGGGGGATTCTGATATCCAAATTTGTTTTACTTAGTTTTGTTGAAACACAACAAAGAGGGTTGTTCGGATGGATTCAAGTGGAAAGAAAGCACCAAACGGGCGGAAAAAGTATCAATTTAAACTGATGCAGCTGGATGTCCCATCATTTCGGCGGAAAAATGACGGAGCATAAAAAAACGTAAAAAAAGCAAAGAAGTGGTGAGGAAGAAAAGGGCACCCCGCACCAACTAAGGATCTAATAAGGAAGAGATCGGGAAATGCAAAAAGGGAGAAATAAGAAGACGCAGGGCGTCCTGACAATGGGAAAAGTGCTTGGGCTTAAAAAATGTTCCCCCGGGTCCCTCAAGAGGAAACCATGCAAAAACAATAAAGGGAAAAAAAGATTGGTCCGAGAAAAGGGAAAAGGGACCTAAAAGGAGGGGGGGGGTAGACGTTGGTTTCCCTGAATCCGCTGTTTTTTAGTAAAAGGGCGTCGGGGCGAGATTGGACGATTTGAAAAATTACAAATTGAAGATGGGAACTCCAGAGGGGGGAAGACTACATCAGGGTTCCGAACAAGCTGCCTTTATGGGTGGACGAGCTACCTCAAAAAAAAAATCTTTCTAGACCTTAAGGGGCAAGGGAAACTTTGGAAAAAAACCCTCGCCCCGTAAGAGTGCCCGTCGAAGAAGAAGGAAAGGCCGGAAAGTATTAGATACTGGGAGGAAACTTCAAAAAAAAAGAATTAAATGAAGTAATCGTACCAAAAGGAGAAAATCTGAAAGGGAGGGGGGGGGAAGCGAAAAAGGGGGGGGTAAGCCACCTTGGTCGATGTTGGGCGGGACCGGGAGAAGAAAAGGAAATCAAATCAGACTGCAGAATGAAAAGCTACGATCAGGTAGGAGGGAGAGAAAAGGGAGGAAACCGAGATGAAAACGTCGAATTTTCAAAACGGTTCTTTGAAAGATCGCTACCAAGAACAGGGGGGGCGATCTTTAGCAGCTAAAGCCGAAAGACGAGACGAAGAAAAAAAGAAACCAGTCCCGTACCTACTATCAAAAGAATCGCTGTGTTTGCAAAGGTGGGGGAGGGTGGGATAAGTAGAGGAGGAAGAAGCTCTAAAGAATCACAAAAAAAGAAGGGAATAAAAGGAAGCTGGAAATCGACGACAGGTTATTTCAATCTTGGAAAGGAGAAGTTTTCTCGCCTAAAAAAGTGTGGTCCGGAGGGTCAGAAAAATTGGTGGGAAACATATGAAAAAGAACAGAGACGCTTCAGAAAAGGGCAAGGAGGGTGGCCCATCTAAAATGCGCTCCAGACAGTCTATTAAGGGGGGAAAAAGAAAGGGGGGCGGGGGGGCAAAAGAGGAAACCGAAAAACAGATTACAAATATTTCAAACAAAAACGCGAGAAAAAAGGACGAAAAGGGGGACAAAGGCAGAGGGGGACTTCTATATCGGCCATGAAGACAACGATCCTCCGTTGGGACGAAAGACCGTGCAAAGAAGAGGAACGTTGACGAAAAAAATTGCGGAAGAAGAGGCAAGGAAGAGGGGAATTTACAAGTTAAGTTTCATGTCGACAGACAAGTTAAAAATCAAAACAGATCCACCAACAACTTATGGGAAAAGAAAGATTCTATCTTTTGGAAAAAGACGGGGGAAGAAGAAAAAACTGAAAAGAGTTTGTGGGGGAGGGGGGAGGAAAGACGGAAAAAAAGCCAAGTACTCAGAATGGGAATTCCGGCTCTCCTGAAAGAAGGGATCGGCTTATAAGTAAATTGGAGCGCCCGACTTAGAAACACAAAGGTTTGTGGAAGGATGGAAAGCAAAGAGGGGGGGGAGGGGGATTTTAAGAACGGAGTGCCTGCATCGGTGAACTATGAAAGTTCCTATTTAAAAAGGGCATAACTTGGGGGTGGCGGCTCAAAAATTACCGAAAGGTCTGGGAAAAGAAGCTAGGAAGTCGGCGCATAAAGGGAGAGGGGGGAACGAAGAAACTTGTAAAAAAAAACAGCCTTAAGGGGGTTACGTTGAAGAAGAAAAAGGAAAATTCGAGCCAAGGTCTTGACAAAAAAGTAAAACGGTTCCTTAAATCAAGAAGCAAGCTGAAGGGCGGCAGAAAAGGGGGGGACTAAAGGGGAGTTTCATCATCGCTCAGGAAACCGGGAAAAAAGAAGGGGGATCCTCAAGAGGATCGGAACCTTCATTAGGAAGGAGGGAGCTTAGGAGGGGGCCTTGAGAGAATATTTCATGAAGAGGCTAAGAGGGAGAGAATTTACCTCCAGGGTCTCAAAGACCTTTTGAAGTGGGGGTAAAGAAGGGACCAAACTGGACAAAGACTTTGAAAATTTGGAGGAAGATGAGGTCACCGAGGCTATCTTCATATCCTGAAGAGCTTATAGTTGGGATGTGCTGAGACGGAGTCGCAAAACGCACTGAAAAAAAACATTTCAAAAAAAAAAAGAAAGCCTGAAGGCTTGGAACGGGGGTAAGGGAAGGGTTGGTAAGTGTTTTTTGCGGGGGGAATTCATTTCAGCAATGGAACGCAAAAGAGAGAAGTGGGAAATCAAAAAGGAATCAGGGGGGAAGGGGCATCTGGGATACACCGGTTCAAGGTAAAAAGGAGGGGACGAGATAGAAAAGGGGGAGTTCGAACATCTGGGGAAAGGATTGAAGCCGTAGAATAAAAAAAAAAAGACGGGAAGAAAGCCTGATTCTAGTATAGAAACTTGCAAAAAGAAAAGAGAGATCCAAAGAAGGGACTTCAAAGACTGCGGACAAGAAAAAAGTAACAATTCCTCCGCCAGGAAGATCACCCACTAAGTTCGAAAAAGAAAGGAGGAAAAGGCACCCAACACAAGACAAAAGATCGGAGGGATGAATTTCAATTTCAATTTAATGTGGGGGCAATCCTACAAAAGGCACTTTACAGTGGAAAGGGTGAACGGCGAGCATCAGAGAAAGAAAAGATCTCCAAGAAAAATACGGGACTGAAGGAGAGAGTTACCAAATAAGAGTGGGACCTCGACTGGTGAGGGGCATGGGAAGTGAAAAATTGATTTGGGAGGGGTTAGGGGGGGGAAGTGTCGGTCCAAAGGAAAAAAGAGAGAAGAAAGGGGGAAGAAATTGAAAAAATTAAAACAAGTGGCCAGGGTGAGACACCTTTGCCTAGGAAAAAGCGGGGAAAACGGGAAGAAAGGGGTACTTTTTTGGGTTTGGTTGGGGAACACAAAACCAAGGAAAAAAAAAGAGGGGAAAATACAAGTCGACAAAAGCAAGGACCTGCCCCCAAGGGAAATTATTTAAGAAAAAAAGCGAACTTTCACAAAATTGCACGTTAAAAAAAAAAAAAAAAGGAAAAAGGGAGGAGAAGGTATATAGGAAACAGGTGGTCTGGGTGAGGGTTTTGAAAAGGGAGAGCAAAATCCAGGAAAAAGCGAAAGTACATGTTCATGAGCAAAAATCGAAAAAAGGTTAAGGGTGGAGAAGAGGAGGGAGGAGCCGCCTCAGCGGGAGACAGCCTCCGGGAAAGTGACCCTGTCTGGGAAGAGCGTGAGGTAGAACGATAGGAGGGGCTTCCAAATAAAAAAAAGCAGGAGAATTCGGGGAGGAGGCCCGTACCAGAAGGGTGCGTTAAGAAACTTCACAAGGGAGAAGAAGAAGTAAAGAAGAATGAAAGCGGGTCAGAAAAAAGATAAAACCAGGGGGAAGGGGGAGATGAAAGGGGGGAATGAAAAAAGGGAAATGCAAAATTCCTGTACCTAGACACTCTCAAAAAAAAAGAAAAACGGGAGAAAGGATAGCTCTCGACGTGGGGGGCGCAGGAGGGATCAATACCTGAGACAATGTCACATTAAACTGTGGGTGGGCTGAATGCCAAAGAGGTCAGTGTTGGGACTTGGGAGGGCCTCTACTTCCAAGGCAAGGAATGCAAGTGAACGCGGAAGGAAGTCGGGCGGGGAAAAAAGTAAACGGATCTTCTAATCTGCTAAAAAAGGCCATGAGGATAAAAACTGGCGCCGCCAGCTGAATAAACGTCCGAATAAAAAAAGTGAAACGCGAGAAAGAAGGGGAGGTTGGGCTTCCAAGGGTACGACGTATTCTGCAAAAAACAAACCAAGAAAGATGGCATCCAAGAGGATACACGTGGCGAAAGGAAAGGGGGGGAGAGGAAAAAAGGGACAAAGTTTTGAAGTTAGGCATTGTTGAGATCAGACTCTTGGGACAGAAGTTGGGGAAAAGTCGTGGCGCTTGATCACCGAAGCTCGTGGCTCCTTGCCGATGGGGGGGGGCCACCAACAACAAAAAAAGGAGGGGGGAAGCAAGGAAACTAGGACCAGACGAAATTAAAAGACGACTTTCCGTGGAAGGGAGGGAAAAAGAGGTCAAGAAGAGGGAGAGGCGGGAAAAAAACTCGTCGTAACAGCAAGTTGGGAAGTACTAAATTAAATAAAAAACTTCGTGTCAAAAATCCGGAAGAATGTAGAGATCAGTAAGACATAATCTCCAAGAAGGGGAGGAGGTCGACGACAGGAGGCAAAGGTAAGTGAAAAATCGTTCGTCTTGCCCCCAGCCCTCTACAAATTAAGAAAATAAAGACTAAAAAAGAAAATGGAGGGGGGGGGGACCAACTCATTTCAATTGAAAAGACGGTGTAAGGGGGGAGAATGGATGAGGTTTCCTCAGGGCAATGCTGGACATTGGAAGGAAGGGGGCGGAAGGACGCAAAAGGGAAGTTGACGATATCTGTATAGACGAAGGGACTCATCGAGGGACGGGAAGGCTCAAAAGAGTTGCGAGGGGGACAGGGCTCCCGAAAAAAAATCTTTGGAGCAGGGAGTGGAAGGGGTCCACGAGTGCTCAAAAAACGGCCAAGAAAAGGTAGCCAGGGGCTAAAAAAATGGTTCGGTTAGAAAGTGGAGTGGACTGACAGGGGGGGATCTTCCTTAGGGAAGGATGCCGGGGGCTGAAAGAGGACGGGAAACAGAATCTATAAAACTGTTGAACGAAACGGAATAAAAGGATTGAACTCCTGGGAAAGAAGGGGGATGGTGGGTGACTGCACTACCAAATAAAAAAGGACACGGCTGAATCTCGCATCTTGGGAAAAAGGGGAGAGACACTGAGGGAAAAAAAGAGTGAAACCTTTGCATTTTAACTGGGAAGGGAAAATGAGGAAATCGCGAAAAACCTGGATGGGAGAGCTTCCAACATTACAAAGAACAGGCAGATAACTTCTCAGAAAACCAGAAAGAAGATGGGATACCCTTCTCAAACCGACTAAAAAGATCTTGGTTCCTGAGGGTGGAAGGTGGGGGGAATCAGAGAAAAACAAGAAGATTGAACGCCTCTTCACAAAAAGTCAGATTACGAAGAAAGGGATTTTCAAGGAATCGGGGAGGTATTTTCGAAGATTCCAAAGGTGTAGGGTTTTTGGGTTGTGGGGGGGGTTGGGTTGTTGGGGGGTGGTTTGGGGGGGGCAAACGGCTTTCAGCATGGCATTTAAAGTCATGAGAAAAGCACAAAAGGATCCCTCTTGAAGGAAAGGAAGGTCCCCTTCTAGAGAAAGGAGGACCTCTCGACGAAAAAAAAAACTGTTAGGGGGGGGGGGAAAATAAAAGGAGGGGAGGATAAGGGGACAAAAAGGATTGAATTCTCTATGGAAAGTCGTCAGGAGAGCTTACATTGACTGAACAAGGAGTGTAAACATACTAAGGAAAGGGAAAATCATAAACATTTGTAAGTCTGGAAATGAAGACCCGAGCCCATGTCGGGCATAAAAAATAACTATCTCTCATAGGGAGGAAACGAGGATTATAAAAATCAGGGACTTCGGGAAACACAGCAAAGACTTTCCAAAGACCGTACAAAGGGGAAGGGAGGGTCAGGATGCCAATAACAGGGAAGAGAGAAAAGAAGAGAGAGAGAGAAAGGCTATTTTTTAAAATTGGTCAAAATTGCAACAGATTAAAAATATACGGCGAAAAAAAAATGGAAAGAACCAGGGATTGGGGGGGAAAAGAAGGTAAAAGCATTACAGAACCGTACTAAACTATATGAGTGGGGGGAGGAAGGACTATGCTTGGCGACATGGATATTTATGTTAAGCTAAGAAAAGGGGGAAGGAGGGATGGAATGGGCTCAGGCCGCGAATATGGAAAGGAAAACGGTTTGGAAAGAAAGGGGGAAGCGATACCTCTTACTAGCAACTATAAGACTGCATATCTTTTTGGCAAAAAGTAGTGCCGAAGGAGGAAAGGAGGAAAGATCAGAGAAGGAAGGCGGCGGAGGGAAGACGGGGGACTCAACTATACAGCAGTTGACCAGTTAAGGAACGGATTCCTGGGAGGGGTAGATAAGAAAAAAAACTTTAACGATAGGAAAAAGGGGGAAAAAAAACGGAAGTCGAAAAGAAAACGAGTCCAGGAAATCAAATGGACGGATATGCATAATGGGGAGACAGCGTTTCCGGGAGGGAGGAAAGATGGAGTTCCCGGGCATACTGAAACGAGTTAAAAAAGGGGATAGGGTTGGAAAAAGAAACGGGAAGTTCTCTTGGAAACTGGGATCGCGACGCAATGGGGTGGGTTTGGATCAGAGGCGAAAGGAGCCAAGGTTCGGGGGTCTATCACAATTTCCAGAAAAGTTTAAAGGAAAAAAACCGGAAATGGAAGGGGTTTACGGCGGCTACTTCACCAAAGGATATCGCAAATAAAAGGGGGATGGGAGGGGTTTGACGTGTAGTTAAGGGAGAAAAAGAGAAAATGATGTGGGAAAAACGATCTGTAGAAGAAAACCAAAGGGGGGGTTATATCTATTTGGTTGAAGTCGACGGGGGGGGAGAAAGAGAGCCCTCAACCCTTATAACGCAAAAAAAAAGGTAGAAAAGAATCCGGCCGGGAGATTATATGAGACAAAGTGACAGGAAAGGGAAGGCGTAAAGAAAGGCGCATGGCTTCGGGGGGGAGGGGGGAAGGGGTCAGGGAAAAAAGGGGCAAAAAAGAGTCCATCGTCCAGTGAAAAGCTGTAGCGGAAAGCGTAGTTCGGACAAACATATCATCTGCTTCAAAAAAAAAAAAAGGAAAAGGGAACTTCAGAAAAGAAAAAACGAAGAAGGCAAAAGCCGCCAAAGGTTCCTCAAACACACCGCAAGAGACAGAAAAAGGATAAAACCGTGTCAAAATTTTTAAAGTTATCTAAGAAAGTGAGGTGTTTAAAGGGGGGGGGAAAAGGGGGGAGAGAATGTTTCAATAAAAACGCGGAAGACCCGGAATTAAGGGGAAAAAAAGTGATCGAAAGATTAGAGGAGAGGGAAAGGAAAGAGAGGAGGGCAAAAAAGAAAACAAGACGAGGTGAAATCGACGTGTTCGGGGGTCCCTTGAAATGAGGAAACTTGATTTTCCTGTGAAGACAAGGGGTTAAAAAGAAACGCCCCTGAATCACTGACACGAAGGAGAACAGGGGAGGAGGATTGAAAACCAGCAGCCGGAGTAAGGTTGAAAGGAAAGTGTTCTACGACAAGAAGGGTGAAAATGGAGGACCGCTTGGGTTGTTTGGGCCCAAGAAAAGCAAAAGAAACGCCGAAGAAAAAGGGGATAGGAGCGAGGCACCACTAATTTAACAAAAAGCGAGGACCCCCTTCCATGAGGGAAAAAAGTGTGAACCGTCTCTGCAAAGGAGGGAAAAAAAGGCTTTATATCCCCAGAGGGGGAAAGGGGGGTTGGGGGGGAGGGGATCAAGAGCCGACACTTTGAAAAGAAACCTCTTTGGGCACCATGACTACAGATGCCAGGGGAAAAAGTCGGACGGACCGGGGGAAAACGCTTCTTGAGGAGAAAAAAACAAAGGAGGGACAGCAGGGGGAAAGAAGAAAAACCGGTGGCAAACAAGAAAGGAAGGGAGCCCTATTGAAGAACGGGCAGCGGGAGGGTAACATCAAGAATTGAAAGCAATACTAAAAGAAAGAGGGAAGGCATTCAGAAAGGGGGGAAATGTCAGGCCATATTAACCTACTACGAGACAGAAAGGGAGGGAAAATAACCAACTGGATACCAGATAGCACAGGATAGTCAGAAAAAAAAAAGTTGGGAGAGATATTGATCTTTTAAGGGGGGTGTTTCGAAAGGGGAGTAAAGGCAGAAAAAGAAGGGCCATGGACCTCAAGAAAGGAAGGCACGACGGCTATGATTGGGAGGACGGAACAGAAAGAATGGGCAAAGATATGCTGTCGAGAGAAAGGAAGGGGAGGAGCACAGGGGGAGGAAACTCCGAGTAACTCGATCGTTCGTCTCTACCAAAGTACATGAAATGAGTAACCCCGTGGGGTCTCCGAAAGGTTGGGGTTGTTGGGTAGAGAATCCGAAGGGGTTTAACAAGAAAAAAAAAGAATGTTCAAAATAAGGGGGAGTAACAATGGCTGAAAGAGTCACGGGATTGGCAGGGCGCGAAAAAAAAAAATAAAAACATCAATAAGGAGATACAGCCGGGGGCAGAAGACAAAGTTTGAAAAGAAGGACTGAATTGGCAGACTCGACTTTGACCCGTGAAATTTGTGGAAAAGGCTCGAAGAAAAGAAAGGGTCTTCCGGCAGACAATGCCTTTTTTAAAAAAAAAAAACAAATCGGGTAAAGTCAAGGGGAAGAGAAAAAGTCAAATGGAAGGCCACCTAAAACGGGACGAACGTCCAGGCCTTTCAACTTGATTACCTCGCAGAATTCCGGCGTAGAAAAAAGGGAGGACATAAAATCATCAGGCAATACACCAACGAAAAAAGTGAGTCAAGAGGGAAAGGGGAGATAAGACGGGAAAACCTGGAAAGAGGGGGTCGCTGATCGCGTTCCCTGGGTGACAAAGGTAAAAGTGGAAGGGAACTGCATCAAACCAATTCAAAAGAAAAGGGATTCCCAAAGGGAAAAAAAAAAACAAAACCAGATTGGGCACGTGTCCAGGGGGAAACCCTAGTGGGGGAACGTTAGAGGGGGGGGTCTCGAAGAATGGTGAGGCATCTTCATGTAAAAGAGGAAAAAGGGGGGGGAGGGGCGGGGATTAAAAGGGTGTTGCAAAGTATCAGAAGGAAGAAGGAGGGCTTTTAAATAGCTGGAAAAAGGAGAAAGGGACGAGGGGGAGGGGAAGAGGGTCAAAACAACGTCAAAAGAGGGGTCCTGACTTGGAAAAACCAGAAAGGGGCAGCTCCCTCATCCAAGGGCAAAAGCATAAATTAGGGCCAGGAGTCTCAACCATCCACAAAGCTTATAAAGGGAGAGAGAAAGAAGAGAAAGGACGTAGATTAAAGCCAAAAGGAAATACAAGAGAAAAGAAACCTGGGACGCTCGCAGGGAGCACTCGAACTGCCTAGTTCAGGGGGGAGAGCACAGAAGAAGAAGAAACAAAAGAAAGGCCCGACGCAGTAGAAAAAGGGGTGACAATTTCCACTCACTGCGAAAAAACTCCTTGCAGGGGAAGGGGGAAAACTTTGAGAGGCGGTAGGGAGCTAAACAAGGGAGTCAAACGCGGGAACCACGGAAGGATGGATCGCGAAGGCAAGCTAATATCAAGAAAAGCAAAAGACGGACACCCTTACAGAGGGGAACATTCGTTTTTGAAAGGTTGGGGGGGGGGATCAAAAAATCGACAGAAAAAAAGGGAGAACAAGTACAAAGAAGGAAAAAAAAGGGTAACACGTGGAGATTAACCTGCCAGACAGGGGTGACTTTCGTTGTTCAAGCAAAAAGGTACGTCAAGGAAGCCAAGCCTCAGGCCGTAATATGAAAAAAAAGAGACCGAAGAAAAAAAAAATGATAGGGGGGACTGTGGAAGGTGGAAGCCGAACAAGTATGCAAGATCTATTTGGACTCGGCTCGGCACCAGGGTAGGGGGGAAAAAAAGGGAAGGGTTGGGTAAAAGGGGGTCATCCGGGGGGGGGATTGCCAAGAAAAAAAAAAAGGAAAAAAAAAAAAAAGTCCACACAAGAGCGAAGGAGCGACTTCAAACTGAAAAAAAATACCTCATGGGGGCGAGGAAAAAAATGAATACGTAACATAGACTTAAATGAGAAAGAGAAGGGGAAAAGTAAAAGAGGAAACATGCTTTGAAAAAAAAGAAGTTAGCCGAAGGAGAATGGGGAAGGGGTCCTGCCAGTTACTCGAGAGAAAACAAAAAAAAAAAATAGGAAGAGCTATGCTGGTGCTGGAGAAGAAAAAGAAACTAGGGGACGTCTATGAGGATCATCAAGTTTTTTGGGACTGGGGAGAAAAGTCCACCTGGGGAAAAGACAGAAAGGGAAAAGAAACGGAATCAAACGTCAGTGGAAAGGGGGGGAGAGGGGAACATCTGGGGGATAAGCCTAAACAAAATGAGGCTTGGGGGGGGAAAAAGAAGAGGCGCTTTCGCTGGTATCACTCGGTTAAGAAAAAGGGACACGTCCATAATCTTAAATATAGACAAAAGAACTTTGGGTGAAGGAGAAAAGAGGAACCGAACAAAAAAAATTTCGTAGATACGTGGTCGTCTCCAAGATTCACATGCAACTATACCTTTAAGGAAGGGCCTAAAACGCGATCAGAGGTTAAGAAAACAAAAAAAGATTATTCGAGCAACAACCTGTCGAAAAAGAACAGGATCAGTAAACGAGAGATAAGAATCATCTGAATTGTGTTCTTCTCGGACGGGGGGAACAAAAGGGGAGGTCAATCTAGGATTGAGCGGAGAACTGATCCAAAGGTCCAAAGGAACACCAAGTCCTACTTTTAGTAGAGACCGGGGAGGGGGGAGGGACGGGGAGAGCAAAAAAGGGGGAAAGGGGGGACTAAGAGGGTTCAAAAAAGATCACCAAGGGACGGCTAGCGATCAAGCGCGGGGGGTTTAGAAGGGGAAAACGGGAAACACGGGAAGAAAAAGAAAGTGGGAAACATAGGAGGAAAGGTCCAAGGGGGAGGCTGGGAAAGCGGAAGAAAAAGGGGAGGAAAGTAGGATAGGGGGGGGGTTCGGTATTCTTGGACGCAACCGTCCAAGGAGGCAAGCGAAGTAACAAAGAAGAGGGAGTTGAACCAGGGGAGTTTGTTTAAAACTTTGGAATAAGTAAGCATTAGGGAAGCAGAAAGGTCCCTAGGGGATCAGGTTTCAAGAAAAAAGGAGGCCTTTATGGATACGGGCAAGAGGCGGAGAAGGGAGAAAAAAATTCAGGTGGGGGGAGGCGAAAAATCCGCGGGCAGAAAAAAATCTAAGAAACCCTAGGAGAACTGAAGGAGGACGAGAGTCGGCCAAAAATACATAATCCATACCGGACTCAAAATAGCAAAAACCTATAAGGAAGGGAGAAAACAAGTGAGTAAAATAAAAAAAAGCTAGTCAGATAAATCTGGGTTCAATCCCAAGTTGAGTTGAAGGGGGGGAAACATGAAGGATCGTACCAATAAAAAATTAAGGTAAAGAGGGGTGGCAAATCAATGGGGGAGGGGGAAAAAGGAAAGGGAAAAAACGGACTTTAAAAGTGGGTCAAGGGAGGCGAGATGCTCAATTCTCTCAGGGGGGGGTCCATGATGAGGACGGGGCTAAAATTAAGAGACTCTAATACAAGACGAAATTTTTAGAAGGGGTAGGGGGTTAAAGGGGGACAAACAGGTGTGCCTGAAAAAAGAGTTCTCGAACCGCAGGGGAGACGCCCACAAGGAGGACATCAAGCTGGACTAGGCAAGTGGGGCGAAAAAAGAATTTAGTAAGATGGCAGGGAGGAAAGGCAAAAGAAGTGAAAAAGCCGGAACCAAATGGTTTGGGGTGGGTTTGGGGGAAACGAGAGGGGAGTCCCCTTTAAACAAGGGAACGGACGCAAACAATGGCGGGGATTAGGGCACAAGAAAGTCGGCTTTCAAATTAGGAAAGAAGGGAGAGGGACACAAATGCGGGTTGAACTGAATGAATCAACGATCTAAAAGGACCAAGGTCTGATAAGAGGGGGAAGAAAAAAGACAGAGGGTTTGGAAAGGGTTCTGAAAAAAATAACCGGGAAAAAAAAAAATGGAAAAAAAAAGATCGTTTGAACTGGAAGACGATTTGGAAGTACGTCTTACTAGAAGAAACGAGGGGAGGGAGGAAAAAAGAAGAAAAAAATGATTTCAAGAACATCTGGAGGTGGGGAAAAAGAATCATGAGGCACGATCTACTAACTCATTCCAAAAAATAAGTCTCCCTTATTTAAAGAGGGAATCGTGCTGGGAAATCAAAAATTTAAGCAAGACAAACTAAGAAGAGGAAGCCGGTCATAAAAGAACAGGTGGGTTTGAAGGTTTAGACTTCCAGTATTAACTACAGACAGATGGGCCAAATACCCAACCAGACCGAGAGCATAGAGATCATAAAAAAAGAGATAAAATATTACGATGGAAGGGAGGGGGGTAAAGTTGAAATAGTCTTACAAAACAAGGTCCAAGGGCAAAAAAAAGGGATTGGTGCAAAGATCTTATTTGTCTTGAGGGGGAACCGGCTACGGAAACCTTGGGGAGCAAAAACAAGCGGATGAATTTGCGAAAGGAAGGATGATTCTTTCTAACAAGGGGACCGGATTTCGTAGCAATTTAAAAATCCTCTGGTCTCCGGACAGTAGGAGGGAAAAGGAGGAGGGAAGCATGGCTAATAAAAACTTTAAATCAGGGAAAGAGGCAAAGATCTTTGGGTGAGCAAAGTCGTCCAAGACTGATTTATCGAGAAACCCAGTGGGGAGAAAACGAGAAACCACTATCAGAAAATGGAGGGGGCGAGTTGAGGAGGGGCATATGGTCATTGGAAAACTTTAGGGGGACGAGGAAAGAGCAAGGTTGAAAATTGGTTTTCTGAAGAGGCTGGCTGGGGGGGAAGGGATATGGGGTGGGGGGGAAACCACACAAATTCTGTAGGAAGTACGTTCAATTAGGAGGGGAAAAGGCCACAGAAGAAGACGGGGGACGACTTTATCCTTGACCCGGGTGGGGTCCCAATGCTTAAAGCAGAAAAAAACGAGCAGAAAAAAAACAAAAAAGAAGCAAAACAAGAAACAACAGGAGCAATCTGAGGAGTGTTAAGAGAAGATATTAAGATTCCGGGAGGAGAGAAAAAAAGAATCAGGGGGAATGATAGGTGACGGGAAAGTGCCGGGTTCCGTCAAGAAGGGAGGGCCCCAGTAAAGAAAACATTGAAAGGGCCAAAATGGCCCACCCCAATGCAGTCGGGAAAGGTAAGCTAAAAAGGGAGAACGGGCAGAGCAACTGGGGAGAGGCATTTCAGAGGGAAAGGGGCTCGGACATTGGACTTCAGGGCGGGAAGAGAAATGCAGGTTGCTAAAGAGGGGAGGGGGAAAATCATCAAAAAGGTCCCTGGCTAAGCGAAAGAGGAAAAAGGAATGGGGCGGGGAGTTACGTTCAGGAGAAGGTGCATCGAAAAATCCTCCTCA
>Ga0179593_1427573_pt1 | contig 20210 bp, 21 predicted proteins | sample CZODoug2_1_08_16_FD_185931 | JGI IMG/M metagenome (GOLD analysis project Ga0179593, IMG submission 185931) | Vadose zone soil fungal communities from Angelo Coast Range Reserve, California, USA - CZODoug2_1_08_16fungal (PacBio error correction) | ecosystem: Environmental > Terrestrial > Soil >...
AGAAATAGAGGGACAACGCGGAGAAGGAGTGTGGGGAAGATGGCCGGGGAGACGCCGTAGGCAGTATCAAATTTTCAAATGGGGGGACGGCACGGGAGAGAAAAGAGGTGGAATTAGGGCAAGAGTTTTGAGTGTAGAATGAAAAGACACCGGGGACAAGGGGGTGGTGTTTGAGGGCAGCAATGAAACTGGAAGAAAGAGAAGAAAGATAAGCCGACCGAGGGGGGGGGGGGCGGGAGAACGAAAAACGACAGTTTTCGGGCACCCCGCAAACACCTCCCGTAATACCCTACACCCAACACACAGAAAAAAAAAAAACCCAAAAAAACCCATCAGCACGACCAGTACACCCCAGCCCCCATACCTTAGCAGAGGTAAACCGACACGCGCTAAAAAATAATAGTAGGCTAAAAAGTCTCCAACTACATACTCTCCGTGGGCGGACACGACAACCTGGGTAGTAAGCTCCGCCGGAGCCAAATCTGGGCTAGGGTTTGTTCCCACAGATCATAGTGGCAAAAGTCCTTGCTACTTGCCCCACGGAATACTCCCCCACAAACACTGGCAACATGAATCTTTGTTGGTAAGGACACAAACCCGGCCTGTGGAAAAAGAAAAAACTCTATGGGGGAGGGGGGCTCAAAAGGGGAAGGCAGCAGCGCAAAAAAAGCCGAGGGGAGGGAAAAAAAAACCAAGGGGAACGACACGGCACCTCGAACCCCTCTCAAACAGACGGAGAACAAAAGGAAGAACGCGGGGGGAAAGCCTGGCAGCTTGTAAAAAGAGGTCAGCACTGACGAACTGGGACTGCTTCCATTTTTCGCGAAGGGGGGACCCCAAGCAAACAGGACTCGAAAAAACCTTCAAAAAAAATTGAGCCTGACGGGGCGAGGCCGTACAAGCTGGGGGACTATTATGCATAAAAAGTGAAAGGGGTAGGGAGGCTCACTTCGGTTCGATCTCGAGGGGAGGGGACAGCGGACGACCACGGAGGAGACACCCCTCGACCGTCTTGGCGAGGGAATGGGATAATCATTTGTGTGACCCGAACAATGAAAGTGGGGTGAACATCGGGGTCAAGGAACGTAGAAAAAAAGACGCAGCCTTCCTCGGTCGAATTACCAAACACCACTCGGCCCCTTAGAGAAAGGAACCGAGCAACGAAACCCAATGACGAGGGTTTTTGGGTGTGTCCGCAGTGCAGGGATTTTTAAAAAAAAAAAAAGTTCGTCCCAGCGAACTTGGGTGGCCCGGGTCTCTGTAAGAAACTAGATCGTTGTCGCTGAGGGGGGTGAAAAACATGAGCCACAGGGGGGGGCGATTAATGGGTGCGGGCCCGTGGGAGCGCAAACTGAATGGGGGGGGGGTCACTTAAAGAAAGAACGACAGGCAAGGGTAATATGAAACAGGGACGGTCTAGGGAAGTGTTGCAAACGGCTGGGGGGGGATGAGAAGAAAAGCTGAGAATGGTAAGTTTGTAAATTAAGGACGCACGTCCGCCCGGAAAGGGTGGGTACTCGTTTTGGTATGTACGAAATGTTTTCTAATTTCTGAACAAAGGGTAGAAGAATGATTGGAGCCAATGGAATTGTGGGGGGTGTTAATAGGAAAGAAAAGGGAATCAAGAGGGCTCTTGTTGGACCGGGGGTCCCCCACCCTCCTTGAGCGAGGGGGGATGGCAGTCTGTCCCATAACGGAATCTCGGGGGCCATGCTAATTGAACCCACGAAAACCAACCCAGAACTCTGGGGGTCATAAGAAGGGCTCTGGAAAAAAAAAGAAAAATCGCAGACAAACAGAAACAAACGAACGGATCAAACCGCCGGCCCGGGTGAAAAATTTATCTTCTTCCTCTTTTTTAAAATTTCCAATTGCTTAGGGAGGTGAAAAAGAAATCTAAAAAGCGAAAAGTCAAGATTAGAGTTTTTCTGACTGTCGTTTGAGGGAACACCATAAAGGGGGGGTATATTCCAAAAATAATCGCAAACAGAAGTTTTAATATCGCCAGGAACTAGGGGAAAACAAAAAAAAAAGTTTGGAAGATGGCCGGTTGCATTCACTACCTGTTGGACACTGAACGGAGGGGTCCACTGGAAGAGACTGTCTAGACGCAAATGGGGGGAGGGGGTTTTTCTTTCTTTTGGGGGTGGGGGATCACTGGGGGGCAAAAAAATTGTGGGGAGATGGGGAAAAGGAAGGCGCCAAATGTTCTGGCTAAAACTGAGGGAAGATGGCAAACGGAAAACGCCCCAAAAAGAAAAAAAAGCGTTGCAATACCCGAAGTTTTCTTACGGACATGCCAAGAAAAACCATCTCGGCACAGAAAACAGGAAAACGCAAAAAGTATTACAGCCGGGGAGACATCCCCACATGCCGGAAAAACCCACGTGCGAGAAGACACACACCGCAGTTATGAAGGGAAAAAAAGCTCAAAAAAACCAGGGTGGAAAAAACACCACACAACGAGACCACCCTTCATTAGACCCGAGAACAGCGCTAACTCTTAACCCGCGCTAGGGAGGCAACAAGCAAAAGCTAAACTAAAAACCCCAAAATGCAGAGGTCTACACAGAAAAGGGAAAATAACCAACCAAAGGGTCATGAGCCTCAGTTTAGAACCGGGAATAAACTACCACACCACACACAGTATGCCTTCTCATTCCTTTCCCAAAAAACTCATGAAAAAGCAAAAGTTACGTTCCCTATGGTGGGGGGGTCGGAAACTACTACCCATCCTGATTCAAAGACAAGGAGACGACAGGGGGGGCGGGTCGGCAAGGGACATGTCAAAAAGGAACCATCAAGAAAGAAAAGGGGGGGGGGGAAAAAGATGGTTTCGACACAGGGTCAAGTCCTACGAAGCCAGAGAGGTGATAGTTTGGGGGCCCGGTCACAACAGCCTAAAAATGGGGGGGGGGCGGGGGTGTTTGGACTTTATTTTGTTACGGGGTTGGAAAGATCGGCAGCGCTAAGGAGGTGTGGCAGAGCGACGGAGAGAAAAAAATGTTCAAGACGGGGCTTGGGGAGAAGTGAAGCTAGAAAGGTGCATATCTGCTGGGCTCGGAAAAACACGAAAAAAGGAACGGGGCACTCTTCTTCCCCGGGCGGCCACAACGCCGCAAAACATAAAAAGAAAACCATCAGTCAGAAAAAAAAGATCAAAGGGGAACGGGAAAAGGGCGGTCGGCCACAAGAAAACCGAAAGAGAAAATTTACAAAACATGGAAAAGAAACCGGAGGGAGCAACAAACAACAAACCGCGGGAGAACAGAGGAGAAAGAGAGAGAGAGGGTAAATCCCCAACGCCCAAAACCAAGCAAAGGGGAATTTCCGAAAACGGTTGTAACTTTTGGACGAGCAGGAGGGCAAAAAGAAAAAAAAAAACTCAAATCAATTGGGAGGGTCTTCATCTCATCCAGTCTATGTACATTCCGGTTGGTTGGAGGGAAAACCTAGAGGGGTTGCAAGAGAGCATTAAACAAAAGCTTTGGAACATCCCCTGATGGCTCCATTGGCTCACACCGTCCTAGAAAGGGTGGAATCTCAACCCCCCGCAACCCCGCATCATAAAAAAGAACAGGCAAACAAATCAAAATCACAAAAAAAACGAACCCAAAAGGACTGCCCTAAAACCGTCTCCGAACACTCAATCATCAATTGTCTGGCGGGGGGGGACTCCCAAAAGGCGAAAAGGGCATCTCCACAACAATATGCCTGCAAAAATTCTTCAGTAAGAACCGTCAGGGGTAGGGCAATTAACAGGAAGTAATTCCAAAGAGGCAAAAACAACCTGGGAATGTATTGAAACTAGGGGCCTCTAGAGGAGAGGGGCCGGAGAAAGAAGGAGTGGGGAGTTCCGGGGGACACAAGGGGGGTGTGGCGCGCAATGCAGTGTGGGGGTTTTGGATTAAGGTTGAAGTGGTGCTTCACACGAAGCAGACCAAAAAAAAACCACGCGAGTCGTCAGAAGAACAGTCAAGGGGGGTTGGGAAAGCGTGCAGTCAATGGAAAAAGGATAGGAGGCAAGCAAATAAAAGGGGGGACTAAAGATTCACGTTTCCGTGTGAGCAATATAAGGCTAAGCGCTCCGTTTAGAGGGGGGGGGGCAGGGGAGGGAGGTCATGTTTTGGTGTTCCTCAGTAAAGAACAGAGAAAAGAAATGGTACCGCAAGCGCAAAAAAGGGGACAGCTCCTGGGGGGGGTTGATGTGACTCGGAAACGACTTAAAAAAGTCCAAAGGTCCTGTGACTGACCAATCCTACAAGTGCACTAGAAAAACGAGCGAAAAAAAAAAAAGAAACCAACCCCACAGCAACAACACCTTCCCTCACGGACGGTCAGTGAAAAAAGAAAATTAAGCGTCCACCCGCGACCCTGGGGGTGTTACATCTGCAATCAAGACAAAAAAAAGGGAGGGATTTGCCATTGCACAATAATGCTGAAGAAAAAGTACAAATGCGGTTAAGGGGGAACAAAGACATAAAATACAGGTCTACGGAAAATTTAGGTCTGGGGGCCTACTGAGCGGAATAAAAGGGACTTCAAAGGAGAAAATCCAAGCCCTAGTTTCACACGAGGGCCAGGAAATGCAAACGACCCCTTTCCACGCCACGGGGCCCGGGGGGTACCCAAGAAACAAACGTGTGGCAAAAACGGAAGTGCAAAAGTTTGAGTCATCTATACTAACTTCATCGTGGGGGGGAGAAAGAGATCATCCCCAGGCGATGTGGGGGGGAATTAAAAAATTACGGAATAAAAGACCGTAGAAAAGCACACCGCAGACGTGGCCCTGAGTTCAGAAAAAAGGCAACTCGGGACCAGAAAGTACTTAGAGTGTGAAAACTGCATAACACCATAGAGAATTGAAAGAAGGGGGGTCGGCGAACCGAACGGGGGTGAAGAGGATGAAGAATAAATTCCGTATCTGCCACGGAAACACGAGAGGGGGCCGCAAAGGAAAGTGCTGCAAAATTTGGCGCGCGACCACCAGCGCGGAAAAAAGCCAGGGAAATTGGACCAACCCATGTGGGAGGATCAAGGTGTCCAGGGGGAGGGATGGGGGTTAGGGGGGGGGAACGGGGAGGGTTGTGTGGCTGTCAAAAGGGGGGGTCGGCTCAGGGGGGTTGTCAGGCAAAAGGGGGTGGTTGGGGGGGGGAATAAACGAAGTGAAGGCGAATGTGAAGCAGCACAGGCAGCGTCAAAAAAAAACGGGGGTGGGGAAAAAGGAGCCAGGGTTGCAAAAAGGGTGGAGAGGTGCGAGCCACACAAGGCATTGGCAGTGGAAGAAAACCCTCTTGGGGCAGGGCCGCAGCAGGAGTATGGTCCCTGCAACGCAAAAGAAATGACAGCAAAAAAAACTCCGTGGTCACAAAAAAAAAACAGAAGAACGAAAACAAAAAAGGGAAGGCTCGAAAAGGTTTCACCCTAAAAAAAAGGCAGCGGGAAGGGGCGGGCGGGGCGTCGATCCCGCGTGGAAAAAAGCCCCAAAAAGAGACGGACACTGCGACAAGGAGACAAACGTGTCGAGAAACGAACCGGGTTTTGACGACCAATCGGGGGGGGGAGAGGGAAAGCTCCAGGAGGATTCAAAAAAAGGAGGAAGAATGGCTATATATCCACCGATAAAATCTCGAAAAAAAAAAATCTTCTCAAATTAACTGGGTCTGAGAAGAAGAAGAAAAAAAGCCGCGGAGACAGTGTTAGAAGCCAGAGAGTGTTAAAAAAGGAGAAGGGAGGGTTACGGATGTCCTAGGGTGGAAAGACGATCGCTTAAAAGAGACCGGTGATCAAAAATGGGAAAAAAGAGTACATCGACTACAAAACCGGGGGGGTAAAAAAGGCTCGGTTGGGGGTAGCAGGCGCCAAAAAAATGCTGTCTAGGGCGAAACAAGAAACAGACAAAAGAAGTGTGAAAGGGAGTCAAAAAAATAAAAACAACGGTCAGGAGGGACACACACCACGCGGGGTCTGTTTTAACTTGAGGAGTTCACAAAATTATTTGGAAAAAGACAGCGTGTGTGGAAGAGAGGGGAATAAGAGGAATTCGTGGTTACCCCTCACACGGGGCACGCAAATGGTGTATGAATGGAACCTCGGGGAGGGAAAAAAGTACAGGAAAAAGCGAAAAAAGATGTTGAAGGGAGTACGCCCCATCAATGAGGGGCTTGTGCTAGGCAAAAGGGGGGGAGGTTTTTTGGGGACGCGCGTTCCAGTGGGGCCGGCGGTGGGGGGGGGGGTGTTTGTGGGGGAGGGCTCGCAAAGACGGGAGGGGGTTTCTAGGTGAAAAGATTAATTCTGGTCGGGGGGTCGGGGGCGGTAAAGAAAAGTGGGGAAAAAAATCGACAAAAGAAAAAACAAAAATGCTGTTGACCGGACCCAGGCATCAGGAGGAGTTCAAAAGAGCGGGTGGGGGGGGGGATCGCCCCCTGCGTACGGAGGTTAGCCTCCAAACTAACGGCTGGGAAGGGGAATCACGACCCGGAAAGACCCTGAAAATCCGGTGCGCGAAACCATGGTGCAGCGTAAGAGGTTCTCGTGGTCAACCCTCTCAGAAAGAAAAAAGTCCCAAGGGGACCGAAACATACCCCAATCCGCAACCACCATCGGGTAAGCAGGAAAACCCCAAACTCCTCTGTAAATACGAGTCAGCAACACTGGGAAAACGGCCAGAGTCGTCAAAGACATAAAAAGAGGAAACTGTCCCATACAAAAAAAAAAGAGGTTGACAAAAAAAAACATCCCACCCGCACTGGGACCCGGACTCGGAGCATGTGGTGAAATGTAGGAGGGAAAATATGGGGCGCTAAAGGGTGATCGGGAAGGTTGCGGGGGTGGGGGGGAGCCTCATTCTCTACGCTATGGAACCATGGCAGAACTACTGGGGGAAAACAAGTGAGGTTGCCATTTGAAAGAATAACTGGGAAAGGGGCCCCCACAAAAAAGAGAGGAAAAACCTCGCCTGTAACGTGGTCAGGGGGGGGGGGGAAGGGATCGGGAGCGTTCGTGGGGTAGCGTCCCAAATGAGAAACCGCCCCCATGCTGCTTCTAAGAAGAGAACAGTCTAGGGGGGGGGTAAGAGGTCTCCAAAAATAAGCATACATATGGATACGAAAGGAGAAATTAGGGGGGGATAAAAAGGGAGAAAGGAATTGGCAGGAGTGTCGGGGGAAGCCGACAAGAGGGGGTCGAGAGCCTGTCTGGGACAAACTCGTGACGTTACCAAAAGAAAAAGCCCAAGGAAGCCAAAGACACTCTAACACCGGAACAATCCTGGGGGGGAAAAACCCCACCACCCCCCCCAGATATGCGGAACGGGGCGGGGGGCGACTGCGCTCAGTAGGGGGGGAACAAAAGACACCGGCGTCTGGGGACACAAAAACTGGTAAAAAAATCCCCCAACCACCCCGGGGGTTGTTTAGGGGGATCCGATGTGTGGTTTGTTTCCTTGGGACAAAAAAAAGCTGGGAAGAGAAAGATGGAGGGAACGAACTAAGGACACCAACAAAAGCGGGCGGAACCTCTAAAAACCGCCGGGGGAAAAGGAGATGGCCTCAGGGGGGTTACCCGGACTCCAACAAAACTCAGCGGAAGTAGGGCCCATGTGCGAAAGGCCAACGGGTCGGGGGGGGCTCCGGACTAAGACATCTAGCATATGGGGAAACCGGTATTTGGACAAAAGAAAACCCACACTAAGGTCATGCTGATCGAAGACACTGAAAAAGGTTAAGGTGAAGGGGAAAAACAGAGCGGAAAGGGGTTGACTTCAGAAAGTGGAGGGGGGGCAAAAAAAGAAAAAATCGGGGGTAGACAGAAAGCAGACAGCAGGGGGGGCGCACGTGGTGTCGGGGGAGAAAAAAGAAAAGGGGGCGAACCAGACTCTACACTCAGGGGGTGAAACAAAAACCCCGAGGGTTGGAACCGGGAAAGGAAAGCAAGTGGGGAGGCAAACAGAACTGCAGACGGAAGAGATTGTTGGTCCAAGAAAAAAAAGGGGCCGCACTGGGGGCAGGAAATCGAAAAAAAAAAAAAACGATAAGGGGTCAAGAGGGGAACCCACGAGGGGGGGGAGGAGCCGAACACCCACCCGGGGGGACCCCGGGGTTGAAGCATTGGGGGACAGGGAATCGACAAAATCCTCCGAGGTCCAACTCTAAGGAATCCCTTACAGAGACCCTCGAAAGAACGCCCGAAAAGGAAAAAATTCAGGTCACAAGGTCAGGGACGAACTTGGGGCTGAAAAAGCCAGACAAAAGGCACGGTGGAAAAGAGAACAGAAAAAACTCCTCACGTGCCGACTGGAGAACAGAGGGGGGCCAAACGGAAAGCAGGAGTCCGGCGTCTTGGACAGGGAAAACCGAGGCATGTAGGGGGGCAAGACTCGACAGTGGAGCGTGGAAGGGATAAACCAACGAGCTTTGGAGAGTGACACAATAAGGAGAAAACTACATCGGATGTTCCTGCCTCTCCTAAAGAAAAGAAAAAAACACCAACCAAACGAAAAACCTGGAGCATTTCCAACAAAAAAACATTGCAGCAGAGGGAGAAGGAAAGCGGAAAAATGGGGCAAAAACATACTCGCATGGCCGAAAACAAGGGGAAGGAGAGAAGCGGAGGAGCGAGAAAAATTCGAGCCACTTGTCAGGAGTCCGTACGTTATTTTGGTTACGACGAAGACAAAACTTCCAGGGACCTTTGAGGGGGGAAACGCCACGCGCGGCGCGCCCCGCGCAAACAGTCGCTAGGGCGTGGGGCGAAGTACTAAACGGAGGGCCCGCGGAGACGCCCTGAAAGGACCGCTGCCACAGTCCACTCTCCCCCCTCCTACCCCGCACCCCCCCAGAAGAGGGAGGCTACGGAACCAAGAACCAGAACTTGGTAAGAAGACTCGTTACGCTCACTTCGAAACAGGCCCACTTAGGAGGGGGGAGAGTTCCAACGAACTTAGGTCGGGGGGAAAGGGGCCTCCTGCGGACACTGCCAAAGGAATGGGGGGGGTACGGCTTCATGTACAAAAAAATTTTCACTAAAATGAAGAAAGACGGGGGAGCGGCCATCCATGAAGGGGTTTGACGAGATAAAAAAAGCGCGACCCCGGAAAACCATGCGTATTTACCCCCAACAGGAAAGGGCAGTTTCTGGAAAAAGGAGAGAAACAGGGGCAACTACAATGCGTATACGACACACAGGGGGTGACTCGTTTGAGGACTGGAAAGAAAAAAAAGGGAAGGGGAAAGGGGGGGTGACGTCCGTTACCCGTCCACAAAATCAATGGGTACTGAAATGCAAAGCAGGAGAAAGACGAGACACAACCAAGACCCGGAAAAGAAGAATGGTTTGTGTTTTCCGGAGGGAATCCTGCCAAAAGTTGAAGGGGAACAGCGGGGAGTGGAGGAAGGGTGGGGAAAAAAAAGAACTCGGGGGCACATCCTATGCAAACTAACGAACAACAAAAAGGGGGGTTTCAACAGGGGACCACAAACGACACGGCCAAGGCACATGCTGGGAAAAGCAGGGACGGGGAGGGAAACACTGGAACAGAAGATGGAAAGAAGGGGAATGGGGGCGTGGAAGGAAAAACGGAAGAAAGGAAGCCGGGTGGGCTCCCACGAAAATGTGGAAAAGGGGGAGAACCGCAGACACGAGGCCCTTCAAAGGAGGCCGGAAAAAAAAGGGGTGCATCTAAGAATCAGGGGTGCTGGGGAACAGAAACGTGAAAGGCTCGGGGGTTCTAGGTGGAAACACGACGAGAGCATGAACTGCTGAAAAACTGAGGGTCACCTTGCCTCTTAAAAATTCTGGGGAAGGTCTACCAGGGGGGGACCACTCTATTCTTCAGAGACCCCAAAGGAGATTAAGATAAAAAACAGGCATACCCATACGCAATCCTTTGGACCACCCCATGGGCTTTATCGGTGGAAAGAGGGGGGGTTGGGAGGGTTGCAACACCCGAAAGGGGGAATAATTGGTGTTGGAGGATAGGGTGGGTTGGTGGCTAGTGTTAGGGCGCGGCAAAAGCTCATGTTGGTGGATACGTTGGGAGTGGCAAGTTTCAAACCTGGAAAAACCGTGAGAGGCGGGAGGAGGGGACCCTCAAACGCAGCCGTTGGGAGGGGGGGCAAAGTGTTGGGTTAGCGGCGAAAACACTGCCGACTTGATGGAAAAGCGGAAAGAAAACACACACAAACCGTGGCGCAGTTCGCCCCCAGGGCGACCGCCCGCTTAACGTCCAAGAAGCAACCGTCTCGAGGTGGGACGAAAACGGGTGAATCAAACACCAAGGGGGTTGTAGGGGAGTGGGGTGCACGCAAGAACCCCGGAAGTCCAAGCACAGGCACGTTACGAGGGGTTCAAGTATTCAGTCAGGAGATCCGGGTGCGAGAAAGAGACGGGGCCTCAGCCTCGTTTCGGGACGGAGTGTTTCTACAGTCTCGAAGGTGTTGTTTAACTGGGGATGGTGGTTTTGTCCGAGGTGGAAAATAATTGACAAACGGGTTTAAGGTTTTTAACGTTGTTTGCCCCACCGACCAGGGTGGCCGCCGGATCGCCCAATCCAGGGGTGTACCCCGCTCACCCCTAAAGAAAAGAACAAAGACCCGGTGAGACGGGCCAAGCCTCTTCGAGGTAGGCGCGTCAGTCTAAGACCCACTCCGTACATGAATCTGGGGAAAAGAAAAGAAACGCCATCTCGAAGAGAAGAAATCGATTGACCGTGTGGCTCTTACTTCAATTTTCAGTACGCGGGGTGGACCATTGGTGGAAATTACTGATCGAAGACCGGGTGAAGTGATGCGACTGGTAATCTTCTTTTTTGCGGACGGCACTGGGGGTGTGGTTGGTTACACTCTAGGGGGAAAATCCAAAATTCCAGAGGGGGGACTAAAAGGGAATAAAACAAAACTTCCCCCAAACCGAAAGGGGGGGAGCTGGGGACAAGAGTGAAGGGGAAGGGGCCACACCTCGCAGTGGGGGGCTGTTGTACGAAAAAAAGAGTGAACCAAACGGAAAAAAAAAATGAAAAAAAAGTAAGGTGTTTGCGGCGCTAACTCGGAAGAGGGTTGGCCGGGTGTAAAAACGAGGAGGGGGTCACTGTGGGGAGAAGGCGAAAAAAAAAAGGTCCTGGCAAACGGGGTTGAATTTTCCGAGTGACAGCGGGGGGACAGTTGAACGGAAAAAAAAAAAAATTTGTTCACGGGAGGGCGGCGGGCGGGCGGACGGGGGGCCAAGTGGGGGGACGGTGAAGGGGCGGGGGGAGGGGGGAGGGGGCAAAAAAGAAGTGGGGGGGTGGTGGGGCAAAACGGAGGAGTGGGAGGCGCAGGAGGACGGGCGGCGGGGCTGGTGTAGATTTTGCGCCGGGACGGGGCCACTGGTTGAAACTCTTGGAATTGGGCAAGAGTGATCTGAAGGTTGTCAGTTCTGTAAAAAATGGGGGTGAGAATGAGGTGTGTGTCTGGTCAGGGGGGGGGGGTGTGATTGAAGATCTGAAAAAAAAGTAGAAACAAATAACAAGGAACAACGGATGAGGAAAGGGATGAAGGAAAAAATTGTTCGGAGGAAATTAGAAGAATTCGGGGCCTGTAAAAGAACCGGGTGGCGAAGAACGTAATCTGGGGAGCGCTTAGGGTATTTGCGGCTGTGGGAACAAAGAGAGAAAATGCCTTATTGGCTGGTTAAATACGCGACATGGGTATGAAAAAGTTGCGAGGACGCCGGGGGGGGTAAAGTTTTGTTGCCGTGTATGTTGAGGCATTTGTTGATCGGTTCGAAGGAATCAGCTGGGAAAAGAGCGCGTATAGATCAGGGGGGTTCCATCAAGGGAACATGCAGGTCGTGGACAATACTCAGCGTGAAGGTAGGGCACTGGAGTGTACAAATCATGCGAAAAAAACTTGGTCTGGGGTTGCGCTACAGGTGGGTAATCATCAGAAAAATCGGGAGAGGGGGGAAAGGGGAAAGAGAAGGGGATTGCGGGGCGTCAACGGGGTTCGGGGGAAAGGGATAATGCGGAAGTGGGGTGGGCACTCGGCAGGGACAACCCGAAGGAAAGGAATTTGGCGGGTTTCAAGAGAGGAGACATCTATAATTGGTAAATTCAGTGGGGGTTTTTTATGGTTGTTGGAATGGGGGGTGACCCTGTGCGGCAGGCGAGACCAAAGCACGGGCTGGTTCGGGTGGTGGGGATCTCTGTGGGGGAGACGGGGGCAGAGAAGTGAAAAGAAAACCACCTTCGCAACCGGACTAAGACAGGGGTCCAGGAGAGGTGCGGGGTCTCCGCCGGGGGCCTTGCCAAGTGGGTCAGAGAACGAGCCGCCACACCACCAACGGGGGGGGGACAAGAACAGAGATTCGGACAAGGGGTATCCGGCACTGAACGGATGGGGACCGAACTACCAGAAGGGGGGTTGAGCGCAGCTTTTATTGAAACTACCGAACGTCACAGAAGAAGGCCACCAAGCCAAAAAAACACCCATTTTCGAGTGGGTGAAGGGGACCAAAAGCTCAAACCCCACCCTGTTATGCTTCGTCAATACGAAAAAAATTTCACTCTCCTGTAAACCAAAAGACACGACCCCATCCATGAAACGTAATGAGGTCTCGCACTCAGCGTCAAGGTCGAATTGAAATTAACTCTAGGTCAGGAAAACCCATCCACACAATGAAAGTGCTCAACTAAGAAATTCGAAAAAATAGGTGAAAACTCGGGGGGGAAGCACACCAGGCCAAGGAGGGGGTCAAGTATGTCAGCAAAACTATCTGTCAAAGTACGGGGAAAGGGAGGCCCCTACCCGCCAATGCACAAAGATATAAAAGCTTCGGTACAAAAGAGGGTCTGACGTGGGTTGCTGACACGATTTCCAGGAAGGGGGCACGCAGAGGGAGACACTTTGGGGGTGTACCACCTGGGTAAGGACCCGAGGGCGGAAGAGGTAGGAACCCAGAACGAGCATTGCGGGCACTAAAACCACTATTGTCGGCCCGGTGGAAAATACGAGAAAGGCTCCGGTAAATGACATCAGAAGAGGCCTACCCGGGTGGGACTCCCTGCACTTCACATGCCACTGGGGGGAGACTAGGGCCGCAAAAATCTTGCTGAAGGTTACAGAAAGACAATCGTTTCATCCACGCGGAGAAACTCCCTCCGCACAGTGGAGCAGGGGGACTACGGGCCTGGGTAGGTTGAATCTCAAGGGGAAATGTAAGCAAAGAAGAGACCCCAGGTGAGGGGAGGCCAGGGTTGGGAGAACACCGGCCTCTCGCAAGCGAGGTCAAGGGGGCATGACCACAAAAGGAAGCCAAATCGGGTCGCCGGGGGGAGGGGGGGTCTGAAAGGTACAGGTCGGAGGGCACCAAAAAAGACGTGATTGTTTGTTTTGTGTTAGGGGTTGGGGTGCGTTTAGGGTGGGGGTTTACGCCCCCAACCCCACCGAGACGTGGGTTGTGGGGTGAGGTTGTTGTTATTTTGTTTGCTTAGGATGGTATGGGTGTGTGGGTGTTTGTGGATGTTATTGGTGGTAGGTTTTTGGATAGGTTTTGTTTTGTGGTTTGATGGGTGAGTTGACGGGTTTGTTTTGGAATTGGGAGGGGGGTGAGGGGAGTAGTTGGGTGTTTGGTAGGTGGGGGGGGGTTAGGGGAGAGGAGGGGGGAGGTTTTTGAGTTTGTGATAAGTATTGTTTTATTGGTCGCCATGATGTTGTGTTTGAAGGGTGAACCGAATGGCCTCGTGATCCGGCCAGTCAAATCAAGACTTGTTCGAACCCAAGAGTGTCCGAAAGGGGGGTCGAGGGAGAAAACCGGAGGGGGCAAAAAATGACGAAGAAATGGAATGGTCACCGCCGCGCGGACTCATCAAAGCCACAAACAGGCCTCCAGTAAATCAAAGATACGAAAATAGAAGAAAAAGAAGGAAAGCAGCAAAAGCATAAACTTCCAACGGGCAAAGTAATACGCAGGGGGAAATACGCCGTCAAAGAAGCCACAAAAAGAAAAGCAAGGACAAAAGAGCCTAACAGCCCGAAGTCGTAAGGGAGGGTTTCAACTGGGTAGATTTGAACCGTTCCAAAAGAATGCTGCAGAGAGAGTCGCTGATAGTTGTATAAAAGACCACGGGAAGACCCCTCTCAAGGAAACAGGAAGACAAAAAGTTAGTAAGGAATCCGGTTTCCTTGGAGAATCCTGTGGGAACCGCGCAAGTGGGATAATTGTACGTAAAAAAATATATAGGAAGGGTGGGTCTCCGAGAGAAGTCCCCTAGGACAAAGATGGGTGGCGGAGGGAGGAATGGGTGGGGTGTAACGGATGGGTCCTCAGTAAGGGGAAACAGGACAACCAGAGCTTTGCTCTCGCGCCCCCCCCATACAGTCACTCCCACCACGCAAGGTCTTTGGGGGGTTACTGGAAACGGCTTTCCCCACACTTCATTGCACACGAGAAGGGTCGGGATGAGCCATCCTGTTCTATCCGTGTCAATTATAAAAAACCTTCACTTGGCACGTAGAAAGATTGAAAAGTAGAGTGGGAAGAGGAACTATTATGTGGTCTATAAAAAGAAAAAACTCGGACGGGGCTGTGGTGTCTGCTGAATGTACCGCTGGTGCAAATTTAACTCGGAAAGAATCTCTGGGTGTTTGGGGGGGGGGAGGCTTCTGTCAAAACTTGGGGCAAGGTTGTTATGTGGGCGGAAGGGGTATGGATAGGTGGGCTGGTCAAAGGACAAAAAGTCAAAAACATGGGACAAAAACATCCCAGCCCAAGAATTCGTTTCTCAGCCTCCAGACCGAATCTGGGAACCTGTGGGGGTGGTTGGGAAAGAAATGCGGGCTAGAGAGTGCAACTCCCAGTCTGGGTCCGAGAGAACGTTGCGGCAGGAAAAGAGGAATTCCGGGGAAAAGGGTGAAAAATGCCGGGAAAAAACCGCAAGAACCCTTCTGGAGCCGATCAAGACATGGACAGTCGGGGGTCAGAAGAAGGCATGGGTCAAAAAATGCCCATAGAGTGAGAACAAAAACTCCCAAAGAGACCGATAGGCTATTAATGGCCAGTCTCGGAAAGCGAATAAGGGGTTAACTCGTGAGACGGGGCGGAAGAGTAAAGGCAACTAAAATGGGTTCAGAAAAACCAACATGGTCGAACACCCCTGCGTGGACCAGGGGGGGGAAAAAGGAGCCACAAAGGTTGAACGGGTAAAAAAAAAAGGTAAACGGTGGATGATGACGAAGCCGGGAACGGGGGGGGGTCACTGACCCGTGGGCCGCCCAAGAAGGCATGATAGAAGAAACACCAAAACAAAAACCAGAAAGAACAAGTCAACCAATGAGGAAAATAAAAACCACCTCAAAACAACAAAGAAACGGAGGAGGGGGATGCAAAATAATTGAACCGTGTTTTTCTCAAGGGGACCTTAAAGGATGATTCACTAAGACCAAGAACCTGGGGGAGGGGAAAGATGGTGGAAACTGAACACGAAACGAACTCGCCCATCATTGCAAAAAAGGTCCGGGTTTTTACTTTGGAGGCGGATGGGGGCGAAGGGTGTTCATAAAAAGGCAACGTACGAGGGTTAGGCAAAACCATGGGGTTTGGGACATGAAGCACAGGACTATGAAGCCGCACCACCAGTCACAAACGGATGAAGAAAAAAAAAAAAAACGAGCACTAGCTTGACTCTACAGTCACCAACAAAAAAAAACAGCCTCAACAAACACCAGACAAGCGAAATGCAATACCGCAGGGCCGGAGGGGTGGGCAGCAAATGAGGTGACAGAAGCCCACACGACGGGGCAAATGGAACACCAGACAGAAATGCCATACTGTAGCGAGAAGTATTATTGGCCATCTGGTGGTTTTGGTGTATTGGGTACTGCGGGGTTTATTTTTTTTTCTCAGAAGAAGACACTATCACGAGGGGGTTTCAATGGCTTGGCGGAAGGGAAGCCACCGTATGCAGGACGAATCAAAGGCAAAAGGACGAGTGTGGCTTGGGCTAGACTCTAACTAGAAAAAAAGGAAACCAAAACAAACCCTCTTTGTTTGGGCCGAAGAGCTGTGGCCGTTTTGGGCACGAACAATGGAGGGCATGGGGACGCAACGTTTTGACTAAACGGGAGAAAAGAGACCCCCGGTCTAGGCGCACCTACAAATTTTTGTAGTGAAGACACTCAAACCCCCAAAGCAATCGGAAAGTTGTCAAGGAGTGAGACAAGGAATGCACCTACACTCGAGTCTTTGTGTCTAACCTATATGGAACGTCACCACTGCATTTTTGGGTGCGCAGGGGCTCTCAGTGAAAAAAGACAGGGTGGGGTCTAAGGGAAAGAACACACGCCTCAACGAATTCTTCGGTGTCTTCTAAGAAAAACTATCCAATCAATGGGGCCGAGGGTGGTAAAACAACCTCCCTCGGGGTTTCATAGACTGCGGCGACCGAGAGAAAGAAAAAAAACAAGAGCAACTGGGTGGCGGTGAAGACCGTACGCCGCGACAGCTCTACAACAAACAAAACGAACCTAACAACAGCCGATTTCACATCGCATGAGCGCCGGGACCATTAAAAAGGTCAAACCAGTAGACCAAACAAGTGTTAACCAGGTCCATAAGTCTGGAAAACCCCCTTCATAATCTGTTGCCCGCCAACCGTCCGGTGCAGCCACTATCATTGTGTGGGTGTGAGCTGGCTATTCTCAACCACTGTCCCATCACAGGGAGTCCGTGGAACATAGACCTACAAAGACCTTCATGTGGAAATCCACCTTCGAGGTGGTTAACGGTTGGAAGAACGAGAAGAGGATGAGCTAAAAACGAATAAGTCAGCGGTCAATATACCCCAGAAAACCATGCGGTAACCACGACACGGTCGGAAGACATCGTCTTTTACGTTCAATGACTAAACGTTGAGATCCTTGGCAGCGGCGCCGCAGACTGATAAGGTCCTTTCCAACAATGGACCGCGATTGGGCTAGTTATCTTCCAAATGCTGTCCGAAATGAGAAAGAAAGGAAAAAGTAGTTTCTGCATCTTTCCTGGTGCTTTGCGGGATGATGACCCGCGTCTTTGCCCCTTGGCCCATCGAATGGCCGCACAAGAGAAAACCCCTGAAGGTGGGGGGTCTAAGAGAAAATTAGAATATGGGCTACCATAACACCGCGGGGGTAACTCTGGGGACTTGCCGCAAAGAAAAACACTACGGCCCTATGTTAAGTCCACAAGAAAAACCGGCAGTTAATGAAGTAAGATGAACGGGAACCGGAGCACCAAAAAAAACCAACGCAGACACGATTGGGCCGGTGTAAGGGATCAAATTTCATGTGTGGGGTTCCGTCCGAGTCTGGTGTGGGTCACAGCAAAACATGAGCAGAAATAAGGGGGAAGCGGGAACCATAGGGTGGTGTTCCGCCGGTTCAAAAAGATAGGGATAATGGCGGCCGGATCGGCTAGGTGCAATTAGACCTCATAGGGCGTATGGGGGCCAAACGGAAGGAACGGAAGGTGGGGGGGGGGGTAAAGCATTGCTGACCCGTGGTCTGGCTCTAGCTGCAGGGGTCCGGGGTGATTAAAATCAGCCAACTCGGGGGGATGGGGGGTGGCAGGGTTTGACCCACGAAGGGAGGGGCTATTGAAAACTAGTCACTAATCCCGCGGCAATCCAGGGGTACACTTTACGTACAAGGGTCCCCGGCACCAGAGAAGCAACAATCTGTCGATTGTATGCGCTGCTCCACCAGATATGCAATGGCGGGTGGGAGCCTCGGAGACGCATGGCAAGTGCGAAGAACAGAAACACAACCAGCTCTGTTAGATCCAGCGACGTGGGGAGGCCTTGTGAAAAGTGCCAGTCGCCTTAACTCCCGAGCGGGGACACCTGGTTAGCAAATTCGCGTCTCAAAATCGAATTGGGGAGTGAGGGGCTGGAGGAGTGTCATACCCGGAAGGGGGAAGTGAAAAAGAACTAGAGGGGAGCAGAAAACCCATCGCGGTTCCGGTGTAGGGGAGTTGGTGGGGGGGGTCCTCATTGGGGCGATTTAGGATGGAGACGACCCCTGTGGGCGAAAGCCTGGGCATCTTAGAGAAGTAGGAGAAAGAAAATAGACCGAAAAGGGGACGACTGTCCAACGTTGCCCCGTAGTTTTGGCTTCTGTCAATACCCAGATCTCCGCGACCTCCACCCGATTCTTTGGCGGATTGATAAGGAAGTAAAAAAAAAAAAAAAAGCCCTGCCCCAATCCTTGAGTAGAAAACCGTGCTCTTTAGTTTCCGGTCGGGACTGAAATGGCAGAAACGATGGTTAACCACCAAAGAGGGAGAATGGGGAGCATACCGCGGGATCAAGAAAAAGATTGTATTAATCAGGTATAGAATTATCCACATCAACCTCATGAAACAGGACGAACCGCAATGGTCGACCTAAGGGAAATTGGAAAAGAACGACCAACAACCTGAATGCGAGCGGGGGTGCTTTTCAGGAGTCATCAAAAAGTCAATCCATTGCTCCCCGAGGGTGGCCCTGACGAAACCTGCCGTAATTAAACAATCCAGACCCAAATTGGAGTAGGAAGACTCTAATTCAGTGGGGAGGCTGTTGCACAGACGTTGTGAACGAAACCAGGAAGCCCATACATGAAAAGTGGGGGGGATGGACAAAACATATGACGCCGTGTTGGGACTTTTTTTTGAGGGGGGGGTAATTGGTTTTGTCTCGGGGACCGCTCGAACTTTTAAGAACGTTGTCCAATTCCTTTGGTTAGTTACAAATTCGGCGAAGGAAGAAAAAAAGGCAAATACCCCTGGGGTGTCGGGGGGTCTGGGTTCTCGAAGGGTGAAAGCGGTGGAGGCACCAAACGTACGGCATTGGGTATTTCTGACCTGAACAACGCGACGGAAAAAAAGCGAAGCGGGCCCCAGGACGAGGTGAGGTTTCATTAAAAAACCAGACCTCCGAAAAAAACAACAACAGACAAAGGAGGAAGAAAAAGAAATGCAAAATCCACAAACGGCAGTTCCCCAAAACTGCAGGAAAAAAGCTGATCATGCCGAGATTTGATTCTTCCGAAAAAATAAAGGCAACACTTTCACACGAGACGAGGCAATCGAGCCCCAACGGAAATTCATTTTGCGAAGGTCTTCCACGCTGAGATGGCGGGAGGGACGGATTACAGGGTGCGCACATCCAGGGTCTGACAACCCGCAACTCGCTGGGCTCCCAACTCACAGGCATGGGGGGGTGTGTGGCCGAACCGGGTCGAACCAAGGCATAACCCAAAAAGACAGGGGGTGGGGCAAGAAGAAAGATACGCAGGGGTGTATGCAATACGGATTCTAAAGGACAGAGTATTTTCCTGCCGCGAGAGTGAGCAGGAAACATACCGAACGATGTTGGGTTTTCGTGTGGCACCTGGGAAGGAACCAGACAGTCCGGGGGGGGTGTAGCACAGCCTGATCCTCGGGACATGCGGAAGTCCTCCGAGGCCTGTCGAATCTCGCCTGGTTCTCGTTGTTGGGACAATCGTTCCATGTACGACAGGAAAAACGGACAATCCCCACCGGTTGACTGCAGGGGATGGGGGGAATGGGCCAACCCTGCAGATACGGAAACTAAACTCCGTGTTCGTTTAGGGGGGACTGGGGGGGCGGACAGACAAAAACTAACCGATCATGAAACCGAACCTTTAGACGGGGTGGGGTGTGAACCTGGGGGGGGGCCTCGTACTAGTGCAGCTCAAGAGCCACGGGCAGGGTTCCTCCACAAATCCGAAAGGGGAACTACGGAAAACAGAACAGACAATGACCAGAGGAGGGCACGCTCCACCTTCGAGGACGGGAGTAATTACACAGGCAATATCCCCACTTAGCGGGTCAGTCTCTCAAGAGGTGGGAAACAGTGTTGAACCTGTGGGAAGCAACAACAAAAGCCGCGGAGATCACTAGGGACTCACTTATGCGGTCTGGTGGCTAGGCGGTAAATTCATCGGCAGTAGAGAATAGAGTTAGATGCTTGTCTCGAGGAGCCTGTTGTCCTAGAATCACGGGGTCAGTAAAGGGTGGGTGGGAACGGATTCCAGAACTGAGGACGAGGCCATTAGATAACACATTTAAAGACGTGGTCAAGGAAAAAATCCAGAGGATTATGGGCACTCAAGTCCCTCCACCAGTCATCAGCAAGGGAACTCAAGTTTGTACTCCTCAACGAAAAAAAAAAATCAGGAGTTAAACACCCGTACGGC